>Ga0210384_10003763_pt1 | contig 17305 bp, 27 predicted proteins | sample IncBWH2MmetaG_FD_160574 | JGI IMG/M metagenome (GOLD analysis project Ga0210384, IMG submission 160574) | Forest soil microbial communities from Barre Woods Harvard Forest LTER site, Petersham, Massachusetts, United States - Inc-BW-H-2-M | ecosystem: Environmental > Terrestrial > Soil >...
AGGTCCTCCTATGCACAACCGCATTGATATTGACCACCGTCACAGTCTGGCAATTTCACGAGAGATTGGCGAACGACTGCAAGCGTCGCTAAGGGTAGAGCCTGAGTTACCGCCAAGCATCAGGAACCGGAGAGATGAAAAGCATGCCCTTCGCTATTTCAGCCATATTGAGATCTCCCCTGCCCAAGTGTTCCTCAAGCAGCAGGGTAATGGCGCGGGCGTTAACGGTGGGGCGGAACCAAAAGCCCGAGCCCAAATAAAACGACCGCAAGGACCGCGAGGATGACGATCGCGCGGATGAAGCTGCTGCTGATTGGGTTCATAACCGGCCCGGCTTGCTCGACCTTGACCGCGGACCGTGCTTGCACCGCGCTCCGCCCCCAGCTTCCATTAGAACATGCGGTCAAAAGTCGTCTTGTGATCATCAGCCAAAAACTTGGCAATGTTCGCCAAATGGCCGCGCAGCGGTGTCGGACCGGCGCTTAAATGGCGGTGTTCACGAGGTCACATGATGTGGTCCGTATTTCAAAGCTCGATCATCTTCGCGGTCGTCGCCTCCAACATCAAATGGCATTGGACGCCGAACGGCTATCTGCCAGCGATACTTGGAGCGGGGCTTGCATGGCTGCTAACGCGGCTGCTGAACGTGAGAGAATGCAATGACATTTGATGCCGAAATAGAGCGGCCCCGTCGCGGTGTTTGGTTCCGCGCCAGGGCCGTCTACCCTGGCGAAATGCCACTAAAGCCGAGGGCAGCGCAGCGTACCCAATGCGCAGGGGCTTGGCCACCCACGGGCAGCGCTGCAAACAAGACATGGATTGGCCGGGTCGCTTTGTACGAACCCGGCCGCAAGGACCTGGGTTTGTCAACGCAATCGGAAGGCGGTCTGCTCTAGCACCAGCGGCAGGCGCCCCAGGACGCGCAGCAGGAGCAGCCGCCCCAGAAGAAGCCGCCGCCGCATCCGCATCCGCCGAAGCCGCACCCGCACCCGCGGCCTCCGCAGCCCCGGCCACCGCAGCCCCGGCAGCCGCCGCACCCGTGGCCCCCGCAGCCGCAGCCCCTGGCTAGTTGTACGCCGTTACGCGCCGCTTCCGCGGCTTCCTTGTCGAATACATAGAATGTCGCCAGACTGACGTCGGCCATTTCCTCTTCACCGAGCGTGAGCTGATGGTTCGGTGAATATTTCGTCGTCTGCGATTCATTGTTCGCTGGTGCGACCGCTGCCGACGCGCCCCCCACCAGTGAAAAGGTCAAACCGGCTGCGCCCAGCGCCGGTACCGCTTTCGTCACCCGCTTTCGTTTCGAAGCTTGCTTTACTCCCGGCATAGTCGAACCTCCATACCTGCAGAAAAACGTTTCGAGTCCAACGAAATTCTAAGCTTCGCAAATGTATCGTGCAAGGTTGGTTGGTGCGCCGACGTGCGTTGGCGCCGGATTTCATGTTCATGAACGATTCTGTCAAACAATTTATAAACTAACACGCCGAGCCCTTCGGCTGGGCTGAGCCCGAGATCGGCTCAATGCGGCGCCGCGACCGTTCTTAGGCTCGAAAGGAGAATCCAACATGGTGGAACATCATGGAAGTTTAGTCTGGTACGAGCTTATGACGACCGACATGGCGGCCGCCGCGACGTTTTACGCCAACGTGGTGGGCTGGGGCGCGCAGGACGCGTCGACGCCGGATCTGGCCTACACCCTGGTTACCACTGGAAGCTGCCCGGGCATGGGGCGAAGTTTCGACTGCAAGGTTTGGCCTCCTCCATTCGATGAGGACCCCGATCGAACAATCGGCGATGGCGGCGGCATGTGAGCCGCGATCACTGGAGCGGGTCTAATATGCCCACAGAAACTCATATTGTATTTCCGCTGAAACTTGCGGGCCGCGATTATCGGTTTGCCACCGGCCATTTCTGAGTCATTTAGGGGCTACTCGGTTACAAGCCGCCCCTACAGCTAATCGTTTCGAGGTGAGAAAAACGAATCCAGGACTCGCTAATGGCCGCCAACGCATCGAGGAAGATCGAAAAGATAACGTTAGGTGAAATGCGCTCGTCAGGCGTCCGCGGGCTCCTGATCTATTGCTCCGATTATCGGTGCTCCCACTACATCGCAATCAGCGGCGATCGATGGCCGGATAACGCGACCGAGCGGGTTAGCCGGTCTACCTTGCTCACCACGAGCCTTGCCTGATGCAAGCGCGCTGCCTTTAGAGCCGCCGCCAGCTGCGGACGATCCGAACGCTTTCCGCTCTCAACGAGGATCAAGTCAACACTCCCATCGCGGGCATCCCCATCGAATGGCGAACGCGCGACCAATGCCAGAGACCTATCCGAAAAACTGGCTTATGGCACTCAGCAAGACAGCAAGGCCATTCAGGCCGAAGATCAAGTAAGTCAGTTCGGGTAGCGTCATCGCGCTAGTCCTGCAAAGCCGCGGCCAAGTCGTGGCCTTCAGCCTTCAGCCGCTGCACGATCGCGCCGCGAATGAATTCGGCCTGAATCAAAACCTGTGCGCGCATCTCGAGTAGTCCGGATTTCACCTAGTCTAGAACCGCGCGCGGGCGACATGCCTGCAATGGGGTAGGGCGGACAATGCGGGGCGCAATCGCACTGGTCTTCGTGCTGGGGCTCGTTCTCGATGCGCAGGCGCAAGAGCACGGGTCGATGAGGGGGTTTGGAGCTGCGCCGTGCGGTCAGTTTTCGAAGCATTACAAGGAGGATCCAAGTTTAGCCGACACAATAGCAACCTCGTGGGCACTCGGTTTCCTTTCGGGCTTCAACTATACGACAGACACTCCGTACGATCTCGCCGGCGTGGATTACGATAGCGCAATGGCCTTCCTGCGGCAGTACTGCGAACAGCATCCGCTAAAACACTACTATGATGGGGTGTTTGAGTTGGTGAAGACGCTGCCGCGGATGAAGCGCCCGAAAAACTGATCCCGCGAGAGTGCAAAACGAGCCAAGCGGGCCACCGGCGAGGCGGGCACGCGGGTTGACAGCGAGAGCAATATCACCCGAGCATCGGACCATTGACCGGCAAGGGGGCTCCGATGACCCTGATCGTATTTTGGGTAATTTTTGCAATTGTGGTTGCAGTCGCCGCCAACTCACGCGGTCGGGATTCAGTGGGTTGGTTCATTCTCGCATGCCTGATTTCGCCGTTGCTTGCAGCAATCCTGCTCGCCCTGATGCCATCACTGCATGCAAGTGTCGCGAAGCGGCCACCGTTTATGGCTCTAAGTTGTGGCGAGGTTCGAGAGTGGCAGCGTCAGCAAGAGAGTGAGGGAAGGACGAGGCAGTGTCCCTATTGCGCAGTTCATCAGGCCAGAGGCTATCGTTTGTAAGCATTGCGGGCGCGATCTTCCAGCTTCGCCTGATCCCGCTGCCTCAGTGTCACTGCTGGCCCAAGAACCGGAATGGGCCGCTGCTACCGCGGCACCACCGCTTGCGTCACATGCGTCGATGGCTTCGCCACAGGACGGGCCTTCGGATGCGGCTCGCTGGGCCAAAGTAATCATTGCATTGCTGTGGGTGGTAGGCGCCATCGCACTTGCGATATCGGCAAACCGGCATTGAGGCGGCGAACAGGATCCGCCACGCAAGGACCGTCCCGCGTCGGCTCAAGCGGCTTATTTGCGCGTGCGGCGTTTCACGCGGCCTGCTCGAAAGGGCCCTGTAGCGCCCGGAATATCGTGGCCTCTCCGACCTCGTATTCAGCCGCCAGCGCAGCCATAGTCTCGCCCGCGGCGTAGCGCTCGGCGATCTTGCGCTTTTGGCCGACGTCGAGCGCCTGTGGACGGCCAAATTGCGTACCCTTTGCCTTGGCCCGTTCCGCTTCACGAAACTGCCGGGTGGGGAACGGTTTGTACTTGGCGATGCATCGCAAATCATTGGCGCAGAATCACAAGATTGGATCGCCCAGTTCCGTTAAGCACAAACGCCGCGCGGGTCCTTGGCTCGACACCGAGGTTTCCGCCTCGCCTCGAACCATCCATCCGCAAGCAACCCCGCCGGGCAAACTCCGGCGGGGTTTTTGCAACCGACGTCAAGACTCAAGCGCGACCGGCCGAACCTGGCGGAGAAGGTGGTCGCCGGGTGCCCAAGCCATCATGGTGCAGCGGCTGCACCAGTCGCCATTGGAAACAAAAGGCAATTGACGGCGGCGCGCGCCGTCCGATCAGCGCCAGAAGTCCTTAAACCGAACCGGGCTAAGCTCGGTGTAACGGGTGGTGTGCTGGACAACATGCACTTGGCTATCAGCGAGTCAGAGAAGGCTCAGGATTCGTTTTGTACGCTTGCGTTTCATTAAGGAAGATGCCGCTAGAACTAGGCAGCGGAAACGACGCGAAGCTGGAACAAACCTAAGCCGCGGACGTTGCGCAGGTTCCGTCGCGTCGATGAAGTGGCTCGCCATGTATGAAGACGAATGGTTAACTCTGTACATCCTCCTCATCTTCGTCGTTTTCATTTGCGGCCTTTTCCTGGGGGCGAAATTCCATCCCGAATTCCGACCCAAAGAACGCGAGCCTTGGTATGCGCGGCATATCACCGCTAAAGGAGGACTCGGACGCGACGGAAAGGTGCGAAGCGCGAACTTACTAGCTTTTGCCATTGCTTTCGTCGTTGGCTTGGTCGTACTCGACCACTTCACGGGACCATTGTTCCCGGACGTGTTCTACTCGCGAAAGTAACAAAGCGTTTCATCATTTTCCCCAGATGTTTCTAATCCGCTTGTCGGCTACCGCCGTATAGATAACCGTATTCGCGATCGAGCGATGACCCATGAATGCCTGCAGCGTCCTCGTATCGACTCCACGAGCCGCCAGGGCGTATCCGGCAGCGTGGCGCAGCATGTGAGCATGGATCGGGAATGGCAGCTTAGCCGCCTCGCCAAGCCGTTCTATAAGCTTCTGAGCGCCGTCAACGGATAGAGGCGCCTTTCGCTCGGACAGGAACACGAAATCAGCATGCGGATTCTGACGCCGTAGAGCCCGCAAGAACCGCAATTCGTCACCCTCCAGGCGGTGATTGCTAGGCGTGCCGTTCTTAGCCCGGATAATGTGGATGGTGTGGGTAGTGAGATCGATTTGCTGCCATCGAAGGCCCACCAACTCACTCACCCTCAACGCATGCAGGAAGGCCATGCGGATCATGAGCCGGTCACGGATAGGGTTTCGACTATTGCCGGCGGTGTCGACCAGCTTGGCAACCTCGGCTTCCGTCAGATACTCGCGTTGCCGGTAATCGGCGTTCTTGGCTCGACCACCACGAACTGTCGGCTTTTCGTCATTTGGGCGCCGTAACTGGACTACGGTGTTCATTGACAAATTCCCTCTGTGAGCCCATCAACTGTCGTCATAATGCTTATATTAACGACAGTTGTAAAGCCCTATTCGCTCGGCATGGAAAAGCACCGCCCGCATGCAACCGTTCCTGAGCGCAACGGGCGGTGCCGGCCTCCCTGCGACCCATGGCGAGCAGTCGGGAGGTCGGGCGAAAGCCTAACACCAGATGGTGCTTCTGCAGACGCGGTGGCTTGTCACTGGCCAAGGGTGGCGCGGCGCCGACAAAAGGCCCGGCGCTGAACACCGGGCCAGTCAACATTGCGGTGGGGGGTGGCTGCATCCCTAACCGGGAGGAAGCCAGCCGTCCCGCGAGCATAATTCAGTGCGCCGAGGAAGGTTCCTGTCAAAAATCCCCCGATGCAGAAAATGAGTAGCGCGGCGGAAACTGGATTACGCCTCTCTTAACTCGCAAAGCGTAGGTTTGGCGTCGCCGTCTCCTGCGGCATGAGCTGACCAACGACGGTCCCGTGCGGCTACCCTTTTCCCGCATGGGGCCGTTTTCCTTTTTCGGAGCCGCCGCAATTGAAAAAGGCCCGGCACGCTTGGCTCGCGCCGGGCCCAAGTCAGGGAGGAAACCGCCCAAACCTAGGGGACCCCAGGTCGCGGCATTCGAAGACCAAGCAAGCTGCGTGCCGCAGCGCTGCCGAGGTGGCCGAAGCCAGCCGTCGCCATAGTGGGCAACAGAACGGCCGGCGAACCGAGGGTGTTGATGCTCGTCACAGGTCGCGGACATCTAACGAACGCAGCGGAACCAAACCGAGCTAAGCGCTCGTCCTGGCCATCTTCAAGTTGTGACGCCTCTCGATTGAGGGTCGAGCAATAAGAAAATGCTCCAGCTTTTTGCCCGCCCCGAGCTGCGCCCGTACCCAATGCGGTTGCTTTCCACGACCGGACCATGTTTCGGCATTATTTTTTGGATTCTGGTATTTCGGAAGAACCTTCGGATAGGCACGGCGCGGCCGATTAGGCCCAATCGCGCCATGAGCGTTTTCAAGCCTCAGCAGACGTTCTTCGAGCTTGGCCTTCTCCTCCACTATCCTGCGAGCCAGAATCGAAGTCATCTGTTCGTGCAAACGCCACAGCTCATCCGTGGACATTGATTTGAAAGCATCGCCTTCCATGGGCCGGACCCTCCCGTGCTATTCCCCCACAGGCCAAGGCGCCCTCCGGCGCAAGCGGAAGTTCCCCTGGCGCAGGAGCAGATATAGCCAGTTTCAGATTCGGAACGATGGCAAAAGTGGGGCGGGATATTGGCCGCGCGTTGGTCGGATTTTGCGGCCGCAACCTTTTTGACTCCACAATCACCTCAGGTTGACTCTTCACCTCAGGCTCTGCCACATATTGCGGATTGCAGCGGCCTTTTTTTACACCTCTCGATACTGGCGTCGACGCGTATATGAGTAACCGCAATCAGCCTGACGGTGGCGTGCTTGCCCTGCGTCTCTTTCCGCAGACGCTCACCAAACAGCTTGAAGAACTTCAGCAACTTCGAGACCGTGTACGCAGGGCCGAAGCGAAAGCCGCAGGCGCGTGGCGGCGCCAGCGTTCCTGGCGCAGACGACAGATTGGCTGCGGCCCCGTGCGGCACGGTAGCCGGAGGGTACGCTGAAGCCTTGGTTCAAGAGGCCTGGAGGACTGAGAAGTATCGCCGGTTTGATCACGGCGAGCGCATGCCGTCGGATTGGCGGGCCTTAGCATCGATTCAAACGCTCGCCGCGCTCCAATACTTCCCGATCGTGGGCTTCAACAACGAGCGTCGAAACCACGCCGAACACGATCTACGCGCGCCTGCGAATAAAAAGTACCGCCCGATTTCGCCTTTTCGTCCGCAACGGCTGGGCAGGCCGCATCGCGCTCGCGGCCAGCACTGCGGGGGATCAGTTCGCGATCGTCATTCATGTTCGTGAGCCCTATTTTTAGAGACAGCAACCCACGCGGGCTCGCGCGGCAATAAGGCGCGGCAGCCATTCGCTCGCAACACACCAAACTGAAGTAGTATGAATAGCGACCCAATTCCAAAATCGTTCCGGGGACCAAAATGTTCGATCTGGCGATCGCGGCTTTGATTGGTTTCCCCTTCGGTTTTCTTGCCGGATACCTTTGGCGGGGTCGTATTTCCCACGCGCGCCGTGCAAGGTATCGGGCCGAGCAAGAAATGCGGCAGCACGCGACCATTAAATGAAAAGCCGAGGCAGCTAGGCCAGCCATCCTGCTGCGCGAATGGCTGACGGTACGCTTGCCTGCGAGTATAGCAACTACCGGCCTATTCGCGGCCAGTGTCGACGCATCTGGTAAGACGAAAGCGCTTTGTCCGGGTTGATTGGTTCATGGACCACGCTGGGGCGGGCTTGCTTCAAACCGGCTAAATAAGCTTTGCAGGAATGACGGTTCCTCGGCATTTTGAACGGACTGGTTTTGTGCTCGTTTCTGCTTTTGCACAGACCGCAGAGATGCTGGGGCATTTTTAACGACCGGTGCTGGAGCAACTCGCACCTTAGCGGGAGTCCGCGCATCTTGCTCGGCCGACCAAGCTTGGAACTCCCTAAACAGGGCTTCTGGTGATGACCCAGTGTTTTCCGTCCGAGTTCGGATAGGGGCGTTCTTCACGGTCGGCGGCAAAGCCTCAGCGCCAGCGGTTGATTGAATTAAAGCTGATTGAATTATTGGCGCCGACTGATCGGTGCTCGGCGGAGACGCCGCTTTGTCGAACAGCGAAGCTTTCGCAGAGATCTTCACCGGATTTTCCACCGGCGCAACACCGATTGCAATCGCCATTGCAACCAAAATACTTGCCTTGAGGACTACTCGTAACAAGATGATAGGTCTATCGTTCCCGATATTCTGCTCAGGTTCATGGGTGGAGAGAAAAAGCAGCAAAGCATCGTCGGCATCAAAACCGTCTTTCGCCGCCATTGCGTGACGCCATCTCCTAATGTTCCTGTCGCCGGACGCTTCTTGAATACGATGACATTTTTGCGGCGGAATAAGATTTGGCCGGGGTTTCGGCCAACCTCACGCTTCAATGCACCATCCGACTCGCGGTCACATCGAATGGCTAGGGCCCAGTGAGCGGAGCCGTTCCGATGGCCTCAGCCTTGTCGAAAAAGACGTTGAAGAGTTCGTCGCCCTGGCCTCCGCAAGTAACGTAGTATTGTTTGGGACCCGAAGAGGATTTGCGTCCGCTGTCGATGCGGAGACATCGTTTATTGTCGCTGAGGACTTTCAGCGCTCCCGTCCTTAGAAAGGACCGTTCTTCGGGTGTAAAATTACTGCTAGAAAAATCCCAAAATAGTCCTCGCTTCTGGTCCTCAGTAAGCTTCGTGCTCACATCCTCTTGTTTTACCCAGCCTTTGAGCGCAGGGGGCGCGCGCGGTCGTCCCATGATCGCAGTTACGACCACCTGAACGTAGCCGCTACTTTCGCAGAGCATGTCGAGTTCTTCCGACGGCGACAGCGTTTCCAGCATTTGTTGCCTGAACGCGGCAGCTGCGGTTTGATTGATGAGGCTACCACTACTTTCACTTGGTCCGTTAAGAACCGGAGTGTTAGTTCTCCGCACGCGACCCCTGCCAGAAATTGACTTTCCAATAGAGCATGAATTAGCGCCAGAAGGATTTGAACTATTCAGCCCTTGATCTGTTGTTTCCCGTTTGGTTGAGGGCTGAGGTGGTTCAGTGTTGGCTGTCGAGTTTGATACTGCCTCTATGTCAGCGTCTGCGCACGTCTTTATGAAGTCTTCTAAAGCGTTGTGGTACCTCTGCGTTGCTTTGAGATACGACTGTTGAGCTTTCCTTGCTGTTTCGGCTGCCGTTTTGACGCTGCTGGGGGATGATCCAGATGCGGGCTGATCCCACATGCGAGCCCCATCTTTCTCCAACGCATCTTGGATCTTAGTCAGACCCGGCAAAGCCTTGGACATGCTTTCAGCAATCGGCTTGCAGGGTGCAGGATTGGGACCAGTCTGTGCGCGAGCTTCTGCAGTCGCCAATAATAACAGAGCCAATACAGTGCCCAGCAAAGGCTTTGTCGGTGTCATTTTTAAAAGTCCAAAAATCACACTCTCCAGCGAAATTTGGATACCGGCAAGGGCTATTCCTTGACGGGAGCGGACTCTTAGAAACCGCACGCCGCATGCTTGCGGTTCGTCACCGTCACCCAACACTTCGAGCGGCCAGCCTGATAGGCCGGTCCCGCCGCTTCGACACCAATCCTTCAAGACCCATACGACGTGCGGCGTAAAAAAAATGGCTCCGGCCTGCGTCGCATCGGAGCCATTAGTCAGTCCCCTCACATTGGGCAATAAAAAACTGAGGAATGAGGGCAGCAAGGTTTAGTCAGGCAATGTTGTCCCTATTGCGGTTTGCTGAAGGGCAATGGTGTGGTCTAACTGCGCCGAAATTGCACACGGATGGATCAGTCCGCTTCCTCAAGAATACACCTGAGCGGATATTTGTGCTCGTCGGCAAACGCCAGAATGTCGGCTACCTTTTTCTGAGCTTCCTCCCGCGAGTAGGTACCACAGATCGCTTTCCCCTTCTCGTGGGCGCGAAACATGAGTGTGCATGCCTCGGCAAAACTCATATCAAAGAAAACTTCCAACACCCGCACAACGAATTCCATCGGAGTTTCATTGTCGTTCAAAAGCGCGACATCGTAACGTGGCTGGTTTGGCATGGCACGGCATCCGCATCTTCAGATGGAAAAAGTGGGTAGGCTAACGTTCGATTTGAACTGGATCGAACTTGGCCAACGCTGGGACCAAAGAGCGCAGTCGTCGTTGACGACATTGATGCCAATTGGGGCTTTCAGTCGTTTGTTCAAACCATTCCTGGTCAGGTTTCCTTGATTTGCGAGGCCGAACCGCTCCGTCCCGATCTAAGGCGCTTCAACAAAAAGGGCCTATTCGGAATCATCCTGTCGCCTACTTCAAAAGTTTAGCCCCGAAAAGCAATCGCAACGATCCAATCTGCTTCAGCCCGCATCTCTCTCCCATCACGCACGCCCGCCTCACTTTAAAAAATACCGATTTTGCCCTCGCGGCGCAACACACTCCGACCACCTCGCCGCTCGCCACATCGATGATCCGGCACGCCTCGCGTGGCCATCAAGTCTTCGTGAAATGTGGGATGGCTAACACATCGCTCGTGAACGCGTGGCTTACGTTCGAGCCAATTGATGTGTCGCATCAAGACCGCATCGGCTTTTCACAGTCGCTCAGGGAGACTGGGAATGAGTACGATTGTATTACTGCAATGGAGCATCATGGCGTTAACGCTTGCGTTGAGTCTCGCAATGTTTATTGCGTCGCTTGGGCACTTTTGACAGGAACCGAATTCGCTCTTGTTTCCGCTGCGCCTGCCTCTGCGGCGGGGTCGGATTGGTCGCGGTCTAGTGGGCCAGCTCGATCCACAGGGATGCTAGGGCACAGGCGAAGCCCACTGACAACAGGCCAGCGGCTATTACGGTGACCACGTCAATTGACTAGGGGTGGCTATGAAGGCGCATAGCTCTTCCTCCTCGCGTGTTGGAGAGGAATCAATCGGCAGGTGTCAAAACAGTTCCCTGGGGCCGTTTGCTGCAGGGGAACGGCAGGCGTTCGGTTCAGTTGGAATTCGCCTAATTCGCCCTCGCGCCCGCAACGGTCCGCTTGGCGGCATTGCGATATTATGCGGATCGGCGGTCAATCCCGGCGGTGGCCATGCGCCTGCTTACGTTCGACCGGCACGAAAGCGCTAAGGGTCAGACGAAACACACGCTGCCGAAAGTGCGGCGACCGACGCCAAAGGATGAAAGCGAAGATCGCCAGATTCGACGCGAACCAAACGCCCAATATCGCCAATATGGCCTTCATGAGTGCTCATTCTGCTCGAGCCCCCCTTAAGAGACAGTTTCAGCCGCGATAAATTCCTCCTGAATCACAACCCTTCCAAGGGTGTGAAGGTTCCGCGCTGGAACCCGATCGGCCGCGGCACGGTCGGCCGCGCGGCATGCAGCTTGCATCAATCGAAGGGCCTAGCTTCAGGCTGGGCGGTTTCCTCCCTGACTTGGGCCCGGCGCGAGCCAAGCGTGCCGGGCCTTTTTGTGTGCCTGCCTGAGCGCGCCACGCTGAACCGCCGGGCCGTCGCACCGTCGTCCGACTGTCACATGGCGGTGATAAACTTGTCGCATCCGCAATGTGACTGGCCCGGTGTTATCGCCGGGCCTTTTCTTGTGTCGCCCCACGCGCACCACGCCGAGCCGTCGCCCGTCGCACCATGTGGTAGGCTTCCCGCCAGACCCCTGGCATCGCAAATCTGCCATCGGGTCGGCACGGGCTCTGCCTTGCGCTGCTGCGGCGGCTGCATGTCGCGGGGCCCGCGCTTTTGCGCGACCGCGGATTTTCGCGCCCTGGTGCGCCGTACGGCCGGATCAAGAGGAAACACCCCCGTTTTCTGCCGACTCCGGTCGCTGTTTTCGTTGCTGTTTTTGGGCGTCGCAAATCTATTCTGCTGCTTCCGATCTGCTGCTTCCGACCTTGGAGGCGATCATCACAAAGCGGGTTGGAATTTACATTCGGGTCAGCACGGACGGACAGACCACGGCGAACCAAAGGCGCGAGCTCGAGGCGGTTGCTGCCCGCTCAGGCTGGGAAGTGGTCGGGATCTATGAGGACGCCGGAATTTCCGGCGCCAAGGGTCGGGACAGGCGCCCCGGCTTCGATCGGTTGCTCAAGGACGCCACTGCCCGCAAGATCGACATGGTGGCCGCCTGGTCGGTCGATCGGCTAGGCCGCAGCCTGCAACACTTGGTCGGGTTTTTGAACGAGCTGCAGGCGCTCGGCTGCGATCTCTACCTGCACCAGCAAGCGCTTGATACGAGCACGCCGTCGGGGCGCGCCATGTTTCAGATGTGCGGCGTCTTCGCCGAGTTCGAGCGTTCGATGATTGTCGAGCGCGTCAACGCCGGCCTGAAGCGAGCCAAGGCACAGGGCGTGAAGCTAGGCCGTGGCCGTCGCAAGGATGGCGCCCGGAGCCTCGATGAGGAACGCTGGGGCATGACAAGGGCCCAACTCGAAAAGCGAATCCTGAGCCTCCACAAGGGCGGCATGGGCGTGCTGAAAATCGGCAAGGAGCTCGGTGTCGGCACCGGTTTGGTGCATGGCGTCGTTTCCCCTTTCGTCGCAAGCGCCGCCTGAAGCGCGGCAAGCGGGTGAAATAGCCCGGTCCGCGTGGCGAATCGGACCTGCCCGGCGCCTTACAACATGTGCTAGGTTCCTCGCCATGACGACGATCCTACATATCCTTTCGGTCCCTTTCTTCGCTGCAGCGATCATCAGCCTCTACTCACGACGACATTCCAGACTGTCATTTCCGCTGCTGATGGCATCAGTGATTTGCGCTACCTACTAGCAGCCGGTTCGCCCAAGCTGGGGTTTTCTTTTGCCGGGTCCCGCATCAGCAGCCGATGACAAGTGAAATCACATGCCCCAGCCTCTCCGCTGCCACGCGGGCGCGTTTCCGTAGCTAGGGTGTGAGATAATTCGGCCGCGGCAAACGCGCTGTAGCGTGCCTCCCAGCTTCAGGAAACGGCTGGCTACTTCGAGGCAAGCGCAAGCGTGTGAGGAGGAAAGCGCGGTGAAGCAATTCCTCAACGACCATCTCATTGATTTTGACATTGCTGCCGCATTGGTTGGCTTCGCGGTTTGCACTTCTATTTTGGCTTCGGCTGGATTGTTTCTGTGGTACTTGGACTGTCTGCTTTTATCCTGATCCCGCTTCTGGTCCTGTGCTGGCTTTATGTGAGCGCCATTCTCTCCATTCTCATCATAAAGCGATTTAAGGATTAGACTTTCAATGCTCGGGTGGCGGCCCGCGGAGTCGATACAAGCACTCTTCAGGCGTTCGTGGGGCATCGCTCGATCGCGAATACTGTCGTTTATACGGCGATTGCTGACAAGCGGATCCGCAACATCTGGGGAAAATGAGTCGCCCGACGGCGAACGATATGGCTTTTATCGAACAGGGTATGGGATAAGCGAGCACCTCCTACGGAGTTTCTCAGTTTCTCCAGCTCACGTTCCATCCTGGAAATTAGCGCCAGCCGCCGTTCCAGGATGAGCCTTTGTCCTTGGCTTCAGAGGCTTGGTGGTGCGTTTGCGCTTCGCTGAATGGACAGGTTTTCCCGTGACTCTTCACGGTTTACGCGGCATGCGTTTTGCCTTCGGGGTGGAGAGATTAACGTCGAAATGAATAGGACGAAGTTGAAGATGGCGAACAGCACTAACAGAAGAGTCTCGCTCAACCTGGTTTTGAGCTTATAACGATCAATATTCTTCTGATGTGCACGCAACTGAATAAATCTTGGTTCCATGACGCAGCCCCGCACACTGTAGGTGAGTGCAGGAAGTGCTGGGCGAAGGCAGTAGTTCCTAGAACCGCCAATAATTTTTTCTGATGCGACAAGCGTGCCTAAAATCAGGCACCTTGCCTTACGGTGGGGCACAAATGCAAACCGGGTGCGCCAACCACAGGCTAAAAATAGGGCTAGGGATGTACCGCCAGTACGCAAACTGAATCCTGAGCCTTCCCTGACTCAGCAAACGGCTTTTCTTGATAAGCGTGGCGTCTGCGTAGAAGGCCGCTTAGCGCAGTCAAGAGGCAATCAAAGCGTAACCGAACCCGACCACCAGCAGGGCGAGCATCATCCAAAGGAATCTGCGGTAAGTCTGAAAGAACGAGCGCCGGTAGGTGTGACCGCAATGCGGACAATAGTACGAGTACCCGGCATTCGTGCTGATCTGACGCTCGCACGATTTGCACGTCGCGAGTTTCGGCATTGTGTAGTTGTCCCCCCGGCTACGGAACAGGTTTCATCTTAGCCATCTGTTCTGCGGTACAACACACGCTGCGATCACGTCTTGTGATTTGGAGCCGATTTCTTGTGAATACGGGCCAGTGAAGCACCGAGCGCGGCACGCCGTTCACGCCGGATGCCATCAACCGGCTGGTCAAGATTATCGGCCAGCGTGCCAGCCTGGCGCTACCGGTCCATTTCCACATGCTGCGGCATAGCTGCGGTTACAAGCTGGCCAACGACGGCATCGACACGCGGGCAATTCAGGATTGGCTCGGGCACGTCTCGATCACGCATACGACTCGGTACCCGGCGCTAAGCCAGACGCGATTCAGGGACTTTTGGCGGGACTAACCCGCCCGCGGCAAATGCGAATTAGATGGACTTAAGCATACAAGAAGCGCCTAGTCGTGGACATCACCGCGCTGCCTTCTGGCCCCCTATCGGTGACAGAGAGACCAGTCCGCGCTCCCGCCCTACTCTAGCAAGGGAGCAGCGCCGTGCTAAACCGAGACCTTCTAGGCGTCGTTTTAATGCTTGCTTTCGCCGTCGCGCTGACAGCGCTAGCTTGGATTGTTGTTTCGACATAAGGCATCCCTAAAAAGGCCCCCGAGTCCCGCCACCGCCGCGGAGCCGCATGAAGCGGGGCAAGCGGGTGAAATAGCCCCGGCGCCGCGGCAAATGTGTGTGGACGCTGTGGGCCACAGCAAATATGATCGGCTTGCGGTGCTCGCACCGCATCCCCTACCTAGCCCCGCCCTCGCCCGCGGGGCTTTTGTTTGCACAGTCGAGTTCGACGGCCGCAGTGTTCCTCATCGGCACTACGTTGTGCTGAGGGTTTATGATTCTATCGATCTGGGCGGCCAGGGCCTCGAACGCTCGCTTTTTCTCGGCATGGTAAGCGTAACGGTCATAGGTGCCGCGAACGCCACCCATTGCATGCCCCAAGCAGCGCTCGGCGTGGTCGGTTGAAACCCCTGCCCGAGACATCAGGCTTCGCGCCGTCCGCCTCAGATCGTGGATCGTCCAATTAGTAAGGCCGGAATTGCTGTCAAATTTGGCCTTGAACTGACTAAATCCGCCTATCGGCCTTGTGCCGGTGCTGAAAACATAATCCACACCATCGACTCGGGGGATTGACGCCAGCACCTCTAGGGCGGCCCTGGAAAGCGGCAGGACGGTTTCGTTCTTGGTCTTGTATCTGACAGCCGGGATAATCCAGTCGTTGCCCACAATGTCGTTCCAGGTCAGAGAGGCGGCCTCCATTCGACGGGCGGCTGTCAGCAAAATAAACCGCAGTAGCGGCCCGAACGGCCCGGTAAGTTCCCCTGAAGCCTTCCAGAAGGCGCGCAATTCGTCATCGGATAGCACCCGTTCGCGCTTGCGCTCATTTGGATTAGACCGCGCCATGCCGCTTACAATCGGGGACCGGAAATCATCCGAGCGGCGGGCATGCCAATTCATGATCTTTCGGACAATCGAAAGCGAGAAATCGGCGGCCACCGGGCCGCGCTCATCCTCTATCTGGTCTAGAAGTCGGACTATATCGGATCGCCGGATATCCTCGATCTGGCGGGAACCGATCTTATTGGGATGATAGACAACCCGCCTGAGAGCGCCCTCGATCTGGCTCTTGCTTCGCAGCCGAACCCCCTCTCGCTTCAGGTATTCCTTGCAGATCGCCTCAAGGGTGTTTTCCGCCTGCCACTCCGCCCTTTTACGTTCCTCCAGCGGATCGCCGCCGCCTGCAACATCGCCAAGCGCTTTGCGGGCTTCCTTGCGGGCCTTGTCGAGACCGATCTTCTTGGTGTCGCCGATCAACATCCGCCGCGACCGATGGCTTGCGCGATACTGAAGGATGAACGACCTGTGGCCGGCTCGGGTCACCATCAAACCGAAACCGACGTTCGTGACGATCGCGAAGCGCCCCTCTTGAGGGGTGCGGGACGGCGCGAATCATGCTGGTGATTTGGGGTCCCGAACAATGCCGCGTGCATGCGGCAGATTGGCACGACGGGCAAATTTCGCATAACACGCATTCGAAAATTGCCCGTCGGGCAGCCGACCCAATTTCGGCGTGCCGTTACCGCAAACCACACTGGGTGCGCGATAACATCGCGCGCGACTTTGCGATCCAGGAGCTTGCCGAAGCCGTCGCGCTGGCGCCCCGAACGTTTGCCCGGCGCGTCCCGGCGACATGCGGTGTTTCACCAATTCAGTTCGTCCAGCAGATCAGGCTTGAGACCGCAGACCACCCGCCTGTCGGTCGAGCAGATCGCCCGGCAGGTCGGATATGCGGAACCCTCGACGCTTCGCAGGCTGATCCGGCGCGGCACCAGGCATTCGTCCCGTCGCCCGAGTCGTCTTTTTTGCTTTCGCGCCACGCGTTCTGCCCGCCGCCCCTTGGCTCAGGTGCCGCAGCTCTTGACATCATTGGCCAGGCTCCAGCTCTCCCCGGTCCTCAGATTGGTCGTCTTGTAGACCCGCCCGCGGATTTCGGCTGGACAATCCCTGGGGATCTCGACGAGGCACATGTTGACCTTGTCAAACACCTGCGAGCGGGCGATTGCGCGTTCCTTCACAAGGGATACCTGAACGCCGGAGTTGCTGAATCTGACGATCGTGCCGCTGTCAGCTCCCTTCTTGGAATTCGCCGGCGCCAAGTCAGCGCCATACCGATCAGTGATCGAGGTGATGGTGGTGTCGGCGCATTCACCGACCTTGGCGGGCAGGAGGGAAATCCGTTCGGTGCCGGGCAGGTCTTCGTTGATCACTGGATCGGGCGGGGGCTGCCACCGGTCCGGGGAGGCGTTTCCGATCGATTTATCGGAAGACGCCGCATAGGATTTGCCGGCGGCCGGGCCATTGCTGGCCGAAGCATCGTTGCCGGGCGGGCTCGTGCTGGACGAGTTGAAAATCGCTGACTGCGTGCAAGCGGCGACCGCGAACAGAGGCAGCAAACCCAGTCGGGACCAGCGTCTCATATTTTCCAGCTTCCTCATCGGCACTAGAGCTCCGATTCCGGAGTTCGCAAGCTGTCGCGGCGACCTCTGATGCGAACTTCGGAATCAAAGGAGCTCTACCAACTTTTTAATGCTAGTGCGGCTTTGAATTTGAAGTTCCTA
>Ga0210384_10003767_pt1 | contig 17292 bp, 12 predicted proteins | sample IncBWH2MmetaG_FD_160574 | JGI IMG/M metagenome (GOLD analysis project Ga0210384, IMG submission 160574) | Forest soil microbial communities from Barre Woods Harvard Forest LTER site, Petersham, Massachusetts, United States - Inc-BW-H-2-M | ecosystem: Environmental > Terrestrial > Soil >...
GACGCCGAGCTGACTCCGGCGCAAACCAGCCGCACATGGTTTCGGCCGAACCCGCCGCTGCCCAAGGTGAAATGGTCATTGCGCAACAATACCAACCTTGAAGAGAGTGGCGTGTTGCTTTCACTCGACTACACGGCCAAGCACGGACAAGAACTCCTGAGCGATTTCTACAAGAAGAGCCAGCGTTCCGTGGCCAAGGCTACGACGGAGGGCCCCGCCGCTTGGGCGCTTCTGAATGATGGACGCCGCCCGGCTCTGGCTGCGCAGCTCGCGAATCTCTTGCAGAAACAGGGCGCGGAAGTGCAGCGCCTAGAACAGGAATTCGAAGTGAAGGAAAAGCCCGCGCCGAAGGCCGCTGATGGGAAAGAGGATACGAAGGCGGACGCGAAGCCCGATGCCAAATCGGAGAAATCAAAGGAAGGCACAGAGACTAAGAAATCGGGAGAGCCGAAGATAACCAAGATTCCGATCGGAAGCTACATCGTGCGCATGGATCAGCCGTACAGCCGCATGGTCGATATGCTGCTCGACACGCAGTATTACTCGACCGACGATCCGCGCCCCTATGATGACACCGGCTGGACGCTGGGCCCGCTGCGCAACGTGAAAACGCTTCGCGTGACGGACACGGCGATTTTAAAAGCGCCAATGACACTGGTCGATACGCCGGCGCGTTTCCATGGAGGCGGTGTGGCCGCGCCGCACGCCATAAAGGGCAAATCACCTTTAGTGAAGGCTTACGTCATCAACGCTTCCGGCGAGCCTGCGCTCGCGACCCTGCGCTTCCGGCTGAAGGACGTGAAATTCTTCGCCGCTGAAGCGGCATTTGAAGCGGGCGGCGAAAAGTTTGTGGCGGGCTCTTTCCTGCTGCCGGTTGAGGGAAATCCCGCGGACCTTGATTTGCGTTTGAACAGCGCTGCCCGGGAACTGGGCGTGCGCGTGACCAGCGCCGACACCGTTCCGGATGTGGCGCGGCATGAAGTCGGACTCCCGCGCATCGCGCTACTGCACACGTGGACTGACACACAGAACGAGGGTTGGTTCCGCCTGATGCTCGAGGAAGCCGCAATTCCCTACTCGTACATCTCGGATCAGACGGTGCGCGGAACGCCCAATCTGCGGGAGAAATATGACGTCATCGTGCTGCCGCCGGGCTTCTTCGGCGTGCAGCAGCTCATCAACGGCATCCCGAAGCGCACCGCGCCGGATGGCTCGGACGCGGGAGCTGCGGTGCCGTGGCAAAACTCGGAAACGACGCCTAATTTCGCCGGGGTCGATCAAACTCCGGATATGCGCGGAGGGCTTGGCCTGGATGGTCTGACGAATCTCAAAAAATTCATCGAAGACGGTGGAGTTTTCATTCCTATCGGGCCGAGCACGCGCTTGCCGATCGAACTGGGCATGACCGACACGGTGACGATCGCGGACACCAAACAGCTTCAGGCCCGCGGGATGATTGCGCGTGCCAATGTTGCAGACGCAGCCAGCCCGATCGCCTACGGGTATGACGATTCCCTGGGCGTTTACTTCAATCAAGGCCCGGTGTTTCGTATTTCGGTTGCCGGACGTCTGGGCGGCTTTTTTGGCGACGATTCCGGCGGAGCGCGCCCGAGCGGCCGCGGCGCCAAGAGCGAACCGGACATTCCGCAGGGGCGTGCCTGGGACGAACCAGAACCGCCGATCAAACGTTCCCGTGCAGAGCAGGAGCTTTACGTGGCTCCGGACATCCGCGGATTTTTTGGCGCCATCCTGCCGCCGGCCTCGCTGTATCCGCGCGTGGTGCTGCGGTTCGCGGACGAGAACAATGTATGGATCAGCGGAATGCTGGCTGGCGGCGCGGAGCTGGCGGAGGCGCCTGCGGTGGTGGATGTTCCGCTCGGCCGCGGGCATGTGGTGCTCTTCGCCATCAATCCGATGTGGCGCCAGGAAACCCAGGGCACGTTCATGCTGGTGCTCAATGCGGCGCTGAACTTCGATCACTTGAATGCGGGGCGGAAGGCTGCCGCGGTCAAATCTGCTGCGGCAGCAAACTAAAGATAACACAGGAGTTATTTGGCAAGGCGAAGTCCCGTTTACGGCACAGGCTAGCCGGGTCGGCCGGGTGATTGGCAAGATTGACTGCTAGAATCGTTCTATCGCTGTCACCTTGATGCTACTTCGCGCGGTGCAATCTCATGCCTGCCGACACAAGCGGCCCTACTTCTGGTTCGCCGCAAGCCTGGCGCCGCGGCTTCTGGAGCCTGATCGTCACGCAGTTTCAAAGCGCCTTCAACGACAACGGCCTGAAGTTTCTGGTCATCTACTTGATCCTGGCGGTGGTTTCCGAAAAGGGCGAGCGCGACCGTCTGCAGTTCGTCGTCGGAATTCTATTTGCCGCACCATTCATCTTGTTTTCGATGACCGGCGGCTGGCTGGCCGATCGCTTCAGCAAACGCAGTGTCACGATTGGCACCAAAGCGTTCGAAGTCGCGGTAATGCTCTTTGCCGCGGTTGCGCTTGTGGAACCGAATCTGAAGCTCGCGCTGGCAGCGGTCTTTCTCATCAGCACGCAAGGCGCTCTGTTCGGACCCTCGAAGTACGGCTTGCTGCCGGAACTTCTGCCGGATGAAAAACTTTCCTGGGGAAACGGCGTTCTCGAGCTGGGCACTTTCCTGGCGATTATCGTGGGCACTTTCGGCGGCGCGTACCTGGCGGACGCTTTCGGCGGGCGCGAGATGTACGCGGGCTTGTTTTTCCTGGCATGCACGGCGGTCGGTTTGGCTTCGAGCTTCGGAATCAGCCGGGTTCCCGCCGCAGCGCCCGAGCGCAAGTTCCATCTATCGGCGCTGATCAATGTTTGGTCGCCCATCAAGCTGATTCGCAGCGACAGAACGTTGTGGCTCGCTTTCCTTGGCAACACCTACTTTTTCTTCGTCGCCGCTATTTTGCAATACAACATCCTCGTCTACGGGAAAGATACGCTGCACCTGAGTTCCACGCGCGGCGGATTTCTGCAAGCTGCCGTGGCGCTGGGAATCGGCATCGGGAGTCTGGCGGCCGGATTTCTTTCCGGTGGCAAAATTGAATATGGATTGATCCCGCTCGGATCGATTGGAATGACCATTCTCGGCCTGACACTGGGCGTTCCGGGCCTTTCGTTTGTCGCTGTGCTGGTGCTGCTCGCGGCGCTGGGATTCATGAGTGGCTTCTTCATCGTGCCGGTGAGCGCGCTGCTGCAGCACCGGCCTCCCGAAAATGAAAAGGGAGCCGTGCTGGCCACGGCGAACTGGTTTTCCTGGGTCGGGATTGGCGCCGCAGCGGGCGTGTACTTCGTGCTGACGCATTATCTGCATCTTAGCCCGGGCGCGATTTTTTTGTGGGCTGCCGGCGGGACCCTTCTGGCTACGGCATACGTTCTTTGGCTGCTGCCGGATTCGCTGTTGCGGCTGTTGCTCTGGCTCGCGACGCACACGCTTTACCGGCTCGATGTCGCCGGACGCGAACATGTTCCTGCCCGAGGCGGCGCGTTGCTCGCGCCTAATCACGTTTCCATGACCGATGCGGTTTTTCTCATCGCTTCGCTGGACCGTCCCATCCGCTTTTTGATGTTCAAGGATATTTACGAACATCCGCTCGTCAAGCCTTTGGCAAAAATTCTCGGCGTCATTCCCATTTCTTCGACTCAAGGACCGCGCGAGATGATTCACTCGCTGCGCGAAGCTTCGCAGGCGCTCGGGAACGGTGAGATTGTCTGCATTTTCCCCGAAGGCCAGTTGACGCGCATCGGCCAGTTGCTGCCCTTTCGCCGCGGCATGGAGCGCATTATGAAGGGAGTCGACGCCCCGATCGTTCCCGTGAATCTTGATGGCGTGTGGGGCTCGATTTTCAGCTTCGCAGGCGGGCGCTTTCTGTGGAAATTTCCGCGGCAGATTCCTTACCCGATTCGGGTGACCTTCGGCGCGCCGCTTGCGCCCACGGCAACAGCAATCGAGGTACGCCGCGCAGTGCAGGATCTCGGCGCGGAATCGTTCGAACGCCGCAAAAAACTCATCCAAACGCTACCGCACTCGTTCATTCACACCGCGCGCCGCCATCCGCGCCGCTTCGCCATGGCCGACGGGCAGCGGCCCAAGATCAGCTATTTCGCAGCTCTTACGGGCACCATTCTTCTGGCTCGCCGCTTGCGTAAGCTCTGGGAAGGGCAAGAGATGGTCGGTATTCTCCTGCCGCCGTCGGTTCCCGGAGCGCTCGTCAATCTGGCAGCCATGCTGCTCGGCAAAGTTCCCGTCAATCTGAATTACACCGCTTCGAACGAAACGCTGGAATCCTGCGCGAAGCAATGCAACTTGAAGACCGTGGTCACCGCGCGAATCTTTCTCGAAAAAGTGAAAGTGCAGCCGCCCGGCGAAACGATTTTCATCGAGGACGCCGCCAAGGAGCCCAGCGCCGGCGAGCGGCTCGGCGCAGCCCTGGCAGCCGCGCTTTTGCCCTGGCGTCTGCTGATGAAATTTGCCGGCTGCGAGCGCCGGCCGGAGCTTGATGACATCGCCACGATTATTTTCTCGAGCGGTTCGACCGGCGATCCCAAAGGCGTGATGCTGACGCACTACAACGTGGCGTCCAACGTCGAACAGCTCGATCAAGTCTTCATGATCCATGCCGATGACCGCATCCTCGGCATCCTCCCGCTGTTCCATTCCTTCGGCTTCACCGGAACGCTTTGCCTGCCTGCGGCCACCGGCATCGGCGTGGTATTTCATCCGAATCCGCTCGATTCGCGCGTGATCGGCGCGCTGATCCGCACCTACCGAGTGACCATGCTGCTGGCCACGCCCACGTTCTTGAATGCGTACACGCGCCGCTGCGAGCCGGAAGATTTCGGCAGTCTGCGCTTCGTCATGGCCGGCGCGGAAAAGCTGCCCGAGCGCATTTCGCAAGCGTTTGAAGATCACTTCGGCATCCGCCCGCTCGAAGGCTACGGTTGCACGGAATGCTCGCCGGTGGTTACCGTAAATCGCGCTGATTTTCGCGCCGCCGCGTTTCGCCAGGTGGGTGCCAAGCGCGGCACCATCGGTCATCCCCTTCCCGGCATTACTGTGAAAATTGTGGACCCTGAGACGCACCAGCCGCTGGGCGTCGATCAGCCGGGCCTGCTCCTGGTGCGCGGACCCAACGTCATGCGCGGTTATCTCAACCGGCCGGAGAAAACCGCGGAAGTTCTGCGCGACGGTTGGTACAACACCGGCGATATCGCCACCGCCGACGAAGACGGTTTCCTGCGCATCACCGACCGGCTCACGCGTTTTAGCAAGATTGGCGGGGAAATGGTGCCGCACATCAAGGTCGAGGACGTGCTGCAGGAGCTCGCCGGCGCCACGGAGCAAACCTTCGTAGTGACCGCCGTGCCCGATGAAAAAAAGGGTGAGCGCCTGATTGTGCTGCACACGCTCTCGGAAACGCAGCTCGACGAACTCCTCGCGAAGTTCGCCAAAGCCGATCTGCCCGCGCTCTGGAGGCCCCGGGCGGACCAGTTCCGGCATATTGAAGCGCTACCTTACCTGGGTACCGGCAAGCTGGATTTGCGGAAAGCGCGCGAACTCGCGTTACAAACGTCACAGAAAGTCTGAACGATACGATTCGTCAGGCTGGCTTTATCGCCGCAAACGGGATGGAAACCGGCGCTGGAGACCTGCGACTACAGCCCCCAGAAGGAAGGATCCGGCTTGTCGAGTTCCAGGCCGACATCCCACGCTTCGTGATCGCGCCACACCACTTGCGCATTGGCTTTGCGGCCCGAATCCGGATTTACGATACTTACCCGCTGGCGCAAGGGCACGGCCGCGCCGACCACCGCCATGCAACCTGAATAGCTGACGTCAACCGTAACCGCGTTGGCGGTGCGCTTAGCGGCGCCTTCTTTCCATTCCAGGCGCAGCTTGACACGGGAAATAATGCGCTTGTGCGACCGCAGCTTGGCCCAGCGGCTTTCCATCGATTCGGTAATCAGAGTATCCAAGGTCTTGCTGGACATGATGAACCTCTGCCGTAGGAGTTGGAGGGACCGAAACAGCGAATTGCTAGGCTAGAACTGGGGAGCTACCGGGTCAATAGTACTTTTTAGGTTTGCCCGGCTGGTTAAGGTACTCCAATGGGGCGGTCCACGGACGTAAGAAGTCCCTAGCCAGGCGATTCCCCCAGAGCCTTACGATCCGGCTCCAGCCAGCCAGTGCGCGCTTCCGGGCTCTCCAGCCGCTGTTTCGAGTAATGGCGCAGAAGGAAGTTCCGGTCCAGCAGCGCGGAGTGGCTGGCGAGCCAGGCGTCAAACGATGTTTGGCCGTCCGCCCTGATACGGATATGCACGGCGCGCAGCCACGCCAAGGTCATGGTGAGATGGAATTTCTCAGGAACGCCGAAGCGTGTGGCGAATCGAACCAATCCATCGCAAAAACGCCCCTCCGCCGCCTGGTAGTTATGCTCGCTCAGATAAAGCCATGCCAAGCGGATGTGATCAGCGTGATGGAACATCTCTGCGGGCAGCGTGCCATTTTCGAAGGCCTCCACGAACTCGCGGTCCGCCAGAGGCGCCGAACCGAGAGGAACCGTAGCGCCGCTTGCGTTCGCAGCGCTCATGGCTGCCGCTCTTGAAGCCGATGGCTGTCGGAAGCCTTGAGACTTAGCGCATAGATCTTCTTCAATTGCTCGATCTGTTTCAGAGTTTCCGGCGAGAAAGGCGCTTTGCCCTCAAAAGCGTGCAGGACGATGCCTTCGAGCAGGTCGCCCAGAGTTATGTCCTTGAGTTCGGCGAGGGCTTTCAGGACTTTGAGCAAGCGCTTTTCGATGCGCACGCCGGTTTGCACGCGTTCAATTTCGATTTGTCCTTTGCCCATCATTGGTACATATGTACCAAAGTACCAGAATGATGTCAATCGCTGAATGCGGCCGCCCAGGCGGCACCGCTACTGGTGAGCGGCTGGCATCGTCTCTGACCCGCAGCCAAGTTGCGGGCGCAGCGACTGGCTGCTAAAATTTACAGTTTGCCGGGTGCCTGCCGTTCGTGCCAGAGGCGCGGACGGCTTTTTGTCCGTCTGCGTTATGCAAGGCTTCGCACTGGCTCTACGGCTTCTTGGCGGGGACTCCTGGAAGGGAGATAACGAGTGGCAAAGTATGACGTGGCAATCATCGGCAGCGGCCCGGGCGGGTATGTCGCCGCGATCCGCGCCGGGGAACTGGGCTTGAAGACCGTAGTAGTGGAGAAAGATCCCTATCTCGGCGGCACGTGCCTGCACGTCGGCTGCATTCCCACCAAGGTGCTGCTGCACCACGCCGAAGTCTACGACCACTTCAAGAACGGAGCGGAATTGGGCTTTGAAGTGAGCGGGCTGAAGGTCAATTGGGCCAACGTGCTGGCGCGCAAAGACAAAATCGTCAAGAAACATGCCAAGGGCATCGAGTTTCTTTTCAAGAAAAACAAAGTCGAGTGGGTGCAGGGCTGGGGCCGCTACGAAGGGCCGGGCAAAGTAAGCGTTGAAAAAGATGGCAACAAGACCGCCATCGAAGCTTCGAACATTTTGATGGTGAGCGGCTCCGAAGCCAAGGCACTTCCCGGTATCGAGCCGGACCACAAAACGATTTTGACCAACCGCTCCATTCTGGAGCTTCCGGAAATACCTAAGACGCTGATCGTCGTAGGAGCGGGTGCCGTCGGCGTCGAGTTTGCCTCGATCTACAATTCGTTTGGCACGCAGGTCACCATTCTCGAAGCGTTACCCCGCGTCGTCCCGGTCGAGGACGAGGAAATCTCCGTCGAACTCGACAAGAGCTTTCGGAAAAAGAACATTCAAATCTTCACCAGCGCCATGGTCGATGGCGTAAAGAAGGACGCCAAGGGCGTAACCGTCACCTTCAAGGACAAAGACGGCAAGGCTCAGACCCTGCAAGCGGAGAAGTTGCTTCTGGCGGTTGGCCGCAAAGCAATGACCGACGGTTGCGGCCTGGAAAAGTCCAAAGCGCGACTGGAACGCGGCTTCGTGCACGTCGGGCCGTTTATGGAAACCGACGAAAAGGGGCTGTACGCCATCGGGGACATCGTGGCGGGCCTGCCGCAACTCGCACACGCGGCCATGATGGAAGGGATCGTGGCGGTCACGCATATTGCCGGCAAGCCCACCCACGCTATCGTCAAAACGCGCATTCCCAACGCCACCTATTGCGAGCCGCAGATTGGATCCATCGGCCTGACCGAAAAGCAGGCGCGCGACGCCGGCCATGCCGTGAAAATCGGCAAGTTTCCGTTTGTCGGCAACAGCAAAGCGACGATTTTAGGCAATCACGGCGGATTCGTGAAAGTCGTCAGCGACGAGAAGTTCGGCGAAGTGCTGGGCATTCACATCATCGGCCCGCTGGCCACGGAAATTCTTGCCGAAGCGGCCACGGTGCTGAATCTCGAGGGCACTATCGACGACATGATGAACATGGTTCACGCGCATCCCACGGTCTGGGAATCCATGGGTGATGCGTTCGCCAGCGTGCGAGGCTTGCAGATTAACGTCTGAGCGCGCAGGGTTTTCGGGTGTGCACATGAGCAATTGCGGGATTATCGATCTGGGGCTGGTGCCGTACGCCGAGGCGTACGCGCTGCAGAAGCGCATTGTGGCGGCCCGCAAGGCCGGCGCCATCGAGGATGTCCTGTTGCTTTGCGAACATCCTCACGTCATCACCCAGGGCCGCAACGGCAAACGCGAGCATCTTTTGGCCAGTGAGCGTGTGCTGCATCAAAAAAACATCGAATATTTTGAGACCAGCCGGGGCGGCGACGTCACCTACCACGGCCCGGGGCAAATTGTCGGCTATCCGCTCCTGGACCTGGCGGCGATTCGCCGCGACGTGGTGTGGTATGTGCGTATGCTGGAAGAAGTCATGATCCGCGCAACCGCGGACTTTGAGCTCGCGTCCTATCGCGTGTCCGGCAAGACCGGCATCTGGGTGCAGGCAGGTGCCACCGAAGAAAAGCTCGGCGCCATTGGCGTGCACCTCAGCCGCTGGGTCACGTCGCACGGCTTTGCGTACAACGTATCGACCGATCTGCGCTACTTCGACTTGATCGTTCCCTGCGGCATCGCGGATCGCAAGACCGCCTCGCTCGAGAAAGTGCTCGGCTGCGCGGTATCGCTGCCTGAAGTACAAGGCCGTCTGGCGCGCCACTTCGGCGAAGTCTTCGGCTTACAGCTCCTAGCGGCTTCGCTCGCAGATGTGATGAAGAAGTTGCAAACCTTTGAGCAGGCGCAGGCGATTTTGGCTATCCCTATCGAGAACGGACCACAGGGCACGCAGGAATGTCTATCCCAGCGGAGCGCAGGATGAAGAAGGCTTTGACGCGCCAGCAATACCTCGATCTGTACTATTACATGCGCCTGAATCGCGCGGTCGAAGACACCATGGTCAAGTTGTTCCGCCAGAACAAGATTGTCGGCGGCCTGTATTCGAGCCTGGGGCAGGAAGGCATTTCCGTGGGCTCGGCGTACGCTCTGGAAAAAAAGGATTGGCTGGCCCCGATGATTCGCAACATCGGGGCTCTTTTGGTGAAGGGTGTGCCGCCGCGCGACGTCTTCATGCAGCACATGGCGAAATATGATTCGCCCACCAAAGGCAAGGACGGCACCAGCCACTTCGGCGACCTCGAAAATCTGCACATCGTCTCGCCCATCTCCATGCTTGGCGACTTGATCCCGGTAATGACCGGCGTAGCTATGGCCGGCCGTTATCTGGGCCAGAAAATCGTGGCCATGACCTGGATTGGCGACGGCGGCAGCTCCACCGGCGTTTTCCACGAAGGCTTGAACTTTGCCGCCACGCAGCGAGCTCCCTTCGTCTTGATCCTCGAGAACAATCAATGGGCCTATTCCACTCCGGTGAGACGCCAGGTTCCCCTAGAAAATCTGGCGGACCGCGCCAAAGCCTACGGAATCGACAGCTACATCGTCGACGGCAACGACGTCGTCGCGGTCTACACCACGGCGAAAGAAGCGGTCGACCGCGCGCGTGCCGGCGAAGGACCAATTCTCATTGAAGCGAAAAGCTTCCGCCGCCTGGGCCACGCACAGCACGATCCCGCCGAGTATGTCCCCAAGGAAATGCGCAAATATTGGGAGGCTCGCGATCCCATCGCGCTCTATGAAAAGTTCCTGACCGCGGAGAAGCTTCTCGACGCCAAGAGCAAAAAAGAAATGGAAGAGAAGATCGACGCTCTGCTCTCCAAGGAACGCGACTTCGCGGAGAATTCCCCGATGCCGCCAGCCGAATTTGCCGAACACGGCGTCTATTGCACGGGCGACAACTGCCACAAGATTGCGCCCAAGTGGGAGCGGCCGAAAGCTGAAGTGACGCCCCCGAAATCGAGCGTCGCCGCGGTCTGGACGGTGGAAGGTTTTGGCGCAGGCAAGGGATCCGGCGGCGGAAACGCGCCCATTCATTTTGGCGACACTACAGCGTCATCCGCGCAGCTCGGCGACAATGAGGCAAACCTCGCGCCGAAAGCTCCGGCGAAAAAAGCGCCCAAGAAGCCGGTTCGCGCGGTGCAATCCGCTGCATCAGGAAAGGCGCGGAGGTAAGCCATGGCCGCCAACAATGGAGCCGCCGGCGCGCCGGTCACTTTTCTCGAAGCCATCAAGCAGGCCATGTTTGAAGAGATGGAGCGCGACCCCGCCGTCGTGGTGATAGGAGAAGACGTCGGCGTGTACGGTGGCGCGTTCAAGACCAGCGAAGGCTTGCTCGAACGCTTCGGCTGGGAACGCGTGATCGACACGCCCATCAGCGAAAGCGCCATCATCGGCGCGGCTTGCGGCATGAGCTATCTGGGGCTGCGCCCGATTTGCGAGATGCAGTTCATCGACTTCATCGTTTGCGCTTTCAACCAGATCACCAATTTTGTGGCCAAGAGCCACTACCTCTGGGATGCTCCTGCGCCGATGGTGATTCGCGGGCCGTCGGGCGGCGGCGTGCACGGCGGGCCGTTTCACTCCGCGAATCCGGAGATGTACTTCGTGCACACGCCCGGCCTAAAAGTTATCTATCCGTCGACGCCGTACGACGCCAAAGGCCTGCTGAAAGCCGCCGTGCGCGACAACAATCCCGTGCTTTTCTTCGAGCACAAGTTTCTGTATCGCCGCATCAAGGAACAGCTCCCGAAAGAAGACTACACCGTGCCCATCGGCAAAGCGGTGGTCCGCCGCGAAGGCAAGCACCTCACCATCCTTTCCTACGCCGCCATGATGCACACCTCGCTCGAAGCCGCCGAAGCCCTTGCCAGGGAAGGCATCGAGGCCGAAGTTGTCGACTTGCGCACGCTGCTGCCGCTCGATGAAGAAACCATTCTCGCTTCGGTAAAGAAGACCAACCGTTGCCTGGTCGTTCACGAAGATACGAAAACGGGCGGCATCGCCGGCGAAATCGCCGCGATTCTCTGCGAGAAGGCCTTTGGCGATCTGGACGGTCCGCTGATGCGCGTGACCTCGCTCGACACCCCGGTGCCGTATTCGCCGCCGCTTGAGGATTATTTCTTGCCGAACGCCAAAAAGATTTTTGCCGCCGCAAAAGAACTCGCGCGGTACTAGGATTTTCGCTGGCCGAGTGGAAGCTAGAGCACAAAGGTTTTACTGTCGACTGTAAACTGTCGACTCTCCGGAGGAAGGTAACATGGCCGTTGACATCGTCATGCCCCAAATGGGGGAAAGCATTTTTGAAGGCACCATCACCAAGTGGCTGAAAAAGCCCGGTGACAAAGTCGAGCGCGACGAGCCGCTCTTTGAAATTTCCACCGATAAGGTGGACGCCGAAATCCCGTCGCCCTCGGCCGGCGTGCTCAAGGAAATCAAGGTCAACGAGGGGCAGACCGTGCCGATCCAGACCGTCGTCGGCGTGATCGACGCGGCGGGTTCTGCCGCCAGCGCACCTGCACCAGCAGCGGCCCCGGCTCCGCCAAAGGCCGAAGCTCCGGCACCCAAAACGGCCGCACCCGTACCGCCAGCACCCGCCGCCAGGCCGGCGATGACCGCTGCGCCATCCGCCGCACCCCCTGCTCCAGCCGCTTCCGCCGCCGACACTTCGAAAGACGGCGGCCGCATCCACAGCTCTCCGCTGGTCCGCCGCATGGCCAAGGAGCATGGCATCGACCTCTCGGCCGTGCCGGGCACCGGCGCCGGCGGTCGCATCAGCAAACAAGACATCGAAGCGCTGATTGCCGGCGGCGGCCAACCCGCCGCGGCATCGGGAGTAGCGCCGGCCTATGCGCCTGTGGCGCCGGCTTCAGCAGCGCCGTCGCGTCCGGCGCCTCCTCCGCCCGCCGTAGTGGCTCAAGCGGGGGCTCCCTCGGCCCACGGCACGCAGTACCTCCCCGCGCTACAACTAGCCGTCCCGCGCGAACGCTTGTACTTCGGCAACTACGAAGTGCAGCCGCTCAGCGTCATGCGCCAGAGAATTGCCGAGCACATGGTCGCGTCGACGCACGTCTCGCCGCACGTCTACTCCGTCGATGAAATCGACATGAGCAAGATCGCCGGCCTGCGCGGCAAATCCAAGGACGAGTTCGAGAAGCGCTACGAAACCAAACTCACCTTCATGCCCTTCTTCGTCAAAGCCGCGGTCGCCGGCCTGCGCGCGTATCCCACGCTGAACGCCTCGCTCGACGGCACCAGCGTCGTTCTGCACAAGGAGATCAATATCGGCATCGCCGTGGCTCTTGACTGGGGTCTGATCGTTCCGGTGGTGAAGAACGCCGACGAAAAAAATATTCTGGGAATCCAGCGCAATCTGAACGATCTGGCCGAGCGCGCCCGTTCCAAAAAACTCAAGCCCGAGGAAGTGCAGGAAGGCACCTTTTCCATCACCAATCCCGGCGTCTTCGGCGGCCTCTTTGGCCTGCCGGTGATCAGCCAGCCGAACGTCGGCATTCTCGGTCTCGGCGCCATCGAAAAGCGCCCCGTGGTGATCAACGACTCCATCGCCATCCGCTCGATGTGCTACGTCACGCTGAGCTACGACCACCGCGTAGTGGACGGCGCCATCGCACACCAATTTCTGCACAAGGTAAAAGAAACGCTCGAGAACTGGAGCGAGCCGGTCCTGTAGCCGGCTCGCTCACCTCCCAGGCCAGCGCGGCAGCTCATCGCCAGTTCCGGCCTCAGCCGGACAAGCTCGGTCGAAACATCAAGGATCGCCACCGGCAGCCTGGCCGCCAGCCTCGTACCCAGCAACTCGTTCGCCAAAATTCTTCGGCGCTGCAGATTATTTTGAAACTTCACCACGTAGTAGTGCCCGTCGGAGCATCAGGTGCGATTGCGCTCCGCCGCGCATCCGCCGTATCTGCTCGAGTGCCCCTAACAAACGGGCCCATGCTATTCATCCCGCCTAGTTTAGGCAACTGTTTCGACCATCTCCCGTCAATACTTCCCGTTTTGGCCCGGCCCCCATTGCAAAATCGAACATAACTCTCCCTCCGTTCCGTTCGACAACCGAACATATGTCCCCAAAAAAACAAAAGTCCCGGGATACCTCCGGGACTTCGCTCGAACCAGCAGACGGCAATGAGGAGGCGCTTACCGCCGCTTTTTCTTTTTCGCAGGCTTCTTGGCTTTCTTCGCGGCCTTCTTCTTCGGTTTGGCTTTCTTGGCAGGCTTTTTAGCAGGCTTTTTAGCAGCCTTTTTCGCCGGCTTCTTGGCCGACTTGGCCGCCGGTTTCGGCGCAGACTTGGCCTTGGCCGCCGCTGGCTTCGCCGCCGGCTCCTCTTCACCGATCACAATCTCTTCTTCTTCCACTTCCACAATCTCGTCGCCCTCTCCGGCAAGCTCCTCGTCATCTTCCAGCCGCGACAGCTCGTTGTCGTCTTCAAAATGATCCTTCTCAAAATCCATTCCGTCCTCCCCTGGGGGAAATCCCTGGGCTTGTGGCTCGCAGGTCGCTGCCTCGGAGCTGTTTTTGGCGTCTCCGTCCAACGCCGTTGTTACCGCACTTCGCGCAACGTTGTCAAGGTTTCTGCAAGCTGAACTTGGCGCCTACCCGTCCCAGCTTCAGCCACCGCCACGCGAAGCAACCCGTGCTATCCACAAGCCAGGTACCAGGCCTGCCCGCCAAACCACCTTTATATTATTGTAAATAAGGCTGTTACGGCCGCGCGCCTTCTCCCGGACCAGCCGCCGCTGAAGCCGAACCGACCGCCCGGGCCCCTTTTTTCTTCGGCCGTACCCGCCCCTTTGCCGCTGCCGCTTCTGGCATGCCCCCCAGCGTATACAGCCGCAATACCATCCCCCGGCTCACCCGGCCGCTGCTCAGCCGGTTCCACTTGCGAATGTCGTCCGGATCCAGGCTGAAGCGGTCCGCAATTCCGCCGAGCGTGTCGCCCTTGCGCACCCGGTAGCTCACCAGCCGCCTCTTCGTCTCCGCTGCCGGCGGCGTTGCCGGGATAATCAGCTTCTCGCCCGCATCGAGAGCCGCGCCCTTTTCCAGATTGTTGGCCGCTGCGATGGCCACCGGCGTCACGCGATACTTTTTCGCGATCGACGTCAGCGTCTCACCCGCTTCCACGCGGTGACGCCTCCAGCTCACCCACTTGTCTGCCGGTATATCCGCAATGCCTGCGGAAAATTTCTCCGCCGTCCCCACCGGCAAGCGCAATTCAAATGACGCATCATCCGGCGTCGCCAGGCGCAGCAGCGCGGGATTCAGCGCCCGCAGCGTCTCCACGTCCGCGTCAATCGTTTCCGCCACTAGCCGCAGATCAATCGCCCGCCCCGGCTTCACGCTGTCTGCCGGCACCGGCGTGTCCGGGTCCACATGAATCCCGTAGTGCGCCGCATCCTTGGCGATAAGCGTCAGCGCCAGAATAATCGGCACGTAGTTCTTGGTTTCCTTCGGCAGCACGTTGCGCCGGTACAGCTCCCAAAAATCCGCGTAACCGGTGCGCTCGATGGCCTTCTGCACGTTTCCCGGCCCGCAGTTATAAGCCGCCATGGCCAGATACCAGTCGCCGAACATCCGGTAAAGATCCCGCAAGTGCTGCGCCGCTGCGCGCGTGGCCTTCTCCGGATCCTGCCGGTCGTCCACCCACCAGGTATGACGCAAACCATATTCATTACCGCGCCAGGCGACGAATTGCCAGATCCCCCGCGCCCCTGCCCGCGAAAGCGCCAGCGGTTGAAACGCGCTCTCCGCCTGCGCCAGGTAAATCAAATCCTGCGGCATGCCTTCTTCGCTGAGCACCCGCGCAATCATTTCGCGGTACCGCCCGGCCCGCCGCAGCCCGGTTTCCACGATTGCCCGTCCCCGAGGCGTCTGGAAAAAATTCAAAAACGACAGCACTTCGTCGTTCACCGTCAGCGGCAAATCGTGCGAGAAATTCTTGGCCGCCTCTTCCGCGCGCGCTTTCAGCCGCGGATCCACCGGAAACGTCATCTCCGCCACTTCATCGATGGCCGCCGGCACCGCCGGCGCTTCGCTGAATCCGTCTCCCGCGCGAAACGCCTGCAACTCGTAGCCGTACACCGTATCCACCACCCGGTGAAATAATTCGCTAAGCCGCGCGTCGCTGTTCGGGTCGTACCCGCTCTCCAGTATCCAGTCCACCGCGTCATCGAAATCCTTGCGCGCCGCTTCCAGGTGTCCCGCTTTGAAGTTCTGCTCCCCCGACGCGAATTTCTCTTCCACCTTCTGCATCAAGTAGCGCTTCCCGTCCGGCACACTCGGAGCCAGCGCCAAGGGCCGGGCCCCAGGATTGCTGAGCGGCAGTGCGGGGATCACCGCGGGAGTCTGCGGCGCACTTGCCGTCGCCGTAGCGCCGCCAGCAGCCCTCACCGAAGCGGGATGGCGCGCCTGCACCGGCTTCCGCGCCGCGTCCTGGCAGCCCCCGGCTAGCACCATCAGCAGCGCCAAGCTCCAGAAAAGGTTCTTCGTGCTTCTACTCATCCCTTCCATCGTAATGACCCGTCAAGCTCCCGGTCAACGCTTTCCGCCACCCCCCAGTTGACGCTCTCGCCACACCAGTAGAACAGACTTCAGCGTGTTCTCCGGCGGCCAAGCATTCCCGTTATGCCACAGCACGACCCCGGACCACCCACTCTTTGCGATACACTCCCGCCCGAGGCCTCCCATGACACGCCGATCCCGAATCCTCGTCTCTGCGCGCCGCGCAGCGATTCTCTTCGCACTCGTCGCTTACGCCACCGCCACCTTCGCCCAACAAAAAGACCTCTCCCCCGAAAAGCGCGCCGCCATCAACAAAACCGTCTCCGATTTTATGGCCGCCAACAGCGTCCCTGGAATCGCCGCAGCCGTGGTTCTGCAAAGCGAGCTCGTGTGGTCGGCCGGCTACGGCATGGCCGACCTAGAAAACTACGTTCCCGCCACTTCCGCCACCCTCTTCCGCCTCGCTTCTATTTCCAAACCCATCACCGCCACCGCCGTCCTGCAGCTCGCCGAGCGCGGCAAACTCGATCTCGACGCACCCGTGCAAAAATACTGCCCGGCCTTTCCGCAGAAAGAAGCCCCCATCACTACCCGCGAGCTCCTCGGCCATCTCGGCGGCATCCGCCACTACAACAAGGACGGCAAGGGCGACATCCCCGACGACAGCGCCAAACACTTCGCCACCATGGAAGAATCCCTGCAGATTTTCTCGAGCGATCCCCTCGTCGCCACACCCGGGGCCAAGTTTAGCTATTCCACCTACGGCTACACCCTGGTCGGCTGCGTCCTCGAAGGCGCGGCCGCGCAGAAATTCACCGACTACGTCCGGGAAAACATTGTTCGTCCTGCGGCCATGGCCCACACGCAAGCCGACGACGTCTTCGCGGTCATCTCTCACCGCGCTCGCTGGTATCACAAAAACGATTCCGGCGCCGTGCAGAATGCCGGCGTCCTCGATTCCAGCTACAAAATCCCCGGCGGCGGACTGATCTCCTCCGCTGACGACATGGCCCATTTCGCCGCCGCCATGCTCGCCGACAAGCTCGTCAGCCGCACGTCTCGCGATCTCCTGTGGAGCTCGCAAAAAACAACCGACGGCACGCCCACGAACTATGGAATGGGCTGGGGCACCGCCAACAAACACAGCCTCGCGCTCGTCGGTCACACCGGATCTCAACAAGGCGCCAGCACCGCCCTGACCCTTGTTCCCAGCCTGAATTCTGCCGTAGTCGTCCTGGTCAACATGGACGGCATCGACGCTTACAAACTCGCCGACGAAATCCTAAAAATCACCCTGGACCTGAAAGACTGACTCCTGTAGGTCCGCATTCTTGACGCGGGCCGCTTTCTTTCGGGCTGCGG
>Ga0210384_10003770_pt1 | contig 17290 bp, 8 predicted proteins | sample IncBWH2MmetaG_FD_160574 | JGI IMG/M metagenome (GOLD analysis project Ga0210384, IMG submission 160574) | Forest soil microbial communities from Barre Woods Harvard Forest LTER site, Petersham, Massachusetts, United States - Inc-BW-H-2-M | ecosystem: Environmental > Terrestrial > Soil >...
TACGAACGAGCAGGCCACCAGCAAAATCGCGGGATGAGTCCAGCTCCGCCACTCGATCGGATTTACCTTGGCATCCGTCACGTTTTTTTTGCGACTGTTTGTATAGGCGATCATTTCCGTTTCCTAAAATAAGTCTGCGTCTCGATTTACTCCTCGAGATTGCGCTGCCCAAAAGAGCCGACATCGCACTAGGGCAGCGCAGAGAGAGTCGTCAAAAAGGATGCGTAGGTCAGTCATCGGTTCGCTGATCCCTCAATGCGAAGCGCGGTGTACTGCGTTTAGCCGGGCCGGCCGTCACTTGTGCACAATGGTGCAAACGGTGGTGCCGGTGCCGTTAAAGCCAAATCCATTCAGAGGTCTCCATGTCCATGTCGCCGTTCCGGACGCATACGAGTACGTGGCAGAAGCGCCGGCGAAGGTGACGCCCTGCGCGGTGGCAGACGTCAGCCATCCCTGCCCTGGATCTGCCGCGAATCCCGCTACTGAGAATGCGGAGAAGGAGTAAGTCTGAGCCATGCCGCCGGCCCACTTGTCGTAAAGCGATGTATAGGTGTAGCCGTTCGTCGTCGTAGCCGGACTCATCGAGCCGAAAGAGCCGCTGAGGAACCCGCCCGTGCCGGTTGGCGTAGTATTCCCTTCGGTCATCGTAGGCGTATCGGAATACGTTGAGCTGGTCGTGAATGATCCTGAGCTTGCCGGCCCGTTGCCGCTGGAGTTGGTCGCGACCACTTGCACAGTGTAGGTGGTACTCGCGCTCAGTCCGGAAAGGCCAGCGGATAGCGCGGTGCCGACGTTGATCCACCCGCCAGAATTCACACTATAGGAATAGCTCGTCACGGTGCCCGAGGCGGCAGTCCATTGCACAGTCGCCGTGTTCGGCGTGACGTTGGTAAAGCTTGGGACGCCGGGGGCACTGGGTGGCGGTGGCAGTGTCGTAAGGGATGCCGAGCTTGCGGGCCCATTACCACCTGGATTGGTTGCGATCACCTGTACCGTGTAAGTGGTTCCTCCCGTCAAGCCCGTGAGATTGGCACTCAGTGCGGTACCCACGTTGGTCCATGCTCCGGAATTTACGCTGTAGGAATAGCTCGCCACGGTGCCGGAGGCGGCGGTCCAACTCGCGGTCGCCGTCGTCGCCGTGATGCTCGTAAAACTTGGCGTACCCGGTGCGCTTGGAGGCGGTTGCAGCGTCGAAAAGGAGGCTGTGCTGGGAACACTATTGCCGCTGGCATTCGTCGCAAGCACCTGCACGGTGTAGGTGGTGCCTGCGGTCAGACCGGTTAGATTCGCGCTCAACGCGGTACCCACGTTGATCCACGCTCCGGAATTCACGCTGTACGAATAGCTCGTCACGGACCCCGATGCAGCAGCCCAACTCGCCGTCGCCGCAGTCTGCGTTATGTTCGTAAAGCTCGGAATGCCAGGGGCGCTGGGAAGCGTCGTAAAGGATGCCGAGCTTGCGGGCCCATTACCACTTGGATTGGTTGCGATCACTTGTACCGTGTAGGTGGTTCCTGCCGTCAGGCCCGTGAGATTTGCGCTCAATGCCGCACCCACGTTGGTCCACGCGCCGGAATTTACGCTGTAGGAATAGCTCGCCACGGTGCCGGAGGCGGCAGTCCAACTCACGGTCGCCGTGGTCGTCGTGATGTTCGTAAAGCTCGGTGCACCCGGTGCGCTCGGTGGCGGTGGAAGCGTCGAAAAGGACGCTGTACTGGGAGCACTATTGCCGCTGGCGGTCGTCGCGATCACCTGCACGGTGTAGCTGGTGCCTGCGGTCAGACCGGTAAGATTTGCGCTCAACGCCGTACCCACGTTGATCCACGCTCCGGAATTCACGCTGTACGAATAGCTTGTCACGGTGCCAGAGGCAGCAGCCCAACTCGCCGTCGCCGCGGTCTGAGTTATGTTCGTAAAGCTCGGAATGCCGGGGGCTCCGGGAAGCGCCGGGGTCGTGAAGGATGCGGAGCTCGCTGGACTATTACCACTCAAATTGGTGGCGACAACTTGTACGGTATAGACGGTTCCTGCCGTCAGGCCCGTGAGATTTGCGCTCAACGCCGTACCCACGTTGGTCCACGCGCCGGAATTCACACTATAGGAATAGCTCGCTACTGTGCCCGAGGCAGCAGTCCAACTCACCGTCGCCGTGGTCGTCGTGACATTTGTAAAGCTCGGGACGCCGGGGGGCGGTGGCGACGTCGTGAAGGATGCCGAGCTTGCGGGCCCATTACCACCAGGATTGCTTGCGATCACTTGTACCGTGTAGGTGGTTCCTCCCGTCAGGCCCGTGAGATTGGCGCTCAATGCCGCACCCACGTTGGTCCACGCGCCGGAATTCACGCTGTAGGAATAGCTCGCTACTGTGCCCGAGGCAGCAGTCCAACTCACCGTCGCCGTGATCGTCGCGATGTTCGAAAATGTTGGCACGCCCGGAGCGCCTGGTAAAGGCGGTAGCGTCGTGAAGGAAGCTGAGTTTGACGGACCATTTCCACTCAAATTGGTCGCAATAACGGCCACAGAATATGTAGTGCCAGTCGTAAGTCCTGAGAGACTTGCCGTCTGTGCGCTGCCTACGTTGACCCACGCACCCGAATTCACACTATATGAATAGCTCGCGACAATACCTGTTGCCGCGGCCCAAGAGACAGTCGCCGTCGTCGCAGTGACATTCGTAAATGCTGGAACACCGGGTGCGCTCGGCAGCGCCGGGGCGGGAGTTGTTTGGACCAGCTTGCGATTGCCGGCAGCGTCTAACGAGTAACTAGTCGACGCGCCGTTCGAATAGGTGGTTGCCTTGAGGCGCCCCGCTTCATCGTACGTGTAGGTGACGGTGCTCGCTGATACGCCCGCAGTAAGCAATAGGCTAAGCAGAATCGTTGATACCCGACCCGGATGAGCGGCAAGCGACACCAGGCCGCGCGCGAGTTGTCGGACCCTCGAAAAGAGGAGCGGAACTTCCCTGTGCATCCCTGTTCAACCACATCGGCGGCAGCACTAGTGCTGCAGACGTTAACCCGGCGTTAATCCATGGTTCCCAAGACTTCTCATTCTTGGATGAACATCCCAGTTCAAAATGTATCTCTGACGAAGATTCAAATTCGGCGAGATAATTATTGCTGTGGGCTAAACATAACTGCCCTTGTGTGAATCTGTCAACGAAATTCGCAAAAAAAATGTTTAGAGAAAATTATTGAAGCAATTTGACATTATTTTTGCACGATGCTTTTGGCGCGTTAGCTGTGCGACTCCAGCGCATCGTCAAAGTCGTTTGATGTGCATCGCCCGTGAATCGGCCCGAATACGGCTTGTTCTCTTCGACGATAATACCCATGCCGCGAAGATGTCGTTCGGGTTTCGGGGGTGTTGGGTCGTTACGGAGATGCGGCCGTGGACTGAGCGTGGCGGCACGCGCGATGGAGGGTAGGGTGCTTCGATTTTGCCGCCATTTCGAGATTCCAATGGAGCGCGCCAACCTTTATAAAAGATAAAAGACCGAGATCGCTGTTAGCCTCGCGCCGCCAAATTGGTCAACATAAGAGATGTGATTCCCCACCCATGTACACTGTCGTCAATGCGCACGATCCAATAAGCGAAAAGTGGCGCCGGAATGTCCGGCATCTTCTAATGTTCTTTTAATCGTCTCATGTACCACAATCGCAATTTCCCAACCCTTTGCTCGAAATATTTTGTGTCCGCCCGCCTTTTCTGGATCGATAACCATCTTCATCATCATTTCATACTCACCAGCCAATTCAGGTCGAAAACTCGATTCCGTCCAAAGAGTGTATTGGGAGGACTTCCTGTCGATACAATCTACAATTGATAGTAGGTGAATTAGATAGAAGGGTGTAGTTTCGCCCGTAATATCAATTGGTATCAATTGAAGTTCCAACGGATCGACGCTTTTGAGAGTTTTTGAGACCGGTTCCCTGCAAATCAAGATGTCATGCGAACCAAAATTGATATCATTCAGGTTCCCAATTTGGGCAATCTCACCCCGCACCTTTTCCGCAATAGAAATCGGCCCCTGATGGCGAATCAGCTCACTTTCGTTGACGTCCACGCCGCCAATGCGAATCGGAGAAATTAGCGATTGATGCTTGAGTCTTGAATCGAAAGACATCCTATAAAACATACGGCCATTACTTCGTGACTAGGTTATTCAGAAAAGAACTGGGATTCTGCAACTCTTGTTTTATCGATTGTAGCATCGAGCGGAAAGCCGCTGTGTACTCCGGGGTTCCTTCTGTCAAGCCCCTCGTTGATCCTGCAAGTCGATCGTACACAATTTGATGGTATTCCTCGGGGTGGGGCCCGTAGTGACCCTCTAATATTACTTTGTTGTCCGCATCACTGAGCTTCATGTTTGCTTTCCGGAATAACTCTTTGAATCTCGGCGTCCAAGGCCCTCCATTTCGATCCGATTTGCTGTTCTTATCTGTACAGATGTGGTGTTCCTCGCAGTCTCCATTTGGAGTCGCGCTTCTCGAACCAGTCTGCAGTGTGTTCTGAACACCATTGGCCGAGGATCTCGCGATGGCAGCCATCGCCGCTAAGAATGGTAGGTCGCCTAGATCATCATCCCAGCATGGAGGTGAAATATAAACTAGGGTTTCACCGGCGAAGTGCCCCGTGCACCACGTCGTCTCGCCTGTAGGGTCTACTTTATTCGCCGGATCTCCATCGCCGTACGTATATGAGTTCACTCCGCCCGATCCCACAGGGTCGGTCTGCAGAAACCTCCCCAACTGTGGGGAATAGTAGCGTCCCCGGTAATAGTACAGGCCCGTCTCGGGATCGAATCTTCGGCCGGTATAACCGAACTGCTCGCCGGTGGTTGGAGATCCGTTTCCATATTCGTCGTATCCAATTCGCTGAGTAACATTTCCCGAACCGTCCGTCATCGCCATTACCGAGCCTTGGTGATTTACGTGATAGTAAGTCTTGGTGGGATTCGCAATAGCGCTGCCTTCGGCGTGCGCGATACGATCATCGACGCCGGGGCCGATAATGTAGTGCCTCAGCACAGTGGCGCCGCTGTATTCGGCGATTTCCTCGTCCCCGTCTAAGAGATATTTCGTCGATACGCCACTGACAGTCTTAGACATCCTCCGCCCGAGGCCGTCATAGTCGTAGCTGATGGTCGCCGTTGCGCTGCCGTTGACGGCAGCGGTCGTGAGGCGATTCTCGCTGTCGTACGTGTAGGTATGTTTGCCCCCAAGGGGAAACCAGGTCAGTAAATTGCCGTTAGTATCGTAAGAAGATTGCTGTCCCCCAACGCTACCGTATTGATTCAGTGCATTGGGAACATACGCAGTCGAAGAGGCGCCGGCAGGAGTTGGCAGGTAAAATGCGTCGCTCGCTGTGAGTCCGTTGATCTGGTAAGAGTGATTGCGCCCATAACCCAAGCTCACGGTTGTACCGTTTAGTGTCTGGGTTACAGAATTGAGTTGACCGTCCGCCTCATAACCATAGGCGGCCTTGTTGTTCCAAGTACCCGTTTGGCAACTGGCAGTTGTATAGGCCCCCATGCATACCGACGAACGACGGGAAAGCGCATCGTAAGCGTAGAAGGCCAGCTCGTTAGTCGAGGTGCTATTCTCGCGCACATCGACCATGCGATTGAGCGCATCATATTTGTATGTGACAAAGTAACCGTCTGGCCAAGTCGTTCGCGTCCGATTACCGGCGTTGTCGTTTGTGGACACCAAAGTGTCGAACTGGTGAGTCACCGTAAGGGTATCGTTTTTCTCCGTTAACGCCCGACCGGTGGCGTCATAGGTATATGTTGTTGTATGCGCGGGATTTGCTCCAAGAAGCGCCTTAGCGATGTTTAGCGGCTCTCCCGCCAGATTAAAGCCCGTTGTCACTGCGCCTTGAGAGGCCGGAGATTTTATGTCCTGGCGATTCAACGCGTCGAAGTGATAATTAATCGCATCGCCCTTGCGGGTCACCAACTTGGTGCGATTGCCGGCGCTGTCAAAGAATGATTGTTCGAAGGTTGGGGTCGTGCCACCGCTCAAAACGCAGGACGGAAGCGCCGTCCCATTGTCAGAACTCGGCAGTCCGCATAATGTTCCGTTGGCTGCGTTTGGAAACAGAGTGAATTGTAATCGATCAAGTCCATCATAAACGTACCGCGTCGCGTCGCCATTGGCGTCGATCGCATAATGGGGTTTGCCGTTGCCGGAGTAGCAATCGGTGCCGCTACAAAAGCTTTCGTATCGAACCGGACCCGTACCCGCATAGTTCGATGGTATCCAACTACTTGGCCAAGTCCCACTCGGCGCTCCAGAGGCGTTGAGCCAACCGCTGCCACCGTGCCACTCGGCGATGACCTCACCGGCGAGATCGAATACTTTGGCAATTTGCCGCCCGTCTGGATCCTGAATGACTTGTTGACGCCCCATTGGATCGTAGGCGTAGGTCGTCGTGTTGCTCTCCGCATCCGCGCTCGTCTTGAGGTCACCGGTCGGAAAGTAAGTTTTGATGTCGCTCTGCCAAGATGAAGGAGAGAACGCCGTCGCGCACTGGCCAGTTGTCGCCGCAGTCCCGGAATTTGGGTCACTCGGCGCTGATGTTGCCTTCCAGCGATTTGTGCTGAGAAGTTCTCCATCGGCATCGTAACAATGACGCGTGAAAACCGAGAGAGGGGCGGCCACCGTGGTCAAGCGTCGCATGGAGTCAAACGTATACGTCGTCTGGTCGCTTGTTCCTGGAATCGGTCCGTCAATTGTGTGAGGGTTTCCCGCCGCATCAAATGCGAATGTCGTAGTCAACGCCAGAGCACCTGTCTTCGCAGATGTAGTGCACACGCCGCCCGCCGAGACCGGCGGGACATAAGTAGTGATTGGGTCAGATGTCGCCGTCAACAACGCAAAGTAATTCGCGAGCGTGTTGTAGGTAAAAGATTTCACCCGGTTCGTCGTTGAGTCAATTTTCTGAATGCTCGCCGCTAACAGGCTGAGAGCGCCTGTCACGTTTGAATAGCAATAGTCCGTCTGAGCACTACCACTGACTCCGCCAGATTGAGCAACAACGGCCGGGCCCACAGTTCTTTGCACCTGTCCGGTGCCAGCTGCTGTGTTCTGCCCCAGGTACGTGTAGGTCGTAACATTGCCATTTGCGTCCGTCGTGCTTGCAACTTGATTACAGCTCGCTGGGAATGCGCACGCAGTTACAGTGGGACCCTCGACATAGGTGACCAATTCCGGCGGCGGTGTCGACAACAAGCTACCCGGTTTTGGTATGTGTGTAGTAGACAAGCGATTGCTGCGCACATCGTATGTGAAAACATCTGCGTTCAGCTCGGGGTAAGTCGTTTTGATCAGATTATGATTGGTGTCATAAAGCGAGCTTGTGATCCGGCCCAAAGCATCAATGTTTTGCAACTGAAGACTATTCAAATCAAAATACTTGGTGGTCAGCGGAGCAGATGCAAGCAGGCCTTGCGGCTGCATTTCCTCGCCGCGCTTTTGGTTTTCTCGGCCGTAAAGAACGCTGACGAAGTAGTTGGTCGTGTTTTGCGGTGAAGTGTTGTCGGTTAAGCTATTCACTCGATAGAGTGAGTCATACCCGACCGTGAGATATGGTGTACCGCCAAGTGGCGTAATCCAATTCGCGACTTTGTTCCAATTGCGGTTAACCGCAAACCCCGGGTTGGCTACATAGTTATATGTCGTCACGCCAAGATCAGGGCCAGTAACCGTCATCGTCGAAGCGACACCCCAAACCGTCGGCGTATAGTTGTGTATTACGCTGCGTCCCGCCTGGTCTTGGACAGTGAACGAAGAGCCGCCCTGATTGGTTAACGTCAGCGATCGCCCCAAATTGTTGGACACGCTACTCAGGCAAGCGCTGCAAGTGGTCGCGCTGGTGGGGTAAGAGAATGTTAGTACTACACCATTCTTGAAGGTCCACGTCGATGGCATGAAAAAGTTTTCGGCAGTTTCTTGCCCTGGACTAGTATGTTCAGGCAGCGTCAATACCGAACCGGCTTTATCAGTAAGGGTGAAGACGATGCTCGAAGAGTCATACTGAATGTTGCCCCACAGATATACCTCTGGAGCTCTGCTTCCCACTTGGGTCAATAGTTCCGCGCTGCCCGGCTCTGGATTGAACGTGGAGTCCGGAAGCTTGACAAAGACGCTGCTTTTCGGTGGTCGAACCACCGAAACGACATTGTCATATAGGTTTTCGCCGAGCCAATGGGTCGTGAATATTGTCGCAAGATTCGATCGAATATCCATCGTCCCCGTATTGAGCGTGCGCTGAACATACAGCGCTGCAATGGCGCCCGCCGCATTCAACGCTGCGTCACGCCCGAGTCCGGCCATCGTGTCGCTGCCGATTTTTGCATATATCTCGAGCGAATTCGTCCATCCGCCGCTGTCCACGATCCCGTGTACAGACAGGGCCGGGTCTGTCGAGATGTTATTCGCCGAATAGAAGCGTTGAAAGGACAGGCTATAGGGGAATTCGCCGGAACCGGTCGCAAGGTCTGGGGGCGGCGTCAACTTCAGATCGCCATTGGCAAGATTGACGCCGTAGCGCTCGCGTCCTTTGATCGAATACTCCAGCGTTTTCGTGGCGGCGATGGCCGAGACCGATGGATCTCCCGAGGCTGCACCACCACCGCCGCCGTCTTCGCCAATTGCGCCATTTATAAATGCACCCTCGGACAAATATTTGATTTGGTTTGTGCCATATGCCGCAATGCCGGCGTAGCGATAATTACATGGCGGAGGATTTAGTAGGCATGAGCGCGCCGTCGTGCCGTTTTGCGGGACAATTAACGTGTAGCCAGATGTAACTGCCAAAGACTGCAGGTGAGTGATCGACGCTGCCGAGTAATTCGTGAGTTGGGTGGAGGCGGCGGTAAAGTTACTCGCTGTGACTTGAAGTAACTTCGTGCTTAGGCCATTCGCCAAGCCGATCATCGAGATGCCATCGCCGCCCTCAGTGGAATCGAAGGTCTGTTCGAGCACTGATCCTTCCAGGCGCCCCTTGACCGCCGCAACTCCGGCAAGCGCTGCAGTCCGGTCTGACGCTGAGGTCACTCTCGAATTCGCGCTGACGGTAGTCTCCAAGTCTAAGAAGGTAGAGGGTGAGATGCTCGTACCCGAGAGAATGAGGCCGAGACTGTGATGATTTTGGATGACAACGCCATTGACCTGTCCAGCCAGTTTTGCGCCGCGCGAGGTTTGCGCGAGCCAGTTGGCCGCAATAATCGGTTGATGAGCCTCGAAACAGCCCGTATCGAATCCCGGAAGTTGAAGAGGATCCGAAGTCGTGGTGGCGATGCATTGAAAAGGCATTATTTGGACCTCAACACTTCTCAGCCAAATGTGTTTAGGGTCACTAGGATTTTCCGGATACATCGCAGACATGTCGCGCTTTTGAAGCGCCGCGAAGTGATTCACTGTGTTTTCGGAGGAATCGCCCCACCCCGCTACGATACTTAGTACGCCAATTAACCCGCCGGTTTGCATCTTTGGATTGAAGTTCAGAACTTCTGACGCGTATGCGCCACTGTTTGCCGCATACGGATGCTGCACAGTCAGCAGCAACGAGACGGGCGCATCGGTTGTATTTGCGACAGAGCTGGTCACTAATGGCCGATACTCGGAATACAGTGTGACGTTTCGAATGAGCGAGGATCCCGATACTGTGGCACCCCAAATCCGGAGGCGATTGCCTGCAATTTCGTCTGCATATAGAAGTTGACCGGCGCCACCGTTGAAATTGTCGAATTGCACCAGCAGCGTGGTGCGAAACTTATCCGGGATGTCGCCCGTCCAGGAGTACTGTGGAGTGGTTTGATAGGCGGCTAATGGGAGCTGACTGACGGGGTTGGCAGTTTGGGCTGGTAGAGATTGCGAAATATCGATTACCGCTCCACCGATGAGGTCCTCGACCTGCATATTGGGGTTACTGGTGGATCGGTTCGCAACGTTGGTAGATTGAATATAGTGCTGAAGATTCGTGGCATAGGTCTTGAGCTGCGTTTCGATATTCGTTTGAGTCAGTGCGGTACCGGGTACGTAAGACACTCCCGCAACCAATGTCTGTGCCGCAGGCACGTTCGCGAGGACCGTAGTACCGCACGTCGGCGCACTCGCTGTCCCACAAGACATCTGTGCCGCAATATCAACCCCGGTTTTGATGATGTGAATCTTGTAGGCCGGGTCGTAGATCTGACCGTTCGCCAGCACCCAAATGTGGGCCATAACTACTGGAGTGCCCGTCGCGGGCAAAGTACCAGTGAGCCCCGTACAGGTGGAGGAACCGGTCACGGTCGCCGGAATGGCTCCGTCAGCCAAGAACTGGCAGGCCGTCACAGTGTTGACGAGGCCGGTGGCGGGATTGGCGAGTCCAGTCCAAGCCTGAAACTGTGCGGCGGACAGACTGATTGTGCCCACCTTATAAGTAGCTGTGATACCCCCGGCACGCAGGAGTGCGACCATGAGATTGGCTTGGTCAAACGGGGTGCCTGATTGATCGATCAACGCCCCACGGGCGCCCTTGGATAGACCAAAACGAAATTCTGTCTCAATGTTATTGCGAATATATTCGTAAACCGTCAACGCGTAGGCATCATTGGTGTAACGACCCGATCCGAGCGCTCTGGCAAGTTCCGTTATCTCGGCCGGTGTCGTGGTCGGCGCGGCGACACCGGTGGTGTGCGTCGTCGCTGACCCGTAAAATGTCCAGGCGCTCGTCGGGGTAACGAGCGGCGCCGTTTGGAGTTCGACCGATGAACCCAGCGCCGCGGCGCTCCAGCATGCAAATGCCGCAAAAGCTATCCAGGACGGGGAGGCTTGTATTTTCGTTGACATCGCATTCTCACGCAATTACTTAATGGCCATTTTGGTCTTGCTCAGCCGCGTATCCCTATGTGCACCATCGTTGCGGCTCTAGCGACTTTTCGATCTCCGTCACTCGTTTTTATTTCAAAAACACAACTCAATAATGATGGGAATCGGGAAGGTGATTTGATGTCTAATGTGCACGCCTAGCAGCCCGAAAGCGTCGCCCCGCTTACAGTTCGAAGTAACTGACCCCTCTGCGTAACAATTTGTACCGATGTAACCGTAACGCCCTCGAGAGCGATCGTGTGGCACAGACCCCTCGCCCGCGCATCAAGTGTGGCGGCGCTTTGAGTCTCCAAGCCACCCATGGCAATTACTCGCGGCACTCCGCCACGGGCTTGAACTTGAGCCGCCGCTCTGGCGTATGGACCAGCAACCGCGACCCCGGCCGTCAAGCAGAGGAAGATCACTGTACCGAGTAGACGCATCATGAAATCCTCGTGGAACTGCAAGTTGAGTTCAGTTAACCCGCGCGTAATCGCCGGTACGACGACGTCAATTGGGAAACTTGATATTTCAGAGGCACGCTGCCATCAGGGACACACCCCGCCATCGCAGTAGGTAATATCTACAGACGTACTAAACGCACTGCATTGATTGGCGCTGTTACATGCCTGCACTTGAAATACATAGTCCAGTCCGTTAGTTCCGGACTGTATTGATTGATTATTCGGGGCCGTAATCGTGTAGTTAGTAGTCGAGGGACCGAAGATGTTCTGAAGAATGTAGTAGGACGCCCCGGGCGAAGTGGTCCATGACACGACCCAGGGACTAGCCGTTACGGTTCCAAAAGTTTGGCCAGCTCCGAGCGGACCAATTATGCTGGGCACACTTGGCGCCGCCGCAGCCGTGGTGACGTTTACCGTGCTCGCCACCGAAGTGCCGGTCGGATTGGCCGTGTCATACGCATACAAGGTAAACGTGTAAGGAGTGCTAGGCGAAAGTCCGGTCGCCGTGAAGCTCCCCGAAGGCGCGGTACTGTTACAGAGGATACAGGAGGCCCCAAGGAATATGCTGACGCTACTCAAACCCGGGCCGCCATTGTCGAATGCGCTGTAATCCAGAAGGACTGAGTTCGACGTCACCGAATTGCCAACGGCGAGCGTCGCAGTCGGCAACGGATAAGTCGTGTTACTCGCTGATGCGCTGCTCGTATCACCCACGGCGTCGTTCGCCGTAAGCGTATAACTGTATGGAGTGCTCGGCGACAGCCCGACGTCAACATAAGGCGATGTTGTCGACAAAACCGTCGAACCGCGCATGAGACTGTAGGTCAAAGCCCCTTGACCTGGAGCGTCGGAACCCGAAAAGGTCAGGGTCATTGTTGAGGTGGATGTTTGCGATGCCGTCAGGCTTACCACTGGCAAAGCATAAGTGGCGCCGGTTGCAGACGCCGTCCCTTGCTCACTGAGAACATCGGTCGCAGTGAGGGTGTAGGTATAGCTCGTATTCGCTGCGAGACCCGTGTCAACGAACGGCGAAGTAACCGTGCCCAGCGATGTTGATCCCCGCAATAGTGTGTAGGTTAAGGCGCCCTGAGGCCCGGCGTCAGTTCCCGTCCACGACAGAGTCATCTTGCTCGATGAGGTGGGCGTTGCCGTGAAGCCAGTGATCGAGGGAAGAGCCAACGTCCGGACCGTAGCGCTAGCGCTCGTTATATCGGTGTGCCCATCGTTGGCGGTGAGCGTGTACGTATAGCTCGTGTTTGGGACGAGACCCGAATCAGGATATGAAGTCGCCGTAGACAAAGGTGACGCATTGAGCGTCCCAGGGGCCCGGATCAAAGTATAGTTACCGAGACCAGGACCGTTCACATCGGATGCCGCCCAATTCAGAGTGATTGCGGTTGTCGAGTTGGCTGTCCCGGTGAATGAGGAGATTACCGGTAGCGCATACGTAAAAACAGCAGTGCTTGCGGGTGATTGCGACGACGGCGTGCCGTCGGTGTCTATAGCTTGCACCGTATAGCTGTACGAAGTATGAGGTGTCAGACCTGTGATAACGGTGGTGGTGGTGGTCAGACCTGACTTTACAACCGCGCCGCCCGGAGACGCAGATACCACGTAAGTGTAAGAACCCGTACCGCCGGTTGCAGCGTTCCACGTAAGATTCAGCGACGTGCCAGAGACGACCGTGGCAGTGACTGTCGTTGGAGCGTGGACCGGGGTGGCTGCCACCATGACAACCGCTTTGCGATTGCCGGCGGCATCAAGCGTGTATGTCGTCGACGCTCCATCGTCATACGTGGTTATTTTCAACCTGCCAAGCTCGTCATATGTGTAAGTAACGCTACTGGCGGACACAGTTGCGGCAAGCAGAAAACCAAAGAAAACTGCACAAATTCGCTTTGCCTGAGTGCTGGCGATCGCGAATACACGCTCGATTTGTCGAATTCTCGACGAAACTTCCCTGTGCATCCCTGTTCAACCACGTCGGCGACCCGAAAGCCGCAAACGCTAACTTGCCGTTATTCCATGGTTGCCAAGACTATTCTTGGCCAACATCCCAGTTCAAAAATGTATCTCTGACGAAGAATTAAATTCGGCGAGATAATTATTGCTGTGCGCTAAACATAACCGTGTGTCCGCGAATTTGTCAACGAAAATCGTAAATCCATTTCTAGCTTGAGAATTACGAAATCATTTAACATTATTTTTGCATGAGTTGGGGTCGTTCGCCACGCGACCCCATTTCATGGTTAAAGTCGGTTGATGTGCATCACCCGTGAGCCGCCCTATCCATTCGCTGCGCGCCGTGATGTCTGGATTCGGTGATGTGCTTGCGACTATTCTGAGCACTTCACCCAAGAGTGATTGATTCGAGCGCGCGCTCGGTATCGCGCTCGCGCCGGTCCACTTTCCATTGCCCATTTGATGATCGCTTGCCCACTTGAGCGCCGCCGCTGCCTGACCCGTCGCGTCGGTAGGGTTCACACCCGGTAAGCCGGTATACACCGTAAGGGGGTCTGTCCAGCAATCAATAGTTTGTGTTGCCCAACTCGAAATCTTCTTAAGTTCGTCAATCGTTCGTAGAGTCCCCTGAGGTGCAGGGCCGCTAGCAACGTGCTCGTATTTTCGTAGATCACTCAGCATTGCCGTGGCCCGATCCTCGGGAATTCCTTGGGAATAGAGGAAGGCCAGAACTAGATCGTCGTCCGCGGTGTTAACGTCGATCCGGCCCGCTTCATTGCTGATCACGACAGCGACCGGAATGCCTTGGAAATCCCACGTTTGAGCCTGACCGATCGGCGTATGGCGCGAGGTCCTCTCGTCCGAAAGCATGGCAATCGCATTGACGAGTGCGGCATCAGTCGTGGACTCGGCTTGCGCGTATTCAGCCAATTTGTGGGTCAATATGGCATCGGTACGCGCCACGAATGCCGCAGCGCCCGCGAGCCCGGACAGCAAGAGCAGCACCCAGAGCACCGAGATCAGCGCTATCCCTCGATCAGGGTTTGGGGGGTTCTTTGAATACGTCTTTGAGCGTCTTGAACTCATTCCTTAAGTCGTCCATTACGTTTTGAAACTCATTGTCGTCGCGCATCACGCGCGGGGTAATGAGCAAGATCAGTTCGGTGCGAATGGTTTGATTGTCGGTATCGCGGAATAGGGCTCCTAAGAACGGGATCTTTTGCAGATAGGGAACGCCGGATTTGGTCTTGGATTTGCTTTCGGTGATCAGGCCACCCAAAGCAATGGTGTCGCCGTTTTTAACGACAACCGTGGTCGAGAGCTTGCGCTGTTGAATCGTCGGCGAATCAATCCCTGAGGTCGTCGTCGGTACGGAATTACTCACTTCTTGAGTAATATCCATTTCCACGAGCCCGTTTTTGTTGACCCGCGGGGTGACGCTCAAGATCACGCCGGTATCTTGCATCTGCACGGAATTCACGATCGGCGCGTCAGGATTCACCACACTGACGGCGGACTGGGTCGCTACCGGTACTTCGTCGCCCACTTGCAGCTGAGCTTCGTGATTGTTCAAGGTCACGAGCTTGGGCGAGGAAATGACCCGCACCGTCGTGATTGTTTGCAGCGCATTCAACACGGCGCGTATGTCCGTGCTGCCGGTGAAAAGATACGAAAGTCCTGGGAAGCTTTGCGATACCGCGCCGGACGCGGCATTACTCAATGTAAGGGGCCCATTCTTGCCGTTATAGTTCCACTGAATGCCATATCGCAGCTCGTCGTTCAGTGTGACTTCCGCTAGTGATGCCTCGATGAGCACCTGCCGGCTGGGGGCGTCCAAGCGCGTCAAGGCGGCTTCGATCACGCTGAATTCGGCCGGGGTTGCCAGAACGAGCAGGGAGTTGCTGTCATTGTTCGCGACGATACGAAGATCCCCCTGTTTCGCTGTGTTTTGACCGAAGCCCAGCTGGCCCGCCGAGGAGCCCAATAGTGGCGGGTAAAGATTGTTTGCCGCGCTGCCGCCTTGGTTTAACGAGGGGTTATAGCCGGGGGCGAGGCCGGCGTTCACTCCCGTGTTCGAACTAAACCCCGGAGAGGCTCCGTTATTCATGGAAAAGGCCGTGCGGGCGCGTATGGGTTGATCTTCTTCCGTTGTAGGGAGGGACAAAATCTTATTTAAGGACTTGGCCAAATCCTCTGCGCGTCCATTTTGCACGTCATATACATAAATCCGGCGACCGGCGGAGGTGCCGCCGACATCCAGCCGCTTGATCCAAGTTTCGACCGCTTGCAAGTACTTTTGTTGCGGCGTGATCACCAGGATCGTGTTCAAGCGCGTGATAGGCACTAAGCGAACGACGCCTGCAAGCGGACTCTTCGGATCCGCGAAGATCTCGGAAAGTTCGGTTACGGCAGTCTTGGCATCGACATAGTTTAGGTTGAAAAAACCATATGACATGCCGGCCAACCAGTCGACATCAAAGGTCTTGACCACATCGAGCATGGTATCCAATTCACGGCTGCTGCCCGCCAAGAGCAGCAGGTTGCGTGCCTCATCAACCTTCATCACGCCCCCCGGCGGCGCGAACGGCTGCAGAATTTTTTCCATTTCGACGGGGCTGATAAATTGCAGCGGCACGATTTGAATCGAGAATCCCGCTTGCGTGCGATCGGAGGGAGGATTGATCGAAGTCACGCGCCGAGGCGCGTCCTTTACGGGTAGCACGTGGTAAGTGGCGTTGACTTGAACGACGGCCAGGTCCTGGACTCGCAGCGCCGCTTCGAGCGCTGGTAGGAGTTCTTCTACGCTCAAGGCGCGACTCGAACGCAGTGACATCGTGCCTTTTACGGATGGATCGATGGAATAATTTAAGCCTAAGGCCTCACCGAGCACTGAGGCGACGACCTGAGTGATATCCACATCGGTGAAGCTAAGCTGGATGCCGTCTTTGACGTTCGCGCGCGGACCAGATGACTGAGCGGAAGCCGGTGAGCCAATGAGAGTTCCCGTGCCGGGATAGATGTTATTCGGGCGCGAAGCTGCGTTCGGTGGCGAATCAGGCAGTTGGATGGCACTTGAGGTGGCTTCGGCTTTCGATCCCGGTAGGCTGGTGTGGCCCGGAATGGGTACGCGCACGGGCGCGGGGCCGCAAGCCGCCATGAGCAGCAGACTACAGTTCAATAAAACAGCGAACCGGTTGGGCGTCTTCAATGAAGCTCTCTTAGTTTCGTGGTGGCGGTGGCTGATAAGTTCGAGCCGCATGGGTCATCGTTTGTGGCGGGTGAGCCGTCGCCGTACCACCACCGATTGTTCGCATTCCAGATTGGGCGGTGTACGGCGTAACGGTGCCGTGAACCAACCCCGACCCCGGTGACTCATTCGTTGATTTTATTTCGACCTTCTGATTGTCCCGCACGAGAACAACGCGAGTGGCCTCAATGATCTCTACGTGCCAGCCGTCCAGGTCATCACCGACATGAACCGTACGATTGCTCTTGTCGAACTTCCTTTTCACGAACGCCAGGCGCTTCCCTTGCGGCAAACCCATCGAGCCCGCAAAATCATACTCGGGCACGGGAATACTCTGCCCGGGCGGGGGTGGTTGAAAGAACGTGCGGTGCGCATAAAACACGGCGTTGTCACGAATGGCGACCAAGTCAATATTTGGCGCGGCCGTGGGGTTGAGCACCGAGAGAACGGGCGGTGCAAGATGTCGATCCGCCAGATGCTCAGGTTGATGCACACGCTCTTGACCCCAGTGAGCAATCGCGACCAGGAGCACGATGAGCCCTCCGCTTATCAATGACAGCAACACGGTTGCCAATCGAAGTGTTTGCCAGATTTTCAAGTATGTCCGCCCGGGGGTGTGACCATGAAGCCCGCAATTTCCGCTTGAATGGACAGCGTCGGATTCGTGTCTGCCGCCTGATAGTCAGGCGCCTGAATGGTCAAACTTTCGATGCGCAATAATTGAGCGTGCGAGTTCAGGCGCGACAAGGATTCTGTGA
>Ga0210384_10003771_pt1 | contig 17286 bp, 17 predicted proteins | sample IncBWH2MmetaG_FD_160574 | JGI IMG/M metagenome (GOLD analysis project Ga0210384, IMG submission 160574) | Forest soil microbial communities from Barre Woods Harvard Forest LTER site, Petersham, Massachusetts, United States - Inc-BW-H-2-M | ecosystem: Environmental > Terrestrial > Soil >...
CGGAGTCCGCAACCGCGAAAGCCGGAAACGATCCCGGACACGCGGACAACCTTTACCTCCCGCGCGAGCCGGGAGAGGAGGCTCCTCATGCGCTATTCCGTTCGAGTATTGTTTTCATTTTGTGCTGCCGCTTTTTTGATCGTCCTGCTTGTGGCTCCCGGTTCCAACGCACAAACGCAGACCGCCGGAATTTCCGGCATCGTTACCGACCCGCAAGGATCGGTGATCGTTGGCGCTCAAGTGGGCGCCGAATCCATACCTCCGGCAGGTCCGCCGGCGCGCGGCGTTTCCGCCGGCGATGGGCGATTTATTTTGCCGCTTCCGCCGGGGCGCTATCGCGTCACGATCGCGCGCGATTCGTTCGCGAAGGAGGAGCAGGAAATTACGATCGCCCCGGGAGAAACGCGCGAGTTGCAGGTTCGCCTGGCGCTTGAACCGCTCTCCTCAAAAGTGGTGGTCACCGCGCAGGCGCTGCCGCTCGATGCGGACGCCTCGCCCGCGCCGGTCACCATTCTTACGCGCGAACAGATCAGCCAGCGCGGCGCAACTTCGCTGCCCGATTTACTGGCGACGCAGCCGGGCTTCAGCCTTGGGCGCACGGGACCCGAGGGAGGACAAACGTCGCTGTTCCTCGACGGCGGCAACTCGAACTACACCAAAGTGCTGGTGGATGGCGTGCCCGCGAATATTCCGGGCGGGCTCATTGATTTCTCCAACTTCACGCTCGACAACATCGACAAAATCGAAGTCGTCCACGGAGCGGAGAGCGCGCTCTACGGTTCGGACGCGATGGACGGCGTGATTCAAATCTTTACCCATCGCGGGACGGCGCGCGTTCCGGAATTCACGGCGTTCGCGGATGGCGGCAACTTCTCCACGGGCCGCGGCGGCGCGGAGCTTTCCGGCCTGCTGAGGCGATTCGACTATTCCGCCGGAGTTTCCGATCTCGAAACGGCGGGCCAGGGCCCGAATGATGCGTTCCGCGATCGGACGCTCTCGGGAAATTTCGGCTGGCGCATTTCCGACACCGCGCGAATCAGCCTCGGCCTGCGCGATAACGACAGCCGGGCAGGCACGCCGGGGCAGACGCTCCTGCAGCCGGCGAATCTCACTGACACCATCGCTCTGCACAATCTCAGCGCGGGCTTGCGCGCGGATTTTGCAACGGGCTCACGGTGGCATCATCAATTGAGCGGCACGGAAATGTATTTTCGCGAATTTAATTTCGATCCCTTTTTTCCATCGTTCTATCAATACAATCGCGCCGGCTTCTCCGGGCAATCGACGTATTTCTTCAAAGGATTCGGGCTTACCGCGGGATACGAATACGAAGTCGAAAACGGATTTCTCAGCGCCGCGGCAAATGGAGGTCAGACCCTGGCGGTGATTCACGCGCGACGTAATAATCAGGCCGGCTTCCTGGATATCCGTTGGCAGCCTATCGCGAGGCTGACGCTGAACGCCGGGGCGCGGGCCGAGGATAACGCCGACTTCGGAACGCGCGTCGTGCCTCGAGCAGGGGCCTCTTATGCTTTGCGCGTGGCGCAGGGCGCTCTCGGTGACACGCGCCTGCGCGCGTCCTACGGGCAGGGCATCGTCGAGCCCAGATTCGACCAGACCTTTGGGACCGATCCATGCTTCCCTGGCGACCCTAACCTGCTTCCTGAAGAGAGCCGCACGGTGAACGCCGGCATCGAGCAGAAGCTGGCCTCGGATCGGCTGCTTGTGAGAGCGGATTACTTCGACAGCCGCTTCCATAACATCATCAGTTTTCAGTCTGTCACGCCTTCGGCCGCGTGTTTAGCCATCCAGGATCCTTTTGGCGCGGGCACATTTTTCAACACCAACCTTGCGAGCGCCCGCGGGGCAAATTTCTCCTCCGAAGCGCGTCTCACGCACTGGCTTTCGGCCTCGGGCAACTATACGTATGATTCAACACGCGTGCTCTCCGCGCCCAATAACTCAGACGCGAATTACATTGTTGGCAGCCGGCTGATACGGCGGCCGGTAAATTCCGGAAACATCGTGATGAACGCGGCATTCCGGCGCATGAACTGGAATCTCTCCGGATATTTCACAGGCCGACGCCGCGATAGTGATTTCCTGGGACTGGGGTTGACCAACAATCCGGGCTATGCGCGGTTTGACCTCGCTGGGTCGTACAATCTGACTCACGGCGTCAGTGTTTACGGGCGGATTGCGAATCTGGCGGACAAGAAATATCAGGACGTGCTTGGCTATCCCGCTCTCGGGCGCGAGTACCGCATCGGCGTGAAATACACGACGCGCCATGAGTGAGGTTCGCGTGCCGGAAGACGTGCTCTTCTGCTGGAGCGGGGGGAAAGACAGCGCGATGGCTTTGCACGCGTTGCGGGCGGCGCGCGAGTGCCGCATCGCCGCACTGCTCACCACTGTCACCGAAGAGTACGACCGCATCAGCATGCACGGCGTGCGCCGCGCGCTGCTGGAACGGCAGGCCGAATCGCTGGGCCTGCCGCTTCACGCGGTCCTGATTCCTCCGCAATGCATCAACGCAACTTATGAAGAGCGAATGAAAGAGGCGCTCGCAAAACACTTTGCGCGGGGCGTGCGGCGCGTCGCGTTTGGAGATATTTTCCTCGAAGACCTGCGCGCCTACCGCGAAAACAATCTCGCCAAGATCGGCATGCAGGCGCTCTTTCCCATCTGGAAGCGCGACACGCGTGAGTTGGCGCGCGAATTTGTGCGCCAGGGCTTCCGCGCGATCACTGTCTGCGTCGATCCCCGCGTTCTGGATGCGTCCTTCGCGGGGCGCGAACTGGACGCAGCCTTCTTTGCCGAATTGCCGCCCGGCGTGGACCCTTGCGGCGAGAACGGCGAATTTCACACATTTGTTTTCGACGGTCCTGTATTTAAGACGCCGATCGCGTTCCACACCGGCGAAAAAGTGGTGCGCGATGGTTTTTGCTTCTGCGATCTTTTGCCGGCATGAAAGGAGACAGCCTTGCAATCGAACTTAGAAACGAACAAGGAAAATGGAAACTCGATTCATCCCCGCGTGGCTGTGATCACGGGCATTGTTCTTGCCGCGGCCGCGCTTCGCATCGTCCCTCATCCCATGAACTTCACGCCAATCGGCGCCCTGGCGCTGTTCGGCGGAGCTTATTTTTCAAGCAAGCGCACAGCAGTTGCCGTCCCGCTTCTCTCGCTCGCAGCAGGGGATATTTTTACCGGCTTCCACCGGCTCATTCCCTACGTGTACGCGAGTTTTCTGGTGAGCGTTGCTCTTGGATTTTGGCTTCGCCGGAAGAAGTCCGCATCCCGCATTGGCGCAGCCACAGTGGCGGGCGCAATACAATTTTTCCTGGTCTCCAATTTCGCGCTGTGGGCATCCTCGATTGGAAACTATCCGAAAAATTTGGGCGGCTTAGCCGAGTGCTATATCGCGGGCCTGCCATTATTCTGGAACACGCTGGCGGGTGACGCATTCTACGTCGCGCTGCTGTTTGGCGGCATGGTTTTGGCGGAGAAGCGATTCCCATCGCTGCGGGAACCGCTCGCCGCCGAGGCCGGCCAGAAATTGTCCTACCAATAATCTGAGGCGGGAGCAGTTTTACTTCAGCTTGTCGGCCACTTTCGCGATGCCGGCGTCTGCGCAGGCTTCGTCCTTATCGCCGCCGGGAGCGCCGCTGACGCCGATCGCGCCAATAGTCTCCATCCCCGCTTTGATCGGAACGCCGCCCTGCATCATGACGGTGCCTGCAACGTTCGGCGGAGGCGACATCGCCCCAAAGGCCTTGGCGGTTTCACCCGAATTCCTCCGGAAAAACAATGCCGTGTAAGCTTTGCTCCGGCTGAGATCGGGCGTGCCCGCGCCGGACCCGTCATCACGGAGAAAGGCCTTGAGCAGGCCGCTATTGTCGAGAATCGTTACGCTGACGCGATAACCATTGGCGCGGCACTGCGCGATAGTTGCTTGCGCCATAGTTTGCGCCATTTCCATCGAGATTACTTTTTGCGTGAGCAGATCCTGTGAAAGCGCGGCCATCGAGAACGCGCTGGCAAACACAAACGCAGCAACAACTAATACCGGAAAACGAATGTGCGACATTGAAATTTCCTCCAGGCATCGGCGATGCGATGAGAACCGCATCCTACAAGCATCTCCAAACCCAAGTCAATGGAGGTTCGGTCCAGGGCTGCAAACGTGTCGAATATCTCGATCGCGGGATGATCAAGGCAATGGATATCTAGGGTTGAGCGCAGCAAAATCTCGATGAAACTGATGTGCTTCCATGATCGATCGCTGGACTAGAGTGGGTAATTGTTGGATGTCGCCGCTTTGGTAGTCAACCCGGATGCGCCGTTGCTTCAAACGCTCTCCCGTCAGGCCAAGCTGCCTACATGCTTGATCACCTGTCGAAGTGTATTTGACCCAGCACCACTGATGCATACCTTGATTTCCGGGAAACGGCCCCGCAGTTGTCATGGCCCTGGCATAAGCAACATTAAAGATCGAGTAGTATGTGCGGCTTATAGCAGTTCTGAGAGACGCTTCGTTAGCAGCGGGGTTCTGGGAAAGTTGCTCTGCAAGCGTTAAGAATTCGCTCCAATCGAACGGCATCAGAATAGCTCGAAATCGAAGTTCAATCTTCCAGCGGTCAATCCGCACCGAGCGATCCACCATAGTTCATCGAATCGTCTTAACGCTTGCATGGCCACCTCAAGCCCGACGCGTGTTGCCACAAAACAGAATAGTGTCTCAGATCCCTCGTCGTCACGAACTAGTCTGAGCATCTTTAACGTATTTTCTCCAAATGTAGCATCGAGAGGGCGCGTTGCCTGCCTCAACATTCCAGCAAGGTGATTTTGTTCAATAAATTTCGCAACTTCTGGGCGGTTCTCAATGATAAACGCATCTTCCAAGCCAGTCGAAGCACCATCGCGAGACGGTACCATATTGAAAGCTCGCCAGCGAGGGTCGTCTACAACAGAACTGGCGGGGCGTTCTGAATAACTGTTTGCGGCGGGTTGTTCCCTTGTCCAAATCGCCAGCGCGGCCAAGGAAAAGGAAGGAATCCTAGGCTGCTCTCGATAGCCCGCTGCTTGCTGGGGTGAAATCATAGGGTTCCCTCTAACCCGAGTACTTCGAAGACGTGCTCCTCGTCCCTTCGAAGCATCGCTGCCAAATTCTCTAGCGATGTTTCTGGTGGATGTTCGCGGATGATGCGAATGAATAAGCCATTGGCGTAGGCGAGGGACCCATCTATTATAATGCTAGCCTTGTTTCGAAGCAAAATTATCCCGGGAATTTCGACCTCCCCGTCCATGAGCTCATAAGCAGTCGGGCTAAGCAGCGAAGCGGTTACGTCCTTTCTTGGCTTTGACTTAATCTGAATATGCATTCCCAAAGAAATCTGCTGGGACCTTGTTTCGGCGCCTGTTATGCCAAACGCCGCCTGTAGCCCTGCTTCCATAGTTACGATCAGGCTCTCCGCGCTCGCCCAATCGGGATTTTCGATACTAACAGACACCTTGTTAAGACCTAGGGTGAAGCTGATCGCCGGAATTTCCGGGCGCGCTCGTCGAAAAACTATCGCGTATTCACTAAGCTTTTCGGAGCGCGTCTTTATTTCAATCCCATCGGAAGTAAACCCTGAGGGCTCAAGCGCATCAAGAATACTGCCGATCGCGATAGCGGGGACACCCAACTTGCCGACGACAGACTTCTTAAATAAAGCGGTGTAATCAAGGAGAGCATATGGTATTTCGATTTCTGCTTTTCCGGGGGTGAGCTTGTCTGCCATCCACGGCTCCTGCGATGATCGTTAGTTTACTCTCGCCAAGACAACTCTGACATTGTCTCAAAGCGTCGGATACTAAACGGATACGCCTACATAATCTGCTTTAGTTCTAGGATCAGACATTACTATCGGCTGCGGCAAATTACTACTTGCGTTTTCAATTGGGCGGCGGTACATAGGCTTACCGACTCAACTCGGATTTCGCGGGTCGCCATCTGCATGGGTTTCTTCCGCCCTGCTCATGATGGAAATCAGTTCTTGTGGAGGATCACATGCATAAGTGTCGCTCTATATGTCTTCTGATTGCGCTCGCGACGACTGTCTTCGCATGCCAGAATACCCAAACGACTGCTCCCGCAAACGCGCCGACCGCGCCCGAGGATGCACCCCCGATGATCATGACCGCTACGGTTCCACTTGAGGGCGTGAAGGGGCGCTTCGATCATTTTGCTTCCGGCAAGGGCAAAGTGTTTGTATCGGGGCTTGGCAACAATTCCGTGGAGATCATCGACCTTTTTCAAGGAACCCGCTCGCACGAAATCACCGGGGTGCCGAACCCGCAGGGCGTGGCCTTTTCTCCGGAGGCCAACAAGCTGTTTGTGGCCAGCGAGAAGGGCAAGATCTACATCTACGATGGTGACTCCTACAAGCTCATCTCCACGCTGGATTTTGACGGAGGCGCCGACAATCTACGCTACGACGCGGCGACCAAGCGCGTCTATGTCGGCTGCGGCGACGAAGAGAAGAACTCCGCGATCGCCGCGGTGGACGCGATGACCAACAAGCGTCTCGATGAAGTCTATAAACTCGGGGGCGAGCCGGAATCGTTCCAACTGGAAAAGAACGGCCCCAACATTTACGTGAATGTCCCGGATTTGAAGCAGATTGTGGTGATCAACCGCACCACGAAGGAACTCACGCGCTGGCCTTTAACCGTGGGCCAGAACTTTCCCATGGCTCTCGACGAGGCCGATCACCGCGTCATCGTGGGCACGCGGGAACCGGCGACGCTCTGCGTGTTCGACACGGCCACGGGCAAAATGGTCGCCTTTGTTCCGACCGTTCAGGACACGGACGATCTGTATTACAGCGCCGAACGCAAGCGCGTTTACGTGCCGGGGCGCGCGGGCGCCATCTGGGTTTATCAGCAGGCCGATCCCGATCACTACAACATAATTTCCAAGATTCCCACCGTCGTGGGGGCGGGCACGGCCGGATACTTTGGAAGGCAGGGGAAAGGCTTCGACCGTTTTTATCTGGCTGTCTCCGCGGGCGCCAACACCAACGCCGAAGTAAGGATCTATACTTTGCAGGATTGAAGGGCATAAGCTAATCAATAAGGTTCGAGGAAGAGTCATCTAAAAAACGCGCAACAGCAATATTCGATCGACGTCATATTGACAAGGGAGGATGGATCACCATGCGTCACAGAAACCTGGCACTCATCATAGGCGCGACCCTGAGCCTCGCGGTTATTCTTCTGCTGGCCGGATTCGCGCGGGCCTTGCCTGCAAATCCCGATTCCTCCGGCTATCACATCGTGAAAAAAATCACGACCGGCGGGACGGAAGGTTGGGACTACATTTCGATGGACCCTGATGCACGGCTCGCCTACATCGGGCGGGAGAATCACGTTGACGTGGTCAATGTTGATACAGGCAAAGTCGTGGGGAAAGTTTCCGGACTGGAAGGGACTTCCGGGCTGATTCCTATCCCCGAATTTGGGCGCGGCTACGCGATGAATGGCGACGCGGGCTCGGTAGTCGTCGTCGACCTGAAAACATTGGCGAAAATAGGAACCGTCAAAGCGGGGAAGGATCCTGATTCCTTTACCTACGAACCCGTCACCAAGCGCGTTTTCGTCATGAACAGCTCGAGCGCCAGCGCCACGGCGATCAATGCCAAGGATGGCACTCTCGCCGGCACGGTCGTGCTCGGAGGCCAGCCGGAGGCTGCCGTCTCTGACGGCAAGGGCAAGGTCTATGTCAACCTCACCGACAAGGACGAAATTGCCGAAGTCGACGCGGAAACAATGAAGGTGACCCATCACTGGCCGCTCGCGCCGGGCACAGGGCCGTCGGGCTTGGCGATGGACCGGAAGAATCGCCGCCTTTTCTCCGCGTGCGATAACCAAAAAATGGTCATCATGAACGCGGACACCGGAAAAGTGATTGCCGCGCTGCGCACTGGCGCGGGCACCGACGGCGCCGGTTTTGACCCCGAAACAGGGAACGCTTTCGCCTCAGCCGGGGGCGCGGGAACTCTCACCATCATTCACGAGGATTCCCCGGACAGCTTCAAGGTACTTGAGGAACTGGATACGCAATCGGGCGCCCGGACCATGACGGTAGACTCGAAAACGCACAACGTGCTGGTCATCACGGCGAGGCACGGCCACGGCGCGACCCACGATAAGGTCCTGCCCGATACGTTCGTCGTCCTGGTCGTTGGTAAGTAGCGGTAGGCTGGCCGCACCTTCGTTAGATAGATGCTCTTGGCCCGGCTCAGAAGACTGTCGCTTCGGGTAAGCCTTGAAAATGCGTGTCGGATGTGACGAGGTGCGCCCCGGCGATCAGCGCGGCTGCGTAGATCATGGCGTCGGCCATGGCCAGGCGGCGGTCCAGGCTAATCCGCGCCGCGAGCAAGGCCAGCCGTTCATCAACCGGCACTATGCGGGCGCGCAACGCGGCGGAGAGAAACCTGTCGGCCGCCGTGGAACCTCCCGCGGAAAGCAACTTCTTGTAGACCTCGTAGAGGACAATCGCGGGAACTATCAGGCGCTCCTCCCGCTCGAAATAGGGAGCAAACCGATCCGCCAGCGGCCCATCTCCCAGGAACTCGATCCAGCCGGATGAATCCACCAGGAAGAGTTCAGAGCCTTTCGGCATGATCGCGGTCGCCTTCTTTCCACCGGAGCCCGCGCGCCAGTCCGCGTAGACTCTTTGGTCTGTGCGAAATCTCGAGGCGAATCTGCCCCTTGATTTCATAGATCAATAGGTCCTGCCCCGGGCGGAGTTTGAGCCGCTCGCGCAGCTCTTTGGGGATGACCACTTGAAATTTCGGGGAAACCCTAACGGTTTGCATGTTCTTGTCCTAGAGCCATTCTATCGATATACAATTAGTATGTCAATATAGGCATCGATCTATTTATCGTATTACAGTAACCTATGCTTCAGAAATGAATGACAGCACGCGCGTTGGCAGGACGGCGCTCCCAAGCCAAACGCGTGGTGGCAATCCTGCTCTCTCGTTCCGCGTCTGAATTTGTCCTTCCGTACAGTAGTTACTAAACTTGCGCCGAGGCATAGTCCCCTTCAGGCAATCCAGACGCCTGAGCACCGCGCTTTCTGAGTGCCTTCTTATGGTCAATCGGAAGAAATTCGCTTGGCGACATGAGCTGCTTTTTGTGATTCTGGCGGTCTCAGCCCTTGCGGGTTGCACGGGCACGACGAAAAGTTCATCTCTTTCCAACGCTGGCGCGCCTCCTTCGGGATCGAGCGTGACGGTTACTATCGCACCGCCGAGCGCCAATGTGCGGGCCGGCGCGACGCAATCCTTCAGCGCCACCGTAGCCGGGTCATCGAACACTTCCGTAACATGGCAGGTGAACGGCGTGCCAGGCGGCAGCGCCGCCATTGGCACAATTAGTTCGTCGGGCGTGTACGCAGCGCCAAGCACGGTGCCCGGCTCCAATACTGTGACTGTGCGCGCCGTAAGTTCAGCCGACTCCACAGCAACAGGCAGCAGCGCCGTTACATTGCAGAATCCGGTGCCGGTACTCGCCGGCATCGCTCCGCCGTCGGTTCCCGCCGGCGCGTTCGCGATCACGGTAAACGGCAACGGATTTGTCAGCGGCGCGCAAGTGCTCCTCGCAGGCTCGCCGCTGGCAACAAATTTTGTATCGTCCACGCAGCTCACGGCGGCGGGCAACGAAGAATCGGCAGGAACATTTTCCGTCGCGGTGATGAATCCCAATCCCGGAAGCGCGACTTCCGCTTCCCAAAATTTGCAGGTGACTTCGACGAGCGGCGGAAATCCTCCGCCGAGCTGCAGCGGGATGAGCCTGGGGCAGAGTGCCGGCCTGAACGGATTCGTGCCCTTTCCAGTGGACAATCTTTGGAATAAGGACATCTCTTCCGCTCCCGTGGACGCGAATTCCGCCGCAATCATCAATTTCATCGGCTCCGGCATTGGCCTCCATCCGGATTTCGGCTCGGGTCTATATAACGGGCAGAGCATGGGCATCCCGTATTTAGTTGTAGGTTCGCAGCAGGGGCCCGTGCCCATTGTTTTTACGGCTTACGGAGACGAGAGCGATCCGGGGCCGATGCCGATTCCTGTGAGCGCGTTGATTGAGGGGTATCCGGCTCCCGGCAGCGGAGACCGGCACGTACTCGTGCTCGACAACAACAATTGCTGGCTGTACGAGCTGTACAGTTCCTATCCTAACGCCGCGAGCTGGAACGCAGCCTCGGCAGCCGTATGGGATCTCACTGCCGACGAACAGCGTCCCTACACGTGGACGTCGGCCGACGCCGCCGGTCTGCCGATTTTTCCGGGACTCGCGCGCTACGATGAAGTTGCGGCGGGCCAAATCAATCACGCGCTGCGGTTCACGCTGCAATCGAGCCGCGCGGCGTTCGTGCCGCCGGCGTCGCACTGGGCCGCGAATTCCTCGAACGCGCTGGCCGCCCCGATGGGCATGCGCCTGCGGCTCAGGGCCAGCTTCGATATTTCCTCGTTTTCCGCGGCGAACCAGGTCATTCTCACGGCGCTTAAAAAGTATGGAATGATCATGGCCGACAACGGCTCTTCGGTGTACATCAGCGGCGCGCCGGACGCTCGCTGGGACAACAGCGACCTGCACAATCTCGGCAGCGTCACTGCGGCGGATTTCGAAGTCGTGCAGATGAATCCCATCTACACGGCCGCCAATATTCCGAGCGGCGCAAATCCCGTGATCGCAAGTTTCACCGCAAATTCGCAGGCGGTCTCGGCGGGCACGCCCGTTACTCTGAGCTGGAACGTCACGGGCGCGTCCTACTTAATCGTTTCGCCGGACGTCGGCGCCGTGCGCGGAACAAGCGCGGTGGTCTCGCCGAGCCAGTCCACTACGTACACGCTGTACGCCACGAACGCTTTTGGAAGGACCACGGCGACAGTCAATATCACGGTGCATTAGTAGCGCGGGCTTCAGCCTGCGGGGTTTGGTCCTTGCAAGCACTAACCCCCGCAGGCTGAAGCCCCCGCCACTCATCAGTGCGTCATGGCGTAAATCACATAATTCACACCGAGGCGCATGCCTAAATCAGAAAATTTTTGCGGATAGCCGGGCACGTTCGACCACTCCCAGGAATCGCCGACATCGGAATTAAATGAAATCGCCACCATGACGCGCCCATGGTCGTCGTAAATTCCCATCCAGTGCGCGTCCTTGCCGCCATTCTTGTAGCCCAGACCCAGGTGCTCGGCCCCAGTGATCCGGTAACGGTCGTCCAGGTCGAACATGGTGTGAAAAATCGGATCGTTGCTTGGAATGTCCACAATGGGGCGGTCCGGAAAAGTCTTCTTTATGCGTTCTTCAAATACCTGCCACTCGGTTGTCCCGTGGAAATCGTCGGCCATGAAAAATCCGCCGCGCAGCAGATAATCGCGCAGCTTCAGCATCTGTTGATCGGTCGGGCCCCATTCGCCGACCTGCACGGCGTACAGGAACGGCCAGTTGTAAACCTCGTCGCCGTTGTCGAGATTCACGCATTCTTCGACGGACCGCGTGTGAATGCGCGTCAAGCGGCGAACCGCCTGCGAGAATGCGCGGTCCGCCGGCGGATAGTCTTGCGTCCAGAGAGAGAGTCCCAAGCGCCAGTCTCCGTCAAAGCGTCCGCGATAGCCGTCATTCCACCCCGGCGGATACATCATCCGCGCAAAAGCAAATTCCGTTTTTTCCTGATAGTCGGGAGGAAGCGGCTGGATGCCGTACTCGACGGAGGGATATTCGCGGAACGGCGCCTGGTAGGCATAGGCCACGCCCACCAAAGCAAACGCGCATCCCAACAGCCACCAAGCCTTGATAATTCGCATCACTTGTTCCCAGACGCGAGGATAACACGGGTGCACGCGCCGCGGACACAGCCTACGAGCCTGAATTTACGCTCGCGACCGGCGTAGCGGACTACGTGGCGTGGCTCAGGACCAGCGATCCTGAGTAGGACAGGCTGAAGAGTTTGTGTGAGAACTCGGTTTTGTTTCATCTAGCACCCGCCTTCGGGCGGGCATCTGCTTGATTCCAATCGCGCCGCACCAGAATTTCCGTGTGAAAAAATCTCCTGGTCGCAAAAACAGGAAGGCCCACCCAGCGCTCGTCGCCGTTGGCTCTCGCCATCATCAGGGAGGAAAACGACAGCTCGGAAACGTCAAAGTCCGCGAAGCGCAATTACATCCAGCAAAGTTCCGACGGATGGACCACGCTGGGAACCAATTCGATTCCGTCGGCGCTTACCTGGCCATCGAGAACGAGCCACGTTCACGGATTCGATGCCATTCCGATGCTGAGTCGAAGTTTCATGAAGGAATGTCTCTCTTAAGCATTGCATAGCACGGGCAAGAGTGCCTGTGCTACGAAGACCCGCCAATGACAGCCCACGCTTCGCACTGTACAACCATCGTGCCCGCGAAATGGTCATAAAACATGGTGTGCCGCGCCGGACGCGATTGAGGATCGGGAAACTTCACCACCCACTCTTTGTTGACCTCCGCGCGAATCTCGGGCCGCTTGATCCACACAGTCACGCGAATCACGTCCTCGGGCGATGCTCCCGCGGCGGCAAGAATGGTGCGCAAATTCGCGAACATGCGCGCGCACTGCGCCGTAACGTCCTCGGGAATTTTCCCCGTGCTCGTATCCGTCCCGGATACGCCGCCCGTCGCCACGATGTTTCCGATGCGCGAAACCGCAGGGATCGGATTGGCGTGGCCCAATCCCTTAACATCGAACGACGTTCTTTTGCTCATGGCGGCGCAATCCCCTTATTACACGAATTCAGTCGCCGGCCAAACCGGTCCGCGGAAGAATGCATCTCTGAATTTCGGATCGTTGGAGACGAGTACGCTATTATGGTGTCAAAGATTGAACCGACGCAACTGCGGTCCTTCCTCAGCATCCTTCAGCCTCGCCAAATTGCTACACGCCACGATTGACATGCCCCCTAAAGGCGAGGAGAATTTGCGCGACGCAAGTCAGGGGAGGACAAAATGAAATTTCGTATCATCCTATTCTCTTGGGGACTGGCAGTAGCCGGCGCATTGGGGTTTGGCGGCGTGGCGCTCGCCCAAAACGTGCCGGAGAAATTCGTCGTCAGCGGCAAATACGCCGAACAGATTCAGGATTTCTCCACCGTCAACCTGGCCACCGCGGAGAGCCTGGCCAACTCGTGCGAGAAGGCCGCCACCGAACAGGGCGTGCAGATTACCGTCATGGTGCTCGATCATGCCGGGAACCATGTCTACAGCGATCGCATGGACGGCCAGGGCTATCTCAATATCGTGACGGCAGAATGGAAGGCGCGCACCGCCTTAGTGGGACGCGAACCCAGCAAGGTGCACATGAATGCCGTGATTAAGAATCCGGCCGAGGAGGCTCACCAAATCCAGCTCGGCTTCTTCGCGAATTCCGGGGGGCTTCCCATTGTCGTCAATAAACAATTGATCGGCGCAATCGGCGTCGGCGGTTCCGCGCCGCACGTGCCCGTTTGGAGCGACGAGATTTGCGGTCACAAGGCGCTCGAGACAGTCATCGGGCCAACCGTTGCGCCCCTGATCGAAGACCTTCCTCCGCGCCAAGCTCCCCCGGGCAATGTGCCGGTTCCGAAATTTGCCTCTGCCACGGTGCCGAAGACCTCCCTTAACCCGGATTGGGTTGTGGGAGGCAAGGGTGCGGCCAACGTCTTTGACGCCAATCAGATTTCGCTCGCCGCAGCGAAGAAAATCGGCAGCGTGTGCCGCGACTGGGCCGCGTCAAAGGGCGGGACGATGTCGCTCTACATCCTCGATAATGCGGGCGAGTTCGTCCACATGGAGCGCATGGACGGCCAGAGGTACGTCAACATCCACACCGCGCTGTTGAAGGCGCAGACGGCGCTGAAGTCGCGCGCGCCAACCTCCATCCGGGCGGCGCAGCTCAAGAACAATCCGGACGGCATCACGCGTTCGGTCTTTTTAAATGATTTCTACGGGGTCTCAGGCGGCCTTCCAATCGTGGTCGACGGCCAGATGATCGGCGCCATCGGCGTCGGAGGCGGCGCGGGCGGCGGCGATGAGAATTGCGCTATCGAAGGCCTGAAGGCCACGTTCGGCGATCACGTTATGCTGCCGGAGTATCCGGCCGCGGCGGCTGCGGCCCAGTGACCGAGTGAGGGATTGCGTATCCGCAGGCCGCGAAAACACACGGCTGACTGTCATTCCGGGCGAAGCGAGGAATCTCTCCTGGGTCTAACCCAAGAAAAGAGAGATTCCTCGCTTCGCCCGGAATGACAATATTGGATTTTTTGGCGACCTCTACAGTTGTCTCCCGAAAGTTCGTGCTCTGTGAAAACCCCGGATGAGCCGTTTTGCCTTGCATATTGATAGAGCGAGAGATCAGCATTTCTTTGCTGGTTTTTGGGAGAACGAATGGCTTCCATCGTGGCCGGGATCGGCGCGTCGCAATCGACCATGTTGATGGCCAGGCTCGAGGACTGGCCGCACTTCGCCCAAGTGGACAAAGAGAGCGCGCGTCGCCTTTGTCGCTACCCACGGCCTCAGCCATTTTTGCCTGGACGAAGAGTTCGACCGCAACTTCATCGCCGCGATGCGGAATAAAGACCAGAAAGTGATTCCCTCGGTGCCTTCCGCAAAGTTGAAATCCGGCAGCGGCGAAATCCGCAACTGGATCGCCCTCGCCGGCACGATGGAATCCTTGAACTTGAATTGGTCCGACTACGTTTCGTGCTATCGCTCTCCCGCCGGCACTGGCACGGGCATCGCCTTCGCTATCTGGGAGTGAAGGAATTTCGACCGCAGCTAAGAGGAAGAGGTCCGGCCCCCCGCATATACATGGACAAGCGCGATCAGGCCTGCTTTCAATTGAGTCCGCAGCATTTCTTGAATTTTTTGCCGCTGCCACATGGACACGGCTCGTTGCGGCCAATTTTAGGTGCGGGGCGACGTATGGGTGTTGGAATCGATTCGCTCGGCAGGAAGTCCAGCAAGTCCTCATTTGCATTTCCTGGCGGCTCATCACTGGTTTCGGCCCTATGAAAACATTGCATCCAGCCCATATCCTCTGATAAATCCGTAACAAGGGGTTTTCGGTGCTGCGCATGCTTGATGGCCTCTAGTTTGCCTAACGCCAAAGCGTCTTCAATGTCATCCCAGCAGATGCTTCCTGGTTCTATCAGGCCCTCATCGTAGGCGCGCCGGAGTTCTTCGATCGCTTCTTGCGGCCAAAGATCGGCGCAGACATTTGCGAGCCCGTCCCACTGTGCCCCCGGCGTTCGCTCCAGCTTTTGGAATAGCTGGAGAAAATAAGCCATGGTCTCATCGCGTGTCCGCTCACCGATGGTTACCAGGGAAACGATGCCATCCATTGCGACGGCCCGGACATATTCGTTAGCCGTCTCGTTCTCGATGATCTCGGCCATTCCGCTGGAGTCCCCGCCTGACACCGACGCCAGGATGCGGCCCAAATCTTGAACGGCAACATCGCCCGTCAAATCGAAGGGGAATTCGCCAGGGCGGGAGAAAATTCGTACTAGCAGAGGATATGCGCGAGTTTCCCGGAATATTGCGAGCAGATAAATCGCATAGATGTGGGCCATGCAATCCTGATCCGCCAACCACGGTTCTGGGTCACGGTCGATATCTTCGAGAGTTTCCAGGAGTATCGGGATGACCTCCTCCCGTCGAACGATCGCATCCGCAATGAGGTTCTCAGGGAAGGAACCCTGGTGTTTATCCAGACGTGCAAGAAGCTCTTTGGTCTCCATGGCCGGTCCAAGAATAGCATTCCGAAGAGTCCACAATCACTTTCCTTCAGCCGCGAGGCTCGGTCGCAATCTTCGCCGGTCGCAGGCTCTGTACTATCAGGGTTCCCGTCCGCATTGGCGTCCCCCCGGTAATCACACTGATCGCGTTGCGTCGAGCGGTCTAAGTAGGACGGGCTTCAGCCTGTCTGGTTTTGATTTTTCCTCACATGCAGAAAAGCAGACAGGCTGAAGCCTATCCTAGTTGAGCTGGTTGCCGTGCGCTCAGAGCGGTGCGATAATTCGGAGCACAAGAGAGACGCTCCGCGAGGGGACTCTTCAGGGGGAAGCGATGGCAGTGCGAGACGCTTGGATCGAGAAGCGGTTGACGGAAACGGCGGCGGCCAACGGCACAAGAAATGTGTCGCAGATGCACTACGCGCGCAAAGGCGTGGTTACGGAAGAGATGGACTACGTGGCGCGGCGCGAGAAGATCGCGCCGGAACTGGTGCGCAGCGAAGTGGCGCGCGGCCGCGCCATCATTCCAGCGAACATCCATCACAAGGCGCTGGAGCCGATGGGCATCGGCATCGCCTTCAAGTGCAAGATCAACTCGAACATCGGGAACTCCGCGACAACCTCGCACATTGACGAAGAGCTGAAGAAGCTGCATCACTCGGTGCACTACGGCGCGGACACGGTGATGGACTTGTCGACGGGCGGGGACATTCCGGAGATTCGCAAGGCGATCATCGCGGCGTCGCCGGTGCCGATCGGGACGGTGCCGATTTACGAAGCGCTGTCGCGGGTGAAGCGCACGGAAGACCTGAGCATCGGCCTGATGCTGGAAGTGATCGAGGAGCAGGCCGAGCAGGGCGTGGATTACATGACGATCCACGCAGGCGTGTTGCGCGAATTTGTGCCGCTGGTGCGGAATCGCATCACGGGGATCGTGAGCCGCGGCGGGGCGCTACTCGCGCACTGGATGAACACGCACAAGCAGGAGAATTTTCTGTACGAGAATTTCGAGGTGATCTGCAAGATTTTCAAGAAGCACGACGTAAGTTTTTCACTGGGCGACGGATTAAGGCCGGGGTGTCTGGCGGATGCCAGCGACGCAGCGCAGTTCGCGGAGTTGAAAGTGCTGGGCGAGTTGACGAAGAAGGCGTGGGAGCACGACGTGCAGGTGATGATCGAAGGTCCGGGTCACATCCCGATGGATCAGATCGAGCTGCAGGTGAAAAAGGAAATGGAGCTGTGCCACGAAGCTCCGTTCTACACGCTGGGTCCCTTGGTGATCGACATCGCTCCGGGGTACGACCACATCACGAGCGCGATCGGAGCGGCGATGATCGGCTGGCACGGCGCGTCCATGCTGTGCTACGTGACGCCGAAAGAGCATCTGGGCTTGCCGAACGCGGAGGATGTGAAGCAGGGCGTGATCGCATACAAGATCGCGGCGCACGCGGCGGACGTGGCGCGGCACCGCCCGGGCGCGCGGGACC
>Ga0210384_10003772_pt1 | contig 17286 bp, 16 predicted proteins | sample IncBWH2MmetaG_FD_160574 | JGI IMG/M metagenome (GOLD analysis project Ga0210384, IMG submission 160574) | Forest soil microbial communities from Barre Woods Harvard Forest LTER site, Petersham, Massachusetts, United States - Inc-BW-H-2-M | ecosystem: Environmental > Terrestrial > Soil >...
TCCACGGGAACTATCGGCGGTTTCCCAGCCGCGAAGGAGTGCTCTTCTTGTCTTAGAACCGGTCCTTAGCCGGCGGCCGGGGAAGGCCTGATTCCTGGTCGGTGAAACTGGGTCGTATAATGTGATCGGGTTGTGGAATGGCTGTAGTAACCCCGACGACCAGGTTCGCGCGCCGGCAGGCGAACCGGCTTTTCACCGATTTGTGCAGCAAACTCCTCCGTACAGCTAAGACGGCCGGCCCTACGGCAGTTCATGATCTGAGAGTGGCCATCCGCCGCTTCCAACAGGTGCTGGCGGCGTTTAAAGCTGCCTTCCCCGCGCATCAGCGCAAAAAGATTCACAGGAAATTGAAGCGAGTCATGGGCCCGGCTGGAAAGGTACGCAACTGCGATATTGCCCAGATTTTGATTCGAAAACTGGATCCCAAGAGCGCGCCGCAGCTCCGTGACGAGATTCAAAGAGAGCGCAAGACGGCCGAGGGCGAGCTAGCGCAATCTCTGCGCCCCTTGACGGACCACGAACTAGCCGCGAAATGGCGCATGGGGTTGGAGCTCAACGGCACGGCGGCCAAAAATGGTTCCGGCCGGGGTGAATTCCCGCGAGCCGCGCAGCACTTGGTGAGGGAGATGGCGGCCAAGTTTCTGACGCTTGGGAAAGAGGCCGTTAGTCCGGAAACCCCCGCCCGCGAGGTTCACCGATTCCGAATCGCCTCCAAGAAATTCCGCTACACGCTTGAGTTGGTCGAACCGTTCTATGGCGGTGAGCTAACTCCGTGGCTGGAGCGAGTCAAAGAAGTGCAGACCATTCTGGGGGACGCGAATGATTGCGAAGCCGTGCGGCGGATGGCGTCAAGCTGGAACGCCGGAGAGGAACTCATCGCGAAACTCGAAAAGCGGCAGAACCGAAAGCTAAAGAAATTCCGGCGGGATTGGGGTTCGATGCCGGAAGCGAGCGCCTTTCCGGCCGTCGTGCCGGTCAAGCCCGCAGGGAAAGCCAGCGCTCCACGCCGCGGGGCCGCCGCGACGTCGTCTTCTTTGCATTCGCGAAGCGCGGTGGCCTGACCGCTCCCGGGTGGCCATAATGGAATCGTGGCCTTCGTAAGAGTCGGCTCCGTTTCCGCCCTGCAGCCGGGGTGGGTGATCGAAGCCAAGATCGGTGAAAACTATTACGCGGTTTGCAATGCGGGCGGCGCTATCCACTGTCTGGATGGCGAGTGCCCCTGCACCGGCGGTCCGCTGAGTCAAGGAACGCTGCGCAACGATCTGCTGGTCTGCCCCTGGCACGGATGGCGCTTCGACTACCGCAACGGCGTCTGCGCCTATGACGACGGCATCAGGATCGCCAAGTTCCCGGTCAAGATCGAAGGCGACGATATCCTGATCGACGTCTCCCGGCCCCTCAGCGAGCCGTCCTGATTACGGGAACCTTTCCGGAGAAAAGTATCACCGTGCGAGCACTAACTGATTACCCCAAGGGGAAGAGTAAGTGCGCCGACTGTTCTTATCGCTGGCCACGGCCGTCGTAGCCGTCAGCCAGGTCGCAGATCCAGCATACTCACAACTCGAGCAAGCCTACGCAGCGCTTCGCGCCAAGAATTATGACCAGGCGGTGGCGTCGTTTGAGCGGGCGATTGCGCTTGCGCCGGAGCGCGCCTCCGTTCACAAGGACCTGGCGTACACCCTGCTCAAGACCGGCGAAAACGAGGCCGCGCGCGACCAGTTCGCCGAGGCGATGCGTCTCGATCCAGGCGATACGCACGTCGCGCTCGAATACGCATTCCTGTGTTACGAGACCAAGCAGCCGGTGATCGCACGCCGGATTTTCGACCGCCTGCGCAAGGCGGGCGACGCGACCGCGGCTGAAGCGTTCGACAATATCGACCGGCCATTGCGTGAAGGGATCGCGCGCTGGCAGCAGGCGCTGGCCCTCTCGTTCGACAACTTCAGCGCACACGAGGAACTGGCGCGTCTGGCCGAACAACGCGACGAGCTTGCGCTGGCAGCCGAGCACTATGGGAAAAGCTGGAGGCTCCGGCCGGATCGGCGCGACCTGCTGCTCGACTTGGGCCGTGTCTGGAAGGAGCAGGATCGTCCGGAGGAGGCCCAGGCCGCGCTGCTGGCCGCATCGCGCGGGGCCGAGGCGCGAGTCGCCGAGCAGGCGCGTGAGCTGCTGCCCATCCGTTATCCCTACGTTTATGAGTTCGAGAAGGCGCTTGAGCTTGACCCGTCGAATGTCGAGCTGCGGCGGGAACTCGCTTACCTGCACTTGCAGATGAACCGCCGGCAGGAAGCGGAGAAACAATTTCAGGGCGTAGTCGAGCGTGCACCGGACGATCTTTCATCGGCCGCCCAACTCGGCTTACTGCATCTTGACCGCGGAGACCGCGCCGGGGCCACGCCGCTGCTCGAAAAAGTTCTGGCGGGCAAAGACGCGGAGATGGCGGACCGCGTCCGCACTGCCCTGCGCATGCCGCAGCCTTTGCGCGGCCGCACGGACGATCCGCAACCGCAGCCGGCAGACGACGCCAAGCAGTTGGGCGAAAGCAGCTTTCAAAAAGGCTATATGCAGGACGCCGTGCGGTATCTGAACATCGCCCACGAAATGGACCCGGTGGACTTCGACGTAGTGCTGAAGCTCGGCTGGACCTACAACATCCTCAAGGACGACCGCGACGCCGTGAAGTGGTTCAATCTGGCGCGGCGCAGTCCAGATCCCAAGATGGCCGCTGAGGCTTCGCGTGCTTATCGCAACCTGGAGACTTCGCTCTCGCGTTTCCGCACCACCGTCTGGGCCTTCCCGACGTTTTCAACGCGCTGGCACGATCTGTTCGCTTATTCGCAGGTCAAGACGGAGCTGCGGCTGCGGCGATTCTCGTGGCTGCGGCCGTACAGCTCTGTACGGTTCGTGGGCGATACGCACTCGGCGGAAAGGCCCGCGCTGGGCTGGGCGCCACAGTATCTTTCCGAGCAGAGCGCGATCCTGGCGCTCGGCATCGCGACAGCGCCGTGGCACGGAGCGACCGCGTGGTTCGAGGCGGGCGAAGGATTCCGTTTTCATCCGTCACCGGCCGACCTGAGACGCATCGTCCCCGACTATCGAGGCGGGCTCTCGTTCGCCAAGGGCCTCGGGCATCTGCTGGCGCCGGGCCAACACGGAGCCTATGCCGAGACCAACGATGACCTGGTATACGTGTACCGATTCGATAAAGATACGCTTGTCTATTCGCAAAACCGCACCGGATATACGTTCCGCCAGCCTGAGGCGCGCGGCGGCGCAGCACACATGCAGATGTATTGGAACTGGAATTTGACGACCGACGTGAAGCGCCAGTATTGGGCGAATTCGCTCGAAACCGGACCGGGAGTGCGCCTCCGCGTGGGACCGATCCTGTTCTCGGTAGACACATTGCGCGGCGCTTATCTGGTGAACGCCGGAAATCCGCACGGGCCTTTCTACAACGATCTGCGCATCGGAGCCTGGTATGCGTTTACGCGTTAGCGCTCTTGCGGCGTTTTTCGCCGCCGGCCTTTCCGCGGCCCCCAGATTCTCGTTTCACGTGTTGGGAAACGAAGCGGGTGGGTGGGGAGAGCTGCTTTCTTCAATCGGAATGACGAGGGGATCACCAGCCGCCGCCGGCGTCTTCGTCGCGCCTCAAGGAACCGCGGGGCCTGCGTCAGAGTTGTCCGCCCGCGTCGAGCAAGGCGCGATTCTGGTGCTCGAAGGCGAATCGCCGCTCGCTGCCGCGTTCGGATTTCGGCCCAGCGCCGAGCCTCACCTGATTGTCCAGAGCGTCGAGGATCTGCGCATGCCCGCGCTGCGCATCATCTGGGAAAAGGCGCTCGATTTGCCGGTGTTCCGGGTTCCCTCCAGTGCGCGAGTTTTTGCGCGCGAGCGGTGGCGGAAAGCGCCGCTCATGGCCGGCTATAGCAGCGGCGCCGGTGCGGTCCTGTGGGTGGCGGCGCCGCCGGGTCCGCACGGATACGAGCGGTTTCCCTACATCCCGCAGGCGTTGACCGACCTGGGCCTGGAGCCTCCGTTTCGTTCCGCGCGTCTGTGGGCATTTTTCGACTCGGCCTACCGCTTGCGGGCTGATCCCGACTACTTGGCGGCGCGCTGGAGAACCGCCGGCATCGGCGCGCTGCACGTGGCCGCGTGGCACTATTGGGAGCGCGATTCCGAGAGCGACGCCTATCTGCGCTCGCTCATCGAAGCCTGCCACCGCAACGCCATTCTGGTCTATGCCTGGTTCGAGCTGCCGCATGTGAGCGAAAAGTTCTGGGACCAGCATCCCGAGTGGCGCGAGAAAACAGCCCTACGGCAGGACGCCCAGCTCGACTGGCGCAAGCTTATCAACCTGACCAACCGCTCGGCGTTCGCGGCGGTTTCCGGGGGCGTGCGAGACCTAGTCGCGGGCTTCGACTGGGATGGCGTGAATCTCGCGGAGCTGTACTTTGAATCGCTCGAGGGCGTGGACAACCCGGCGCGTCTCACACCCATGAATGACGACGTGCGGGCCGAGTTTCGGCAACAAGCGGGGCTCGATCCGCTGGCGCTGTTCGACGCGAACTCGCTCCAGCAGTGGACCAAAAATCCCCAGGGGTTAAAACAGTTTCTCGATTTTCGCGCGGAACTCGCACGGCGGCAGCAAGCCGAATGGATCGCGCAGATCGAGCTCATTCGCAAGTCCAAGCCGCATCTTGATCTGGCCCTCACCCATATTGACGACCGCTTCGATCCCAGTATGCGGGAGAAGCTGGGCGCCGATACCTCGCGGGTGCTGCCCATGCTCGGCCAGCACGACTTCACGTTTTTGATTGAGGACCCGGCGACCATCTGGAACCTCGGCCCGCAACGGTATCCGCAGATTGCAGCGCGTTATTCCGGGCTGGCAGCCCCGCAGGAGAAGCTCGCAATCGACGTCAATATTGTCGAGCGCTATCAGGACGTATATCCCACCAAGCAGCAGACTGGCTCGGAGTTGTTCGCGCTGGTGCATATCGCTGCCAGCGCGTTTCCGCGCGTGGCTCTGTATTTCGAAAATTCGATCCTGACGCCGGATCTGCCATTGCTGGCCTCGGCCGCGGCCACCGTGAGTCGTGTCGAACAGGCCAGCGGCGGGCTGCTGGTCCGGTCGTCGCGGGGTGTTGGTGTGCCCTGGAAAGGTCCCGCGCTGGTGGACGGAAAATTGTGGCCGATGACCGATGGAGCGACCGTGTGGCTGCCTCCAGGAGCACATTCGATCGAAGCGGCGGCGCAAGTGCCCGCCCTGCGCGTTCTCCACTTCAACGGCGATCTAAAATCGGCCAGCGCGACTAACGGCGGCCTGGATCTCATCTACCAGAGCAGCGCGCGCGCCATCGCCCTTCTGGATCGCACGCCAAAAAGCCTGGCGATCGACGGCGTACCCTCCATCCCGCAGATGCTGGGCAACGGTCTGTTGCTGCCCAAGGGACAGCACCTGGTCTCCATCCAGTAAGACTTCAACTCGAACCTAAGTAAATAAACCGCGCGATGAACAATGCCGCGAGCAGATACACCAGCCAATGCGTCCGGCGAAACTCACCGCGCAGAATGCGCAGCAGCGCGTAGCTGGTGAAACCGAAAGCCAGTCCGTTGGCGATGCTGAAGCTTAGCGGGATCGTAATCACGGTAAGAAACGCGGGGATCGCCACCGCCGGATCGCCCCACGGTATTTCGCCCAGGTGCGTCATCATCAGCGATCCGACCACGATCAGCGCGGGCGCGGTTGCGGACGCTGGCACCGCTCCTACCAGCGGAGCGACGAACAGCGCCAGGATGAACAGCAGCCCGGTGACGATCGCGGTCACCCCGCTACGCCCTCCCGCCACCACGCCCGCGGCGCTCTCGATATAGCTGGTGACGGTCGAAGTGCCGGCCAGCGACCCGGCGATGGTTGCCGATGCGTCCGCCAGCAGAATGTCGCGCATGCGCGGAATGCGGTTGGCCTCGTCGAACAATCCGGCGCGCTTGCCGACGCCCACCAGTGTTCCGACATTGTCGAACAGGTCCACGAACAGGAATACGAATACGATTTCCGCCAAGCCAATGTTCCACGCCGCGCGGATGTCGAGCTTTCCGGCGGTGGCCGCGATGGCGGAGACGTGATACGCACCCGGCGACCATGTCACCAGCCCGAAAACGGCGCCCAGGAGCGTGGTCGCGAGAATTCCGATCAGCATCGCCGCGCGTACACGCCACGCCGACAGTGCGGCGATCAAGATCAAGCCGAATATCGCCAGCAGCGTGTTCTTGTCGCGCAGATTGCCGAGCGTGACCATGGTTCCGGGGCTCGGCACGACGATGCCGGCGTTGCGCAGCCCGATCATCGCGATGAACAGACCGATCCCGGCCGCCACCGCGGCGTATAGCTCCTTCGGAATCGCCTCGACGATCAACTGGCGAATGCCCGCGAGCGTCAGGATCAGGAACGCGACGCCCGAGAGAAACACCGCGCCCAGCGCCGTCTGCCACGGAATTCCCATTCCCTTGACTACCGTGTATGTGAAGTACGCGTTGAGCCCCATGCCGGGCGCAAGCGCGATGGGGTAGCGCGCCCACGCGCCCATCAAAATGCTGCCGAACGCCGCGCAGAGGCAAGTGGCCGCGACCACCGCCTCAAACGGCATGCCCGTCTCGCGCAAAATCGAAGGGTTCACGAACACGATGTACGCCATAGTGACGAACGTGGTTGTGCCGGCCAGGATTTCAGTCTTCCAATTGGTACCCAGGCGTTCGAATTCGAAGTAGCGCTCGAGCGCGGTCAGCATTTTTGTATTATGGCCCGGGCACGCTGGAAGACATCACCCAGCATTTGAGAGGTCAGTTTTCCGGTGGACGTATTCTGCTGGCTGGGATGATAAGAGGCCAGCAGCACCGGCTGCCCCGGTGCGACCGCGTGTTCCCGTGCGTGCCCGAACGCAAACGCCGCGCGGCTGCGGATGATGCCCCGGTCGCGCAGGATTGTCAGATACGCATCGAACGCCAGTTTGCCAAGCGCCACCACCACTCGCAGGTCTTTCAGTAGATCGAGCTCGCGCTCCAGGTACGGCCGGCAGGTGCGGAATTCTTCCGGCAGCGGCTTATTGTCCGGCGGTGCGCAGCGAACCGCCGCAGTGATATACGCGCCGGTCAGCTTCTGTCCATCTCCGCGCGCGTGGCTCTCAGGCTGAGAGGCGAAACCCGATTCGTACAGGGCGCGATACAGAAAATCACCGGAGCGGTCGCCCGTGAACATCCGGCCCGTGCGGTTGCCTCCGTGCGCGGCAGGCGCCAGGCCGACGACCAGCAGCTTGGCGTCCGGATCGCCGAACGGAGGAACGGGTTTGCCCCAGTAATCCCAATCGAGGTACGCGCGGCGTTTGGTCTCGGCAATCCGCCGGCGATACTCGACCAGCCGTGGGCAGAGAGCGCATGAGACGATTTCGTTTTCTAGCGAACTGAACTTGGCCCCGCCGCCGATTTTCATCGTGACTCCGCAGAACTCAGTATCATGGATATCAGATGAACGACACTCAGATCCTGACGATCGCCCTGAGCACGGCGCCGACCATGCTTATCGTGCTCGTGGGGATTCTTGTCAACAACGCCCGCTTTGGCGACTTGAATACGCGTTTGGGTGAGACCAACGTTCGCATCGGCGAATTGCGCTCGCACATGGACACACGCTTCGAGGAGGTGAAGGACCTGTGGTGGTCGGAACTTCATCGCGTCGAGGAGGTCCTCGATGCACGTCTGAAACACATCGAGGAGCGGTAGGTTCAGATCAGTTTTCGACAAGTCTACCTGAGTTTCTGGAATAGCACCGCCAGCTCCGCCACGCTCAACTGCTCGGCGCGCAGCCGGGCCTCGGGCAATCCCTCGATGCGATCGAGTCCGTAAACCGGCCCCAGATTATTGCGCAGCGTCTTGCGCTTCTGGCGGAAGCAGGATTGAGCAAAGCGCAAGAATCCCGCAAGATCGGCGATGCCCAATTCCGCGGCCGCATCGCGCGGCGTCAGACGAACCACCGAGCTATCGACCTTTGGCGCAGGCCGGAACGCCTCGCGGGAAACACCGAACAGAATTTCGGCACGGGCATGAACCTGCGTCAGCACGCTTAAATATCCGAAATCGCGGCTGCCGGGCGATGCAGTCAGCCGGGCGGCCACCTCGGACTGCACCAGAAACACCGCCCGCTCCCATGCGCCATTCAATGAAAAAATCCGATCGAGAATGGGTGAGGTGATGTAGTAAGGCAAATTGCCGGCGAGTAGCGGCCGGGGTGAAATCGCCCCCAGATCAACTTTGAGGATGTCTCCTTCGATCAGCTCCAGCCGCCCGGCATCGAGCGCGCCCTGAAACTTCTGGCGAAGATAGTGGACCAGGTAGGGATCGACCTCGATCGCGACGATTTTCTGGGCTTGGTCGAGCAGCGCCTCGGTCAACGCGCCTTTGCCAGGGCCAATTTCGACGACCGGGAGCGTATTCTCTTCGCACGCGGCCGCAGCAATTCGCGTCAGGATAGATTTGCGAGCGAGGAAATGCTGCCCCAGCCGCCGCCCCAGGGTTAACCCTTTACGTCAATGCGGCTGGTGCGGAACCAGAGACGCGTCTTGGACGGCATCGGCTGGCCGAACGAAGTAGCTGGAGTGAACTCAGTGAACAGCAGCACATTTTCAAGCCGCCTCCGCAGGGATGCGTTGGCCAGCGCGCTAGCTCCCGCAACCACGGCGTAGTCGATCATGCGGCCCTGCTCATCCACGGTCACGTCCACAACCACGTCGTCGCCGCCGCCGAAAAACGGAGCCATGCCCTTCACGGCGACCTGGGTGGTCAGCACCGTGGGCACGTCGGCAGTCGTGTGGGCGCGCAGCGGATAAGCCGGAACCACACACATGCTGAACAGGACCACGGCGGAAGCCACGCCTCCGGCGGCCGGCCAAAAAATTGCCCGCCAAAAATTCTCGGAGAACATTTCGAACCGGTCGCGCCACATCCTCACCACGGCCGTGACGCCGCTAGTGGCCAACCGGCGCTGGCGCTCGCGCGAGGCCATCACGCGGAGCGACGTTCGCAGTTCGGGCTGCGGCTCCCGCACCGGCATGCTCCGCAGCGCGCGATTGATCGCATCCGGGTTCAGCAGGTTTTCAAGATCGCGTCTCATTCCACCGCCAGCTCTCTTGTTCGCCAACCTCTTTTTCGGAAACCAGGGTCAGAAATCGTTCCCTGTTTCACCCGCTCCGCCAAGCGTTCGCGCAGCGCCTCTCTTCCGCGCAGAATCCTCGATTTCACCGTGCCTAGTGAAATCTCAAGGATTTCCGCAATCTCCTCGTAACTCAAGCCCTCAATTTCCCGCAGCACCAGCGCCGCGCGGAAGTTCGGATTCAACTCGCCCAGGGCGGTCTCGATCAGCGCCTCGGTCTCGTGGTCCAGCGTCTGCTCCAATGGCGAGCGCCCAGGATCGGTCAGCCACTCCAGGCAGCCATTCGCTTGGCCCGAGCCCGTATCCAGCCCAACTTCCTGGCGACGATGACGGCCGAACCAGCGGCGATGGTTACGGGCCTCGTTCACCGCGATCCGGTAGATCCAGGTCTTGAACGAACTATCTCCCCGGAACGATCCCACATTCCGGAAAACCTTTAAAAATACTTCCTGCACCACATCCGGCGTATCCGCTCGATCGTCACTCAGGCGGCTAACCAGATTGAAGACCGGCCTCTCAAACCGGGAAATCAACAACTCGTAAGCGGCTTCCTCGCCCGAACAAAGCCCCTTGAGCAGCGCGCTTTCTTCGGCATCGAGCGCCGCCGGAGCCACCCAACTCCGGGTATCGAACTGGAAGCCAACCGTCGTGTCCGCCACCAACGCCTCGCCCATCCAGTGTACACGCTCCAACGTCCCAATAGACACCACCGGCTCCAGAGTTGTTCCCAATTCAGGCTTTTACCCCAGCCCGGGGCCCAGGCGGTGGCGCGGGTTTCGGTCTTTTGTTACAATGAATTATCGGGAGCCGTCGCTCCCAGAAGGACTCCCCTCACCATGGCCAACAAGCCCGCCTTCGCCCAGAGCGCACAGGTCGAACACCCCAAGTTCGGACTCGGCAGTGTACTCTCCTGCAATGAAGAGTATATCGTCATCAAATTCGATGAGCACGGAGAAAAAAAGTTCGTGCTTTCCATCGTCTTTCCGAATCTCAAGAAAAGCGACCGTACGCCGCCGGTTGAAAAACGCCGCAGTTCCAAGAAAAAAGCCGCGCCGGTGGCCGGCTAAAGACTCTGCGGAACATGACCCGTCTCCCGGCTCTCGTGCTGCTGGCGATTTTCCCTGCAGGGGCTGCCATGGCGCAATCCGGGTACGGAAAGAGCGTGACGTTTTCCGGCTTACACTGGCTGGCGAAAGTTTCGAGCGCGAAGGTCGGCCCCGGTCCCAATTTTTTCTCGCAAGATAACGTCTTCGTGGACACGCAGGGCCGCCTGCATCTGAAGATTTCGAAATCCGGTGCGAAGTGGCTGTGCTCGGAAATCGTATTGCAGGAGACTCTGGGCTATGGCACCCACCGTTTTTATGTGGAAAGCACGCTTGATAAGCTGGACCCCAGCGTGGTCCTGGGGTTGTTCACCTGGAACGACGACCCGGCCTATAACCACCGCGAACTTGACATCGAATTCGCGCGTTGGGGGTCGGCCGCCAATGAGAACGGCTGGTATACCGTGCAGCCCTACAACGTCGCGGGCAATCAGGCCAGTTTTATCCAGCCTGCGACGACGGCGGGCTCCACGCACATTCTGGACTGGCTTCAGGACCCCGTCTCGGGCAGCTTGAGCGCCCGCTTCTCGAGCCTGTTTGGTTTTGCCACCGCGCCCTCCGGGAACAATCCACTGATTTACCAAAGCACGTTCAACAAAGGTGTGCCGCCCACCGGTGGTGAGAACGTCCGCATGAACCTCTGGCTGTTTCAGGGCAAAGCGCCGGCCAGCAAAAACACGATCGAAATCGTAATCGACAAGCTCGAATTTGTGCCGGAGTGAATAGGGCGCTGCTTAATTTCGGATATAACGCAGCTTTTTCCCTTCTGACCGCCATCGCCGTCGCCCGGCTGTTTCCTACTTACACGACCTTCAGCGCCACGCAAGACGAGCCCTACCATGTTGCGAGCGGCATGGAGTGGATCGAAAAAGGCGCTTACACTTACGAATTGCAACATCCGCCGCTGGCCCGCGTGGCGGTTGCGCTCGGGCCGTATCTGGGCGGGCTTCGAGGCCACTCCATCCGGTCTTCGCCCTACGAGGAGGGCAACGCGATCCTGTACTCGACCGGCGATCCCGCCGAAAACATCCGACTGGCGCGCCTCGGCAGCCTGCCCTTCCTCATTCTCGGCTGCGCGGTAGTCGTCTTGTGGAGCTGGAGGTGGTTCGGGAAACCGGAAGCAATCGCTGCGCTGACGCTGTTCGTTTGTCTTCCTCCCATTCTCGGAAGCGCTGCCCTTGCAACCAACGATATGGCTTGCGCCGCCACGGTCGCGCTGGCGCTCTATCACTTCGTGCGGTGGCTCGAAAAGCCAGATCAGCAGCGCGCGGCCTGGTTCGGTGTGGCGGTGGGCCTTGCGTTCCTCTCCAAATTTTCAGCCGTGCTGTTTCTGCCGGTGTGTTTTATCGCGGCTTACTTCGTTCTCGACAAAAGAAAGATTCCGCGGGGCCACACGCATATCGCGACAGCCGCCGCGCTTGCGCTGCTGATCATCTGGGCCGGATACCGCTTCAGTCTTCGGCCCGCCTCGCCCACACACGGTCAGTACGCCGCAATCGACAAACGAATCGCAAATCCTGTCCTGCGCCGCGCCGTGTATGCGGTGATCGAAGCCCCTCTGCCGCTTCGCGACGCCGTCGCGGGAGTAGTGGCGGTGGCCAAGCATAACCGCGTGGGGCACCCCAGCTACCTGCTGGGGCGGTATCGAAGGACCGGATGGTGGTACTTCTTCCCGGTGGTGCTGGCCGTGAAGACGCCCATCGGATTCCTGATTCTGGCAATCGCCGGCCTGGCCCTGGTGTTCTGGACACGAGACGCGATTCCATGGCAGCAACGGGTCACCGCGATTTTCGCGATCGCCATTCTCGCGGCCTCCATGACTTCGCGAATCGATTTGGGAGTCCGCCACATCCTGCCGATCTATCCGATTCTGGCGGTACTCGCCGGAAACTCGGTCATCACGCTCATTCAGAAATCGCGATGGACCGCGATCGTCGCGGGCTTACTGGTGGCCTGGGCCGCCACCGATTCCATCCTGGCGCATCCGGATTATCTGGCGTACTTCAACCCGTTCGCGTCGCGCCATCCGGAGAGGGTCCTGTGCGAATCCGATCTCGATTGGGGCCAGGACCTATACCGGCTCCGCGACACGCTTAAGGCTCGGGGCGTCGATCAGGTATCCATTCGTTATTTCGGGACCGCGCCGCTCGACCGCGCCGGCCTGCCGCCGCATCGCGATCTTTCACCGACCAGACCGGCCTCAGGTTGGGCCGCCATCAGCTTGCACGCACTCGTTATGGAGAACGCCGAAAACGGATCGTTCGAGTGGCTGAAGCAGTATCAGCCAGTAGAACGCGTCGGCAAGTCGATTTATCTGTACCGATTGCCGTAGGACAGGCGCGTCGCCTGTCGAGCGTCAACCGGCCGTGGGCCTGACCTACAATGCCTTCGCCAAGCCGTTCTTCGCCAGAAACGCGCGAATCCGGGTGTAGATCATCGTGCGCTCGGCCGGCGTGAAGCCTCCATGTTTGCCTCCGGGAATCGTCACCAGCTCGTTGGTCACGTTGGCCTTGGTGAGCGCCTCGCGCAGCCGCAGAGTCTGCGTGTAGGGCACAGTCGGATCAGCGTCGCCCTGAATCATCAGGATCGGCGGCAGGCCCTCACGCGCGTAGGTCAGCGGTGAAACGCGGCGCGCGATCGCTTCCCGATCCGGCAGGCTCGCCAGCCACTGCACTGCGTACGGCTTGCGGTTCACCCCGTCGAGCAACTCGGCCACGTCAGTGATCCCATACCAGTCGACGATGGCCGCAACCTTCGGCAACGGCATGCCAGGGCATTGGCGATCCAACCCCGCGCTTTCCGGAATCATGCCGGTGGTCAGCGACAGATGACCTCCCGCCGATTCGCCGCTGGTGACCAGACGGCTGGGGTCGATATCGTAATCCTTGGCGCGCGTCGCGATCCAGCGCAGCGCGCATAGTCCGTCCTCGACGGCGGCCGGCGCCAGCGCCACGCGCCCCAAACGGTACTCGACGTTCACCACGTTCCAGCCCATCTCGAGCCACGGCATCAGCGACATCTGCGATTGTTCCTTCGACCCCTGCACCCAGCCGCCGCCATGGAAGAAAATCATCGTGGGTTGCGGACCGGTGGTGTCGCGCCGCTTGTAAATGTCGAGCTTCGCTTCCCAGTTGCTGGCCACCAGATAGGTGACGTTCGGAAATACTTGATATTCGTTGAGAGCGTGCGTGGCCCACTCCGCCGGAGCCGACAACTGCGCCCAGCACAAGCCCGCCGGCAACGCCGCCGCGATCATCATTGCAAGAAAGTTTCTGCGCATCATGCCTCCTTTTGCCGCTGCAGCAGCGGCCGCAGGTCGCGGATATTCTTAACGCTCTCGATATTCAACACGGTCTCGATCAGCTTCGCGCACACCGCTGCGCCGAGCACCGGCGTCATCAAGTCGCGGCTCTTCTCCACCACTTCCTCACGCGTCATCGGATTGTCGATGGTGCCGCGCACCGCGTTCACGCGCTCGGTCTGCTTCGTGCCGTCGTTGAACGTCACTTCGACAATCGACTCCCGCATCGGATATTGCTTCTCTAATTCCTCATCGGTAACCAACTCCACCTTGGCCCTCTGGCGAAGGATGCCGGCTTCCTGCATGCGCGGCTTGTCGTGCGCCGAGGCGAACGACGCTGTTTTATCGGTGAGCATCACCGCCACCATGTGCTGCAGGCTGATGTCCGGCATTTCGCGGTTATTCACGGTCTTGGCCTCGCTGGTGGCCAGGCGGATCACCACCTTCTGCACCTGGTCCGCCTCGAAGGGATGGCGCTTGCGGATGTTCACCAGCGCGTCCAGCGGCGCCTGGATGGGCGAACCCACCGTCCATTTCTTGATATTGGTCTGCGCGACCTCGAAGCGCTGCCCCAGCTTGTCGATGAGCGTGCCGGGGTCGGCCTTGGGCGCCCAAGCCATCAGAAAATTGTCGGCGCCCGAAAAAACATCGTCCACGCCCGTGCCACCCAGTTGAATCAGAAGCGCGGCGCTCACGCCGTTCCTCGCGGGCATGCCCGCGAACACCAGCGATTTTTCGATGTGATCCGTGTCGCGCTGCCACGCCACGATCCCCGAGGCTTGTTGCGATGCGTAATCCAGCACCCAGCGCATTTGCTGCGCGTTCAACCCCGCCGCGCACGCCGCCGCCGCCGCCGCGCCAAAGGTGCTGGCGACGCTGTGCGTGCTGCGGTGGCTCTCCATCTGATACGGAAGCCCGCCCAGCGTCATGGTCACGCGCGGGCCAACGTCGTAGCCCAGGGTCACCGCGCGCAGGAAGCGCGTGCCGTCAATGCCGAACTGCTCGCCCGCCGCCAGCGCCGCGGGCACCATCGCGCAGCCCGGATGACAATGTGACAGCGCGTGCGAATCGTCGGTCTCATCGGAGTGCGCCAGCATCCCGTTGGCCATGGCCGCCTCGATCGGTCCGCACACAATGCTCGAGGCCGCCACAGTCGCCACTTTTTCGCCCATGTGAGCCTTTGCGAAGTTCAGCGCGACACGTCCCGGCGGGAGGTCGGCGCCCGAGATCATGGCGGCGAACGTATCCAGGATGTGCTGTTTAGCTTTCTCCACCGCCTCGGCCGGAAGATTGGTGCCGGCTGCTTCGCTCATATAAGTGCTGAGCCGCGTCATCACCTCGCTGACCGCAGCTTTCGCTGGACGCGCCGGGAGCGCCATCGCTGCCACCACTCCGCCCGCGCTTTGCAGCACGCGCCGCCGGGTCCACTTTATCTGTCGCATTTTTGCCTCCTGGCGCGAGCACCCAGCCGCGCCTTACAGAGCCGCGACCGTGAGGGAGCGACCCGCTCACAACATTCTATCCCCCGGAGGGGGCTCTGCGGTACGATTCAACCTTGGTGGAACCGAAGCCAATCACGTCGGACGTCATCGTGGCCGGCGGCGGCAATGCGGCGCTGTGCGCGGCGCTCACCGCGCGCGAGGCGGGGATGTCCGTTACCGTGCTCGAAAGCGCTCCGCCCGAGTTCCGCGGCGGCAACAGCCGCCACACCCGCAACATGCGCTGCATGCACTCTGCGCCCACCGATGTTCTAACCGGTGCCTACACCGAAGACGAATATTTCGCCGACCTGCTGCGGGTCACCGGAGGCCAGACCAGCGAGCCACTCGCTCGCATCGTGATTCGCGAATCGCTCAACTGCGCGTCGTGGATGAAGTCGCACGGAGTGCGCTTCCAGCCGTCGCTCGGCGGCACCCTGCACCTGGACCGCACCAACGCCTTTTTCCTGGGTGGCGGCAAAGCCCTGATGAACGCCCACTACGCCGCGGCCGAGCAACGCGGCATCCGCGTCCTCTACAACGCCGAGGTCACCGCGCTGAAGCTTTGCGGCGGCCGCTTCGAAAGCGGCACCCTCATGTGCGACGGCCAGCCGGTAGAGTTCCGTGGCAAGGCGCTGGTGGCCGCCTCCGGCGGTTTCGAATCGAATCTCGAATGGCTGAAGGAAGCCTGGGGTCCGGCCGCCGACAACTTCATCATCCGCGGCACACCTTATAACAAGGGCAAGATTCTCAAGCTCCTGCTCGACAGCGGCGCCGAGTCGGTGGGCGATCCGACGCAGTGCCACGCCGTCGCCATCGACGGCCGCGCGCCTAAATTCGATGGCGGCATCGTCACACGGCTGGACTGCGTGCCGCTCGGTATCGTCGTCAACCAGCACGCCGAGCGCTTCTACGACGAAGGCGAAGACCTGTGGCCCAAGCGCTACGCGATCTGGGGCCGCCTGGTCGCCCAGCAACCCGATCAGATCGCGTATTCGATCATCGATTCGAAGGTGCTGGGCCGCTTCATGCCGTCCGTATTTCCGCCCATCAAGGCCGCGAGCGTCGCGGAGCTGGCCGGGGCGTTCGGTCTGGCCGCTGAGAAACTCTGTGCGACGGTGCGAGAGTTCAACCAGTCCATCGCGTCCGGGCATTTCGATCACAACCTGCTCGACGATTGCCGCACTAACGGCCTGGCGCCTCCCAAATCGCATTGGGCGCAGGCCATCGATAGGCCTCCGTTCTTGGGCTACCCTCTTCGCCCTGGCATCACGTTCACGTATCTGAGCGTCGCGGTGAACGAAAACGCGCAAGTGAAAATGAAGGACGGCGCCGCTTGCCCCAACCTCTTCGCGGCCGGCGAGATCATGGCGGGCAACATCCTGGGCAAGGGTTACCTGGCCGGTCTCGGAATGACCATCGGCGGAGTCTTCGGCCGCATCGCGGGAAGGGAAGCAGCGCGTGCCGCCCAATCCTGATCCCATCGCCGAAGGCGAGCGCCTCCTCACGATCTGCAATGCGTGCCGCTATTGCGAAGGCTTCTGCGCCGTTTTCCCCGCGATGGAGCGCCGCCTCAACTTCACCGAGGCCGATCTCAACTACCTCGCCAACCTCTGCCACAATTGCGCGGAGTGCTACTACGCCTGCCAGTACGCACCCCCACACGAGTTCGCCGTCAACGTCCCACAGACTCTGGCCGAGATTCGAGAACAGTCGCATCGCAAATATTCCTGGCCTCGGGCGCTACGCATTGGCGGGTGGTGGGCGCTGGCAATCGGACTCGTCGTCGCGATTTCACTAGCGCGCGGCCGCTCTGCCGACGCTGCCGACTTCTATGCCGTAATCTCGCACCGCGCAATGGTCGCGACCTTCGGGATCGTCGCAGTGTTCATCCTGATTGCGCATCTGGCCGGCTTCGCGCGCTTCTGGAGCGAATCGGGCGAAGGCTTCGCGCGGTTCTTGCATCCCGCCGCTCTGGCGAAAGCCATCCGCGACGTTCTCTCGCTCGTCAACCTCTCGAGCGGAGGCGCGGGCTGCACCTATCCGGATCAGCGCCACTCGCAAGCCCGGCGGCGATTCCACCACTTCACGTTTTACGGATTCTTGCTGTGCTTTGCGTCCACCACCACCGCGGCCATCTACCATTACATGCTCGGCCTGCGCGCTCCGTACGGCTATGCAAGCCTTCCGGTGGTGCTCGGG
>Ga0210384_10003773_pt1 | contig 17286 bp, 13 predicted proteins | sample IncBWH2MmetaG_FD_160574 | JGI IMG/M metagenome (GOLD analysis project Ga0210384, IMG submission 160574) | Forest soil microbial communities from Barre Woods Harvard Forest LTER site, Petersham, Massachusetts, United States - Inc-BW-H-2-M | ecosystem: Environmental > Terrestrial > Soil >...
CAAGCGCTACGAAGAAGTCCTCGACATCCTGTAATGATTTGGTGTGCGGCGGTCGGGCCGCCGCTTTCGACACCGATCAACGGCCGGTGCTTAACAGAACCTCGAAATGTAACAGAACCTTAAGCGTGCTCTTTTTTCCGAAACCACGGAATAAACGTGCTCGTCGTCCTCTGATAAGCCCGATACTCCACACCACGCGTCCGCAGTGCCTGCGCTTCGTTAGCCGCAATCCCCGTAGTACCCAGCAGAAAATACAGCATCAGCGCGGGCGAAATCAGCCCCAGCCATCCCCACGGCGAGCCCAGCGCGAAAATCGCATAGCCCACCCAGATCATCCACTCAAAAAAATAATTCGGATGCCGCGAATAGCCCCACAAACCGCGGCGATACGTTTTCCCCCGGTTCTCGGGATTTTTCCGGAAACGATTGAGCTGGTAATCCGCCGCGGCCTCTCCGCAAATGCTGACCAACCAAATCGCCGCGCCGATCTTCTCCGGCCAGCCGAGCGTAGCGGTGGGGTTGAGGCTAGCCAGCAAAAACGGCAGCGACAGCACCACGGTCAGGACCGCCTGAAACTCGAAGAAAAACAAGAAACGCAGTGGAAGATGCGTTTTCCATTCGCGGCGCAACTGGACATAGCGCCCCTCTTCCGGCTTGCCGAGCACACGCGAAAAAAGCAGATAAACCGCCAGCCGCAATCCCCAAAAGGCGGCCATCGCTGCGATCGTCCATTTACGCACGGTATATCCCGGCCCTAGCACGGCGTTAAAAATTGCCAGTATCGCCAGCCCCGCCGCCCAGCCAACGTCCACAATCGCCGCGTTGCGCAGCAGCAAATGAATGATCCAGAGCACCAGCATCATCGCGGCGATTATGCCCAGCCCAGCGAGAGCGAGATGCACCGCATTTGCTACCATGCTGAAGCGTCCGCGAGTTGCCGGGTTTGGCGATTTATTCTCGATAGACCCATAGTACTCACAGCAGTCCTTGCTGCCTACGAATCTTGCTACAGCGCCATCGGGATCACGCTTTGATTAGATGAACTGCGCGGTGATTCTGTTTCGTCCGCGCCGCTCGCGCCAGTCCTTCAGTTGGCCTTCTCCACCGCACTGGTGTGATCGTGAATAATGCGCCAGCCTTCCGGAAAACGTTGCCATATCAAAGAGAAAACTCCCCCAATATCGCCGCGCGCACGCGCGAGATGCCAGTGGCCAAGCACCAGCGCGGCATCATCGCCGAGAAAGCGGAATTCGAGCCCGGAAAAATCAAGCTGCCCCATGCTCGCGCGATCGGGATAATTTTTCTTGTAGCGAGTAACTACGCCGTCCCACCCGCGCGCAATCCCGCCACTTCCGGAAAATGTCAGTTCCGGAGAGTGCCAGTAGCCTTCCAGAAATGCATCCACATCGCCGCGATTCCAGTTGTTCTGCTGGGCCTCCAGAATTTTGGTGATGGCCGCGCGGTCCGTCGCGCGCTCGTCTGGGACTGCACCCAGTTTCAGGGCGCCAGCAAAGAGCCCCAGCAAGATCGCGGCGCCCGCGAAAACCCAGCCAAATCGCATGCTCCCTCCGGCGTAAATCGTAGGGCAGAGGATAGAAGAGCCAGAGAAAACGCGCAAGGATAAGCTCGGCACCGTTTTGAGTTGATAACATACGTGTTTTCAGGGAGTTGGCGGGGTCTATCCGGCTGGTACTCCGGGCCTATTGGTTCCCAAGGACCTTGGAAGCAGACTTGTGCCTGCAAAGAGAAAGAGGCTGAGGGATGCTCGCCGCTATGCTATTTGCGATCTCGATCGTGGCCCTGACACAGTTCGCCGCCTACTACTGGCGAGCGATGCTGGCCGGAGCTGCGGCTCAACCAGTCTCCGACCGCGTCCTGGCTGCTGCCGGCGCACAGAATGGGCAGCTTACCGGCGACGATTTCCCGGCGCTGGTGGGCCTCCACGAACTCACTCCAGAATTGCGTTCGAGCGGCAGCGGTTTGGGCCTGGTGCGCGCGTATTACAGCTTGGTGGACAGCATCAAGTCGCTGGCCGGCAGCAGCATGCCAGCCGTAGGAGCCTGGAGCCAGCGCGAACTGGCCGTCTGCGCACGATACGCCGCGGTGCAGATCGACCGGCGCTTGCAAGCCAATCTTGAGCTGGCCGAATCACTACGCTCCTGCTAAGCAGTTGGTTTGCGGCGACAAAGTCTTCTAATTCCTGTCGAGCTTTCCCCGTAGCACAGTTACCGAAGCCTTGGGCAGCGTAAATCCTGCGACGCTTTTCACGTTCATCGAAGTGCTAGCCGGCGGGCCGTCCGGATCCGCGTGGCTCTTTGCGCCTTGCGGGTGCCACACATACTGATCCGCGCCGAAAGTCACTTCGGTGATGGCCCCGGCAAAGTGCCGAGCCTGCGAGCCACTACCGGTATCCTCAAATTCGATTTTCACTTCATGCGCGTTAGATGGGTCTTTGTTGATCACCATCAATGACCATTCGCCGTCGGGCCGCTTTGCCGCATAGACGGTCACCAGCGTGTGGCCTGCGTCATCGGTGACATCGGAAAATGCAGGAGCGAGCTGATGCGTGCCGGCGCCATGTTTCACCCATTCGACGTTTATCATGCGGCTGGCGAAATATTGCGAGGTGCGCTGGGAAATCTCCAGTTTCTCGTTGGCCACAAAATTTCCGTAGGTGCTCCAGCCGTGGCAGCCGGGCCGCAGCGGTTCCGGTTGAATGGGCGAGTGGTAAAACGCCGCTCCGCCACTGGCGAGAAAAGAGCCAGCATTGTCGGCCAGCCACAATGCGGCGAAGAGGTCGGTCATCGGCTCGGTGAGCGCCCACGACAGATTGCTTTCCGTAATCATCAACGGGATATTTTCGGGCACGCCGTCGTCGCGCCAGACTTGCAAAATGTGGCGGATCAACTCGGGTTCGCGATAGAGATCGGCCCAGGTTACTTCGCAAGGCGGAAACGGATAGTGTTCGAAGGAGACGTACGTCATGTCGTTCAGCCGCCCACGCTCTTTCAGATAGTCGACGAAGCGGCCCATCCAGGAGGTTCGTCCGCGGGCATCAGGCCAGACCTTGATGTCCTCGTTGACGCCCTCGAAGATCGGACCGCCTAGCTTCAGCTTGGGATCGAGCCGGTGCAACGCATCGGCCCATTGCAGATACAGCGCGCCGTAATCCTCCGGCATGGTTTTCTTGCCGTCCGGCTCTTCGCCGATTTCCACGTAGGAAATGGGATAGCCGCGTTTTTGGAGATAGGCAAGCTCCGCGACGGAATCCTCCGGGGTTCCGTACAGCAGGGAAACCGGAATCATCGCGGGAAGATGGTTGGTAATGCCGCTGGTGAAGAAAAGATCAAAGCCAGTCTGATCGCGGCGTGCATCGATGTCCGCGGCGCTATGCCACGGATCGATGGAGGAAACAAATGTTGGTGTTTGATTCTGTCCCGCGGCGTGAACAATCAAGTCCAGGAATTCGCCGCCGGTCGTAAAGTTGCCCGCGTAGATTTCGTTGACCGCGTAGCCGGCGCAATTGCGCGGGTCGTCGCTGCCATGCGTGTCGCAAGTGCTGGAGGAGTCGGTCATCCAGATACGCAGATAGCGCGTTAACACCGGAAGAGAGGCAAGCTTCAACAACACGGTGCCGCCCTTTCCGTCTTGCACTTCGCCGGAGGGAAAAGTGGACCACAGGCCGCTGGTCTGCTTGTCGAGTGCCTCTCCTCCAGTCCAATACTGCACGGCGTATTTGCGGGCGTAGGGATTGGCCCAAGCGATGCGAATGGCGGTGATTTCCTGCATGCTTTCAAAATCCACGACGATCCATTGCGGATGCAGCGCGTCGTCTTCCTTAGTAAATCTTTTCGTCAGGTACGGATTGCTTTTCCAGTAGCTGGCCGGATCTCCGTCGGTCAACCGCGAGAACTTATCGGCAGAATCATCGCCGCGAGTGTTGCCGCGATGGGGCAACGGATAGCCGAAGGAGTTGCGCAGAAAGTCTTTAGGCTCGGCACTGCCGGTGAAATAGCCGCTCTGGTGCTCAGGATCGCTCCAGATGCCATTGGGATTCCAGTGCCAGGCCGCGACGGTCAGCTCGGTGTTCTGGCGGTAGGTGATGGGCCCCCAGCCGGCGGATAGCGACTCCTTGAGGACCTGCTCGCTGTAGACCGTGTCCACTTGATTGTGCTGCAAAATATCGATGGAGCTGCCCAGTGCGGCGTCGGGATCGAATTTGATGGCGTGCGACCGCGTAATATCCACATGGATGGTCTGGGCAGCGGCATTGCGCGGCAAGAAAATCGCGAGCGCAATTACTGGAACCAATGTGTAGGCGGCAGTGTGGGCCAGCCAGGTGCTCAATTTCATCCGTGGTTTCCTCGGTAGCATTGTTACTCAAAACGCGGGCATTATATCGTTTTAATAGAAACAGAACAGAAGCGCTGGCCTTACTCCGTGCTTCCTGCTAGTTTTTGAAACATCGAGGATAAGTTGCGGAGAGAGCGCCATGGCCACGTTTAAGCTGATCGAATACAAAGATGCCAGCCTGGAAGTTCGCGCGGTTTACGACGACATCATGGCCACGCGCAAGGTAGACTGGATCAACAATTTCTGGAAGGCCATCGCGCATGATCCCGCGACCCTGAAGCGGACGTGGGAAAGCATCAAGCAGATTATGGCGCCCGGCGCGCTAGATCCACTGACCAAGGAATTACTCTATGTTGCGGTCAGCGTGACGAATAACTGCGGCTACTGCATTGCGTCGCACACGGCTTCGGCGCGCAACAAAGGGATGACCGAGGCGATGTTCCACGAATTGCAGGCGGTCATCGGCATGGCCAATGAGACCAACAAATTGGTCACCGGCTATCAAGTGGAAATCGACGAGCAATTCCAGCCTCCGCTCGGAACGTAAGCTTCGTTTTCGCCAAAAAACCTGTACGAATGGCCAGTCTGTTTCCACCGTAGTACGCACGTACTATAGCTGGTGCGCTCGCAAGGCCTGAACAATGAAGACGTTCGACTACAGCTCTGCGCCGGCAGGGCTCAAGCGAAACTTTCTCCGCAAGCGAGTAATAGATGCCGCCCACGCTCAAAGACAGCTCCATGCCGCTCAGTTCACTGGAAACGACAGAGCGCGCCTCGGAAGCGCCAGGGAGTCGCGCGGAGGCCAACAGCACGAAACCGGTAGCGCTGGAAGTGCCGGTGACTGTGAACGGTGCACGCGCGGTAGAAGGCAGCGAGAAGCGCGAACCCTTTTCGGAAACAACCAAGACAGTGCTGGTGCTTGCCAATGGAGCAGTGATTCGGCTGTCGTCGTCGGTAGCACCGGGGCAGTTGCTCTTTCTGACCAATGAAAAGACGAGGAAAGAAGTCATTTGCCAGGTGGTGAAATCCAAAAATTATCGCAGCGCCAGTGGTTACGTGGAATTGGAATTCACCGAGCCGGTTCTCGGGTTCTGGGGCATTCGCTTTCCGGGGGACCGAATTGGGGGAGGCGCGAGTCTGGCGGCAGCGCAAAAATCCGACCCGTTTGTCGCGGCCGAGCCGCCGAAGAGAACTGAGCCGAAAGCGACGAGCTATGGTGATGCGAGGCAACCCTCCGAGAACGTAACATCAAATCTCGCCGATGCGGTGCAAGAGTTCAAAACGGAAATCAAGGCGGATTCGCGGCCCACAAGCAAGGCCGATTTTCTTGCGCCGGCGGAAACCTCCATCGACGGACTGAAGCTGGAAGCCAATCGTTTGCAGGAACAACTGTCGGCCCTGCTTTTCGCCGAACAAAAAGAGGGTGAAGCGAAGCCGTCGGTTCCGGTCGTGCCCCCATCCAAGCAGGAACTAGGGGATGCAGCGGCGAAGATTTTGGGGATCGCCAACGAAGAGCCGGCCGCAGTTAAGTTGCCTGCGCCCGCGGTCACTACCGATTTGAGTTCAGTGCATGCTGCTCCAAAAGAAACGCAGGCAGCGGCAAAGTCCAGCTTTGAGAGCGAGGAAGTGCAAATTCCCGCCTGGCTGGAACCCTTGGCGCGCAACGCAGGGGTGCACGCACCGCGCGACGAGGAAGACGCAGACGATGCCGTCAACGAGCCGGACGATTGGAATGCCCCGGAGACGCTGGATTCTGCTCCTGTGCAGAAGCCGTCCTCAGTAACAACGCCAAAGAAACCGACGACCACGCGAAAACAGCCATCTACAGCGGCCGTGTTTGGGAATTCGCTCATGGGTGATGCCGCAGCTGAGCTGAGCAAGCCGCGTGGCAGCGGCAAAGGCATTGGGCTGGCGATTGCGGCTGGCCTCATTCTCGCTGCTGGCGGCGCGTGGCATTTCCGCGAATCATTGGGATTTGCGGGGCCGACAAACGATGCGTCGCGCTCGAATTTGCTCTCATCGAGTATGGCTCCGGTTTCGGCTCCCGTCGCTCCGAGCAGCAGCTCCCCGACGCCGGCGTCGGTCCCCAAAGCAAGTTCTGCCAATGCGCTGATCGAAGCGCCGGCAGCGGTGTCTCCAGCGAATCCAGGGAAAGTTCAGACGGCTGCGATTACAGAGCGGATTCCCAAAGCGAATTCCGGCAACGAGGTTATCAAGGCACCTGAGAAATCGGTGGAGGTCGTCGAACCCGAGATCAAGAAGCCTTCGCTCGGGAGCGTTCGCCTGGCCAAACCCAAAGTCGGCCACTCCGCGAGTGTGCAGCCGAATGGCGTAATGGAGCCAGCGTTGGAGCTCAGCGGCGACTCCGTTTCCACAGGTGAGAGCTCGCTGGGCGCGAATTTTGCGGAAAACACGAACCAGCCGGCCGCTCCCGCAGCGCCGGTGGCAGTAGGCGGCGATGTCAAGCCGGCTCGGATGATTTCCTCAGTACCGCCGGCCTATCCGGCATTGGCCAAGGCTCAGCACGTCGCGGGCAATGTGCGCATCGACGCGTTGATTGATGCGAATGGCCGGGTCACCACGATGAAGGTAGTTTCTGGCCCCTCCTTGCTGCACCAAGCGGCTATGGACGCGTTGCGTCAGTGGAAGTATCAAGCCGCCATGCTGGACGGCAAGGCGGTCGCCATGCACCTGACCGTAACGATCCAGTTCCGCTTGCAATAGTCGTCTCTCGCCCACTGCGATCCTAAATAGACATAAATTTGACAAGTTTACCGACGTTAACCGGTAGCCTACTTACGTCTACTCAATTAGGAGGCGAAACGGCGGGGCGGCAGTGCTGGCGCCCAACCGTTAAAAAGACCCGTAAGATGAGCACACAACCAAATGCAATGGCGCAACAGGATTCCCAGGAGAGCCCACAAGGACCGCAGTCGGTTCCGGCTCGTTACGCGCGGTTCGGAGCGTTCCTGGCAGACTTGGAGCGTACCGAGCTGTTTCAGAATGGCCGGAGAGTCAAAGTACAGGCCAAGCTGTTCCAGGCTCTTGAATTGCTGCTGAGGCGTGCGGGCGATGTAGTGACCCGCGAGGAAGTACGCTGCCACCTTTGGCCGGACACGTTTTTGACCAACCTCGATGCCAACGTCAATACGACGATCAATAAATTGCGTCAGGCGCTGGGCGATTCGCCGGAGAGTCCAGTGTATATCGAGACGATTCCGCGCCGGGGCTACAGTTTTCTAGCTGCGGTGCAGTTCTCCAACAGTCCCAGCCTGGCGACCTTGGAAATGCCACACCAGAAAATACCAGCAGTTGCGGAGGTTGGCGGACTTGGAGCGCTCTGGTCGAGCGAGCGCTTCTATGTGTTTGCGCGGGTGGTTAGCTTGCTATTCGGGGGCATGATACTAGGCGCCTTGCTGACCTTTGTGTGGTTTTTTTCGCAGGGGAGATATCACCGCGCGTCGAGCGGCGCATCGACGAGTATGTCCTTGGCCCAATATGAATTGTATTCGTCGGCCGGGTTGGCCTGCGAAAATCAGTTCAACCCGCGGCTGTAATTCTCAATCCTCTTTCCGACCAAGTTACAAAACACGGTGATCCGCTGCTTGCGAGTGGCGAGACAGGTTCGTATACTGGCGGCCCGGCTAAGTGACAGGTCAGCGGGTGGGTAGCCCGCCGAATTCACCTCTTTCTTGGCTCTTCAGGTCGCACCCTGCGCCGCAAACCGCTCGGGCGAACTGCGAAAAGATGGACATGCCTGGTCGGACATGTTCGGCAAAAGGAGATTTTGGAATGTCGCAAGCGCCTGCACCGGAAGAGATGAATGTCTATCAGAATGCGGAAGCGCGCTTCGAAGTGGCTGCCAACAAATTAGGGCTTGAGCAGGGGTTATACAGATATTTGAAATACCCCAGCAAAGAAATCACGCTGTACATTCCAGTGGGCATGGACAACGGCCAGTTGGAAGTGTTCATCGGCTATCGCGTTTTGCATTCCACTGTGCGGGGCCCGGGCAAGGGCGGAATTCGTTTTGCCCCTGATGTTTCGCTTGATGAAGTGCGTGCGCTGGCCACCTGGATGACCTGGAAATGCGCGGTCGTGAACATTCCGTTTGGAGGAGCCAAGGGCGGCGTGATTTGCGATCCACGGAAAATGTCGCGAGGGGAACTGGAGCGACTGACGCGACGATACACCGCGGAGCTAGTGAATTGGCTGGGTCCGGAGCGCGACGTTCCCGCCCCGGACGTGGGCACCGGCGAGCAGATGATGGCCTGGGTGATGGATACATATGCGATGCATGTGGGCCAGGCAACCACCGCGGTAGTTACCGGCAAGCCCATCGAACTGGGCGGGTCGGCGGGCCGCCGAGAAGCTACCGGCCGCGGGGTGATGATCTGCTGCGACAAAGCGATCTCTAAGCTGGGCATGAGGCGCGAAGGAAGCCGCGTAGTTATTCAAGGCTTCGGCAACGTCGGCTCGCTGGCCGGGCTGTTGATGCAGCGGGCGGGATACAAAATCGTCGGGCTCGCGGATATAGGCGGCGGGCTGTACAACGACAAGGGTTTCGACATTCCCAAAGTCATTGATTGGGTGTATACGCAAAAGAAAGCGCTACACGATTTTCCGGGCGGCGGAACAAAAATGAGCGCACGCGACGTTCTCTTTCAGCCGTGCGATATCGCGATCCCCGCGGCTATCGAAAATCAAATTACCGAGAGGAATGCCAACCAGGTGCAAGCAAAAATCCTCTGCGAAGGCGCCAACGGTCCCACGACCTGGCAAGCCGACGCCATTATCGACGCCAAGGGCATTTTCACCGTGCCTGATATTCTTGGAAATGCGGGCGGCGTGACGGTCAGCTATTTCGAATGGGTTCAGGATCGTCAGGGCTTTTTCTGGCGGGAAAGTGAAGTCAACGAGCGCTTGCTGGATATTATGGAAAATGCCTTCGATGAAGTGGTACGCTACGCCGAAATGCACAAGGTGAACAACCGCATTGCCGCGTATATGCTGGCCATCGATCGAGTGGCCAGCGCGCTGAAGATGCGCGGAATATACGCGTAAGGTTTTTGCGGTGCGCGCCGCTGCTCCGGCGCCTGCATCGCGAGCATAACCAGTCCCCGAAAGGCTTGGAGGGAAGCTTCGAGCCAGGAAGGAGTCCGCCGTGGCCACGGACTCACTTTTGCCGGGTAGCTCCAAAACTGAATTGCAGCATCGCCTGGATATTTGTATTGCCGGGCGCTGGATGTACGAGCAGGGCTACAACGTAGCATGTGAAGGAAATGTGTCGGTGCGCTTGGACGAAAAGCGCATTCTGACCACGCCCACGTGCATGAACAAAGGCATGCTGTCGCCCGAAGATTTGGTGGTCACCAATCTGGAGGGCCGGCAGCTTTCCGGCGACCGCAAATTTTCCTCTGAGATCGCCATGCATCTTCTGTTTTACAACATGCGGCCCGATGTGAACGCCATCTGCCATGCGCATCCCCCGACCGCGACGGGGTTTGCGGTTGCCGGGCGCGGACTGGATCAGGCTTTGCTTCCGGAGGTTATCGTTGGCCTGGGACGCATTCCGTTAGTTCGTTATGCCACGCCGGGAACGCCGGAGCTGAGCGCCGCGCTGGAACCTTATGTGCCCCACTATGACGCGCTGCTGCTGGCCAACCACGGCGCTGTTACTTGCGGGCCGGATTTGTTGACCGCGTATTTCCGCCTGGAGACGATCGAGCACGTCGCGAAAATCACGCTGGCCGCGGAAATGGCCGGAACTCCGACGTTGCTGTCGAGTCGTGAAGTGGCCAAATTGATGGCCGCGCGATCGCGCTATTTCGTTACGCCACCGCCCGGCGGCGGCGCCGAACTGCCGGTCACTTCCGATACAAACGAGAGTGGCGATCACGTGCGGCTGACGCGCGGAGAATTGGACACGCTGATCGACGAAGCCGTGCGCAAGGACCGGACACGCCGCTAACTCCGTTCCGCGATACTTGTTTTGGGAGTAGAATGGCGGCACGGGTGCAGTCATGAAAGCAAAACGGGCCCGCGAGAATCCAGACGTAGAAGTGAAGCCTTCGTGTGACGCCGTTTCTCCCCTGGACGAGCCGTGCAATCAGTCCGCTGAAATCTTTTGCGATACGTGTGAGCGGTGGTTTTGCGCTGCGCACGCGGAAGATGATCAGTGGCACGCTTGCGTCGTCGAGCTTGGTGACGAAGGCGGCGAAGGCTGAGCCTCCAGCCGTTTGCCTTGAGCGCGGATAGTTCAGGCGGCGGTCAGGGTGGGCCAAGCACGGCGCAAGCGGTTGACTACACGGTCGCGTCCCAGAACCACCATAGTGTCGAACAGGGGCGGGGCTACGGCTTGGCCGACAATGGCGACGCGCGTAGCATTAATGAGCAGGCCGGCTTTCACGCCTTCCGCTTCGGCCAGCGCGCGCAGCGCGTGGTCGCAGGCATCGTGGTTCCAATCGGCTGGAGCGATGGCGGCGAGTTTTTCCGCGAGTTTGGAGAGCAACTCCGGGACCTTGGCGTCCTTCCAGAATTTGGCTTTGGCGGCGGGATCAATTTCGAAATCGTCGGTAAAGAAAGCGCGCGACCAGGACGAGAAATCGGGCAGCAAACGGATGCGCGGGCGCAGCAGGTCCACGGTTTTTGCAAACCACTCGCGTCCCGCGCCGGACGCCCATTCCGCTTTCCAGAGTCCGCTGCGCTTCAACTCGGCTTCCACTTCCGGCAGCAAATCCTCTATCGGCAGCTTCTGAAGATATTGGGTATTGAACCATTCCAGTTTCGGACGATCGAAAACGGCATTGGTACGGCTGACGCCTTCCAGCGAAAACTTTTCTAGGAGTTCGTTAGTGCGCAGAAACTCCTCGTCTCCACCGGGGGACCAGCCGAGCAACGCGAGAAAATTGCGGAACGCTTCCGGCAGAAAGCCTTCGGTGCGATACATGTTGACATCGGTGGCGCCGTGGCGCTTGGAGAGGCGCGACTTGTCGGGGCCAAGAATGAGCGGCACGTGGGCGAATATCGGCGGTTCGTTGCCAAGCGCGCCATACAGCAGAACTTGCTTCGGTGTGTTGGAGATGTGATCCGCGCCGCGAATCACGTGAGTGATGCGCATGTCGATGTCGTCGACCACCACGCCGAGCTGGTACATGGATTGACCGAAATCTTCGGCGCCCTTGCCGGAACGCAGCAGCACGAAGTCCTCGATTTCGTCGTTGGAGAATTCGCGCTCGCCGAAGACGGCATCGAAGAATTTGGTGGTGCCGCCGGTGGGGACGCGAAAGCGAACGGCCGGCTTGACGCCCGGCGTAGATGGCTTGCCGTCGCGGCAGGTGCAGCGCACCACGCGGCGCGGCCCAGCCGCCTTCGGCTCGTCATCCTGGGCCTCCACTGGATGGTCGCCGCCGGCATAGCGTTCCGCGGGGCAGTAGCACAAGAATGCGGCGCCGCTGGCGAGCAGCTTCCGGCCCGCGGCCTGGTACAGCTCGGTGCGTTGCGACTGATAAAACGGGCCCTCGCTCCAATCAACCCCCAGCCAACGGAGGCCGTCGACAATGCCTTGCACCAGCTCGGTTTTATTGCGCTCGGCGTCGGTGTCCTCGATGCGTAGGATCATGGCTCCCCGATGGTGGCGGGCGAAAAGCCAGTTGAACAAAGCGGTGCGCGCGCCACCGACGTGAAGATAGCCGGTCGGCGAAGGCGCGAAGCGTACGCGGACAGAAGCGCCCGGGGTTTTAGGTGTTTCGCTCATCGTTACAGTTTGCTTGAGGTTCTCCCGGTTCTTGTCGCAGAAAGCAGGATTCGTCAGTGTAACGAAACGGCAGGAGATGGTCCAATTCGCAGCGAGTCGTCCGAACCGATCTGCCGCCGCGTTGAGCGCGTCGCAAGCCGTCTCCTGTTCGATGTTTTTCAGCCCAGCCGCGCTAATGTGGCCAAGTCGTTACCTCGCCGGCGTTACCTCCTTTCTGCTATCTTTTTGGCCACCAGTACCCCGGTACGCTTGCCTCAACAAAAAATGATGTTCCATAATCCAAGTGCTTTATTTTGTGTGTCTATGACGCGTTTTGCGGGTGGTGCGAGGTGTGCGCGTCGCCTGCATACATGCGCACACATTTCTAAATAATGGCTGACCTGCCCGGTGGGCGGCGGCTAATGACTCCGCGACTATGCGCGGAAGAATCGATTGGTGTTGGTTTATAACAACCTCATTGCGCTGGCCCTGCTCGCGGCAACCTCTCTGGTGGCCGGTTTTTTCGCCTATATCTACAGCTTGAAACGGCAGATGTACCTGTTGCTGTGGACGGCAGGTTGGACGCTGTTCGCTTTGCACTACCTAGGCCCCGCACTGGCGCAATGGGTGCCGGATACACCGTTGCAGACCGCGCTCGATCGCTGGCTCTATGCAGTGGCGGCAGTCTTTTTCTTTTTGGGCGCACAACTGTACGCGCAGCGCAAGCCATGGAAATTTGGGGCCGGGGCGGCCGCTCTAATTCTGGGTGCATGGTCGGTAGCGAACGCGCTGCATCTTTTTAGCGTCACCGTGGTGATCCCGGCTGCACTCCTGTTTGGTGTCGTCGCAGTCGTCTTTTGGCAGGAGAGCAAGCGGCAAGAAACACTTGCCGATCGCTTGCTGGGCTTGTCCTTCATGGCCTGGTGCGTCTTGCAGCTAGCCGTGTTCCTGTTGCTGCGAAATGCGCCACCGGAACTGGCGATTGACAGCCCGATCTCCGCGGTGCCTTCCGCATTCGTGGCCATGTTGATGGTGATGGCTTCGTACGAGGAAGAGAAGCGGCGCATCGAGCGCAACATGCTGGCGCTCTCCAATCTGAACCTGGCCACATCGAGTTTCGTGGGTGGCGAGATTCAGCGCATGCTGTCGCAGGCTCTGGATCGAGTGCTCGGCGTGGTCCGGCTGCCAGCGGGCGCGCTGTTTCTGCATCACGGCGATCCACAGGGCCCAACGTCGGTGGTCGCAGTGGGCCTGAGCGACGATTTCTGCCGCGTGGCACAAAATGAGGGGCTGGACGATTACCTGGTTGGATTGGTTTCGCGGCTCGGAGGCCTCCTCGGTTTTCGCGATTTGCGTAACGCGGATTCCGTAGCGGCGCTGGAGCGGGAAGAGCCGATCAAAAGATTTCGGCAATTGGCTATCGCGCAAGGGCTGCGCAGCGTAGTGGCCATCAGCCTACAGGCCAAGGAACGGGCATTCGGGGTGCTGCTGCTGGGAACACCGGACAGCCGCCGATTTGCTCCTGCCGAATACCGCTTGCTCTTGGCCCTCGGTCATCAAATCGGGATGGCGGTCGAGAATAGCTACCTGGTGCAGCAGACTTCGCGGCGCTCGGAAGAGCTGCATGTGTTGAATGAAATTGGACGAGCGCTGAGTTCGACGCTGAACAAGGAAGATTTGCTCAACAAGATCTGGGAAGAATTGCGGCGCCTGTTTGATGTTGAGAACTTCTACATCGCGGAGCTTGATCCGGTTCGCGATGAGATGCGCTTTCATCTGGAGATCATCGGAGGGAATCGCATGCCGCGGCGCACCCGCCGAGCCGGGAATCATTTGACCGAGTACGTGATCCGAACGCGGCAGCCGGTGCTGATCTGCAACAACTACCTGGCAGAAGTAAATAAGCTGGGTGTGGTGCCTTTGCGCCAAGGCGGGTGTTTCTGCTGCGTGCCGCTGGTGGCCTACGATCACGCGATTGGGGCGATGGCGGTTTTCTCCGACCAGGAGCATGTGTTCGACGAGGGGCATCTGGAGCTGTTACGCGTGCTGGCCAGCGAAGCCAGCATCGCGATCGAAAATGCTAGGCTCTTCCAGGAGGAACGAACCAAGGCGCGGCACCTTTCCCTGCTTAACACCATTTCACGGAATGCTATCGCCACGCTGAATCCGGACGAAATGCTGGCCAAGATTACCGAGCAGCTGGAATCTGGATTGACCTACGACCACATCGGAATTGGCCAGTTGGAGTATGCTACGCGGGAAATCGTGATTCAGGCGGAAGCCGGCAAGCGGCGGGGAGCACTGGGACAGCGAATTCCGTTGGGCACTGGTTTGATCGGACAGGTCGCGCGCAACGGTCAACTCGCGGCGTACAACGCGAACATTCCCGCCGATGCCGGGTTCAAACCTTTGCTGCCGGACACTCTGGCCGCCATTGCCCTGCCGATATTTTATGCGGAGCAACTGCACGGGATTCTGTATGTGGAATCATCGCAGCCGGCGGACTTTTCGGAGGAAGAGGTGCTGTTGCTGCGGACGCTTGCCGACCTGATCGCCGGCGCTCTACACAATGCTCTCTCGTTTCAAAAGGCGCAAGAGCAGGCCATCACCGACGGACTCACCGGGGTCAAAACGCACCGTTTCTTTATGGAGGCTTTGTCGGCCGAATGGAAGAGGTCGACGCGTGCGGGCCGGGCTTTCGCGCTGGTGCTGATGGACCTGGACCGCTTCAAGTTCGTGAACGATTTCTACGGGCACTTGGAAGGTGACTTGGTTTTGCAGCGCGTGGGCCATATTCTGGAGACCAATTGCCGGCGTTCCGATGTTGTTGCGCGGTATGGCGGCGACGAGTTCGTGATCTTGATGCCAGAGACGAATATGGAGCACGCGCGGCAACTGGCCTCCAAGCTGCGTGGCTGGGTGTCGGCGGACCCCCTGTTGCGTGAGAAGAACATCAGCGCGAGCTTCGGTATCGCGTGCTATCCGCTGCATGGGTCTTCTCCGCAGGAATTGATACAGGTGGCGGACGCTTCGATGTACCTGTCCAAGCACCAGGGCGGCAACGCGGTGTCGACCGCCGACCATTTTGATCCCAACGAAGCCAAGAAATGGAAGCGCGACGTCCTGGAAGCGTATCTGGGCGTGACGCTGAAGCGTCTATTTGCCACCGGCCCGGAAGCGTTTGAAGAGATTTATTCGAGACTTAAGCAATTCACGGAATCGCTGGCTGCGACGGAAGGCCTGAATGGTACGAGCGGGGCAACGGCTGCGTCTCAGGGGCCACAGGCGCTGCCGCAGGCAGTGCTCGATACGGTTACATCGCTGGCTTTCGCTATCGATGCAAAAGACCATTACACGCAGGGACACTCCCAGAAGGTTTCCGCTTACGCGTCGCTGATTGCCGAGGCGTTGGGTCTGAGCGACATGGAGGTTGAGGAGATCCGTCTTGGCGGTGTATTGCACGACATCGGAAAAGTGGCCATCCCAGAAAATATTTTGAACAAGAACGGGCCGCTGAATCCCGACGAATGGGAAACGATGAAGTCGCACGTGACCTTTGGAGCGAAAATTTTGGAGCCTTTGACGCCGCTCGCGCGTATTCGGGAGATGGTATTGCACCACCACGAATTCTTTGACGGCTCGGGCTATCCGGATGCAATGGCTGGGGAGGATATACCGCTGGGTGCGCGGATTATTGCGGTTGCGGACGCGTACGACACCATCACCAGCGACCGTACATATAAGAAAGCGCGCGCGGCTGCGGAAGCGCTGGTGGAACTGGAGCGTTGTGCGAACGCGCAGTTTGACGCCAAGGTGGTGGCTGCGTTTGTGCGCACCATGAAGGCGATGCCCAATCCCATCATTGAAGTAGCCTCAGTCACCAGAAACTCGTAGGCTCTAGTTGCTTTCCTTCCATCGATTCTGCCGTCCAAAGCACTAATGTGGCTGATAGGGCCGTCCAGGCCAAACCTCGAGGTTGCCATGAACATTCGCATTCTTGGTCTCGCCGCTGTGTTGCTAGTGGCCAGCAGTTATATGCTGGCCGGTCCGAATTCCGCCGCCGCTTTCAAGAAATTACAGGGTCTTGCGGGGGACTGGGAAGGCACGGACGAAAAACACCAGCCGGTGAAAACCAGTTTCAAGCCGATCGTCTCGAACACCGCGATGATGGAAACGCTATCGCCTTCCGGCATGGAGGACATGGTGACGGTCTACAGCCTGGACGGCGACGGGATCGCGCTGGTGCATTTTTGTCCCACCAATAATCAGCCGCGCATGCGCGCAGTTCCCGCCGCCGATGATTTCAAGGAATTGGCATTCGATTTTCAGGGCGCCAGCAATTTACCCTCGCCGAATACCGGCCATCAACATCACCTGCTAATCCGCTTTGAAGATGAGAACCACATCACGGAAACGTGGACGTGGCGGCATGCCGGCATGGATATGCCCATGGTTTTCCATCTCACCCGCAAGACCAAGTAGGCTTCACAGGAGAATCAGGCGCCGGAAACTGACATTTCCGAGGCCTGGTGAGCTCCGTAGTGACGTACCTCGTGCAACAGTTCGCGCAGGCGTTTGCGGGCCTTGTGCAATTGCGATTTGGAATTGCCCACCGAGCAGCCCAGCATGGTGGCGATTTCGTTGTGCTCGAATCCCTGCACATCGTGCAGGAGAAACATCGACCGGTAGCCTTCTGGCAGTTGTTGGACGGCGGTTTGCAGATTCACGCGGTCGAAAACGCCGATCAGGCGCAAATCGGGACCACCGATTTCGAGGGTGGGCCGGTCTCGTTCGTCGTCCGGCCGGATTATTTCGTCCAGCGATACCGCGATGGGCCTCTTCTTGCGAAAGCGCATCAACACAATATTGGCGGTGAGCCGGTGCAACCAGGAAGAGAACGCGGATTCGCCCCGAAAGGTGTGAATCTTTCGGAACAATTGCAGGAACGCTTCCTGCGTTAAGTCCTCGGCCTCGGTCGGATCGCCAACCATGCGAAGGCAGAGCGCGTACACGCGGCGGCAATGCAGCTGATAGATGGTCTCAAAGGCGGCTGCGTCGCCCTTCTGCGCCAGGCTTATGGCGTGCTTCAACGAAGCCGCATCGGGCTTGAGCGGCTTTCCTGGTTGCGAAGGGTGGGGTGAACGGATTGTTGAAGCGGATGCGCGTCGTGTAGAGCCATCCCGCCGGAGTCGCCGCTC
>Ga0210384_10003778_pt1 | contig 17278 bp, 14 predicted proteins | sample IncBWH2MmetaG_FD_160574 | JGI IMG/M metagenome (GOLD analysis project Ga0210384, IMG submission 160574) | Forest soil microbial communities from Barre Woods Harvard Forest LTER site, Petersham, Massachusetts, United States - Inc-BW-H-2-M | ecosystem: Environmental > Terrestrial > Soil >...
AAATGCGGAACAACATATATCGCGGCTTCAGGTTGAGCCAATCCTCGACGTAGAAAAGAAGAACCAGGGCGCACAACACGAACAAGCAGGCGATCCCGGAAACCGCGTACAACCCGCCGCCCGCGGCCATGCCCATCGCCGCCACGGCGAAAATCGTCGCCGCCGTCGTCAGCCCGACCACGCTGCCGCGCTCGCGCAGAATCACGCCAGCCCCGAGAAATCCGATGCCCTGCACTATATTGGAAGCAATTCGAGTCGTGCTGCTGTCGCCCGTCCGTCGGGCGATCTCCACGGAAACGATTGTGAAAAGCGCCGCTCCCAACGCAACGCAGAAGCCGGTGCGCATCCCCGCAGGGCGCCGGCGAACACTTCGTTCGATGCCGATGATCGAGCCGAGCAGCGCGGCCCACGCGAGTCGCGCGATGATAGTGCTTAGAGCCAGCATGTTCTCCTGCGTTTCCCGGGCTATGGCAGGATTCTACACACTACAATTTGAATTGCGTCAATTTCGCGAAGTGCCGTGCCCTGGCGTGTATCTCGCTCCTCTTCAGCACGCGGAGCCGGTCCAACCCAAACCGCTCCACCGTAAAACTCCCCAGCACCGAGCCATAGACCATCGCCCGGCGAAGCGTCGCGTCGCTCAAATCCTTGGCCCCCGCCAAGTACCCCATAAAACCGCCCGCGAAGCTGTCTCCCGCACCGGTCGGGTCGTGCGGCTCCTCCAGCGGAAACGCCGGTACGCAAAACACCCCGCGCTTGTCCACCATCATGGCCCCGTATTCGCCCCGCTTCACCACCAGCGTCGAAGGTCCCATACTGAAAATATGCTTTGCCGCGCGCAGCAGGTTGTGTTCGCTTGAAAGCTGGCGCGTCTCCGAATCGTTGATCATCAGAATATCCACGTGCCGCAACGTCTCTCGCAACTCGCTCGGGGTGCGCTCGATCCAGTAATTCATGGTGTCCAGCGCGGCAAGCTTCGGCCTCACTTTCACTTGTTTCAAAACGTCGCGCTGCAAATCCGGCGCGATGTTTGCAAGAAAAACGTACTTTGACGAACGATACTTCTCCGGCAGCCGCGGCTTGAACCCCGCAAAGACATTCAAGTCCGTCGCTAGCGTCACTCGCTCATTCAGGTTTTCCGAGTACCGCCCCGCCCAAAAGAACGTCTTCCCCGACGCCCGTTCCAGTCCTTCCGTATCGATATGCCTGCCCCGGAAGATGGCTTCGTCTTCCGGCGTAAAGTCCTCGCCCACGATGGCCACCAGACTCACCGGCGCAAAAAAACTCGCCGCAACTGCAAAATAGGTGGCCGCACCTCCTACCGTCCGCGCCACTTTTCCGTACGGGCTTTCCAGCGCGTCAAACGCTACCGACCCCACCACAAGTAAGGACACAGGCTCCTCCTAGGAAATGTATTTGCCGATGATCGCGTCCAGCTTTTTCTTCGTGGCTTTGGGCACCAATTTCATGTCCGTCACCAGCGCGTGCTTCAGGGCCGCTCCACACTTGCAATTTCGCTCTTCCGGCATCGCCCGCACCGCCTCGCGCAAAACCCGCTGCGCATTTTCCGCGTTCTGCACCAGTGTCGCGATAATCTCGGAAGCCGTCACCGACTCGTGCTCCGGATGCCAGCAATCAAAGTCCGTGATCATCGCAATCGTCGCGTAACAGATCTCCGCCTCCCGCGCCAGCTTCGCTTCCGTCACATTGGTCATCCCGACCACTTCGAATCGCAACTGCCTGTGCATGTTCGCTTCCGCCAAAGTCGAAAACTGCGGCCCTTCGATGCACACATACGTCCCGCGTCTGTGCACCATGACCCCGCAATGCACGCTGGCATCGGCCAATACGCCCGAAACCTGCCCGCACGTCGGCTTATCAAATCCCACGTGCGCCACCAGCCCATCACCAAAGAATGTCGAAACACGATTCTTCGTGCGGTCCACGAATTGGTCCGGCACCAAAAACTCCCCCGGCTGCAAATCCTCCATCAACGATCCAACCGCGCTAACCGAAACCACCCTCTCCACTCCCAGCAACTTCATCGCATACACATTGGCGCGAAAATTGATCTCACTCGGAAGTATCCGGTGCCCTCGCCCGTGCCGCGCAAGAAACGCCACCCGCTTTCCCTCCAGAACCCCAAGCACGACCTGATCCGATGGCTCGCCAAATGGCGTCTTCACCTGGACTTCGCGAGTCTTGGTCAGACCGTTCATGGAATACAGCCCGCTTCCGCCAATGATCCCGATCTCCGCCTGCGTCTTCGCGCGCTTCGACTTCTCCGCTTTACCAGCTGCCATTTTTTTCTCCGTGAAGTTAATTATCTAAGTCAACGGGCTCACAAACCACTTTCCCGTTCTGCTCGTGCAAAGTCCCCGCGGGCCAATCCGGATCATGCCCAAACGCCACTATCCAGCCATTCTGCACAATCTCGCCGATCCACTTGCGCTTCGTTTCCAGCGTCGTCAACGGATATAGATCGTACGCAATGATCCACGGCAACGGCAAATGATGCCTCGTGGGGATCAGGTCCGCCACCATCATCAACGTCTTTCCGCCACCCTTAATCTGCACGCCTTGAATCTGCAGATTGTGCCCTGGAATTTTCACGAGGGAAACGCCCGGCAAAATCTCGCAATCGCCATCCACCAGCTGCCACTGCCCGGCCTCCGTGACCGCCTCAAAATCGTGCGCGTAGTAACTCGCGCGATCTCGCTCCGTAGGCCGCATGGCATGCTCCAACTCCGTCCGCTGCACCACATACTTCGCATTTGGAAATGTTGGCACAGGCCGTCCATCCATCAAGCGCGTGTTCCCTCCAGCATGGTCAAAATGCAGATGCGTATTGATGACCACATCGATCTCTTCCGATTTCAATCCGGTCTTTGCCAGCGCATCTCCATGGGGATCGCCGTCGGCAAAGCCATAAATGTTTCGCAACTTCGCGTCCCACTTCGTCCCGTTGCCCGTCTCTACTAAAATGTTTTTGCCCGCCGCCCGCACCAGAAACGAATTCGCCGCCAGTGGAATCCGGTTCCGATCGTCCGCCGCCATTTTCTTCTCCCAAAGCGGCTTCGGCACCACCCCGAACATGGACCCGCCATCCAGCCAAAAAATCCCCCCGTGAATGTGCCGCACCTCAATGTCGCCAAAGTGCATTCCGAGCCGCCTCAGACTCCGACGCCGCTTTTTTTGAGCATCTCATTCACCGCGGTAAACGGATCCTTCCGCCGCTCTGCGACTTCCTTGGCCATCTCAGCCAGCCGCGCTTCTCCGTCAGCCCCACCTAAAACTCTCTCGACCAGCCGCGATTCGATCAACCCCAAAAGTCGCCGTTTCCAGTGCTCGACATGTTTCCGCTCGCGCTGGCCGCTGGCCTCGAAATGCTTCCTAAATCTTCCGATGGTCTCCGCCATAGATTCAATCCCCTTACTCTCGCTCGCTACCGTCCGCACCACCGGAGGATGCCACCCATCTCGCGGCATCACCAGCGACAGCATGGCCATCAACTGCTGTTCCAGCCGGCTCGCCCCTTCGCGGTCCGCCTTATTCAGGACAAAAATGTCCGCGATCTCCATCAATCCCGCCTTGAGGTTCTGGATGTCGTCGCCCATGCCCGGAACCAGCACTACCAAAACGCAATCCGCCAACCGCACGATGTCGATCTCATCCTGTCCCACGCCTACCGTCTCGATCAGAACTTCTTGCTTTCCCGCAGCATCGAGCAACCACGCCACCTCGGCCGTAGCGCGCGCCAATCCTCCCATAAATCCCCGTGTCGCCATGGACCGAATAAACATTCCCTGATCACTGGCGTGACTCTGCATCCGAATGCGGTCCCCAAGAATCGCTCCGCCGGTATAGGGGCTAGTGGGGTCCACGGCAATAACGCCAACGGCTTCCTCGCGCTTCCGGTAATACGCCGCCAGCCGGTCGACCAGCGTGCTTTTCCCGGTCCCCGGCGCTCCGGTCACGCCAGTGAGATACGCGCGACCCGTCGCGGCAAAAAGCCGCCGCAACAACTCTTCCGCTTCGGCCTGATGATTCTCAATCGCCGTTATCGCTCGCGCGATGGCTCGCACATCTCCCGCGCGCACCTGTTCCGCCCACTTCTCAACCGGCAGGGACATGGTTTTCCTGTGAGGCGCTCGAACAGGCCAAATGCATTTTCCTATTATTTCTTGCCAAGCAGCTGGCGGGCAATCACCAACTTCTGAATCTCGCTAGTTCCCTCGCCAATGGTGCACAGCTTCACGTCGCGATAATATTTCTCCGCCGGATAGTCCTTGATGAATCCGTACCCCCCATGCACCTGCACACATTCATTCGCCACACGCACCGCCACCTCGCTGGCAAACAATTTCGCCATGCTCGATTCCCGGGTAAACCGCACATCCTTGCGGTCCGCCAGCCAAGCTGCCTGGTACACCAACAACCGCGCCGCCTCGACCTCTGTGGCCATGTCCGCCAACTTAAACTGAATCGCCTGAAACTCGCTAATCGCTTGCCCAAACTGCTTGCGCTGTTTCGCGTAACTCACCGCCGCTTCCAGCGCCCCCTGGGCCATCCCCAGCGCCAGAGCGGCAATCGAAATGCGTCCCCCATCGAGAATCTGCAAGCTCCCCGTAAAACCCTCACCCTCCGGACCCAATAGATTCTCCGAAGGCACCCGGCAATCCCGAAAAATCACCTCAGACGTATCGCTGGCGCGCATCCCCAGCTTGTTTTCTTTCTTTCCCGGTTGGAACCCAGCCATCCCTTTTTCCAGGATGAACGCGCTAATCCCATGAGATCCCTTGGACTTGTCCGTTACCGCCATGGCCACGCAAAAGTCCGCGTAGTGCCCGTTTGTAGTGAACGTCTTGGCCCCGTTCAACACCCAAAAATTACCGTCGCGCCGCGCCGTAGTCCGCGTCCCACCGGCATCGGATCCCGCCTCGGGCTCCGTCAACGACCACGCCCCAATCTTTTTTCCCTGCGCCAGTGGAGGAAGATACTTCTGCTTCTGCCCGGTGCTCCCAAATTTGTAAATGTGATTGCTGCACAGCGAATTGTGCGCGGCAACGATCAACCCCACCGACCCATCCACTCGCGCCAACTCTTCAATCGCAATGACGTAGTCGATGTACCCCAGCCCCGCGCCGCCGTATTCCTCGGGGAAAATCACGCCGAGCAACCCCATCTCCCCCAACTTGGGAATAATCTCAATCGGAAAGTGCGACGCTTCGTCCCACTCCATCACATGCGGCGCAATTTCCCCTTCCGCAAACTGCCGCACACTCCGCCGCAACTGCTGCTGTTCCTCAGTAAAAGTAAAGTCCACGGTATCTCCGGCCCGGCTATATATCTCTCAGCTATGCTCCGACAAACTTCCGCTTATACCTCTATTTTACACAATGCCCGCCAACCCCTCATCCGATTGTGATGGAAATTGTTCTGTGCGCGGCCCGCGCCACCCGGCGTGGCCGCAGTTGTAGGGGCGGGGCTTGCCCCGCCCTACGTTCTTACGCCCACGCCCTCTGCGGCTCGGCCAAAACTTCCGCTAGCGCCGCCAAGGCCCGTTCGATGCCCGCGCGATCCACATCGCAGTGCGTCACAAACCGCACCGAATAAACCGCCGTATCCAGCGCCCATATCCCTTTTTCGCGCAAAACATCACAAAGCTCCACCGCCGTCTTCCCCGTCCCCTCGCAATCAAAAATCACGATGTTGCTCCGCACCTTCGCCGGATCAATCTTGAGTCCCGGCATCCTGGCGATCCTATCCGCCAGCCGCCGCGCATTTTCATGATCGACAGGTAGCCGCGCCGGCGATTCTTCCAGCGCGATCAAACCCGCCGCCGCAATCACGCCCGCTTGCCGCATCCCTCCCCCAAACATCTTCCGGTAAATCCGCGCCTTCTCGATGAACGCATCTGTCCCCACAATCATCGATCCCACCGGCGCCCCCAACCCTTTCGACAAACAAAACATCACCGAGTCCACGTTCTTCGTCATCTGCGCAACACTCTCGCCAAGTGTCACCGCTGCGTTAAAGACCCGCGCCCCATCCAGGTGCACCTTCAGCTTCGCTTCGTGCGCATGCCCGCAAATCTCATCCACCGAAGTCGTCGGATGCACCGTCCCGCCCGCCATATTGTGCGTATTCTCGATCGAGATCAGCGCTGTCTGCGAGTCGTAATAAATCTTCGGCCGGATCACGGCCTCAATCAGCTTCCAGGAAAGAATCCCATCAACGCCCCGCGCAATACGCGGCAGGCATCCCGCAATCGCCGACATCGACGCCAGCTCGTAAAGATTGACGTGACTCCTCTCATCGCAAATCACCTCATCCCCATGGTGAGTCCACACCTTAATCGCAATCAGATTCCCCATGCACCCGGTCGGCACAAACAAAGCGGCCTCTTTCTCAAAAACCTCTGCAGCCCGCTTCTCCAACCGGTTCACCGTTGGGTCCTCGCCATAGACGTCGTCCCCGACCTCGGCCTCCGCCATCGCACGCCGCATCTCCCCGGTAGGCCGCGTAACGGTATCGCTCCGCAAATCCACAATATTCTCCAGCGGCGTCACGCCGTCCGCCTCACTCCGCATCCCGCTCTTTGCAATCGTTCCGCTCACGATGTCCATTCTCCCCGTGTCTTCTCCGCGCACTCTCGGCACTCGGTGTAAAACGCTTCCGGCAAAATCCGCCCAGATCCATGCACTGCGGAGATTACCTCATCAATTCCACAAACACCTCATTCGAGATGCTTACTTTCCCTGGAGTCAGCCTGAGCACATTCCCCTGTCTCTCCACAAGTCCAGCCGATTCCAAAGGCTCAATTCGCGCCTCCAAGGCAACCCCGTATTCCCGCTCAATCCGCGCCACATCAATCCCATCCAACTGCCGCAATCCCAAAAACAATTCTTCCTCCAAGGCACGTTCCCTGGTCACCTCCTCCCATTGCTCAACCGGAATACGACCCGCCTCCAACCCGCCCACATACTCCGCCGCATCATGCGCATTCGCCCACCTCTCGTTCCCCGAAAATGAATGCGCCCCAGCCCCAAATCCCAAATACGCTTCCCGCCGCCAATACTTCAAATTGTGCCTCGACTGGAACTCCGGCTTCGCCCAATTGGAAATCTCGTAGTGGTGATAGCCGGCCGCTCCCAGGAACGCCGAAGCCGTCTCATAAAATCCCGCCATCTCATCGTCGCCGGGCACCGCACCAGCGCTATACCTTGCGCCGCCCGCCAGCAATTCCTTCCCCAACCGGCTCCCCTCATCCACTTCCAGCAAATAAACCGAAACGTGCTCCGGCTTGAGTCTCGCTAACTCCTCGAGCGATTCCTTCCAGCTCGTCTCGGTCTGATGCGGCAGCCCTGCAATCAAATCAAAACTAATATTCCGGATCCCCGCCTCTCGCAGAATCGGCACTGCCCGGTAGACATCCGCCCGCCGATGCATCCGCCCCGCGGCCGCCAATTCTCTATCCGAAAACGACTGCACCCCGAAGCTAACCCGGTTAATCCCCGCCCGCACCCACGCCACAGCCTTCTCCGCTTCCACCGTCTCCGGGTCAGCCTCCAGCGTCACCTCGCGCAACTCCGTCCTAAACGTCCCCCGAATCGCCTCCATCATCCCCAGCAGCAACCCCGGCTCCAGCAGACTAGGCGTCCCGCCGCCGATATAAACCGTATCCACAACCGCCTCGAATGCCTCCGCGAACCCAATACGCGCCGCCCGATACAATTCCCGGTGCCCACGAATCTCTCGACAGACTGCCTCCACATAGGGCGAAAACCGCGCCGAAGACACCACCCCCGTATGAAAATTGCAATACGTACACTTCGTCTGACAAAACGGAACCTGAACGTAAATCCCCAGCCGTCGACTCATCCAAAAACTCTAACACACCATCAAGGCGCCGGCTCTCGCCCGATCTTCTGCTTCCTCTAGGAACGCTGGTTCTCGGCGTTGTGTTTTCTTTTTCTTCTCTGTCTTTTCGCACCACAACTAACGCGCATCGCCCATCACTCTCACCCACATCTTCCTGTCCCGAGGCCCATCGAACTCGCAAAAAAACACTCCCTGCCACTGCCCCAACACCAATTTCCCTTGCTCCACTAGAATCGTCTGGCTCGTTCCCGTCAAGGCAGCCTTCGCATGTGAATCCGAATTCCCTTCGCTATGTCGATACGGCCCCGACCGCGGCACCAAGCGCTCAAACACACCCTCCAAATCGGTCGCCACATCCGGATCAAAATGCTCGTTAATCATCACTCCCGCCGTAGTGTGCGGCACATACAGGTAGCACACTCCCGAAACCACGCGCGCCGCAGCTACTGCCCGTTGCACCTGTTCCGTCACATCCACCAACTGTGTCCGCCGCGCCGTCTTCACCCGCAGAGCTTCCATCGTCCCTCTCCCAAAACCCTGCAAATTCTAGCACCTGCTGTTGCTCCCGGCCGCACCGCGGCACTCGGTTCACCTCCAGTCCACCCACAGTTCACCTCCGGTGCATTGCCGCTTCTCCTCAACTGCGCGAAAGTGCACATCGTCATCCAACGCACGCTTACTTGGTTCACCACCAAGCAAGCAGAACGGCGGCCCTGGCGCTTATCTCAGATCAGGGCCGCCGTTCAAAAAAACAGGAGGCTGTCGTGCAAAGCAAGCTCAAGGACACAGGACGCATCTGGCTATGGGGATTCCTGGCGGTCATCGCCTTGGCCCAGCTCTACGTGGTGCGCGAACTGCTGGCCGCCTTCGCCCTTTTCGCCCTCGGCTTTGCCGCGCTAGCGTTCGTGGTCGCAAGCCTGTACATGCTGCAAAAATCCTGGGAGCTGGCCATAGCGCGGCTCGCCGCCCTTCGCCAACCCGTCATCAACATGGCCTCCGTCGCCAACATGGCCTCCGTGGGCACCATGGCCAATGTCAGCCGCGAGAACCAAAAAGCGGCCTAAAGCGGAGCCGGAACGAAACGTTAGCGCGCACTGGAGCACTACACGTTGACCGCCTCTCTTTATTTTGAAAATGCGGTGCAGCAAATGGAATCAGGTCTGAATGGATTTTACTAGCCGTCAGAAACAGGAGCGCACCAGCACCTCAGGTGGGATGGCCGCCCAGCCTTCTCCCTCTCAACAACGTGCCGCGCTCCGGGAGTCCGTCTTGCAGCCAAAACCGTCCTACTCCCGCCGCGCCCTAACCCGCTTTCGAGCCTCAGACGACATCTGGGTCTGCTGGCGCTGCAATGGCCGCGAGGACGTCTCCCGCGTCCTCGACATCAGCATCGATGGCCTCTTCATCCAAACCCCGCATCTCAAAGTGAAAGAAGGCATGTCCGCCAAACTCGACTTTCTAGTTCAGGAAGGCACCATCAAAGCCGACGCCGTGGTTCGCCACGTAAAAGGCGGCAGCGGCCTCGGCCTAAGATTCCTAGCCGTGCCCGAGGAAGATCGCCAACGCCTCAAAGCCTTGCTCCGAAGGCTCCGCACCTTCACGACCGCCCTCCCTCAATTCTTCCGTAGTCTAGCGCGAGAGTGAGTCCGCCGCCCCAGCGCAACCTCGGCGTCCTCTCAGGCGCCTTCGGCCTCTTCCCGCGGACAACCCGGTCAACTCTCGCGCTTCACCAAGCGTACGTTGTAGCTGAACGGACGCTCGATCGCTTCTTCCACCTTCCATCCGCCCTGCTCACAGAGCGATCGAAACCCTTCGATCGTTCGTGGCCGCGTTAAGACTCGGCTGGCGACAAGCGAGGCGCGCACCGGTCCGCCGTCCCGCGTCACCGATCCCACAATGACAGCATCCCGCGGCGTCTCCGCGTCCAGCGCCCGCAGGTTCGAGACAATCTCCTCGTCGGACCCATACTCAAACAGCCCTCCCTCTGAAGAAATTCCACACGCCGCATCGCCAGCTTCCAGGTCGCGCAACAATTTTCGCAATCGCTCGGCGTCCGACCATTCGTAGCTGAAGTGCCGGAACCCTACCTTGAGGCCATCGAGAGGCCTCCCAGCCGCGCACAGCGCCTCGATCGCCCGCCCGCCAAACCCCGGCCCACGAGCATCGAGATCCATCACGGTAATCCCGATCTCCCGCCCCGCCAGCAAATCCTCCTGCTCACCTTGAAGCCGAATCACCGCATTCCAAGAATCAGACCCCGTCCCACCACCAATATTCACCAGGCACACAGGCCGCTGCGGTTCTACGGCAGCCGTGCGCACCAGACCCTCAGCAAGCAATCGCGCCAAGTCCTGCAAGCGAATCCTCGCCGTAAACGCCGGAAACGAAGCAGCAATCTTGCGGTCGATGGGACTCGCCTCCAGCCCCAGATTTTCCGGTCCCAGTTTCAGGAGATACGTACTCATCCCGTCCAAAAACGTCCCCGTAGCCGCCATCAGCCCCCGCCCCAGCATCGAATTCCGCAAAGCCTCCCGAAGCGCCGCCGGAACCTCCTGCTGCTTGCCTGCCTCAAGAATGTATTGCTCAGCCATAGCCGCCAACTCCGCGTCCGTAGCGGTCACTCGAAACGCCGGGTTCGTAACATCTATCACGGCAAGGTCCAGGCCTTCCTCGGTCTTCGCATAAACCACGTCAGTCCTCACACAAGCCTCCTAAGTTAAGTTGCGCCCCACAGCAAGGAAATCTGTCGATGTCCAACAAACTCCCTTTACCAATTATATCACATTTTGCAGTGTTTTTCAAGAGAAATGCGCGGGCGACGCGACCGAGGAGGTGGCGGATCTGCCGAGACGTGATCCCCGGGCCTTTCTCTTGTCTTGTTACCGGACTTTTTAAAACGACGTCTTCCTCACTCCGCCGCCGGACTCACCGAGCGTGGCAATCGCCCACAGACAGACGCGCAGGGCGTGAGCGGCGACTAAGTTCGCTACTCAGCCACGTTACAGCCGTGCCCACACGTTTTGCGTTTCGTCGAGCCGCCCCGGCAGCCTGACGAAGCCTCACAATGAATCTGGCTGGAAGAATTACTTGTCAGTCGCAAGCAAGAAAATAAACTCGCCGCGGCTCTTTTTTTTCCGGGTTTGCTTCTGAACGTCGAGAACCACTATCCCTACTTGATGCGAAATGTCACTTCGATCGGAACGGTGGTAGGGACTGGGTTACCATCCGGCCCTTTGGCCGGCCTGAATCGCCACTTTCTCACCGTTTCCATGGCGTTCTGCTCCAGCCCGTAGCCGGCCTTCCTCACCACCGAAATATTCTCCGCTCGGCCCTCCGCGGTTACCACAACCTGTAGAATCACCGTTCCGTTAAACTTCGCGGCCCTGGCTTCGTCCGTGTAGTCGGGGTTTGGACAGTACACGCACGCGGGAACGGTTACTCCTGCCAATCCCGGACGCGCAATTCCAGCCAAAGTTCCGCTCGCCGCTCGCGCCGGATCACCGGCAGCTCTTTCATCTGTCGCACCAGGACCTTGCGCAATCTGCGTCGGCCCTGCCTCGTTCACCACTTTGTACTCGCCTCCAATTGCAAAGAGAGCGGCGTCCGGCTCCTTTCTCTCGAGTTCGGTCACGCGCACCGTTTGCATCCCATAACGAGGATCCGTCCGCTTCGTCAGCAAATTGATTCTCAGCTGGGCCGCATACCAGTATTCCGTCACAGTCGTCAGCGGCCGGTCATTCCCCAGCGCTCCGGTCGCGTACGTTTGCGTCACCCGCACGCCCTTTACGGGGAGCCCTTCCATCGTGTCGGTCCCAATCTCTTCGCTGGTCGTTTCCGGCTTCGCAGTTCCCGCGGCTGGCGTCGCTTGCGCTGCTACACCAACGGCCCACTGTCTCGCCAGTTTGGTCAGCGGAAACAAATCCGTTCTCGTTCTCGTCCCGGGATCGTATAGCTCCACGCGAGTCAGAGTCGGTTCCTGGCCCTCAGCGGTGATCCAATTCCGCATCTCGTTGTGCGTCCGTCCCTCCGAATCCCGCGCGTCCAGATTGTAGGTTTTGTGCGTGATCTGCGTGCCATCCTGCAGTTGACTCACCGTCTCCAATTCCACCTTCGCGTAAAACGGCAGCCCGCGCACCGCGGGAATACGCTCCCCATACACCCATTCCGTAACTCGTCCCTCGGCGGAAACGCTTATGGGAGCAGACCCGGTGGTTTGTTGATGACTGCGAGCAGGAAGGCCAATCGCAACAAGTAGTACTGCAAGCACCAGCGCAAAATGCTTCATGATGGCACCCGCCAAATCTCAGACTGCAACGACAGCAGCGTCACAGCCGCCGCCGGGCCAAGCGTACCATCAAACGCGCGGCGGGTCCCAACATTCTGGGGGAAAGGAATCGCTGAAACCCCGACGTCGCTCAAGGTATCCGCAGAATTTTGTGCTCTTCGAGGCTCGCGCTTCCGGCCAAAGACCGAAGCTCCTCGAACCCACCCACGCCCCAGCTTGCCAGGAAGGGCAGGAAGCACAACTCGCGCGATTGCAACATCTTATGCGGGTAGAGGAGCGATTCGAGAAACTCCTGATGCGCGGCGATCAAACCAGTCTTGAGCGCCTGCGCCTTCCCGGTCTTGCGCTTCAGTTTCTCGAACTGGAACGCGATTTTTTTCTGAGCCGTCTCCACCGCTCCGCCCAGCGTCGGATCGAGCCGCACAATCTGTTTTTTCAGGCGCGAAAGCATTCGATCGCTTTCTCTGAGCGTCTTATCGAAGTTTTTCCCAAGCCCCGGCGGCACGCTCGACGTTTCCATCTTGCGGCGAAGTTCTTGCGATCCGCGCCACACGTCCTCGACTTTCAATCCGTACCGCCGCAACAACTTCTCCGCCTTGGCATCCAGTATCGTGTACGCCGCGCGCGGCAAAATCACCGACATGCGTCCCAGCAACTTCGTGTAAATCACTTCCGCCTGCGCAAAATACGCAATTTCCGCCGGCCCAGCGATGTACGCCGCCGTTGGCAATAGAAAATCCTGCAAGACCGGGCGGAGCAGCGCATTGGGACTAAACCTCTCAGGCTCGGCGCGCACCGCCCGGCTCAATTCTTCTTTTGTCCAGCTCTGCTCGCCGCATATAAACTTTCCGCCGCTCGCCGAAACCGGCTGCCGCGTGCCCTTTTCCATCCCGAAAATCAAAGTGCTCCGCGCGGTCACTTTCACTTGCGCCGCAAAGCCCGCCTTTTCCAATTCCTTGCCGCGCTCGAGGAGCGCTTCGTTCAGTTCCTCGCGCTCTTCCACCGCCTTTCGCAACAGCTCTCCCGCAACGCGGTGCAACCGCGCGTCCAGCGGATCCAGCAGAATTAACCCCTGCTCCGCGAACAGCCGCATAAACAGTTTCCCAAAGGAGCTCCCGTACGTTTCCTGAACTCCATAACTCTCGCGGAGAATTCCCGCGACGAATTCTCCGTCCGCGCCCGTCAAAATCCTCGCAGCCTGGTGCACCATTTCTGCGACTTGCGTCCCCAGTGGAATCCGCCCTACCGGCTGCCCCGCGTCGCCATTCCCAGGAAGCTCGAATCGCATTAGCTTGCCTTCGTGAAACCACGTGGAGGTGCGCACCTCCTCAAGATCGTGATCTTCCGTCGCCATCCAAAACACGGGTACGGCATCAATACCCGCCTGCGTCAATTCCTGTGCAATCTGAATCGCGCTCACCGCTTTGTACACCGCGTACGCCGGTCCGCCAAACAATCCGACCTGCTGCCCGCTTACAACGGCAACCGCGCCTTTCCGAAAGCGCTCCAGAATTTCTCGTGTGGCCCCACCAGCGCCGAGCGCGGCATTCTGCTCCTGCAGAATTTCTGCCACTTCGGCTCTCCGCTCGCGCGGATAATCGAGTGACCGCGCCGCCTTCTTTGCCGCTTGGATTGTTGGAGGATGTCCATAAAACTGCCTGACGGTAGGAAAATTATCGAGGAATTGAATAAATAGCTTCGACTGATGAGGCAATTGGCGAAACGGCAGGGCTCGACATTCCATCGGGAATTAGATGATACCCACGGCCTTTCGTCACAGCAAATCGAGCGCGTTCACGGCCCACAAGAGCGTGCAATCGGGGCCCGCCAGGCCGCTCCTATAACCATCCCCGGTTTAGACGGAGACGGCGCCGGAAAGGCGTCGAGGCTCGTGGACGTCCAATTTGGCCATCAATTCCCGGATGGTCCTTCTCTGGTCGTCTTGCAAGGGCAGCAAGGGCAAACGCGGCAGGCCGCCCCGGTAGCCAGCCTGGTCCATAGCGTACTTTACGCCGGGAATGCCGCACTGCGAGACGATCACTTTCGAGGCTGGCAAAATCGTGGACTGCAATGTACGGGCTCTCTCTAGATCGCCTTTTCGGACGGCGTCAAAAACGGCGACGCACAGCTCCGGTAGCGGACTGGCCAGTGCCAGGATGGCGCCCACCGCACCAAGCACCATGGAGGGAAACATCATGCTGGCCGAGCCCACCAGGACCTGGAACGACGATGGAACTGCGGCAAACATTTCTGCGGCGCGCTGCACGTTTCCGGAGCTTTCCTTGATGCCTATGATGTTCGGGTGCATTGCGAGCACGCCAACTTCCGGGGCTTCCAGAGCGACGCCGGTGAACTGCGGAACAGAATACAGGATCACCGGAATGGGAGAAGCATCGGCGACTCGGCGGAAATGAGCGATGTACACTTCAGGCTTGTACACCGGTTTGTAGTAGTACGGCGTCTTCACCAGCGCGAATTGGTAGCCAATTTCAGCGGCGCGCTTCGTTCGCTCGATGGTTTCCGCGGTGGACTCCGCGCCCGTTCCGGCGATGAGCAGCTTCCCCGGCGCGGCGGATTCCTTGACCGCGACGAGGACTGCCTCCATTTCCTTCCGCGAGAGCAGCACGGATTCGCCGGTCGAACCAATCGCGACGTAGCCCGCGAGGCCTGTCGCGTTGTACCTGGTGATGTTGTGCTTGATGTCCTCGATCGAAACGGAGCCGTCAGCGGAAAATGGCGTGGTGAGCGCGGGAAAAACCCCGGACAAGTTCATGATCTAGTCTCCTGTGCCGGTCGTGCCCGAAGCCGCGACACGGCCGCGATGCAAATCCTGAAGGGCGGCGACTTCGGTGCCCTGATCGAGTAAGGCGCGAATTCCGCGGGCCGCGGCGTGGGCTGCCGCCAGCGTTGTGATGCACGGAATGTTATATCGAATGGCGGCCCGTCGAATCGATTTTTCGTCGTAGAAGGATTCTCTGCCGAGCGGTGTGTTGATGACCAGGTTGATCTTGCCGGTCTTGACCAGATCGACGATATTCGGCCTGCCCTCGTTCACCTTGAAAACGGCTTCTGCTTCAATGCCCGCGGCTTCGAGTGCGGCGGCGGTGCCCCGCGTGGCAAGCAACAGGAAACCGAGATCATGCAATTCTTTCCCGAGCGAGCCGAGGTGCTTTTTATCGCGGTCGTTGACGCTCAGAAAAATCGTGCCTTTGCGCGGAAGCCGCTGCCCGGCAGCCAGCTGCGCTTTGGCGAACGCCAGTCCGTACGAGCTGGAGATGCCCATGACTTCACCGGTGGAGCGCATCTCCGGACCGAGAATTGTATCAACGCCACGGAATTTGTTGAACGGAAACACTGGTGATTTCACGGAGTAGAATTCGTGCACGGCAATTTCGGAAATGCCGTCGTGCTTGACGACGGGCAGATTCATGTCGGAGAGCTTCTTGCCGGCCATCAGCCGCGCGGCCACTTTCGCGAGCGGCACGCCGGTCGCCTTGCTGACGTAGGGAACCGTGCGCGAAGCGCGCGGGTTTACTTCAAGCACGTAGACGGTGTCGCGCTGAATGGCGTACTGCACGTTCATCAGGCCAATCACTTTGAGGGCGAGCGCAAGGCGTTTGGTGTATTCGCGGATGTGTTCGAGAATTGCCGGCGACAAACTCACGGGCGGCAATACGCAGGAGGAGTCGCCCGAGTGCACACCAGCTTCTTCGATGTGCTCCATGATGCCGCCGATGACCACGTCCGTGCCGTCGGCCAGAGCGTCCACATCGACTTCGGTCGCCTCTTCGAGGAACTGATCGATCAGAACAGGCCGCGCCGGCCCCATCATGGCGGCTTGCGCCACATACTCTTGCACGGTGTTCACGTCGTAGGCGATGACCATGGCCCGTCCGCCGAGGACGTAGCTTGGGCGCACCAGGACGGGCATGCCGATCTCGGCGGCAACGCGCGCGGCTTCCTCCGGCACCAGGGCGGTGCCGTTACGAGGCTGGGGAATTTTCAGTTTTTCGAGTAGACCACCGAAGCGCCGCCGATCTTCTGCCAAGTCAATCGATTCGGGAGCGGTGCCGATGATAGGCACGCCGTTGCGCTTTAGTTCCTGGGCAAGGTTCAGGGGCGTCTGCCCGCCAAACTGGACGATCACACCTTGCGGCTTTTCGCGGTCGACGATTGCCAGAACGTCTTCGAGCGTGAGCGGTTCGAAATAGAGGCGGTCGGACGTGTCGTAGTCGGTGGAAACCGTCTCGGGGTTGCAATTCACCATGATGGTTTCAAAACCGTCTTCGCGAAGGGCGTAGGAGGCATGGCAGCAGCAGTAATCGAATTCAATTCCCTGCCCAATGCGGTTGGGGCCGCTGCCGAGAATCATTATCTTTGGTCGCTGCTGCGCGTCGGACTCGTCTTCGTCTTCATAGGTGGAATAGAGATAGGGCGTGAAGGATTCGAATTCGGCGGCGCAAGTGTCTACGCGCTTGAACACCGGAGCAACACCATAGCGGGCGCGCTGGAGGCGCACGGAAGCGGAAGTGCTCTTCCAGATTTGCGCAAGCTGCTCGTCGCTCGTGCCGTGACGTTTGACCTCCCGCAAGAGCTCTTTGGAAGCGGTCTCGACCGTCACCGTAGCCGCACGGCGATTCATGGCGACGATTTCTTCGATTTGATGAATGAACCAGGGATCGATCTTAGTGAGATCGCAGATTTCTTCAGCGGGCAAGCCCTTGTCGACCGCCGTGAGCAACCAATGAATGCGGTCCGGGCGCGGAGTAGCGAGTTTTTCGCGCAGCAGAGAATCCGGCGTTTCCGCAGGCGCGCGCCATGGCGCGTGCGGTTCAAGCGAGCGAATTCCCTTTTGCAGGGCTTCTTTGAAGGTGCGGCCGATAGCCATCACCTCGCCAACGGACTTCATCTGCGTTCCCAGAGTGCTGTCCGCGCCGGGAAACTTTTCGAATTGCCACTTGGGGATTTTTACGACCACATAGTCGATGGTCGGTTCGAAGCAGGCAGGCGTTTTTTTGGTGATGTCGTTGGGAATCTCGTCAAGCGTCATGCCGGCGGCCAGGCGCGCAGCGATTTTGGCTATAGGAAAACCGGTGGCTTTGCTGGCGA
>Ga0210384_10003779_pt1 | contig 17273 bp, 12 predicted proteins | sample IncBWH2MmetaG_FD_160574 | JGI IMG/M metagenome (GOLD analysis project Ga0210384, IMG submission 160574) | Forest soil microbial communities from Barre Woods Harvard Forest LTER site, Petersham, Massachusetts, United States - Inc-BW-H-2-M | ecosystem: Environmental > Terrestrial > Soil >...
TGGCCTGCGCCCGTAGCGGCCGGCCGGTCAACGTGAAGAAGGGGCAGTTCGTGGCCCCGCGCGACATGGCGAACGTGATCGAGAAGGTGCGATGGGCGGGCAGCGAGGACCTCCTGTTGACCGAGCGCGGCACGAGCTTTGGCTACAACAACTTGATCGTCGATTTCCGCGGGCTGCCGATCATGCGGGCCTTCGGCTATCCGGTCGTGTTCGACGCGACCCACTCGGTGCAGCTCCCGGGCGGGCAGGGCGACCGCTCGGGGGGCGAGCGCCAGTACGTGCAGGCGCTCGCGCGCGCGGCGGTCGCGGTGGGGGTCGACGCGTTGTTCATGGAGATCCACGAGGATCCCGACCGCACCCTGGCCGACGGCCGCCCGCTGTCCGACGGCCCCAACATGCTGCGCCTCGACGACCTGCCGCGGCTGCTCGACGAGATCCGGGCGATCGCGGCGGACCGCGCACGGTCGTGATGGATCGCGCGCGCATCCTGCGGCTGGCCGAGCGCGTGCTTCGCCTCGAAGCGGAGAGCGTGCTCGCGTTGTCCGCGCGGCTCGACGAGCGCTTCGTGGACGCGGTGGGCGCGCTGCACCGCTGCCGCGGCCGCGTCATCGTCACCGGCATGGGCAAGTCGGGGATCATCGGACGCAAGATCGCGGCGACGCTCGCGAGCACCGGGACCCCCGCCTACTTCCTCCATCCCGCGGAGGGGGTGCACGGCGACCTGGGCATGGTGGTGCGCGAGGACGTGGTGCTGGCCCTGTCCAACACCGGTGAGACCGACGAGGTGCTGGCCGTCCTGCCCGCGCTCAAGCGCCTGGGCATTCCGCTGATCCTCCTCACCGGGGCCCCCGGCTCGGCTCTCGCCCGGCAGGCCGACATCGTGATCGACGTCGGGGTGGCCGAGGAGGCCTGCCCGATGAACCTCGCCCCGACCTCGAGCACCACCGCCGCCCTCGCGATGGGCGATGCGCTCGCGATGGCCCTGCTCGACCTGCGCGGGCTCCGGCCCGAGGATTACGCGGCCCTGCATCCAGGCGGCGGCCTGGGCTGGAAGGCGCTCTTCAAGGTGAGCGACCTCATGCACACCGGCGAAGCGATCCCGGTCGTCTCCGAGCAGGCCACGATGAAGGAAGCCATCGGGGAGATGAGCGGCAAGGGGCTCGGCATGACCACGGTGGTGGATGCCGAGGGCCGGCTCGTCGGGGTCGTGACCGACGGCGACCTGCGCCGTCAGCAGCTGGCCCACGGCGCCGCGCTGCTCGAGCGGCGGGTCGGCGAGTGCATGACCCGTGACCCGAAGGTGATCGGCGCCGGCGAGCTGGTGGTGCGGGCGCTCGCGCTGATGGAAGGTCGCGTCACGAGCCTCGTGATCGCCGACGCGGGCGGCCGGCCCGCCGGGGTGATTCACGTGCACGACATCCTCCGCGCCAAGATCGTGTGACCGCCGCTCCCCGCGCCTCGCGCATCCGCCTGCTCGTCCTCGACGTGGACGGCGTGCTCACGGACGGCGGACTCCTCTACGGCCCGTCGGGCGAGGAGACCAAGCGCTTCCACGTGCACGACGGCCTCGCGCTGGTGGCGGCGGCCAAGGCCGGGCTGCAGATCGCGATCCTCTCCTCTCGGGCCTCGGCGGCGGTGACCCGACGGATGACCGAGCTGGGGGTCCGCGAGGTCCATCAGGGAGTGGCCGACAAGGCGGCGGCGCTGGACGCGCTCCGGGAGCGCCTCGGCCTGCGGGGAGCCGAGGTCGCGGTCATGGGCGACGACCTCCCGGACCTGCCCGCGATGGCCCGGGCGGGCCTGGCGCTGGCCCCGGCCAATGCGGTGGCCGAGGTCAAGCGCGTGGCCCACTGGGTGGCGCGGCGGCGGGGCGGGGACGGGGCGGTGCGGGAGGCTGTTGAAATGCTCCTAAAGGCCCGTCGCGCTTGGCCGCCTCGCTGATCGATCGAAGGGGAAGCTTTCTTCGTTTGCCTCGAATGTAAGTGCTGTGCTAGCGTGGCACAGAGCTTGCTAATGCGTAAGGCACCGTTCGTTATCCTGACGCTCGTCGTGGTATTCCTATCCATAGTGGTGGGCGTGCTCGTCCACCGGTCACGAGTCCCCCGGGCTCTCTCGGTCGAGCCCGCGGTCACGAACGCTGACTACCGGCTCAAGCAGCTGCACCTCCAGGAGCTCGCGCGCGACGGCGCCCGATGGCAACTGGACGCGGAATACTCCGAGACGTTCGAGGACCAGGCCAAGACGTCGATGAAGAAGGTGACGATCAAGGTGGACCAGCCCTCGCGGTCCTGGACCGCCACCGGTGACGAGGGCGACCTGAACCAGGAGACGAAGGACGTGGAGCTGCGCGGCAACGTGGTGCTGATCTCGAGCGACGGGCTCAAGCTCGAGACCGAGCGCCTTCGCTGGGACGCCGCCCAGCAGCGCGCCTGGACCGACGACCCGGTCACGATCTATCGCGCGGGGGCGGTCGTGAAGGGGACCGGCTTCGAGTCGCGCGTGAACGAGGAGGTCAGCAACGTCCGGGGCCGGGTGCGGGCCATCTTCGAGCGCGGCAACCCGTCCGATCTGCCGTCGGCGAGCGTGCTGCCGTCTCCCGGGCCTTCATGAGTCGACGGCCGACGCTCGGCGCGCTCGCGCTCTGGTCGGTGATCGCGCTGGCCGCTCCCGCCTGGGCGCAGACCGCGCCCGCGACCCCGCCGCGGCCGAAGCCCGCGCCCGCCGCGCCGGCGGCCGCGCCCGCGCCGAAGTCGGCGACCTCCCCGCTCTCGCCCGACGGCAAGAGCGCGCCGGTCACGGTGGACGCGGATCAGCTCGAGAACCTCGAGAAGGAAGGGCTCGTCGTCTTCACCGGCAACGTGGTGGCGACCCAGAACAACTCCACGCAGTGGGCCGACCGGATGGAGGTGTACCTGGACGACAAGAAGGATCGGATCGTCCGCACCGTGTCCACCGGCAACGTGCGCATCGTCACCCGGGACTGCCGCACCGGCACCGCCAAGCGCGCCGAATACTACGACGCCGAGCAGCGGGTGGTCCTCATCGGCAACGCGCGGGTGTGGCGCGACGACAACGTGGTGACCGGCGAGCGCATCACGATCTTCATGGCCGAGGACCGCAGCGTGGTGGAGGGTGGCCAGCAGGAACGCGTGAAGGCCGTCTTCTACCCCAAGAGCCAGCAGGAAGACGCCCAGCGGCCCAAGCCCGCTCCCGGGCAGTGCTCGTGAGCCGGTCCCGCCCGGTGAGGTCGCCGTGGAAGGCCTGATCGCCGAGGCGCTGCGGAAGCGATTCCGGAGCCGGGTGGTCGTGAACCGGGTGAGCCTCGACATCCATCCCGGCGAGGTGGTGGGGCTGCTCGGGCCCAACGGAGCCGGGAAGACGACGTCGTTCTACATGATCGTGGGCCTGCTGCGACCCGACGGCGGGCGCATCTTCCTCGAGGGACAGGACGTGACCGACTTGCCGATGTACAAGCGCTGTCGCCTCGGTATGGGCTACCTGCCGCAGGAGTCGTCGGTGTTCCGCAAGCTCACCGTCGAGGAGAACCTGCTCGCGATCCTCGAGACGCTGGATCTCTCGCATCAGGAGCGGATGGCGCGGCTCGCCGAGCTCCTGGCCGAGCTGGATCTCACCCGGCTCGCCCGCCACAAGGCGTTCACGCTCTCCGGCGGTGAGCGGCGGCGGCTCGAGATCACGCGGGCCCTCGTCACGAATCCGCGCTACCTGCTGCTGGACGAGCCGTTCACCGGCATCGACCCCATCGCGATCGGCGACATCCAGGAGATCGTGGCCCGGCTGAAGGAGCGGGGCATCGGGGTGCTGATCACCGATCACAACGTGCGCGAGACCCTGGCCATCACGGATCGCGCCTACATCCTCTACGACGGCCGGATCCTCGCGTCGGGTAGCGCTACCGAGCTGGCCAACAACTCCAAGGCGCGCGAGATCTATCTCGGCGAGAAGTTCTCCCTATGAAACTGCAACAGAGAATGAGTCAGCGGGTCGTCATGACCCCCCTGCTGCAGCAGGCGATCCAGCTCCTGCAGCTCTCCACCCTCGAGCTCGAGCAGGTCGTGCGCAAGGAGCTGGAGGAGAATCCGCTCCTCGAGGAAGTGCCGGTGGAGAACACCGAGACCGCGGAGGCCTCGACCACCCCGGCCACCGCGGAGGCTCCGGCTCCCACGGAGGCGCCGCCCGCCCCGGAGACCGAGGCGGCCTCCAAGGAGACCTCGTCGGTGGATGGGGAGAAGGCCGACGACCTGCCGTTCGATCTCTCCTCGGCCATCTTCGACGACCACGGGGACGAGCGGACGCCGGTCTCGATGGAGGAGCGGGACGAGCTGCCGTTCGAGAACCTGGGGCGCAGCGACCCCTCGTTGACCGAGCACCTCATGGAGCAGCTCCGCCTGAGCACCGACGACAAGGAGATGCTCCGCATCGGCGAGGCCATCATCGGCAACCTCGACGAGGACGCCTACCTCCGGGCCGACCTCGAAGAGATCGCCAAGGGCATGGGCGCGGCCCCCGACGCGGTCGACGCGGCGCTCAAGCGCATCCAGAGCTTCGACCCACCCGGGGTGGCCGCGCGCAGCGTGCAGGAATGCCTGCTGCTGCAGCTCACCGCCGACGCGGAGCCGGACCCGGTGTCGGTGGAGATCGTCGAGAAGCACTTCGAGGATCTGGAGCGGCGCCGCTACGCGGAGATCGCGCGGGCCATGAAGCTGCCGCTCGAGCGGGTGATGGAGTCGATCGAGGAGATCCAGAGCCTCGAGCCCAAGCCGGGTCGGCGCTTCTCGGTCAACGACTCCCGCTACGTGGTGCCCGACGTCACGATCCAGAAGGTGGGCGAGGACTACGTGGTGATCCTGAACGAGGAGGGGATCCCGCGGCTGCGGGTGAACTCGCTCTACCGCTCGCTCCTGCGGCGCTCCGGGGACGAGGCCAAGCAATACGTGGAACAGAAGCTGCGCAGTGCGGTGTGGCTGATCAAGAGCGTGGAGCAGCGTCAGCGCACCCTGAGAAAGGTCGCCCAGAGCCTCGTCAACTTCCAGCGCGAGTTCCTCGACAAGGGCCTGCCCTACCTGCGGCCGCTCGCCCTGCGCGACGTGGGCGACGACATCAGCATGCACGAGTCCACTATCAGCCGGGTCACCACGAACAAGTACGTCCAGACCCCCCAGGGCCTGTTCGAGCTCAAGTTCTTCTTCCACAGCGGCATCGCCTCCGACAACGGCTCGATGGTCTCGTCGGTCTCGGTGAAGAAGACGATCCGCGACATGGTCGCCGCCGAGGACGGGGGCAAGCCGCTCTCCGACCAGGAGATTGCCCAGGCGCTGCAGGGACAGGGGCTCACCATCGCCCGCCGGACGGTGGCGAAGTACCGGGAGGAGCTCGGCATCCTGCCCTCGCACCAGCGACGCCTGCAATCCCGGAAGCGCTGAGGAGCGCGGGTTCATGCCGGTGATCATCAGCGCCCGCGGGCTGACCACGCCGGCCCTCCGTCCCCGCCGCTCGCCGCGCTTCTGAGGTCTCCGTGAGCGAGGTGGCCGCCCCGGGCTCCATCCAGTTCGTCATCATCACCGGCCTGTCCGGGGCGGGGAAGAGCTACGCGATCAAGTGCCTGGAGGACCTGGGGTACTTCTGCGTGGACAACCTGCCCACCACCCTGATCCCCACCTTCGCCGAGCTGTGCGCCCAGTCGAGCCGCGCGATCCAGACGATCGCGCTCGGGGTCGACGTGCGGGAGGGCGAGTACCTGGCCAACCTGGTGGAGACCCTCCAGGAGCTGCGCGCGCGCGGCCACAAGGCCGACGTGCTGTTCCTCGAGGCCTCCGACGAGACTCTGGTGCGCCGCTATCACGAGACGCGCCGCCGGCACCCGCTGGCCGGCGAGGGCAACGTGCTCGACGGCATCCGGGCCGAGCGCAAGGCGCTCGCGCACCTGCGCGAGGTCGCCGACCGCATCATCGACACCACCGCGCTGACCGTGCACCAGCTCAAGGACCAGATGGTGCAGGCCTACGGGCCGCGGGCCCAGCGGGTCGGGCTCACGGTGACGCTGGTGTCCTTCGGCTTCAAGCACGGCGTGCCCTACGACGCGGATCTGGTGTTCGACGTCCGCTTCCTGCCCAACCCGCACTTCGTCGACCGGCTCCGGGCGCTGGACGGACGGGACGCCGCGGTCGAGGAGTTCGTGATGGCGTCTCCGGAGAGCCGGGAGCTGCTCGCGCGCCTGCAGGGCCTGCTCGAGTTCCTGCTCCCGCTCTACGAGCGCGAGGGGAAGGCCTATCTCACGGTGGCGGTCGGCTGCACCGGCGGCCGGCACCGCTCGGTGACGCTGGTGGAGGCGCTCCGCTCTTTCCTGACCGGTCTCGGCCTGAGTCCGATCGTCAGGCACCGGGACCTGGATCGTGCCTGAGCCGCTCCACTTCCTGCTCGGCATCCACAATCACCAGCCGGTCGGCAACTTCGAGTCGGTCGTCGACGACGCGGTGGGGCGCGCCTACCACCCGTTCCTGCAGACCATCGCCGAGGTCGGCGCCGACCTACCGCTGACCGTTCACTGCTCGGGGAGCCTGCTCGCCGCGCTCAAGGCGCGCGCCCGTCCCACCTTCGACCTCCTCGGCCGCCTGGCCGCCGACGGGCGGGTGGAGCTGCTCGGGGGCGGCTTCTACGAGCCCATCCTGGCGCTGCTGCCGGACTGGGACAAGGTCGGCCAGATCCAGGCCCTGACCCACTTCATCAAGAGCCATTTCGGGGTGAGCCCGCGCGGCATGTGGCTGGCCGAGCGGATCTGGGAGCCGCAGCTCCCGCGGGTGCTGCGCGAGGCGGGAGTGGAGTTCGTGCTGGTCGACGACTCGCACTTCGCGCTCGCCGGCCTGGATCCCGAGGCGCTCGGCGCCTACTATCTCACCGAGGAGCAGGGCGCGACGGTAGCGGTGTTCCCGATCAACCAGCGCCTTCGCTACCTGGTCCCCTTCGCGGACCCCGCCGAGAGCGTGCGCTACCTCGAGGGCCGCCGCGGCGCGGGCGCGGTCACCCTCGTGGACGACGGAGAGAAGTTCGGGGTGTGGCCGGGCACCGATCGCCTGGTGTACGGCGAGCGCTGGCTGGTGCGGTTCCTCGAGACGCTGCGGGGCACGCCCTGGCTGCGCGTCTCGACATTCTCGCGTTATCTCGACGCCCGCCCGCCCGCCGGGCGCGTGTACCTGCCCACCGCCGCCTACACCGAGATGGGGGAGTGGTCGCTGCCGGCCGGCGCCGCCGCCGAGCTCAGCGAGGCGCGCGAGCGTCTCGCCACGCTGCCCGACGGTGCGCGCTTCACCCGGCTCCTGCGCGGCGGCTTCTTCCGCAACTTCCTGGTCAAGTATCCCGAGATCGGCGACGCGTACTGGAGGATGCTCCGACTCTCGGAGCGCGTGCACGAGGGCCTGACCGCCCATTCGCGCGACCCGCGGCTGCTCGCGGCGCGCGAGCGCCTCTGGCAGGGACAGGCCAACGACGCCTACTGGCACGGCGTGTTCGGTGGCTGCTATCTGCCCCACCTCCGGCGTGCGGTGAAGTCGGCCCTGATCGGCTGCGAGCGGAGCCTCCACGCGGCGGGACGGCGCTCCGCCATCGAATGCGTGCACGCCGACATCGACGGGGACGGGCTGGCCGAGGTGTCGGTGCGCACGCGCCTGCTCGGGCTCACGCTGCGTCCGGCGCGCGGCGGCTCGCTCACCGAGCTCGCGTGGATGGCGGGCGAGATGGACACCGCCGACGTGCTGACCCGCCGGCCGGAGGCCTACCACCGCCAGGTGGCGGCGCAGCCGCACGAGGCGGGCGCGTCGGAGGTGAAGACGATCCACGCCGCGCCCGCGGTCAAGGAAGCGGGCCTCCCCGCGCTGCTGCGCTACGACCGGTTCCGCCGCGCGTCGCTGCTCGACGGCCTCTTTCCGCCCGACGGGCTGCTCGAGCCGCTCGAGCCCTGGGACTCAGCTCGCCTCGTGGTGGGCGAGCGGCCGCTGCCCTGCGACGTGAAGACGTCGCCGCGCGAGGTGGCGGTGCTCTGCTCACTGCGGCGGCCGGACGGCCTGCCGATGGCGCTGCAGAAGTCGATCGTGGTGCGGGCCGACGAGCCGGTGGTCGCCGTCGAGTACCGGCTCCGCTGGGAGGGCGACGCGCCGCTCGAGGCGCGCTGGGCCACCCAGTGCAACCTCACGCTGAGCGCGGGGGACGCGCCGGGCCGCTACTTCCGCATCGCGGGCCGCCCGTCGCTCGGCAGCCGCGGGAGTCTCGAGGCCACCCGCGAGCTGGCGATGGTCGACGAGTGGCTCGGCGGTGAGCTGTCGTTCTCGCTCACGAAGCCCGCGGACGTGTCGTGGGCGCCGGTGGAGACGGTGTCGCTCTCGGAGGCCGGCTTCGAGCGCATCTATCAGGGATCCGCGCTGCTGTTCGCCTGGCCGCTGCGGCTCGAGCCGGGCCAGACGTGGGAGGCGTCGCTGCGCCTGCGCGTCGGGGAAATGCCCGTGGGGACGCGGGAAACCCGGGATTCCCCTTGAGAGCCGGAGGTCCAGCGTGCTATCGTTCCCTATCCGCGGTCGATCCCAACACGTATCCCGGGAGGAGTAGACGGCATGGCGCGTGAGGAGTATCTGTTCACCTCGGAGTCGGTGACCGAAGGACATCCGGACAAGATCGCCGACCAGGTTTCCGACGCGGTCCTCGACGCGATCCTGGCCCAGGATCCGACGGGGCGGGTGGCCTGCGAGACGCTCCTCACCACCGGCCTCGTGGTGGTGGCCGGCGAGATCACGACCTCCTGCTACGTGGACATCCCGCGCGTCGCCCGCGAGACCATCCGCGAGGTCGGCTACACCCGCGCCAAGTTCGGCTTCGACTGCGAGACCTGCGCGGTCATCACCGCGATCGACGAGCAGTCGGGCGACATCGCGATGGGGGTGGACAAGCTCGGGGCGGGCGACCAGGGTCTCATGTTCGGCTACGCCTGCAACGAGACCGAGGAGCTGATGCCGCTGCCGATCATGCTGGCCCACAAGCTCTGCCAGCGGCTCACCCACGTCCGCAAGAGCGGCCAGCTCGACTACCTCCGCCCCGACGGCAAGAGCCAGGTCAGCGTGCGCTACGCGGACGGCAAGCCGGTCTCGGTGGAGACGGTGGTCATCTCCACCCAGCACGGACCGGAGACCGGGCTCTCGAAGATCCGCGAGGACATGATCGAGCACGTGGTGCTCCCGACCATCCCCAAGCACTTGATCGATCCCAGGCGGATCACGTACCACATCAACCCCACCGGCCGCTTCGTGACCGGCGGTCCCATGGGCGACACCGGGCTCACCGGACGCAAGATCATCGTCGATACCTACGGCGGCTCGTGCCCGCACGGCGGCGGCGCCTTCTCCGGCAAGGATCCGACCAAGGTGGACCGGTCGGCGTGTTACATGGCGCGCCACGTGGCCAAGAACGTGGTGGCCGCCGGGCTGGCCGATCGCGCGCAGGTGCAGGTGGCCTACGCCATCGGCGTGGCCGATCCGGTCTCGATCATGGTCGAGACGTTCGGCACCGGCAAGGTGCCCAACGCCAAGCTCGAGCAGCTCATCCGCCGGCATTTCGACTTCACCCCGGCCGGCATCATCAAGCACCTGGACCTGCGCCGGCCGATCTACAAGAAGACCGCCGCCTACGGGCACTTCGGGCGCAGCGAGCCCGAGTTCACGTGGGAGCGGACCGACCGGATCAAGGACCTTCGCGACGACGCCGGCGTCTGACGCCGGAGCGATTCCGCCCGCGCCCCGCGGCCGAGGCTCAGGCCGCGGGGCATTTTCATGAGTGGGCCATCCGCAGAGAGGCGATGAGATGATCGATCACCAACCCACCCCGGAGCGGGAGGCGCCCCTCGCCGACTCGCGGGACCTAGCGAGGATCGCGTGGCACAGAGGCCGGTGAGCGGGACCATCATGCCCCTGCGGCGTCCCCGGCTGGGGCTCTGGCTCCTGCTGGGCTTCATCCTGCTGAGCCTGGTGGGGCAGGCCGTCCCGCTGTACACCGACTGGCTCTGGTTCCAGGAGGTCGGCTTCACCATCGTCTTCACCACGCGCCTGACCCTGAGCGGCTGGCTGTTCATGGGGCTCGGGGCCGCGGTGTTCGCCTTCCTGTTCGTCAACCTGTCGGTGGCCGCCCGGACCGCGCCGCCCGACGTGCTCTGGGAGCTGGAGGACCAGCTCGGCCTGCCCGGCCGCGCCATCCTGGAGCCGCTGGTGCGCCGCCTGCTGGTGCCGGTCATCGCGGTCATCGCGTTCTTCGCGGGCGCGCGCGGAACCTCCGCCTGGACCACCGTGCTCGAGTACGTCAACCGCACCGCGTTCGGCCAGAGCGACCCGATCTTCGGACGCGACCTGGGCTTCTACTTCTTCACGCTGCCGTTCTGGCGGCTGCTCCACGGCTGGGCCACCGCGCTGGTCGCGGGCACGCTGGTCCTGGTCGCGGCGGTGTACGTGCTGCAACGGAGCCTCGTGCTCACCGCCCGCGGGCCCCGCCTGGCCGCGGGGGCGCGTACGCACCTGCTGGGCCTGGCCGCTCTGCTCCTGATCCTGCGCGGCGTCGGATTCTGGCTCGACCGGTTCGACCTGCTCTTCTCGCCGCGCGGGCTCGTCTACGGCGCCTCCTACACCGACGTGCACGCCTCGTTGCCGGTGCTGCAGTGGCTGATCGTGCTGGCCTTCCTGTGCGCGGCCGCGTGCGTGTTCCAAATGTTCCGGCCGGGCTGGCGCTTCCTGGTGGCGGGTCTCGTGGTCCTGATCGTGCTGTGGGTGGTCGGTCTCGGGGTGGCGCCCGCGCTGTTGCAGAGCTACCGCGTCAAGCCCAACGAGCTGGCCTACGAGCTGCCGTTCATCGAGCACAACATCCGGATGACCCGGCAGGCCTACGCGCTCGACCGGGTGGCCGAGAAGGACTTCGCGGCGGAGGACAACCTGAACCTGGCCGCGCTCGATCGCAACGCGGCCACCGTGAAGAACATCCGTCTCTGGGACCACCGGCCCCTCCTCGTCACCTACGGCAAGCTGCAGGAGATCCGGACCTATTACAAGTTCCGCGACGTGGACGTGGACCGCTACACGCTCGACGGTGAATACCGACAGGTCACGCTCTCGGCCCGCGAGCTGTCCTATCGAGACCTGCCGAGCCGGAGCTGGATCAACGAGCACCTGACCTACACCCACGGGTACGGCCTCGTCGCCGGGCCGGTCAACCGCATCAGCCCGGAGGGCCTGCCCGAGTTCTTCATCAAGGACATTCCGCCGGCGGTGGCCGGAGGCGTCCCCAAGATCACGCGGCCGGAGATCTACTACGGCGAGCTCGCCTACGGCGAGGTGGGCAGCGACTACGTCTTCGTGCGCACGCGCTCCCAGGAGCTCGACTACCCGTCGGGCGATCAGAACGTCTACAGCCGCTATCAGGGGCGGGGCGGGATCCCGGTCGATTCGATCGCGCGCAAGGTGGCCTTCGCGGCGCGCTTCGGAGCCCTCAGCGTGCTCCTGTCCAACGACCTCGGCCCGGAGAGCCGCGTGATGATCTACCGCGACATCATGGCCCGGGTGCAGGAGGCGGCGCCCTTCCTGCGCTTCGACCGTGACCCGTACCTGGTGGTCACGAGCGACGGCCGGCTCGTGTGGATGGTGGACGGCTATACCACGAGCGAGCGCTATCCCTACGCGACGCCGGTGCGCGGCTTCAACTACATCCGCAACTCGGTGAAGGCCACCGTGGACGCCTACCACGGCACGGTGAGCTACTACGTCGCGGACGCCGAGGATCCCCTGATCCGCACCTACGCCAAGGCGTTCCCGGGTCTGCTCAAGCCACTGGCCGAGATGCCGAAAGATCTCCAGACCCACATCCGCTACCCGGAGGATCTCTTCACGGTGCAGTCGCGGATGTACGCGACCTATCACATGCAGGACCCGCAGGTCTTCTACAACAAGGAAGATCTCTGGGTTATCCCGCGCCTGCAACAGGACGGACGCGAGCGAGAGATGGAGCCGTACTTCACGGTGATGCGGCTGCCCAACGAGCGGAAGGAGGAGTTCGTGCTGCTCTCGGGCTTCAACCCGAGCGGGCGAGACAACATGATCGCGCTCATGGTGGCGCGCATGGATCCGCCCTTCTACGGCGGCATCGTGGCCTACACCTTCCCCAAGCAGAAGCTGGTCTTCGGGCCGCGCAACATCCAGGCGCGCATCAGCCAGGATCCGGTGATCTCCCAGCAGACCTCGCTCTGGAACCAGCAGGGCTCGCGGGTGATCATGGGCACGCTGCTCGCCATTCCCATCGAGCAGTCGCTGATCTACGTGCAGCCGCTCTATCTGGCCGCCGCCGAGCAGGGCGCGCTGCCGGAGCTGCGGCGGGTGGTGGTGGCCTACGGCAACCAGATCGCGATGGAGCCGACCCTCGAGGCCGCGCTCGCCCGGGTCTTCGGCGGCCGGGTCCGGGGGCAGGAGGATGCCGGGCGGACATCTGACCGTCCGGGCGATCGCGCCGCCCCCTCGGCTGGAGCGCCCACCGCGGCCATCATGGGCGGTGTGCAGCGCGCGTGGGACGCCTGGCAGCGGGGCCAGGACGCCCTGCGCCGAAGCGACTGGGCCGCGTACGGCCAGGAGCAGAAGCGCCTCGAAGAAGCACTCCGCCAGCTCCGCGAGGGCCGCTAGGTGCCGGGCCACGGGGGCGCAGGGGGGCAACCCCGCCCCGGGAGCCGTGTCTTCTGCGCGTGATCGAAGGCTATTCCGCTCGTCTCGTGGCCCGATCGAGACGGCGTCGGCCGGTCGTGAGTCAGCGTGCTCCCGGGGCGGGGTTGCCCCCCTGCGCCCCCGTGGCCCGGGGCCTCGCGGTCAGGTGCGCGCGCTGAGGAACAGCGCGGTGCCGATGCCCGCGAAGATGATGTTGGCGGTCCAGGCGGCGAGGGCGGGGGGTAGCAGGTCGGCCTGGGCAAAGGCCAGCGCGATGGAGTGCACCACCCAGTAGCCCACCGCGATCACGATGGCCACCCCGATGCCCATGGCGCGCCCGCCGCTGCGCGGGGACACCAGCGCGAAGGGAATCGCCACCAGTGCCATGATCACGTGCACCAGCGGGAAGGACAGCTTGGAGTAGAGCTGGACCAGGTAACGGGTCACCCGGTGCCCGCCCTCCTGGAGTCGCGCCACGTAGGCCCGCAGCTCGAAGAAGCTCATGGTGTCGGGCGCGTTCTGCACCTGGATGAAGTCGTCGATGTGCTCGGGCATCGGCAGCACCCGCGAGTCGAACGCTTCCGCGGTCATGCGGTTCTGCGGGCCCACGCGGTGGAACGCGCCGTCGATGAGGCGCCAGCCCGCCGGCGTCCACTGGGCGACCCGCGCGTCCAGCCGCTCGCGCAGGCGGAAGTCGCTGGTGATGTCGATGACCGTGAGCCCCTCCATCGACTTGTCGGCGGGATCGAGCAGGGCCATCCGGAAGAAGCGCGTGTCGGAGGAGCGGTACCAGATCTGGGTCTGGCGCTGCAGGTGCCGGGGCAGCTGCCCGCGGATCCGGACCCGATCGACCTCTTCCCCTTTCGCGTTGATGTCGGGCAGCGCGGTTTCCTGGAAGACCACCGCGAGCACGCTGATCGCGCACGCCACCAGCAGCACCGGCAGGCTCGCCCGGTAGAGGCTGATGCCGGCGGCCTTGAGCGCGTCCAGCTCGCGCTGGCGAGTGAGCGAGAGGAACAGGAACACCGTCGCGATCAGCACGATCATCGGCAAGCCCTTGTAGAGCTCGCCGGGCAGGTGGTAGGCGAAGTGCTCGAGGATGGTGGTGAGGGGCGGCTTCATCCGCAGGAAGCGGTCGAGGGTCTGCAGCAAGTCGACCACCCCGATGAGGACCGCGGCCACCAGGGTGCCGATGCCGAGGAAGAGGAGATACTGCCGGATCAAGTAGCGGTCGATGATGAAGGTGGACTCGCGAGGTCCGGCCAGCCGGCCCAGGCGCCGCCGTCGCCGCTCCTCGAGCGGCTTGGCCACCCGGCCCGACCGCCGGCCCTCCACCTTGGCCCAGAGCCGCCAGAAGAGGTCGAGCCACGCGGTGGACACGCCGACCACGCTCGCGCGCAGGAGCACCAGGCCCACCAGGCCCAGCATCGCGTTCGGGCTCCACACCGCCAGGCCCGCGGGCATGCGGCCGCGCAGGGCGAAGCCCTCGAACGAGGTGTAGAGGATGTAGTACGACACCACGATGCCGAAGCTCATGCTGAGCGCCACCGCGCGCCCGCCGCGGTGGGAGCGGATCCCGAGCGGGAAGCCCACCAGCGTGAAGACCAGCGCGGCCACCGGCAGCGCGAAGCGCTTGTGGAGCTCGACGTAGTACGGCGCGCTGATCTGGCCCTCCCGCGTCAGGCGGTCGGCCTCCGCGACCAGCTCCCGCAGGGGCAGCTGCTTCTCCGGCTTTTCCTCCCGGGAGGTGGTCGTCAGCGGCGAATCCACCGGCAGCGTCATGTCGTAGAGGCTGAAGTAGGTCTGCCGGAAGCGTCGCTGGTCGTTGACGTCGGACTCGCTGATCGAGCCGTCGAGGAAGCGCAGCGTGATGCGCCGGGTGACCTCGTCGCTCAGCAGGCGGCCCTCACGGGCGAGGATGATGCGCGACTGGTTCGGGTTGCGCTCGTCGGAGACGAGCAGTCCCTTGAGTCGCACCTGCGAAGGGCTCACCTCGTCCACGTAGATCACGAACTGACCGAAGCTGGCGCTGAACGTGCGCTCCTTGATGCCGGTGGAGGCGCGGGACTGGAGGATACGGAAGAGCTGCCGCTGGAAGGCGCCGGTCGACCACGGCCCCACCACGAGGGTGAGCCAGGAGATCAGCAGGGTGACCACGATGGCCACCGCGAAGAAAGGGCGGAACAGACGGAGCGGACTCACCCCCGAGGCCTTGAGGGCCGCCACCTCGAGATCGCCGGCCAGCCGCCCGCAGACCAGCAGCACCGCCACCAGCAGCGCCATCGGCAGGGTGAGACCGAGGAAGGCGGGCAGCATGTACACGAGCAGCGGGAGCACGAGCGCGAACGGCACGCTCTTGGTGATGACGAGGTCGGTGAGCTGGTAGATGCGGTCGATGACGAGGAAGAACGTGAAGACGCCGACCCCGATCGCGAAGGGCGGGCCCAGCTCCTTGACGACGTACCGGTCGAGGATGCGGGTCATGCGGCCTCATTGTACGCTACCGCCATGGGACCCCCGTGCTTCCGTGGGTCGTTCCGGGGGTGGTTCCGGGGCGTGCTCGCGGTCGCGCTGCTCGCGAGCCTGGCCGCGCCCGCGGCCGCGCAGGACCGGCTCGAGCGCTTCCGCGCCCTCGGCCGCGAGGGGCTGGCCACCGCCACCGATCCGGCCGCGCACGAGCGGACGCTGGCCGAGCTCTACGAGCTGGTGGACGCCGAGGTCCTCGACAGCCTTCGCGGTGACGAGTCGTTCTCCTCGCTCGTGTTCATCCGGGAGCGCCTCGACGCCTTCATGGACGCGTGGGGCGGTGCCACCCTGCGCGTTCTGCGCGTGCCGGGAGCGGCCGGCCGCGCGCCGCTCACCATCGGTCTCTACAGCCTGGCCGGGGTGGACGGCTCGGGCTCGCTCCGCATCTACGCGGGGACCGGACGCTCCGCCTCGCTCGCGGCTTCGTCGACGCAGGACGGTCTGCTCGACGCGCAGGTGTGGCCGGCCGGGCCGGACCGCGTGGCGCGCGTGCTCGCCTTGTGGAGCGGCTCGCCCACCGGCGCCGGCCTGCGCTCGCTGCGCGCCGAGCTGTGGGAGGGCCGCGGGGACGATCGCGTGCGGCGCGCGTGGAGCACCGCGGGTGAATGGCCGGACGGGCTCTCGGTCTCCGACTGGCGCGCGCAGCCGGGCGTGCTGGTGGTCCGCTACCAGACCCAGTATCCGGGCTGGAAGCCGGGATGCCCGGGGCAGACCGAGCTGGAGGATCACTTTCGCCTCGCCGCCGCGGGCGGGCTCGCGCTGGCGCGGCGGCAGGTGATCAACGGCTGGTCCCGCGAGCTGGGCGCGGCGGCGGACCGGCTCTTCCGGGCCCTCGCGCAGGACGACGCGCGCGCGCTCGTCCTGCTGGTGCCCGCGCCCGACCTCCGCGCTCGCCTGCCGCGGAGCCTCGTGCCGGAGCCGGTCTGCGAGGAACCCGCCGCGGTGGGCGGTCGCTCCGCGGTGACGGTGGCGGCGAGCGAGATCCGCGACGGAACCCGACGGCCGTGGGCGCTCTCGTGGACGCGCACGCCGGCCGGGTGGCGCCTGAACGCCGCGGCGCCCATGCTACAATGACGCGCAAACATGAGTGAAATCGCCGACCGCTACGATCCCACGCGCGTCGAGCCGCACTGGTACGCCGTCTGGGAAGAGCGCGGCTATTTCCACGCCGACGTCGAGTCGCCCAAGAAGCCCTACTGCATCGTCATTCCGCCTCCCAACGTCACCGGGTCGCTCCACCTGGGCCACGCGCTCAACAACACCCTCCAGGACATCCTGATCCGCTACAAGCGGATGGACGGCTACAACGCGCTCTGGATGCCGGGCACCGACCACGCGGGCATCGCGACGCAGTACGTGGTGGAGCGGCAGCTCGAAAAAGAGGGCAAGACCAAGGAGGACCTCGGGCGCGAGGCCTTCATCGCCCGCGTCTGGCAGTGGAAGGAGGAGTCGGGCGGCACCATCATCCGCCAGCTCAAGCGCCTCGGCGCCTCCTGCGACTGGGCCCGCGAGCGGTTCACGATGGACGCTGGCCTCTCGGCCGCGGTGCGCGAGGTCTTCGTGCGGCTGTGGGAAGAGGGGCTCATTTACCAGGGTGACTACATCGTGAACTGGTGCCCGCGGTGCCAGACCGTGCTCTCGGACATCGAGGTGGAGCGCGAGGAGCAGGACGCGGAGTTCGTCTATATCAAGTACGGCCCGCTCACCCTGGGCACCGTGCGCCCGGAGACCAAGCTCGGCGACACCGCGGTGGCGGTCCACCCCAAGGACAAGCGCTACAAGAAGTATGTGGGCAAGACGCTCGAGGTGCCCTCGGTGGAGGGGAACATCACCCTCAAGGTCGTCGCCGACGAGGCGGTCGATCCGAAGTTCGGGACCGGGGTCATCAAGGTCACTCCCGGCCACGACGCCACCGACTTCGAGATCGGGCGCCGGCACAACCTGCCGATCCGCAGCGTGATCGGGTTCGACGGCAAGATGACCGAGCTGGCCGGCAAGTACGTCGGGCTCGACCGCTTCGAG
>Ga0210384_10003784_pt1 | contig 17264 bp, 16 predicted proteins | sample IncBWH2MmetaG_FD_160574 | JGI IMG/M metagenome (GOLD analysis project Ga0210384, IMG submission 160574) | Forest soil microbial communities from Barre Woods Harvard Forest LTER site, Petersham, Massachusetts, United States - Inc-BW-H-2-M | ecosystem: Environmental > Terrestrial > Soil >...
TGCGGTTCTTACTGCGCAAGACCTCAAGCTTTCCGTTGCGATAGTCGAACTCGTCGCCCGCGTAGAATTCATTGTTCGTCTGAAAATCACCGATGACATTTTGTGCCTGGTACGGCCGCAACATCTTTGACATACCGCTGTGAGACCACGCCTGATAGATTTCGCTGTGACAGCCTTGGCAGGAGTCGGAACCCGCATAAGCCGAAAGCGAACGGACTGGAGAAGTCGGTTGTGAGGGCGGCGCGTGCCGGATTTCGTTTTGCCGTTCTGCCACTTGCTGCAAGAAGGCTTCAAAACTCGTGGAATTCCGGTGAAGCAGCTTATAGATAGTTTGCAATTGGACGAGGGCCTTGGCTGCGAAGTCACTGTTTCCCTTGTAAACCGCCGAGAAATCGCCTGCGGCAGGCAGTAATTTGCCAGAAGATAACCGGGCGAGGCCTAGCAGATAGCGAATCTCCGGATCGTCTGAGTTCAGTTCCTCAGCTTTTTCCATCGCTGTTTCTGATTGCTGCAGGAACATGGTGCGATTCGCACCGGCCACGTCATCCAGTGCTTGCGCGAGAAAAGCGCGGCCCATAGCGAAGTAAGCGGACGCTTTCGCCCTGCGCTGCAGCTCCGGCCACTGGTCACCCGGGACGGAACCAGGACGGGCAAAACGGTCAAGATATTCGATCGCATCCCGGGCGTGCGAGACGGCAGCCTCGTTTTGCTGCTCCCGCGCTTCAACATCCGCCGCGGCAGTCAGAAGCAGCGGATTCTCCGGGAGTAGCTTCAGTGAGTTCTTCGCGTAATCCAGGCCGGCCTTGTAATCTTCCAAGTCAAAACTGCTGCGGGCGGCGATATCGTAAGCTTGGAACAGAAACGCGGACTGAGGATAGTCAGCTAAAAAGGTCCGTGCTCGCTTGAGCATTTCTGCCGGCGCTGCCGGCTGAAAGAGAACCAGAAAGTCACGGCGCTCGGCTGGATCAAGAATCTGGTCGGCTACCGTAGCGGGATTACGATTCTCGACCGACGGATTTGAATCGATGTCCTGAGCCGGCGAGGAGTTAGTCGCAAGAAACAATGTTCCCAAGGCACACGCTGGCAGTAAACGCTTCCACATCACGGCGAACTCTAGCTCAAAACGGTCCTCATCAGCAATGGCATATCGTCGCGCTGTGATTTTTCACTTGACGTAACGTACGAGAATAGTGCATCTCTTGCCAACTCTTGCTTGGCCGTTGTCACCGTCCGCCAACGCGGGTGAGACCTGAGTCTTTGGAGGGTTAGTGCACCAAGTTGTGTGGGGAATCGCGCTTGTAACTCTTGCGGGCATTCTCCAGGGCAGTTTTGCCGCGCCCATGAAGCGGATGCCGGAGTGGCACTGGGAGAATAGTTGGCTGATCTTCGCGCTCTCTGGCCTAGTGATTTTTCCGTGGATCATCGCTCTGAGCACAGTGCCGCGCTTATCCAGCGTGTTTCAGGGAGCATCCGAATCCACCTTGCTCAAGGTCGCCATATTCGGATTCGCGTGGGGGTTCGGAGCGACTCTGTTCGGACAGGGGATCAGCCGCGTGGGACTGGCGCTGGGATTCGCGCTGATCCTGGGCATCACAGCCTCCTTCGGCTCGCTGCTTCCGCTGGCGGTTCTGCATCCCGAAGAGCTCTTTGCCAAACGCGGACTGGCACTGATCGCGGGAACCGCAGTCATGGTTGTCGGTCTGGTTTTTCTTGCACTCGCGGGTAAGCAGAGGGAACGAGACTTGGGAACAGGACAGTCGGCAGGCTCCGGGTTCACGCTGGGCCTGATCATCTGTATTTTCTCGGGAATTTTCTCGTCGATGCTCAACTTCAGTTTCCTATTCGGAGATGAACTTCGGGTGCGCGCCCTGGACGCCGGCGCAAGCATGAGTATGGCTGCGAATCCAATCTGGGCGCTGGCTGTCACCGCGGGCTTTGTCACAAATCTGCTCTATTGCGTTTACCTGCTGCAGAAGAATCGGACCTGGGCTGCCTACGGGAAAGCAGGTTCGCCGCAGAACTGGCTACTGGGTTTCTCCACTGGCCTGCTTTGGTTTGGCGGCATAGTTCTCTACGGAATGGGTGCGGCTTCACTCGGGTCTCTCGGCGGCATCCTGGGCTGGCCCATGTTCATGATCGTGGATATTATTGCGGGCCTTTTCTGGGGAGCCCTGACCGGAGAGTGGAAAGGCTCCAGCCGTCGCACATTGGCATACTGCTGGACCGGCGTCGGGATCCTTTTTCTCGCGATCGTAGTAATCTCGATCGGCAATGCCGTGTGAAGCCCGAGGCTCCTCGGCGAATTACTTGGCGTCAGAACGAGAAACTCCGACTTGTACTTTGCTAACCCCACGGGTCCGCTTCGGATCGATGCCCTCACCCTCACGCACCACGTAGTATTGATTTGCCGGCAGGTCATGCAGAGTTTCGACGAGCCCACTGGGCCAGCGGATCACGATTTTCTCTGCCTTTACCGCTTTGCCCAATCCGAAGTGGAGTCGCAGATCGCTCTGTGAGATGTACCCGTCCCCGCTCCGCACTTCCCTTTCGCGCTGATCCTCGCCCTGAACCAGCGTGACCGCTGCACCCAGAGCGGCGCGGTTTGATTTGACTCCGACTAGTTGCAAGCTAATGAAGTTTCCCACCGACCCAGTGTTGTAATAGAGCGACGGCGGCTCATTCATGTTGTTCACCAGCGCCGCTTCCCTTCCATCGTTGAACAGATCACCCAGTGCCATTCCGCGAGCAGAGTGCATCTGGTTCAGCGCCGGCCCGGCATCCGCGGTGATATTGGCGAGGGTTCCGTTGTGCAAGTTGTAGTAAGCCACTTTGGGCTCCCGATAACTTGTGCCCAGTCCCTTGCCATCCACCTCTGGATACACGTGCCCGTTACCAATCAGGATTCCTGGCCAGCCGCTGTTGTCGAAGTCGTAGAACTGCACTCCCCATCCCAACCACTTTTTGATCATTCCCAGCCCGGCGCTGTAAGTGACGTCGTCGAAGCCGTTATCGCCGCGGTTGAGGTAAAGCGTGGGCGTGTCGTCGCTGAAGTTGGTTTTTACGATGCTCTGAAAGCCATTGTGCGCGTAGTCGTCGACCGACAAACCCATGCCTGCCTGCATGGCGCCATCTTCGTTGTAAGCCACGCCTGTCTTCTTGCCGATGTCGGTAAATGTCCCATCGTGGTTGTTGTGATAAAGCAGGCTGGCCGTGGAATCACAAGCCACGTAGATGTCAGGCCAGCCATCATGGTCAAAATCCGCAGTCAACGAAGTGAAACCATAGCAGCCAGTCGCTTTGGTGATGCCGGATTTTTCCGAGACATCGCTGAAGGTCCCGTCTCCGTTGTTGTGATAAAGCGCATTGACACTCGTCTTCAAGCCGCGTGGCCCGCACATCACGTTCAATCCTTTCCACTGACACCACTCTCCCTGGCCCGGTCGTGGCACCGAGTCATAGCTGAAATCGACATAGCGCACGATGAAGAGATCTATTTTGCCGTCGCGGTCGTAATCGACAAAGCTGCAACCGGTGCTCCACTCAGCTCGGGCGGTTTTCAGGCCGGCTTTTTCGGTGACGTCGGTGAAGGTCCCGTTTCCGTTGTTGTGATAAAGGACGTTCTGACCCCAATAGGTCACCAGCAGATCGAGGTTGCCGTCGTTATTGTAGTCGCCTACGCACCCACCCTGTCCCCAACCCGGGCGCGCGAGTCCGACTTTCGCAGTAACGTCCGTGAAGGTTCCGTTCTGGTTGTTGTGATAGAGATGCCCAGTAGGTTCCTCGCCTTTGGGAAAGCCACCTACTGTCGAGCCGTTGGGAAGAAAGATATCGGGCCAGCCGTCGTTGTCATAGTCGAAAATGATCGCGCCATTCCCCGTTGTCTCGATGATGAACTCTTTGCGTTTGTCGTCGCCATAAACGTTCAGCGCGCTCAGTCCAACTTGAGAGGCAATGTCCTCAAAGTGTACCGAGCCGGGTTGGACTGCGTTTTTGCCGCTCTTCGCGGAAGTTGGCGTCTGCGCCGCAAGAAGGACCGCGAGAGCAGCAATTGCCAATAAAACGAAAATAACCGGGAGAACTCGAGCCACTGCCGGCGAAGTCTCACGCGGCATTTATGACTCCCAGGCCGTGATCTTTTGACGAGATTCTCCCAAGCCATCAATGCCAAGTTCGACGAAGTCGCCAGGTTTCAGGTAGAGCGGTGGACTCATTCCCAAGGCAACCCCCGCCGGCGTCCCCGTGCTGATCACATCTCCGGGAAGTAAAGTCATAAATTCGCTGACATAACTTACCAGCGACGGCACACTGAAAATCATTTGCGCAGTACTGCTCTTTTGCCGAAATTCGCTATTCACCTTCAACCACATGCCGAGTTGGCCGGGGTCAGGGATTTCGTCGCGAGTGGCAAGGAACGGCCCCAGGGGAGCAAAGGTGTCCGCGCTCTTGCCTTTTACCCATTGACCTCCGCGCTCCAGCTGAAAACTGCGCTCCGAGTAATCGTTATGAAGGCAGTAGCCAGCCACGTATTCGAGAGCTTGCTCCACCGGAACGTACTTGGCACGTTTTCCTATGATCACCGCCAGTTCCACTTCCCAGTCTACCTTTTCCCCATTCCGCGGAATTACCAGGTCGTCGTCCGGACCGACCAAAGAGCTTGTAGCCTTGGAGAAAATAACCGGCTCGCGCGGGATTTCCATTTTACTTTCGATCGCGTGGTCGTGAAAATTGAGTCCGATGCAAACGATCTTGCTGGGACGGCAGATCGGCGCACCGAGTCGCACTGATGCCTCTATCTGTGGCGCAGAGGAGCCGTTCTGCGCTAGCCAGCGCTCCAAGGCAGCTAACCCGCCGTTCTCAAAGAATTCTTCGTTGTAATCCGAGCCGAATGAAGAGACGTTTATCCGGCTCCCATCTTTGAGAAGAACACCCGGTTTTTCTTTTCCTGGTTGGCCTATCCGTATTAGTTTCATGCGCTGTCTAGAGAATCACCGACGCACGCCAGAGTCAAGGTGAGCAATCGAAAGTCAGGGCAAATAGGTTTTAAACAGTGAAACGGAACGTGGCAATTGCATAAAACACTGGACATTCCGTTGGCGACAAGCGTAAACAGATTTTTCCACTTAACTGCGAATAGGATGCGCTTTGAAAGAGACTCCGAAGATGCCCGAAGCCTTTCCCCATCTCGACTACAAACCCAAAATGCCTCGCCGCATGGATCATGGAATCGCCATCGTCGGCGCCGGCGGGATCGTGAACTACGCACATTTGCCCGCCTACAAAAAGGCTGGCTTCAACGTGCTTGGCGTCACCGACAAGAACCTGGACCAGGCGCGGCGGACCGCCCGGGAGCATGGGATTCCAAAGGTCTATGCCAGCCTCGACGAACTACTCAGCGATCGGAGTGTTGAAATTGCAGACGTCGCGGTGTACCCATCGGTGCAAGTTGAGATCATTGAGCAGGCTACCGCTGCAGGGAAACATCTACTCTGCCAGAAGCCGCTTGCTGACGAATACGCTAAAGCCGTGCGTAGCGTGGAACTGGCTGAGAAAGCCGGTGTCAAGCTGGCGGTGAATCAGCAAATGCGCTGGGACGCTGGCATCCGCTGTGCGCAGTTGCTAATTGATGATGGCTGGCTGGGAGTCCCAACCTATGCCACCATCCAGGTCCACTGCAAAACTGACTGGAGTCTCTGGCCCTGGATTTATGAGGGCAAGCATCTGGAAATCATGTTTCATAGCATTCATTACATTGACTCGCTACGTTACCTACTAGGAGATCCGGAGTACGTTTTCACCAGCGGCAGCCGCGGGCCCGGCGAAACCACCAAAGCGGAAACCAAAACCCTCAGCGTCTGGGAATACGCCTCTGGTCTCCAGGTGTTGATCGATGCCTGCCATTCCACCTGGCAAGATGATCCGTACGCCATCTTCAGGCTAGAAGGAACCGAGGGCGTGATCAAAGGCACCATCGGATTGATGTACAACTATCCCAAAGGGCGTCCGGACACTCTGGAATTCATGTCCAAACGCAACCCGGGTTACTGGTTCTCCGCTCGCCTCGACAGCATGTGGATTCCGGATGCTTTCGTTGGTCCGATGGCCTCGCTGATGTGCGCGATTGAAAACAACTCCGTGCCGGAAACCGGGGGGCGCGACAATCTGCGCACGCTGCAGATTGTTTTCGCTGAATACCGTTCGATGGAAGAGAAGCGGGCGGTGCGCCCCCCGGAAATTGTTGTTTAGGTTTCTTCTATGACCTCATTGCCTCGGCGCGGGCTGCGGGCACGACGCCTTTAAAATCCGAAGAACAACCTGGGACTTGTGGAGTGACATAAACTCCTTCCACAATCTGTGCGGGATGCACAAAATGCTCCTGCATATGTGGGATGCATTCCAGGAACAAAGCCTGGTGTCCCATGGCAATGTGATTGAAGAGCACGAGGTGCTGATGAATCTGTCCCATGTCTCCCACATGAGGCACAACGCGCAGTCCAAACTTGCGTGCCAAGAGACTGACAGTAAGAAATTCGGAGATTCCGGCCACACGGGTGCAGTCCACCTGTACCACTCCGACAGCACCCGCTTGCATGAAATTCTTGAACATGACGCGGTTGGGAACATGCTCTCCCAGTGCGATCGGAACTGGTGCAATCGCCTCCGCCAAAGTGCGATGGGCATGGATATCGTCGGGGTGCGTCGGCTCCTCAATGAAGTACGGAGCCATAGAACGAAGTTGCCGACACATTTCAAGCACCGTAGGAAGATTCCACTGCTGGTTGGCATCGAGCATGACCATCGCTTCTGGTCCGGCCAGTTCGCGGAGCATGAAAGCGCGGCGCACGTCCCTCTGGCCATCGCGTGAACCCACCTTGAGCTTGAATGCACGAAAGCCCCGATCGATGGCTTGCTGCGCCAGTTCTTTCACTCGGCTATCTTCGTACTGAAACCAACCTACTGAAGTGTCGTATCCCGGATAGCCACGACTGAGGATTTCTTCTCGCTCGCGGCGTGAAGAGATGTGATCGCGCAGAATAGTCTCCGCCGCTTCTTGCGTCAGAACATCTTCGAGATAACTCAAGTCCAACAAGCTCACAAGCTGGGATGGATCCAGATCGAGCAGAAGGCGCCACAATGGAATCCCGCGTGACTTGGCCCACAAGTCGAAACAAGCATTGGTCAACGAAGCCAACGCAAGATGAATTACGCCCTTGTGCGGACCCAGCCAGCGAAGTTGCGGATGCTCCGCCAGTGAGCGAGACGTCGCGCCGAAGTCCGCCATCAACTCTTCGATTTCTCGTCCCACAAGCGTCTTTCCGAGCAGTTCAATCGCTTGGCAGACCAGTTCGTTGCCCTGGCCCAAGGTCAATACAATTCCCGTGCCATAAATCCTGTTGCCAGTGGACAGCAGAGTCGTGGCAAATGAGTATTCTGCGCCGGAGTGCACGGCATCACTGCCCGCGCCCTGGCTGAGAGGAAAATGCAGGTCTCGTGTTTCGAGCGCGATAATGCGGGTTTCCTTCATCAGGCTCCAGACTGGCGGGTTGTGGCGAACGCACGCGGAGTTCGACTATAGTAAGTCCGCTTTAATCGTGCAAACTCTCTCCGCCGGTTCGATCTCGCAATGCCATCGCATTTGCTGAGAGCGAGGTCGAGCCGAAGGAAACCTTGAGTAAAGGACTCTTGCCCATGAAACGTTACGGTTCTGTAATCGGAGTCAGACCAGAATCCCTAGCTGCATACAAGAAGTACCATGCTGCCGTGTGGCCCGAGATCCTCGATATGATACGGCGCTGCAATATTAGAAATTATTCGATCTTTCTCAAAGATAATCTGCTTTTTGGTTATTACGAATATCACGGAACCGACTATGCAGCAGATATGGCCAGGATGGCGGCCGATCCCAAAACGCAAGAATGGTGGGCGATCATGATGCCAATGCAGAAGCCGCTTGAAACCCGCGCCGAGGGCGAGTGGTGGGCCAATATGGAAGAGGTCTTTCATCTCGACTAGTGACTTCGCCTAAGGTGCACGAGGTATTTGTCGCTAAGCAAGACAAGCCTATGAAGATTGTTGATACCCACCAACACCTCTGGGATTTGGATCTATTTCGATATTCATGGTTGCAGGCGCTTCCCACCCTGAATCGCTCCTTTCGCATGAAGGACTACCTGGAAGCGACAAAGGGCCTCGATGTCGTGAAGTCGGTGCACCTCGAGGCCGACGTGGACGAGGCGCTGATGTTCGATGAGACAAGACACATCCTCAAGCTTTCCGAGCAGCCCGACAGTCCACTGGAGGGAGTGGTGGCCTGCGGCAGGCCGGAGAACAAGGGCTTCCGCGCTTACCTGGAAAAGATTGTCGGTCATCCCAAACTCAAGGGGATTCGACGGATTCTGCACACCCAACCCGACGATCTTGGGCGAGGACAAACCTTTATCGAGAATGTCGCAAGCCTGGCAAGCTATGGTTTGTCATTCGATATTTGTGTGCTCGCCCGTCAGTTGCCGGTCGCGATTAACCTGGTTTCGCGTTGTCCGGATGTCACCTTCGTGCTCGACCATTGCGGTGTCCCCCAGGTCAAAGAAAGGATCGTCGATCCTTGGCGCTTGCACATTGCTGAACTTGCTAAGTTCCCCAATGTCTTTTGCAAAGTGTCTGGGCTGGTAGCGTACGCCGACCCGGCCACCTGGACCGCAGATGACTTGCGCCCGTATGTCGAGCATGTAATTGCATGCTTTGATTGGGATCGCGTGTTGTTCGGCAGCGACTGGCCGGTCTGCACGCTGTCAGCCACCTACGCCCAATGGGTGGAAGCTCTGCGATCAATCACTCGAGATGCTGGAGAAGCCAATCAAAAGAAACTGTTTCACGACAACGCGATTCGGGTCTACCGCCTTGATTGATGATCCGAGAAAACGCGTGACGTTACAGTCTAAACTCCTGCTGAATCGCGGCGGTATGTTCTCCCACCTTTGGAGCAAGCCGGCTGCCGATTAGTAGACCGCCATCCATGCGCACAGGGCAACGCGTGGTCAGAACTTCCACACCATTCCCTCGGGAGAGCGTTTGGATCATCTGGAGCTGACGGATCGCTTCGCTGGCCAGCAGTTTGGGCCAATCCAAGACTTCCGCGCACCAGATGTCGGCGGCGTTCAAGATCTCCAGCCAATGTTCAGTCGTATGCTCACGCAAACGAATGGCAACCAGCCGTTTGATGTCGTCGCGCCGGCGAAAACCTTCGGCGCTATCCGTGATGTCCTTGAGTTCCTGTATACCCAGCAAGGAACCAAGCGTTGGCAGATGAGTCATCGCCAACGCCAGGTGACCGTTCGCGGTATCGTAGACGCCATACGGCGCCGCCAAATATGCGTGCGCATTGCGGAAGGCACTGCGCCGCGGCGGCCGGTAGCCATCATTCAGATGCGTGGTCAGAACTTCGAACTGGAAGTCGAGCAACGATTCCAGCAGGCTTGTCTCCACCAGGCCTCCGCGGCCCGTCACGCCACGGCGCACCAGGCAAGCCAGAATGCCCTCGCACAAATTGTGCCCTGCAAGCATGTCGGCGATGGCGAGCGCCATGGGAGTCGGCGGATCGCCTTCGTTTCCGCTCAGCCACATAATTCCTGAGCGAGCTTGAGCCAACAGGTCTTGTCCCGGACGGTCGCGCCAGATTTCCGCGTTGCCGTATCCGGTCACTACTGCGTAAACCAGCCGAGGATTTATCTCGATCGCGTGCTGGTAGTCGAGATGGAGCCGCTCCATCACGCCGGGACGAAAGTTCTGCACCATTACGTCCGCTTGTCTTAGCAGCTTCCGCAGCCGGTCCAAGTCTTGCGGATTTTTCAGATCGGCCGCGTAACTCTCCTTGTCGCGGTTGATGGCATGGAAAAGTGTATTCTCGCCGTGAACGTCGACGTCACTGAGATAAAGTGACCGGCCAAGGTCTCCCGCTCCGGGCCGCTCGATCTTGATGACGCGAGCGCCCATATCTGCCAGGCGCAGAGTAGCCAGGGAACCTGAAAGAAACTGGCTGAAGTCGATCACGAGAAGATTTTGCAGTGGCTTGATCATGGCAGCCCCTATTTGACCTTGTAGTACCGCAAAGATTCAGTATTGCACAAATAAAATTATATTTTCATTAGAGAACGCCTATAGTAAGCTATTTTCCTGTGATCCGTAATTTACGGAGTAAGGCACCCCGCTTGCGCACAAGGCTGGCCGTCCGCTATGCGGCACCTGCGCTCGACAAAGGCCTGGACATCCTCGAGCTTTTTGCCTCGGAATCCGATGGCCTCATTGCCAGCGAAATTGCCCGCCGCCTGGGACGAACGGTGGGCGAGATTTTTCGCATGCTGGTTTGTCTGGAGCATCGCGGATACATCTGCCAGATTCCTCCGGATGAGCATTATTTCCTCACGCTGAAGCTGTTTGAAGTCGCGCACCGCTACCATCCTCTCCATCGCCTGCTTTCCGACGCGCGTCCGCTTATGCGGCAGGTGGCTCACAGAACTGGTCAGTCGTGCCATCTTGCCATGCTCAGTAACGGCGAAGTGGTGGTGGTTGCTCAAGCGGACGCGCCGGGCAACATGGGTTTCTCGGTCCGGCTGGGAGCAAGAATCGATCTCCTCAATACGGCCTCCGGCCACGTCGTCCTCGCGTTTCAGGAGAGCGAGACTCGCGCTCGGCATGTAGCGGCGTGGCAACATCGCTCCAACAAGAAAGTCCCTCGCGATCTCGAACATCATCTGGACCAGATTCGGCGGCGGGGTTACGAAGAGCTATCGAGTTACCAGGTCAGTGGAGTCGTCAATATCAGCTTCCCGGTTCTAAATCAGCATGGAGAAGCGATCGCTGCCATAGCAGTTCCCTTCCTGGCACGCGTGGGAGATCGTACGGGTCCACGCCAGATAAGAGCGGCTCTGCAAGTGGCGAGTTGTAATTTATCAGCGGCAATCGGTGGCAAAGCGCTCCCTTCCTGAGAGTGATGGCGCGACTATGACGGAATATTTCGAGGACTATAGAGTGGGAGCTCGGCGTGTGACCTCGGGGCGCACCATCACCGAGACCGATATCGTCATCCATGCCGGACACACGGGAGATTTTTTCCCTCATCACGTTGATGCCGAGTTTGCACGCCAAACCCAGTTTGGCCAGCGAATTGCCCACGGCACCATGACTTTCTCCATCGGCATCGGACTCACAGCCAGCCAGATCAATCCGGTTGCGTTCACCTACGGTTACGACAAGTTGCGCTTTCCCAAGCCCGTGTTCATTGGGGATACGCTGCGCACCCGGGTCACGATTAAGGAAAAACAGGAGGATCCGAAACGTCCGGCACACGGCCGCGTGGTGGAAGCTTGTGAGGTGTTGAATCAGCGAGACGAGGTCGTCATGTACTGCGAGCACATTCTTCTCGCGTCCAAGAGGCCCTAGACCACGTAAGCGCTGGGAGGACAAGCTACTACTTCTTCTCGCACAGCGAGCAAAACTATTCTTGTGGCAATCACTCTCAAGGGACTTACCTGGGACCACCCACGCGGGCACGCGCCGCTGATCGGGGGAGCCCGCGAATACGAAAAGCATCACCCTGGAGTAAACATCCATTGGGACCGAAGAACTTTGCGTGAGTTTGGCGAAGCGCCCATCGAGCAGTACATCGATCACTACGATCTGATCATCGTAGATCATCCTTTCGTGGGATTTGCCGCCGCACATCGCGTGCTTCTAGACCTTGCTCCCTTTCTGACCAGAGAAGAAAAACTGCACTTGGAGCAGGATTCCGTCGGCCCGTCCTGGAAATCGTACTGGTACGCGGATGGACTCTGGGCCTTGCCGATTGATGCGGCTACTCAGGTGGCGTCTTACCGCGCAGACCTGCTGGATCGCTATGCGGTGGCTCCGCCCGTAACTTTTGATGATGTACTGCGGTTGGGGAACCGGTCCCGTAGCATGGGCAAAGTCATTGTTGTGCCCGCATGCCCTACCGATGCTATCAGTCTGTTTTTCACCCTGAGCGCGAATTTGGGATGCGCCATCGCCGAAGAAGCAGAGCCGTTTGTGGAAGCTCAGGTGGCGCGTGAGGTTTTGGAAAGACTGCACGCATTGATTTCGATCACCCATCCCCGGTCCGTGGATTGGAATCCGATTCAGGTTTATGACTTCATGACTTCTACTTCTGATGCCATCTATTGTCCGTATGGTTTCGGTTATTCGAATTACTCTCGAATCAAGAACCCGGTTCGGCTGCGTTTCACTAACGCTCCCGGCGCAGGCAATTTAGGATGCGCGGGAACCATGCTGGGCGGGACCGGAGTAGCAGTCAGCGCTAAAAGCACCAAACAGGAGCAAGCCATTGCGTATGCGAAATGGTTGGTCAGCAAGGAACACCAGCGGGGTGCCTACTTCCGCGAAGGTGGCCAACCCGCAAGCTTGGCGGCTTGGACGGACCCTGCCGTGGATGCCGAGGCCGGTCAGTTTTTCTCGGGCACGCTGCAGACTTTGCAATCAGCTTACGTTCGCCCGCGCTTTGATGGATTCGTGCGCTTTTTTGAAGCGGCTGGAATTGAAATCAATCGCTGCCTGCGTGGTGAGATCGAGGACAAAAATCTGGTGCGATGGCTCAACACAAATTATGCCAAGCGGCGAGCTGCCATCGCCAAGAAGTGAAGTCGTGCGACTGAACTGAGGAGGAACGTTTGTGATCAATCCGAATCCTGACCCTGCCAAGCATAAAGAAATCCGTATCTGGAATGCAGAAGACTGGCACTACGAAGATTTCGAGGTCGGCCAGCGATCACGTTCCATTCGGCGCACCATCTCTGAGGGTGAGAGCATGATGTTCAACGCGCTGGTTCTCGATATGCATCCCTACGTGGCGGATGATGTGTTTGCGAAAGAGGAAGGGGTCTTCGGACGCAGGCTGGTCGCCGGGGCGATGGTTTTCAGTTTGGGATTGGGGCTGATGGCGCACAATTGCATCCACACTTTCAGCTATGGCTACGACAAGCTGCGTTTCATCAAGCCAGTTTTCATCGGAGACACCATTTATACGATTCGCACCAATCTTGAAAAATGGCCCAAATATCCGGATCTAGGTATGGTGCGGGTTTCCTATGAAGTCTTCAAAATGCCTGGCGACTTGGTTTTGTACTGCGAGCACCTACAGACGGTGAAGTATCGCGACCCTTCCAAACACCAAGCGGAAGCAGGCAAGCAATAAGGGCCCTCAAGCAGGCAGACAAGAGGGGCCGATGGGCTCAAACGACTTGTAGGTCAACACAAACTCTTGATGTCCCAGTTCTTCAGAACAGCTTGGAACTCCTGACACAACCTGCAGCACCTTGTCGTAGATTTCGCGGCCGACATCATCCACGGTAGCTTCGAGGCGCAAGATCTTTCCTGCGTTGATGTCCATGTCGTCGCTCATTCGCTCGTAAGTTTCCGGATTAGCGCAGATTTTGATAACTGGAGAAATTGCCGATCCCACTACCGATCCCCGTCCGGTCGTGAACAATATCAAGTGGGAGCCACAAGCAATCAACTCGGCGATTTCGGCATTATCGTTGATGTTGGGAAAACCGAAGCGCACCTCGCCATCGGGAACAACGTCGAGCAAATACAAGCCTCCATGTCGCGGGACATCTCCGGGCTTGATCAGGCCAGAGATTGGTGAATCTCCACTCTTGCAATAGGCGCCGATCGATTTTTCTTCAATCGTAGTGAGTCCGCCCTCGGCGTTTCCGGGAGCGAAGCTGGCGTGTCCCATCACTTTGTAGTAACGTGCCGCTTTTTCTACCGACATCTTCAATTCGCGACCCAGTTCTGGCGTAACCGCGCGAGCTGACATCACGTCTTCCAGCCCAATCATTTCACCGGTCTCTTCGAAGATAGTAGCGGCTCCATTTTCCACTAACAGATCAAAGGCCCGTCCTACAGCGGGGTTCGCGGCGATGCCGCTGGTCGCATCCGATCCGCCGCACACTGTTCCTACAATCAGTTCGTTTACAGCCAAGGCTACCCTGGGGACATCGGCAATTTGCTTCAGGGCCTGCTCGACCCAGGCTCGTCCCGCCTCAATCGATTTTCTAGTTCCATAATTTTGCTGGATTACAATCGTGTTCACCGGCCGCCCCGTCGCAGCGATGGCATCCGCCAACCGGCGGCGGTTGAAGCTTTCGCATCCGAGGGAAAGCAGCAGAACTCCACCGACATTAGGATGCGTGCACAGGCTGTGCATCATGCGGTCTGCGTAGGCATTTGGGTAACAACCGCCAAAGCCGATCAGGTGCACGGGCTGGCCACGAAATCCGTCCACGATCTCGCGAGCGACGTGATGCGCGCACTCCACCAGATAGGCCACGACAACATAATTCCGGATGCCTTTCCTGTGATCGGAGCGAAGGTATCCTTCCAGACGCTGTGAGCTACTTGGCGAATGCATGGTCGCTATCCCTGGTGTAAGTCGAAATGTAATCGCTCTTCAAATTATGTAGATGAATGTGAGCCCCCACTGGAATGTCCTCTTTTGCCGATCCGATGGGCACACCACATTTGTACACCTTTTCGCCAGCTTTAATCTGTCTGGCCGCCACTTTGTGGCCAATACCGATCTCCTGTGTGAAGGTAATATCCCTCCCATCAATCACTTCATGGTCGCCGGCACGAATGCTTGTCACCACGATGACGACATTGTCATTCTTATGAATCTGAAGCAGCTTCTTCGAATTTTGCTGAGCTTCCATCAAAACTTTCCGTACGCCAGATAGGCTTTCACCGGGTCCATTCCCTGCAAAATGGCGTCGCTCACCAGGTTCTCCTTCTGTAACACCTTTTCTGTTTCTGTCACTACATCCTCGGCAATCTCGCCCGGGATGACGACGATTCCGTCTCGGTCGGCCAACACGTAGTCTCCAGTGCGGACGACAACATCTCCAATCTTAACTGGTTCGCCAAATGAGGCTGCCGCCCATTTTCCTACGATGTCCACGGGAGTAAAGTATTTGCAGAATACCGGAAAACCCAGTTTCTCGATGTGAGCGGAATCCCGGCATCCGCCGTCCACGATGTATCCCAGTACCTTCTTGTAGGCAAGCGTCTTCGCAGATAATTCTCCCATATGCGCCAGAGCGTGATCGTTGGGCTGGCAGACCAGCACGGTATTGGCCGGCGCCTTAGACAATAGCTCGCACCACTTCAACAGGCTTTCATGTTCAGTTAGCGAATCGTCCCTCTTGCCCTCGATCGTGAACACCGGTCCCGCTACTACCTGTTGGATGTTCAATGGACGAATGGATGCGGGCAACGTCTGCGAGGGGTAACCTTTGGCCCGGAGAACGTCGTAGACCGCTCCCGTGTAACAACCGCGCAACCTGTCGGTCACGGAAATAATCGGCTCACGTTTTTCTAGTAAGTAGTCAGGCGGGTGTTCCATTGACCTAGATCCACGAGGTTAGAAAAAATTGATCACAATCGGAATTGGCGCGTTTCTAGTTTCCGGGTTCTAGCTCGCGGCCGTTTCTTGGGCGCTGCGTATAGTTTCCAGAAGCTTGGTGGCGCACTCTCCTGGATCCTGTTTGTGGAAGTCCGCGTCCAATGGTACGACCGACACCGAAGAATCGATCTCCTCGAAAATCTTCTTCGTAGACTTGCCATGCACCGACAGCAAGTTTGCGCCCAGGATGATAAGTTTAGCCTTGGTCGCCCTTAGTAGTAGGCGCGCGTCCTCGACGTTACCGGTGGTCAGCGCGTTGTAGCCGGCGCGGCATAACACTTCTTTTAAAAAGGCGCACACTTCCACCGAATCGTACACGCAGAGCACGCGAAATCGAGCATCGCCGGATTTGTCCTTCGAATATTGCGAGCCCAGATAAGCCGCCATGATCGCTTCGGCCTGCGAGTCGTAGGTCTCGAATAGTGAAAGCAGATTGGTCATTTCCAACGTCTTGCGGACCCTTTCCTGCACGCCGCAGAGCTTGATATCGCCGCCTTTCGCGCGCGCGCTGGAGAGCAGGCGCACCAGCGCTCCCAAACCGCTACTGTCGATAAACCCAACCTGCTCCATCTGCAGAACGACGTCGCCGTGCTTGGGCAGAACGTCTCCAATATGCGACTGGAGCGAAAACAATTCTGTGCCCGCTACGATGCGCCCATTACACTGCACCACCATCACATCGCCCACCGGACGGCTGTTTACACTCAGCGGCATATTCTTTTGATGCCCCTCGATGTTCCGATTTCGGCCGGTCCTGATTGTACCGCACTGCTGTCAAGATCAACCCGAAGGGAGAATTATTGGTGCAACCGTGATGTTTCGCCAACTATCTGATAAAGGGGCTCCGCCAATTCGGGGCGCTAGTCTACGGCTGTTTCTCTTGCCGGCTTCTTTGAGTTTGTAGGCGTTCGGAAATTGCAGAGAAATACCGTACTTTTTGTTGAAGTATTTCGCCTGTGCAGCCACGGTGATTGGCAGCAAGCAAATGCACAGCATCACGAAGATTTTCATCGGAGGGCGTCGCACATTCTAGCTGCGGTGCACGCGAGCGACCAGAGTTATCGTCGAGGAATCAGGGCCTTACGGGCCAAAGTCACAGGCATCAGCGTGGAGGTATGGATACAATGTGGTCGCGTGAGGACAATTGGCGCTTTCCTCAGAGTAAACGGTGGAGAAGAAGCGATTACACCAACAACCTGGATCAATGCATTATGAGAAAGCGGCCCTGTGTTGAGTGGAGTAAAGCGGGATGTAGGGCAAGAATCAGAGGAGAAGATAGGCAAATGGGCTGAAGAATGACACTTTACCTTGAGGGAAAGAGCTCCGTTGAGCGCGAATGATCTTTCCCTCAAGGAGGCAACTGCATGAGTCGCGACATCAAGTATATCGGCATGGACGTGCACAAGGAAGCGGTGGTGATCGCTGTCCTCAATAGCAGTGGCAAGCTGGTAATGGAGTCGATTGTCGAAACCAAAGCCAGCAGCATGCTGCAGTTTATCCACGGTCTGCGGGGCGAGTTGCATGTGACCTGGGAAGAAGGGACCTGGGCGGCTTGGCTCTACGATCTGCTGCAAGCCCAGGTGGCGCGAGTGCTGGTCTGCGATCCGCGGCGCAATGCCTTATTAAAGGAAGGCAACAAGAGCGACCAGGTGGATGCGCGCAAACTGGCCGACTTGTTGCGCACGGGAATGCTGCGCCCGGTCTACCACGGAGAACATGGACTGCGGACGCTGCGCGAGTTGGGGCGCAGTTATCAGACCCTCAGCCAAGACCT
>Ga0210384_10003785_pt1 | contig 17262 bp, 15 predicted proteins | sample IncBWH2MmetaG_FD_160574 | JGI IMG/M metagenome (GOLD analysis project Ga0210384, IMG submission 160574) | Forest soil microbial communities from Barre Woods Harvard Forest LTER site, Petersham, Massachusetts, United States - Inc-BW-H-2-M | ecosystem: Environmental > Terrestrial > Soil >...
GCTTCTGGGGCCGGGGCGACCCCGCTTCGTCAAAAGAACACGAGAACGTCGAGGTCTAGCGCAAGTCTATGTATAAAGAATTTTTTGGCCTTCGCGCCAACCCGTTCAACGTCAATCCGGACCCGCGTTATCTGTTCCTGACGCGGCACACCGAAGAGGCGTTGGCCTGCCTCACCTACGGCATACAAAGCCGCAAAGGCTTCGTGTTGCTTACCGGCGAGGTGGGCACCGGCAAAACCACGCTGATCAATAAATTGATGGAATGGCTCCGCCTGCAGCAGGTGGCTACCGCCTTCATCTTCAACTCGCGCATGGACGTGCCCCAACTGCTCGATTTCATGATGGCCGATTTCGGCATTCCCTGCGATACCAAGTCGAAGAGCCAGCTCCTGCAACGCCTTTATAACTGGCTGCTTGATCGCTATCGCGCCGGTGAGACTGCGGTGCTGGTCATCGACGAGGCCCAGAACCTCTCCGACGAAGTGCTCGAAGAGATCCGCATGCTCACCAATCTCGAGACCTTCACCGAGAAGCTCCTCCAGATCGTTCTGGTGGGGCAGCCGGAACTCGAACAGCGTCTGAAGCAGCCCCAGTTACGCCAGTTGCGTCAGCGCTTAACCCTGCGGGCTAAGACTCATCCTTTCAATCTTGAGGAAACCAAGTCCTATATCACCCAGCGCCTGCGCATTGCGGGATCGAACGGCGTGCCGATTTTCGATTCCGACGCCACCATCACGATTTTCCGTTATGCGCTGGGCATTCCACGCATCATCAACCTGCTCTGCGAGCACTGCCTGGTCAGCGCCTTCGTCGATCAGAAGAAGACGGTCTCCGCCGAAGTCGTCGATTCGGTCGCGCGCGATTTCGATCTAAGCGATGGAAGCGCCGCCGCAGCCATGATCGCACCGGTTCCTCCGTCATCGGAAAAGTTTGATCTGGTCGAAGCCTTACGCACCTTGGCAACACTGGCCGACCGGTTGCGCCAATCAGAACAACAGGACCTCCCCAAGGAAGGGAAACTATGAGCCGCATCCATGACGCTTTAAAACGCGCCGAGCAAGAAAGAGCAACCTCCATGGGGACGCACGTCGAGCCCGCCTACAACCAGCCCGAAGTGCCACGCGAAAACATGCCTTCGCTGCAACCGCTGCAACCACTGATGGCCACGCCGCCAACCATGGGCTCCGGACTGAATTACGAATCGCTGGTGGCCCGCTGCCCCCAGACCGAATGGAGTCCGGATCCGCGCACCATGCTCTTTTTCCAGGAGGATGACAGTCGCGTCGGAGCGGAAGAGTTTCGCACCCTGCGCAACCGCCTCTATCAGATCCGCGAGAAGATGCCGCTGAAGCGACTGATGGTAACCAGCGCGCTTCCCAAGGAAGGCAAGTCTTTCGTGGCCGCCAATCTGGCCCAGGTCATGGTGCGGCAGCACGGGCGCCGCGCCCTGGTGATCGATGCCGATCTGCGCAACCCCGGCATGCACCGCCACCTCGGAGCAGCCCAGTCGCCGGGATTAGCCGAATACCTGTTGGGCGAATGCGACGAGTTCGCCGCCCTGCAACGCGGGCCCATGGAGAACTTGTTCTTCCTGCCCGCGGGCCGGACCGTTCCCAGCGCCCCGGAACTGCTTTCCAACGGCCGTTTGAAGCTGTTCCTGCAGCGCGTCGAGTCCATGTTTGATTGGATCATTCTCGACACATCGCCCGTCATCCCGGTGTCGGACGCCACACTGGTCGCCAGTTCATGCGACGGCATTCTCATGGTTGTGCGCTCCAATTCGACGCCTTCCGATTTGGCTCGGCGTGCCCGCGAGGAATTTCCCGACAAGCTGCTGCTCGGAGTTGTGCTTAACGGAGCCCCATCCGGAAAGCTTGCACAGTCAAAGTACTACTATGGCGAGGCCGTGAACGGCCAAGCCTAGTATCGAGATGAAGTTGAACCGAGGCCAAGGTTGATCCGGCTCTTCAATGTCTATATCCCAGTCCGAACTCTGGTCCTGCTGATCGGAGAGGCCCTGATCGTCTTGGCCTCGTTCCTGCTTGGGGCCTGGTACGGACTCGGCCAAGACACTTACCTGGTGCTCTACTTCGAAGATGGCTTGTACAAGATCTTCGCAGATACGCTGCTGGTATTGCTGTGCGCGCATTGGCTTGATCTCTACGACACGGCGCGCCTCAACACCAAGGGTGAGCTTTACTTTCGCCTGCTCATGGTTCCCGCCGTGCTGGCCTTCATTCTGGCTGGCATCGCATACGTCCGGCCGAACTACCTGTTGGGAGGCGGTTCTGCCGCGGTCGGCCTGATCATCCTCACCTTCGCCCTCTTCGGATGGCGGCTCGGCTTCACCTGGCTCGTCCAGTTGCCAATTCTGGTCGAGCGCGTCTACGTCCTCGGTACCGGCGAGCGTGCGCAGCGCGTGGTGCTCGGCCTGCGCCAGAATCCTGAAATCGGCGTCGAGATCGCCAGTTGGACGGGCAAGATGGAAGGTGCGGTAACCCGCGAGTCCGTGGCGGCGCACCTCATGGAAATCGTCCACAAACAAAAAGTCCATCGCGTCATTGTCGCCATGCCCGATCGCCGAGGTACCATCCCCATGCCGGAACTGCTTCAATTGCGCCTGCAGGGAATCAAGGTCGAGGAGGCCACGTCGTGGCTGGAGAAAATCTCCGGCAAGATTGAGGTCGAGAATCTCTACCCCAGCTGGCTGGTGTTTGGCGCGGGCTTTCGCCGCACCGCCGCCTTCATCCTGGTTCGCCGCGCGGTTTCCATCGTCATCTCGCTGATTGGTCTCATCCTCGCCTTGCCTTTGTTTCCTTTGATCATGCTTGCCATCCGCCTGGATTCCAAGGGACCCGTGTTCTATACCCAGACGCGCGTGGGCAAGGCCGGACACGTCTTTAAGGTCGTGAAGTTCCGCACCATGCTCGAGGACGCTGAAGCCGCGAGCGGTCCGACCTGGGCGGGCGATAACGATCCCCGCGTTACCCGCGTTGGCAGGTTTCTCCGCTCCTCGCGCCTCGATGAAATTCCCCAGTTGTGGTGCGTGCTCAAGGGCGATATGGCATTCGTCGGTCCGCGGCCCGAGCGCCCGGAATTCGTCGAGAAGCTCTCGAAAGAGATCCCGTATTACAAGGAGGTGCGTCACTGGGTGCGGCCCGGCCTTACCGGATGGGCGCAGGTCAAATACAAGTACGGCAGCACCGTCGAAGATGCGCGCGAAAAACTTCAGTACGACCTCTTCTACATCAAGAACGCTTCCATTGGTCTGGATCTGCTGATCATGTTCCTGACGGTCAAGACCGTCTTATTGCGCCGGGGTGCGCAATGACGAAGATCAAATACATCTTCTGGCTCGCGGCCGCGCTGGTCGGCTACTCTTATCTGGGCTATCCGGCATGGTTGTGGCTGCGCAGCCGATGGTCGCCGCGTCCGGTGCGCCGGAGTTCCAGTCAAGGTTCCGGACAGAGTTCCAGTCCAAGCTCCGCGGTCCCCGCGGTCACGGCCGTGATGGTCGTCCGCAATGAGGAAGCAGTAATCGCTCGCAAGCTCGAAAACCTGCTGATGCTCGACTATCCCCAGGCGAAGCTGGACCTCGTCGTCGTCTCCGACGGTTCGAGCGACCGCACGCCTGCCATTCTCGCTGACTCTGCCCGCGATTCCCGGGTGCGAACACGATTACGAACCCTGATCAAACCGGCATCGGAAGGCAAGGCGGCTGGCCTGAATGATGCGATCAAGCTGGCGACCGGGGATGTGCTGCTATTTACCGACGCCCGCCAGCAGATCGAATCCAATGCCCTGCGTTTGCTGATCGAGAATTTCGCCGACCCCGATGTCGGCGCCGCGAGCGGTGAATTGATGCTCGGTGATCCCACGAGCGGAGAGACCGGGAAGGGAATGGGGTTGTACTGGCGCGTCGAGAAGAAGATTCGTGAACTGGAGTCCGCCTCCGGTTCTGTTGTCGGCGCCACGGGCGCCATCTACTGTGCCCGGCGGACATTGCTCGACGGGTCGCTCTTGCCCGAGAGCACCATTCTCGACGATGTCCTGTTGCCTATGCAGATCGTGCGCAAGGGATCTCGCGTTATCTTCGACGCCCGCGCCCGCGCCTGGGACTCGCCCGACTTGGGCGAGAGCCGTGAATTTTCCCGCAAGGTTCGCACTCTGAGCGGCAACTACCAGCTTCTCCAACTTGCTCCATGGCTGTTGAGTTCACAAAACGCGATTCGTTTCGAATTCATAACCCATAAACTCTCGCGATTGGCCGTGCCCTTTGCCTTGCTGGCGCTTCTGATCGCCTCTATATTCCTGCCCCAGCCGTTTTATCGCGCGGCGCTCGGAGCGCAGCTTGCGTTTTACGCGCTCAGCTTGGCCGCGCTGGCCGGCGTCAAGATCGGCCCGCTCTCGCGCATTGCCGATCCTGCCCGCACGTTCGTCGTCCTTAATTCCGCCGCCATGGTCGCTTTCATCAACTTTGTGACGGGCAGAAAGGCAATCTGGGTTCGCTGATCGACATAATCATGAAGAAGATCGACATAAGAGCATGAGAATTCTCTGGGTAAAAGCCGATAAGCTCCTCCCCGTGCAGAACGGTGGCAATATCCGCACGTACCACGTCTTGCGATACCTGTCCGCGCGGCATGAGCTTACGTTTTATTCCTACTATGGAGGAGCGCCCGACCCCCACTACGAGCGCGATCTGCAGCAGCAGTTTCCCGGCGCGGTGGCCGTCTCGACCGGCAAGCGCGAACTTGCGGGAGCCGCGCGCGGACTCGACTATCTGGCTCATCTCAGTGCCGCGCCGCCCTATGCGGTCAGCCGCTTCGCTCACGCTCCGGTCCAGAAACAGCTCCAGACCTGGTTCCGCGCGCGGCGCTTCGATGTCGCCGTCTGCGATTTCCTGGATGCCGCGGTCAACTTTCCCGGAAGTCTCAGCATCCCAAGTGTGCTGTTCCAGCACAACGTGGAAAGCGAAATCTGGCGCCGGCACGCGGCCACCGCGGGCAATCCCGCAAAAAACATGATGTACCGCATGGAATTCCGGAAGATGCTTCGCTACGAGCGCGCCGCCGTCGGCAAGTTCCAGCATGTGATTGCCGTCTCCGAAAACGATCGCTCCCTCATGACGCGGTGGGTGGATGGCGACCACGTTACCGTCGTCCCCACCGGCGTCGATCTCGCGCAGTATCAGCCTGATCCCGCAGCATCCGATGCGAACGCGTCCGCGCCCCTCATCACCTTTGTCGGCGCCATGGACTGGGAGCCGAACGTTGACGGCGTCGAATATTTTTGCGGCGAAGTCTGGCCCCAGATCAAAGCCGAAGTGCCGCAGGCGCGATTCCGTATCGTAGGCCGCAATCCCGACCGCCGGGTTCAGAAGTGGGCCTCGAATTCGGCGAATCCGAATGACGATGGCTCCATCGAAGTCACCGGACGTGTGCCCTCGATCGTCGAGCATCTGCGCCAGTCCGCCGTAGTCGTCGTGCCCTTGCGCATCGGAGGCGGTACGCGTCTGAAGATCTACGAAGCCATGGCCACCGGCAAGGCCGTCGTTTCCACCACCGTCGGGGCCGAAGGATTGGATGTTCATCACGGCCGCGACATTATTCTGGCTGACGATCCCCGTTCGTTCGCGCAGGCGGTGATCATGCTGTTTCGCGATCGGGAACTGCGGCGCCGTTACGAAAAAGCCGCCGTCGAGACCGCCGCCCGCTACGACTGGCCGGCGATCGGGGAGCGCTTCAGCGAAGTCTTGCAGCGGGTCGCGGAAAAGAAATCTCTTGCGGTTCGCACCCTTCCGGCGCGGTTGGCGGAAAAGAAGGCTTAAAAGAAAAAGAGGAATTTGTGGCCATCGGCGACAACGGCAATACGATACCGGCGGAAGTCTCTGGAAGACGGGCGTCCTTCCGTGCCTCGGACCCGACCAGGATGGCGTTCTTTTGGCTCAGCGGTTTTTTCGTGGTGTATTGCGCCCGCCCGGAAGACTGGATTCCTGGTCTGAAGTTTTTCCCGCTTGCCAAAATTACCGCGATCCTGGCCATGTGGGGCCTGTTCACCGCCCTGGGTAGAACCAAACGCACATACAAAGATCTGCCCAAGGAGGCAAGACTCCTCCTGATCATGATCGGCCTTCTCTACTTTGGAGCATTTCTGTCCCCGGTGTGGAGGGGCGGCGCCTTGATCCGAACCATCGACTTTTCCAAGATCTACGTCGCGTGGGTGCTGGTTTTTTTGCTGGTTACCACCTTTGACCGCTTGCGGCGAATCATCTTTGTCCAGGTATTTTCGGTGGTCGTCATTTGTGCGGCCGCCATCGTCAAGGGCCACGGCACACCCCGCCTCGAAGGTGTGCTGGGTGGCATCTATTCGAACCCGAACGATCTCGCATTCGCCATCGTGTTATCGATGCCGTTTGCGCTGGCCTTCATGGTCACCGCCAAGAATGCTGTCGCCAAACTATTTTGGCTTTGCGGAATGCTGGTGATGATGGTCGCCATTTTCATGACCGCATCCCGGGCCGGTTTCATCGACCTCGTAATCTCCGGCGGTGTCGCTCTCTACTACTTCGGCATCAAGGGAAGGCGCTTTTATCTGATCGTGGCCACCGGCCTAGTGGGCACCGTGGTGATGGCCGCCGCCGGCGGAAAACTCTATGATCGCTTTACCGCCTTATCCGGCGACAGCACGACCGATCAGTCCGCCTACGGCTCCTACGAGGATCGCAAATACCTCATGGTGCGTGCGATCGATGCCATCGAACACTATCCCATCTTCGGCATTGGCGTTCGCAACTTCCCCACCTACTCGCTGATCTGGCACGACGTGCACATGACCTACCTCCAGATCTGCGCCGAAGGCGGCATCGCCGTCCTGATTCTGTACCTCATGTTTTTCTACCGCGGTTTTAAGAATCTGAAGATCATCCGACAAACGAAGAATCTCGATCCCGCGATCGTTTTGTTCGTGGGAGCCTTGCAAAGTTCGCTGGTCGGCTTCGTGGTGGGGGCTTGCTTTGCCCCCGAGGCTTACCAGTTCTTTCCCTATTTTGCTGTCGCGTTTACGGCAACGTTGTTGCAGACCATCAAAGAACAAGAACAAGGACCCAGCACGCCACAGCCGCCGCCGAAAAAGCCGCATCACTTCCTGGAGGTTTATGCCGATCACCGAACAACCGGTGCAGTCACCCCTGTCCGCTGAGTTGCAGGCAATTTTGCGTTGCCTGAGTTGCGGCTCGAACCTTGAAAGCGACCAGGCCGCGGGCTTCCTCTGCCCGGCTTGCAAACGCGTCTATCCGAACGCGCAGGGCATCGCGCGCTTTGTTGATGCGCAATACTACGCTGCCAGTTTTGGTTTTCAGTGGCACCGTTATCAGAAGACGCAACTCGACCACGACGAGCTCCGCGAATCCGAGCGCCATTTTCTGGCGAAGACCGCTCTCCGCCCCGAAGATCTCAAAGGCAAACTGGTCCTCGACGTCGGTTGCGGCATGGGACGCTTCGCCGAAGTCGCGACCCGCTGGGGCGCACGCGTGGTGGGCGTTGACCTGAGCGCCGCCGCCGAGGTTGCCGCCAAAAATCTTGCCGATCGCGACTTTGTCGCCTTTCAGGCCGATGTTTTCGCCCTGCCTTTCGCCCCCGAAAGCTTCGACATCATCTACAGCATTGGTGTGCTCCACCACACGCCGGATTGCGAAGCCGCGGTGAAAGCGCTGGATAAATATCTGAAACCCGGGGGTCTCCTCGTCGTCTGGCTCTACAGCGGATACAACAAGTGGTACCGCTTCAGCGATTTTTGGCGCCGCTATACCCACAAGATGAAGCCCAAGACGCTGCACGGCATTCTGAAAGTTGCGGTCCCGTTCTTCTACAATCTTCAGCAGGGACTGAAGCGCGTGCCCCTCGTAGGCCGTCCAGCGGCGGGTCTTGTCCATCACGTGTTCCCGGTGAATCGTCAGAAAGATCCGGAAGCCCGCATGCTCGACACCTTCGACTGGTATTCTCCGAAGTATCAGTCCAAGCACACCTACGAGCAGGTGTTCAAATGGTATGAAGCGATGGGTATGGAAGACATGCGCGTGGGAGAGATTTCCATCGCCGTGCGTGGCCGCAAACCGGTAAGGGGATGAAGAGCGGGTGGAGCGGCAGGCGTCCCCGCCGGTCCACCCGGAACCAAAGGAAGCGCAGTCCAGAGTTCAAATGGTTCTAAAGAAAAAAGTCGATTACGCCAGAAAGATCTTGCCGTCCGCGACCTGGCGTGCGCTGAACTTGCCCGTCCGCGGCCCGGTGCATCTCATCTTTGCCCTGGCCGATCATTTCGAACCGGCGATCGATCCCGAAGACGGCCAGAAGCGCGTCCCTCGCTCCGAGCAGGAGCGCCGCCTGGAATCGTGGATGCGCGAATATCCCAAAATTGCCGACCACTGGCGCGACCACGACGGCCGCCCGTTTGTTCACACCTACTTCTATCCCGCTGAGCAGTACGACCAGGGGTTGCTCGAGATGCTCGCCGATCACTGCCACGCTGGCTGGGGAGAAGTCGAGGTCCATCTGCATCACGGAATTCCACATCCCGACACTGCGGAAAACACCCGTCGCGTCCTCACGGAATTCCGCGACCGGCTGGCGTTTCGCCATCGCTGCCTGGCATTCGAGGAAGGTTTCACTCGTCCCAGCTACGCGTTTGTGCACGGAAATTTCGCGCTTGCCAACTCCGCCGGCGGGCGCTTCTGTGGCGTCGATTCGGAAATGCAGATTCTTGCCGAGACCGGTTGCTTCGCCGACTTGACCATGCCGAGCGGATTCTGGGATCCGGCACAGACCGAAAAAATCAATTCCGTATACGAGTGCGCTCTTCCACTCGATCAGTCAGCGCCACACCGCAGGGGGCATGACTTGGCTGCTGGACGCGCGCCCAGGACGTTTCCTCTGATCGTGCAAGGTCCGCTCGTAACTGATCTCCAACGGACCTTTCGTACCGCCCGTCCCGCTTTCGACAATGGCGCCATCACCGGATCCAAACCCGCGACCATGCACCGACTCGCCCTCTGGAAGCAGGCGCAGATCCGCGTGCTCGGACGTCCCGACTGGCTCTTCATCAAACTGCATTGCCATAGCATGGACCCGACCCAGAAGGATGCCGTGATCGGCGACAGCTTTCGCAACTTCCTTGCGGCACTGGTCGGCGGCGCCTCCAACAGAAAAGAAACGCTGCACTTTGTTGCCGCGCGTGAGATGGCCAACATTCTGCTCGCCGCCTGCGACGGCCGCGAGGGCAATCCCGGCGACTATCGCGACTATCGTTTCAAACGCATGGCCGAGATGCCGCTCTCGGCAGAGAAATCCGGCGCTTTCCCCGTGAGCATGAAATTATAGAAGCGCAATTATCGAAGTAGAGGATCCGATAAAAAACCATGTGTGGAATTGCCGGAGTCGTGAGCACAACTCGCGAGAGCGATATCACCGAAGCTCTCGTGCACCACATGTGCCAACAGATCGTGTACCGCGGCCCCGACGATGAGGGACTCTACGTGGCCGACGGCGCCGGCCTCGGCATGCGCCGACTCAGCATCATCGATCTCTCCGGAGGCCATCAGCCCGTATTCAACGAAGATGGTAGCGCCTGGATCGTTTTCAACGGCGAGATTTATAACTTTCCCGAACTCCGCCCCGAGCTCGAAAGCCGCGGCCATCATTTCCGCACCCACTGCGACACCGAAGTCATTATTCATCTCTACGAAGAAATGGGCGCCGACTGCGTCAAGAAGCTGCGCGGCATGTTCGCCCTCGCCATCTACGATAAGACCAAACGCAAATTGATCCTGGCCCGCGACCGCCTGGGCAAGAAGCCCCTGCACTATGCGCTTCACAAGGGAAATCTCTACTTCGCTTCCGAAATCAAATCAATCCTGGCCGTCGCTCCCGAACTCGCCGAAGTCAACTCCCAGGGCCTGCTCGAATATCTTTATTACGGATATGTGCCTGATCCCATTACGGCCTTCACCGGAATTCAGAAGCTCCCGCCCGGACACCTCCTCGAGTTTCAGGACGGCAAGATCCGCATCCGTCAATACTGGGACCTTCCCGAATACAACACTCACGTGCCGAAGAACGAAGAAGAATGTCTGGAAGAACTGGAACAGCGCTTATTGGAAGCGACCAGAATTCGTCTTATCTCCGACGTGCCTCTCGGCGCCTTTCTCAGCGGCGGCACCGATTCCTCCACCATCGTTGCCTTGATGGCGCGCGCCAGTTCGGGCCCGGTCAAAACCTTTTCCATCGGTTTCAAGCAGGACGATTACAACGAAGCGAACTATGCCCGCATCGTCGCCAACAAATTCGGCACCGATCATCACGAGATGATCCTTGAGCCGGACGTCGTCAAGACCGTCGAGCATCTCACCAGCTCGCTCGAAGAGCCGTTCGGCGACTCCTCCATGCTGCCTACTTACTACGTTTCGCAGATGGCGCGCCAGCATGTCACCGTCGCTCTTTCCGGCGACGGTGGCGATGAGATTTTTGGCGGATACGATCGTTATCGTATTCACGCCGGGCGCCGGATCTTCGAACATGTTCCCGGATGGGCGCGCAAGTTCTTCCGCGACCAGGTCTTCCCGCGTTTGCCCAACAATATGAGGGGCCGCAGCTTCAGCTACAACGTTTCGCTGCCCTGGCGGGAACGCTACGTCGACCATCTTTCTTTCCTGCCCACTTTCGAGCGCGATACTCCGCTGCTCTCGCCCGATTTTCGCGAAATTCTGAAGCGCAGCGACGATCCCGGCAATGTTCTGCGCCGTTACTTCGCTCAGGCGCCCACTAAAGATCCCGTCGACCAGCTTCTCTACGTTGACACCAAGACCTATATGGTCGGCGACATTCTCACCAAGGTTGACCGCATGAGCATGTTGAATTCGCTCGAGGTACGCGTCCCCATCCTCGACCACGTTTTCGTCGAGTGGGTCACCGGCCTGCCGTCAAAGTGGAAAATACGCGGCAAAGATCAAAAGTATATTCTCCGAAAACTGGCGGAGCGCGTGGGCGTGCCTCGCGAAGTGCTCTATCGCCAGAAACAGGGTTTCACCCTTCCACTCGACCACTGGCTGCGCAACGAACTCAAAGACATGTTGATGATCCTGCTCGAACCCCGCACTCTCGATCGCGGTTACTTTGTCGCGAACGGTATTCGGAAATTAATGGATGATCATCTCTACCGCGGCCGCACCCATACCGGGCGCTTATGGCGTCTCCTGATGTTCGAGCTCTGGCACCGCAACTTCCTCGAAAGATACATCAAGCCGGCCGGGCTGTTCTCTCTCCCTGTGGTCGCCGACTCCCGCCGCCGGGCGCCCAATTCCGACGCCGCGCTAGCCTCCGCTCCGGTGGGAGGATGATCGGGTGCACTCAACCGACGCTGCCAGCCTGACCACAACACCTCCAGCCGATCTTTCCCGACTTCCCGGTCTTCCTGATTCGGCGATCCGCCTGTTTCTCATGATCAATACTTTTGAAACGGGAGGCTCCGAGCGCCAGTTCACCATCCTCGCCCGGAATCTCACTCCTCCACAATTCGAAACTCATCTCGGCTGCGTCAGCCGCCGTGGCCCGCTGGCCAACAACTTTCCGGACGCCGCCCAATTCCCGCTCGGCGGCAGCCTCTATGGCTGGCAGTCGCTGCGCACCCGTCTCAACCTGAGCCGCCATCTGCGGAATCATCAGGTGCAAGTCGCCCACGCCTTCGATTTCTATGGCAATCTCACGCTCATTCCCGCCGCGAAACTTGCCCGCGTGCCCGTCGTCATCGGCAGCCATCGCCAACTTGGAGACCTGATGACGCCCGCGCAATTCCGCGCTCAGGCGGCGGCGTTTCGCTGGTGCGACGCCATTATCTGCAATTCGCAAGCTGCGGCCGATCGTCTCATCGCCGCCGGCCTCTCGCCCAATACGATCACGATCATCGGAAACGCGCTGCCAGCCGCGGCTTTCAGCACAGCGCCCGCGGCTCTGCCTAAACGTCCCGGCGTCGCCCGGGTCGGTATGGTTGCGCGCATGAATCATCGGTACAAGAATCATTCCGGATTCCTGCGCATCGCAGCACAGATCCGTCAGCGCATTCCAAGTGCCGAGTTTCTTCTCGTGGGCGATGGCCCACTGCGTCAGGAATTGGAGAGGGAAGCGGCGAGCCTCGGCCTCGGCGCCTCCGCAATCTTTCTCGGCGATCGCCAGGATATGCCCGCCGTCCTCGCTGCGCTCGACGTCGCTGTCCTCACTTCAGATTCCGAAAGTTTGTCCAACGTCATTCTCGAAGCCATGGCCGGCGGACTGCCCGTGGTCGCTTATGGCGTCGGTGGCAATTCTGAACTGCTCAGCGATCAACGCGGAGCTCTGATTCCCGCCGGCAATGAAAGCATCTTTGCCGACGCCGTCGAGAAGTTGCTGGCCGACTCCACGCTTCGCCAGCAACTGGGCGACAACGCCCTGCAGTTCACAAAGGAACACTTCAGCCTCGATCGCGTCCGCCAGCGCTACGTGGAACTCTATGTCTCGCTTCTTCGGAAAAAGCGCCGATGGAATTCCGCGGAATGAACGAGCCCGAGCCAAGCCCTTCGAAGCGCCTGCGCGTTTCGATCGTCGCGCCCAGCCTGCGTTACGTCGGCGGACAATCCGTCCAGGCCGACTTGCTCCTGGGGCACTGGCGGAACGATCCCGACATCGACATCAGTTTTCTAGCCGTCGATCCGCCGCTTCCTCGCGCCCTCGCCTGGGCGGAAACCATTCCCGGCCTGCGAACAATTCTGCGCGAGCCCATCTACTTCTGGCACCTCTGGCGCGGCCTCAAAGACGTGGACATTGCTCACATCTTTTCCGCTTCCTACTGGTCATTCCTGCTCGCTCCCGCACCCGCCTGGCTGTTCGCTCGAATGAAGACGCGCCGCATCAAGACGCTGATCCACTATCACAGTGGCGAGGCCCGCGACCACGTGCTGCGTTTTCGCTCGGCCAAGTTCGTTCTCTCTCGCGTCGATAAGATCGTCGTTCCATCCGGCTACCTGCTCGATGTCTTCCGCGAATTCGGATTGCCGGCGGCGATCGTGCCGAACATCGTCGACCTCTCGCAATTCCGCGATCGTGAGCGCACTCCGCTTCGCCCCCACCTGGTTTGCACACGCGGCTTCTCCACTTACTACAGCGTGGATGTCGTCGTCCGCGCATTTGCCGAAGTGAAAAAAGAATATCCCGAAGCGCGACTCGATCTGGTCGGCAACGGTCCGCTCGAAGGCGATGTCCGCAAGCTGGTTGCGGACTTGCATCTCACCGGTGTCAACTTCACCGGCGTGGTCTCGCATCGGGAAATCGGCAAGTTTTACAATCAAGCCGACATCTTCATCAACGCCTCATGGCTCGACAACATGCCAGTGTCGGTCATCGAAGCCTTTGCGGCGGGAACTCCCGTGGTCACCACCTCGCCGGAGTGCATGCCCTACCTGGTCCAGCACGAGTGCACCGGATTGCTCTCACCCGTAGGCGATGAAAAAGCCCTTGCGGCAAATGTGATCCGGCTGTTGCGCGATCCTGCGCTTGCCGCTCGCCTTCGAGAGAACGCTCACCGTGAATCGCAAAACTACACATGGGAAGCAGTCCGCGGACAGTGGCTAAAAGCCTATCGCGGATTAATGTGAGACTCCGGTGGAGACGGGGCTTGCCCCGCCTCAAGACGGAAATCGCTTCCGGATACACAGGGCGGCAATCGTTGCCTGCAAAGTTCTTCACCGCAGGGAGCACAGAAAACACAGGGAAAGACAGAGAGAAACACGGAGGTCCTCTTCTTGACCTCACGATAAATTCTCCCTCGTTTTCTTCGCCAGCGGCCAGAACGTTGTTACCACCAGCGCGACAAAGATGCCCAGCGAAACTTCCAGAAACCGATGCCATCCGGTGATCCAGGGAGCCTGCGCCCGCGGCACCAGCAAGATAATACTGAGCGTGATCGCAGCAAAGCGGTAAGCTCCCCCCACACCGAGCACCCATGCCAGCATTCCACACGCCAGAATTCCCAAACCGTACACCAAGGTGCTGGTATGTAGAAATGTAGCCAGCACAATTCCCACCACCGCGCCGAGCGCCGTTCCCACAAACCGTTGCCAGCCCAAAGTCATCGGAGGAATCGTGGATTGCACAATCACGATTGCCGAAATCGGGGCCCAATAGAATTCCGGCAGGTGCAGCAGTCGAGCCAGTAACATGGCCACCACAGCCGCCAGAGCGGTTCGCATCGAGTCCAGAACCGGCTCCCGATTAACCCGCGAGAAAATCCTCCCACTCGCCATCAGCCCTCCCGGCAGGCGCCAAGAGCCGTTATTGTACAGCCCGTGCAATGGCCGGCGTTGCGCGGTTCAGATTACGTATTGCTTCCGTTGTGGACGACTTCGGCGCGCTGATGGCGGCGCGAGAGGTTAAGCCCATTGTGCGATCCGTGTGCGATCCGTGTGATTCCCACCCTTGCGCAAAGGAGGCGCAGGAATGGGGCTGCACCGGCGCGGCACTGAGTTGGAGGTAAACGGGCGGGGACGCCCGTCTCTCCCCAAGCAAAAAAGCCCCGCTCTTCCGAGCGGGGCTTTCCCTTGTTGTCGGCATTTTGCCGGCGAGGACGCCGGCGCTACGCGATTAGTACATTCCGTCCATGCCGCCGCCGTGGCCGCCTGGAGCTGGAGCACCCTTCTTCTCTTCTGGGATCTCCGCTACCAGCGCTTCGGTCGTCAACATCAGCGCCGCGATCGAGCCCGCGTTGGTCAGTGCCGTGCGCACCACCTTCGTCGGATCGAGCACGCCCGCCTTGACCAGGTCTTCGTAATCGCCGGTCAGTGCGTTGTACCCGAAGTTGTTGTCCTTCGAGTCGTTGATCTTGCCGATTACAATTGCACCTTCTTCGCCGGCATTCTCGGCGATCTGGCGCAACGGCTCGGTGATGGCGCGCTTCACAATGTTTACACCGATCTGCTCGTCACCTTCCAGCTTCAGTCTTTCGAGAGCCGGAACGCAACGCGCCAGAGCTACGCCGCCGCCGGGGACAATACCTTCCTCGACCGCTGCACGGGTTGCGTGCATTGCGTCTTCGACACGAGCCTTCTTCTCTTTCATTTCGGTTTCGGTCGCGGCTCCTACTTTGATCACCGCTACGCCACCGACCAGCTTCGCCAACCGCTCCTGCAACTTCTCGCGGTCGTAATCGCTGGTGGTCTTGTCGATCTGGCTGCGAATCTCCTTCACGCGGCCTTGCACATCACCCGGCTTGCCTTTGCCTTCGACGATGGTCGTGTTGTCCTTGTCGATGGTGATCTTCTTGGCCTGTCCGAGATCGGCGAGCTGCACGTTCTCCAGCTTGATCCCGAGATCTTCCGTGATCGCCTTGCCGCCGGTCAAGGTTGCGATATCCTGCAGCATGGCCTTGCGACGATCGCCGAAACCCGGAGCCTTGACGGCTGCGACTTGCAGCGTGCCGCGAAGTTTGTTCACGACTAGAGTCGCTAGCGCTTCGCCTTCGACGTCCTCTGCGATGATCAGGAGCGGCTTGCCGCCCTTGGCGATCTGCTCCAGCAATGGCAGCAGGTCCTTCATCGAGCTGATTTTCTTTTCGTGGATCAGGATGTACGCGTTCTCCTGCACCGACTCCATCCGCTCCGGATCGGTGACGAAGTACGGAGACAGATAGCCGCGATCGAACTGCATGCCTTCGACCACGTCAAGCTGTGTTTCGAGCGTCTTCGACTCTTCGACGGTGATGACGCCATCCTTGCCGACTTTCTTCATCGCTTCGGCAATGATCTTGCCGATGGTCTCGTCGTTGTTCGCCGAGATCGTGCCCACCTGGGCAATCATCTCGCCGGTGACGGGCTTGGAGAACTTGTCGAGTTCACCTTTGATGCGAGTGCCTTCCTTGTCGAGGCTGCCGCAAATGGCTATGACGGCCTTCTCGATACCGCGCTTCATCGCCATCGGATTGGCGCCAGCAGCGACCGTCTTCACGCCCTCGCGATAAATTGCCTGGGCAAGGACAGTTGCAGTGGTGGTGCCATCGCCGGCGACGTCCGAGGTCTTCGAAGCAACTTCGCGGACCATCTGGGCGCCCATGTTCTCGATGCCATTTGGCAGTTCAATTTCCTTGGCTACGGTGACGCCGTCCTTGGTGATGGTCGGCGAACCGAATTTCTTTTCAATAACAACGTTGCGGCCCTTGGGGCCAAGTGTGACCTTCACAGCGTCAGCCAGCAGGTTGACGCCGCGGAGAATGGCCTGTCGCGACTCTTCTCCATGAACAATTTGTTTTGCCATTGTGTTTTGCTCCTCTATTCGATTTGTGCAGGCGTTCGGCCCGCGAATTTGGTTGGGCTGTAAGCTACGAGCCTTGAGCCAACAACCGATGCCGAGTTTGACTCGGCCTGACCGGGTCAGAGACCCGGCACCACACAAACAACTACCGGCGCGATCCGGCGTGTTCCTTCTTCGCCGAAGTGGTGGCGCCAGTCAGCACGCCGAGTACTTCTTCCTCGCGCATGATGATGAAGTCCTCACCATCGATCTTGATTTCGGTGCCGGAATACTTGCCGAACAGAATGCGGTCGCCTTCTTTTACATCGAGCGGCCGAACCTTGCCTTCTTCGCTGATCTTGCCTTTACCAGCGGAGATCACTTCTCCCTCCATCGGTTTGTCTTTGGCGGAGTCGGGAATGATGATCCCGCCGCGGGTGGTATCGGCTTCTTCGACCCGACGGACCAGGATGCGGTCATGCAGCGGGGTAAATTTAGTTGCCATAGTTGCGTACTCCTTTCAAGAGTTGGTAAGTGGGTTGATCGGACAATCCAAGACTATTAGCACTTGAGGCTTACGAGTGCTAATTATAGGAATGTGAGGAAGCGGTTGTCAAGAGTCGGCGGGGAATAAATATGCAAGTTGTCTCTAATCAACAGGTTATGTCGGTTTGGTTGTTGGTGGGTCGGTCGATGTCGATGTCTAGGCGGCATCCGCTAGTCTGCAGCGTTCGAATCGCTGATGACATCTGCATACTTCTTGGCCAGGAAGGCCATTCTGACTCGGATTTCCTCCTGATCCTCTTTTATGACCGCCTGCAGAATCGAAACGAGATCTTGTTCCTTTTGGGGATCCTTCTCATTGGCGATGTCCCGGCAGAGCTGGCGCAGTAGATCTACGTTGTACATGAAGACTGGTTCACCCCCAATCGGGACATTTTCTTACAAGACCAAGCTCGGT
>Ga0210384_10003786_pt1 | contig 17260 bp, 18 predicted proteins | sample IncBWH2MmetaG_FD_160574 | JGI IMG/M metagenome (GOLD analysis project Ga0210384, IMG submission 160574) | Forest soil microbial communities from Barre Woods Harvard Forest LTER site, Petersham, Massachusetts, United States - Inc-BW-H-2-M | ecosystem: Environmental > Terrestrial > Soil >...
GGCAGGCGCGCTGTTTTATTTTGGCGATGGGCACGCGGCAATGGGAGACGGCGAAATTGCCGGAAGTGCGATTGAAGTGCCGATGCGCGTTCGGCTGCAGTTTGACGTGGTGAAAGGAAAGAGGACAGGATGGCCGAGGTTCGAAAACGAAAAAGAGATCATGACGACTGGAATCTACCGGCCGGTGGATGACGCCGTGCGGATTGCTTTTACCGAGTTGGTGACATGGATTCACGCGGACTACGGTCTTTCCGAGCTAGATGCCTACGAGCTGCTTTCAAAGGTCGCGAAGATTCATCTGACAGAGATGGTGGACCCAAACTACGTGGTGGTTGCTTCAGTTGAGAAGAAATACTTGCCGAGGAAGTGACAGCCGCCTTGTATGGAACCACCTCAGACCAAGCAAAAACTCGCGCGTAAGACAGTCCTCAATCGAACCCAGTCAAAGTCGGCTTGAAGTCCTTCGCAGCCCGATCTTGTGGCAGTGGCTCGCGCCAGAGAACCTCGTGTACTTCAATGGGTTCATCGCGGCCCTTGAGTTTCATCGCGGGGAGCTGGCAGCAGGGAATCTGGCGACAAATCTGAGCGTACGTCGCAGTAGAAATGACAATCTGACCCGGCCCGGCTTGCGAGGTAAGGCGCGAGGCGACGTTTACGGTGTCGCCGATCGCGGTGTAGTCCATGCGGCGTTCGGTGCCGAGGAATCCCACAACGGCCTCACCCGTGTGAATGCCGATGCCGATGTTAAGTGGCAATTTGCCGGAAATCATGTTCAGCTCCGCGAGACTCTTTTGCATGTTCACCGCGGCGCGAACGGCAGCCTCCGCGTCGTTCTGCAGGGCGAATGGAGCTCCGAAAAGAGCCATCAATCCATCGCCGAGATATTTATCCAGTGTTCCATCGTGCTCGAAAATAACGTTAGTCATTCGCGCTAAGAATTCGTTTAGGACTTCCACGGCTTCGCGGGGATTCATTTTTTCGGCCATGGTGGTGAAGCCGCGAACATCGGCAAAGAGAAGCGTGATGCGCTGACTTTCACCGCCGAGACGAATGTCGGCAGCTTCAGCGGTAATTTTTCTGGAAATGGCCGGCGAGAGAAAACGCTCGAGCGCGCTGAGTTGTACGCCTTGACGCATGACTTCGCTCTTGGCCATAACGCGGTCGATGACAAGCCCCGCTTGCGCGGCGATGACGGCAAAAACTTCCAGATCCTCCGGCATAAACGTCCCGCGCTTGGAGAGGTTGTCCACGTAGAGAAGTCCAAACAAGCGATCTCGGCTCAACAGAGGCGCGCACATCGCCGATTGCATTCCGGACATCGCCATGCTTTGGCTGCCCGAGAATCTCACGTCCAGCTTTGCATCCATTACAAGAAGGGGCCCCTTGCTCTCCATCACCTGCTGAATGATGGCGCGCGAAAGCGCCATTTGCGGCGTGGTCGTTTTCGGAGCCTGGCGATAGCGCAGAATGGCGGGCAGAAACGTGTAACTTGACGCGGCGTGCGGCGCATCGCGAAGCGAATCTTCCGTCAGCAGCATGGCGTATCCCCGCTCTGCGCCGTCGATCTGCAGCACGAGGTCAAGAACGCATTGCGTCACCTCTTCGACGGTAGTTTTGTCGCCCAAGGCCCTGCTGACTTTATAGAGAAGAGTAAGCAGGCGATTTTCGCGCCGGAGGTATTCGATACGCCCGTCCGTGTCGACGCGCGAGTCGGTCCATTCCGAGGGCCCCCTGGTTTTGGAGTGATCGAGAAGCTTGGCGACATTTTCCTGATCCAGGATTTGCGTCAGATGCGAGGCCAGCTCTGGAGAGGCCTTGGCTATGACGGTACCCGTTGTCATGTTCTCGAAGCGCAGCTTGATATCGCCGAGGCCGATGACATCTCCGCTCTTCAGCTCCGCGTGTTCGATGCGCACGCCATTGACGAGGACTCCGTTGGCGCTGTGTTGGTCCGTGACAACCCAAGCGTCGCGCTTGCCTTCGAGCAGCGCATGGCTGCGGGAGATGCTCGAGTGCGGAAGGGTGATGTCGTTGGAGGCAGCCCGTCCAATGTGAATCGTCGAGCCGTCTTTCAGCTCATAGAGACGCGGCTCGGCGCCGGGCCGTTCAATGATTAGCCGTGGCATGATTGGATGAGAGCGCTACTGTTATGTTCGACCTCTTTCGGACGATGCGCAACGAAAGTGTTGCGGCAATTGTCTGATTTTGCAATCCAGCTGCTGAGACTCGGCCGCCGTTGAAAAGTGCGACGCGATTTGCGTTAGCATAGCGTAATGTTCAGCGAATTGGTCCTAGACCACTTCCGGAATCCGCGGAACGCCGGAAAGTTGCCGAACGCGAGCGCGCAAGTGCGAGCAACCAATCCGGTTTGCGGGGACATTCTGGAGCTTGCCGTTCGCATCGAAAACGGCGGGATCGCCGAAGTTCGCTTCCTGTGCCGCGGCTGCACGACTTCCATCGCCTGCGCATCGTTCTTGACGGAGAAACTGGTGGGCAGCACTCTCGCGGCGGCGCGTTCGATAACCGCCGAAAGCATTTCCGAGGCCCTGGGTGGGCTGCCGCCAGCTACGTTTCACGGCGCACAACTTGCCACGGGTGCGCTCAGTCTCTTGCTCGCGAAACTGGGTTAGCCGAAACAATCCGGTGGCTCTCAAACGCCTAAAGCCTTCCGCAGTGTGTCAGGATCGTTCAAATCAAGGACACAACCTTCCTCATTGGTGTGGACGACCTGCACGTCGCAGGCATGAGCCCAGACGACGGAGCGCGCTCCCGTTTCGAGTGGCGCATTCATTAGCTCTTGATACAACGCAGAGGAAAAAATAACGGGATGTCCTCGGCGGCCTTCATACACGGGCAGAACGATGGATTTGCCGGAGTTGTAAAAACTATCGATAAGCTCGCCGACGAGCACTGCGCTGATGAGGGGATGATCGATCAGAAGCACAATGATGCCGTCGGTTTGCGCCGGGAGGCTGCGTAGCGCCGCGTGAATCGAACTCAATTGACCATTTTCCCATTGCTCGTTGATGACGATTTCATCGAGGGCCAGATTCACTTCTTTGGCGATGGGCTCTCGATCGGCCCCAAGCACGATGCGGCGCAAACCAATTTTCGGGTGATGGGTCACCTCCAGCAAATGCTCAAGGAAAGGGCGTCCCTGGTAGGACAGGAGCGCCTTCGGCGAACCCATCCGGCGCGATGCGCCGCCCGAGAGGATGACGGCAGCGAGCATGCCACCTCTTTCAGTTTTCAGCGTTCCGTTAATGCCTGGCGCGGTTGGTAATGCAGTTTTTTGTGCGCCCCCGATTCCGCGTTGCGGCGAATGGCAATCAATTCCGCTACGATGCTGATGGCAATTTCCTCTGGAGCTAGGGCGCCAATTTCAAGTCCCATCGGCGCGTAGACGCGTTGAAACTCTTCAGGGCGATAGCCGTCGCTCTCCAAAGCGTTATATACCGAAAGAACTTTGCGCTTGCTTCCAATCATGCCAATGTAGCGCGCTGGCGTGCGAACGGCCCAGCCGAGCACGCGCATGTCTTCCTTGTGCCCGCGCGTGACGATGATCAGATAGCTTGCGGCGTTCGGGTGGATTTTTTCGAAGGCATCCTCGTAAGTCGTGTAAATATCCTGAGCCATCGGGAAGCGTTCGGGGTTTGCAAAAGCTTCGCGGTCGTCAATGACTCCAATTCCAAAACCCGCGGCGCTGGCCGCCTTCGCCACCGCCATCGAAACGTGTCCGCCGCCGAATAAATAGAGAACAGGCTGCGGCAGAATGGGTTCCACGAACACTTCCAGGGTTCCGCCGCAAATCAGGCCGTTGTCGTAGGTAGCTTCATGGTTCAGATTGAAGACCATTTTGCGCGGCGCTTCCTTGTGCATCACGTCATTAGCTGCGGCCCAAACTTCGGCTTCGACGCATCCTCCGCCAATGGTCCCGGCGATTGAGCCGTCGTCGCGCACGAGCATGCGGGAGCTTTCGTAACTGGGAATCGAGCCGTTCGTGTGCACGATCGTCGCCAGGGCCCCGCGCTGCCCCGCGCGCCGCATCTTTACGATTTCTTCAAACAAGTCCACGCCTTGCCTCAGCCCTCAGCCTACGGCGCGGCATTGGTCATGTCAATGCAAGCGCGGTCAGGTCGGGTGCCATTTCGGAAGCCTTCTGGACACCTCATCCCGTGGGTGTTACCTTGCGTTTTTAGACCAAGCGAGGAGGTTGAATGAGGGCCATCCGATTCCATCAGCATGGTGGGGCCGAGGTTCTGAAATATGAGGATGTCCCGGAACCCGTTGTGCGCGCAAACGACGTGCGTGTGCGCGTCAAGGCTTGTGCTTTGAATCGTCTCGATCTGTGGGTGCGGGGCGGCTTGCCCAACGTGCCGATTCCGCTACCGCATATCCCTGGGAGCGACGTGGCCGGCGAAGTCGCGCAAATCGGGGCGGAAGTCACAACGGTCCGGGTTGGCCAGAAAGTGGTGCTTGCCCCCGGTGTGACCTGCGGCAAATGTGCTGCATGCATCTCCGGCCACGATAATCGCTGCCGGCAATTCACAAACTTGGGGTACATGATCGACGGTGGGTGCGCTGAATTTGTTTGCTGCCCGGAAGTGAATTGTTTGCCTTATCCCGAACGCCTATCGTTTGAAGAGGCGGCTAGCATTCCGCTTGTTTTTCAAACCGCGTGGCACATGCTTGTCTCGCGCGCGGAACTTCAGCCCGGAGAAGACGTGCTGATTCTCGGCGCAGGAAGCGGCGTCGGCAGCGCTGCGATTCAAGTCGCCAAGTTTTTCGGCGCGCGCGTCATTACCACGGCGGGTACCGATGAGAAACTGTCGAAAGCCCGAGAACTGGGCGCCGACCACGTCATCAACCACAACTCTCAGAAAATCCGCGACGAAGTGCGCCGCATTACGAACAAGCGCGGAGTGGATGTGGTGTTCGAACATGTGGGCACCGCAACGTGGGACGAGAGCGTAGCGAGTCTGGCTCTCGGCGGCCGCTTGGTGACGTGTGGTGCGACCACCGGGTATGACGCCAAGATTGATCTGCGATTTCTGTTCAGCCGCCAGCTCTCTTTGCTCGGCTCCTACATGGGCGCGAAGTCGGAGCTGCAAACGGTCATGAAGCTCGTGGCCGCAGGCCGCCTTAAGCCCCTAGTTGATCGCCTCTTTCCGCTTGCGGAGGCCGCCGCAGCCCATGCTTATCTCCAAGCAGGATCACAGTTCGGCAAAGTGGTCCTTACGGTTTAGCCCATCCGGGCGGAAACTCTGCTATTCTCTCGGCGTCTCGCGCGCGAAAAAAGGAAAGCAACGAACATGGCTAGCTGGCAGGCTCATCTAGCGGTGTGGATCGTCAAATGGCGCGTCAAGCGAAAGCTCCGCGGGGTACGAGATTACCGCGTGGCGCGCAAAATTCTTCGCCCTGATCCCTACAAGGTGCCCGCCTCTATTCGCATTTCTCCTGCGCAAGTTGGCGGCGTTACCGGAGAATGGGTGGGAGGGAACGGCGCGACAAAAACCGTTCTGCTGTATCTGCATGGCGGCGGATACTTCGGATGTTCGGCGCAATCCCATCGCCCCATCACTGTAGGCTTCGCCCTAGAGGGATTTCGAGTTCTAGCTCCTGATTACCGCCTTGCGCCAGAAAATCAGTTTCCAGCCGCGGTCGACGACGCGGTCGCCGCTTATCGCGGTCTCCTCGGCGAAGGATATTCGACCGAAAGTATTGTTATCGGCGGAGATTCTGCAGGCGGCGGTCTTGCGCTCGCTCTTCTGCTGGCGCTCCGCGAAGCAGGGATTCCGTTTCCGGCGGGAGGGTGCCTTTTTTCACCGTGGACAGACCTTGCCGCCACTGGCGAATCCATTCGCACGAACGCAGATCGCTGCGCCATGTTCAATGGACCGGACATCGGCCCAAGTGCGCGCTACTATTTGGGAGACACCGATCCGCGCAACCCGCTAGCCTCTCCGCTCTATGCAGACCTCGCTGGTCTTCCTCCACTTCTTATTCACGTTGGCGCGGATGAAATTCTGCGCGACGATTCCACGCGTTTCGCCGAACGTGCCCGAGCAGCGGGTGTTCGTGTCGAGCTTAAAATTTGGCCAGTCGTTCCGCACGCGTGGCAGCTTGCACCGCACCGTGTTCCAGAAGCTCGGCAGTCGTTGCGTGAAAGCGCGGCGTTCCTGCGCGCGGTGGCAGCCCCAGAAGCGTCGATCAAGGTAGCGTGACGGTCGATGACGGATAATCTCAACCAAGGCCGCCAGGTGGAAGAAATCAAAATCGACATTCTCATCGTCGGCGGCGGTTTTTCCGGCCTGTGCATGGCCATCAAGCCGCGCGAAGCAGGTATGAATTCGTTTCTGCTCCTCGAGGAGAGCGACGACATCGGCGGAACCTGGTACGACAACCGCTATCCCGGTTGCGCGTGCGACATGCCCTCGCATTTGTATTCCTTTTCGTTCGAGCCATCGCCGGATTGGTAGCGCATGTATCCCGGGCAGGACGAAATTCACGATTATCTGAAACGCTGCGTGCAACGCTACGAACACGCGTCCCACATCCGGCTGAATACGCGCTTTCAGGAAGCGCTTTGGAATGAGGCAGAGAGCGTGTGGCGGGCCGCCGCCGGTGAGGGAATGCGCATCCGGGCGAGGGTGCTCACCGCTGGCTTCGGTGGTTTGCACGTGCCGCAATATCCCCAATTGACGGGCTTTCAGCGTTTTGCGGGCCCCCAATTCATTCTTCCGCTTGGAATCACCGCGTCGACTTGCATGGCAAGAACGTAGCCGTCGTTGGTACTGACGCAAGCGCCATCCAGTTTGTTCCCCAGATCGCCCCTCGCGCCGGAAAGCTTTCTCTTTTCCAGCGCGCCACCGCCCTGGATTGTGCCGCGCGTGGATTTTCCCATCGCAGCCAAGTGGCGGCAGCGCTTCCCTCGTTTCCCGCTCATCATGCGGGCGTTTCGGCAATGCATTTTCTCGCGGCAGGAGTTTCGCGTTCTCGGCTTTCTCGGCAATCGCTTTGTTCGCGGAAAGGCGACGGAAATTGCCACACATCATCTCGAGAAGCAAATCAGCGACCGCAACTCCGTGCTGCATTGAAACCCAATTACGAATTGGGCTGCAAACGGGTCCTCGTGTCGGATGACTACTATCCGTCCTTGACCAGACGCGTCGTAGAGTTGGTCATCGACGCAATCGCGGAAGTCCGTGAGCACGGCATCGTAACGGCGGACGGTGTCGAGCGCCCAGTGCATGTCTTAGTCATTGGCACAGGCTTTCGTGCCACAGAGCCGCTCATCGGCGTTCAGCTGGTGGGCCGCGGCGGCGTAGAAATTCACGATGCCTGGCGCGAGCGCATGAGCGCATATCTTGGCGTAACCGTCAGCGGCTTTTCCAGCCTCTTTTTGCTTCTCGGACCCACCACGGGATTGGGACACAATTCCGTCGTTCTGATGATCGAAGCGCAAGTCCGCTACGTGATGAGCTGTCTGGCGCTCGTGAAACGCGGCCAAAGGCGCGTCCTCGACGTGTGACCAGAAACAGAAAAGCAATTTGTCACTGACATCCATTGCCGCTTGGCAGGCACGGTCTGGCAATCTGGAGGCTGCCGCAGCTGGTATCAAGATCAACGTACGGGCGAAAACGCCGCACTTTGGCCGGGATCGGTTGTCGCGTACACCCATCGCACGCGAACGGTTTCGCCCGCCGACTACGATCTGACGTAGCCCTGCGGGAATCGCCGCCGGCACTTCATTTGTCTCCATCGCCCGGCTGTGCCAAAATGATGTTATACGAGGGCCCCATGAGTACATCGCTCGGCAAACACGTCACACTCACCAAACCCGACGACTTCGGCAGTCTGCTCGAAGACGAAGGCATTATTTTTACGACGCTCGACAAGGCCGTCAATTGGGCCCGCAAGAGTTCCATTTGGCCTCTTGGCTTCGGGCTTGCTTGCTGCGCTATCGAAATGATGTCCATGGCCGCCGCGCGCTTTGATGTCGCCCGTTTCGGTGCAGAGGTTTTCCGTCCCTCGCCTCGCCAAGCCGACCTGATGATCGTCGCCGGCCGCCTCTCGCAGAAAATGGCGCCCGTCATCCGCCAGCTATATGATCAAATGCCCGAGCCGAAGTGGGTCATCTCCATGGGCGCCTGCGCCACCTCCGGCGGTGTGTTCAACAACTACGCCATCGTGCAAGGCTGCAACCAAGTGATTCCCATCGATGTTTACGTGCCCGGCTGCCCGCCGCGCCCTGAAGCGGTTCTCTACGCCATCCTCCAACTGCAGAAGAAAATCGACAACGAAAAGGGCTCCTTCAAGCGCGCTTTGAATTTGTCGTAACGCGCTCATCGAAAACCCGTGTGTCTGAACTTCGGTGCGCCGCGGTTCTCAAGTATTATCTCCGACGGAATTCCGGCGCTCCTCGCCTCATCCAACATCCAAAGGAACTACGCACATGGCCCATTCGTCTGAGGATCACCGCCAGCTTCTTCGCCACACGGTGGCCACGGTCGCTTATCGCGGGGCCAAAGCCGTGCGCGGCGCCCCGGAATCGTTCGCCGCGTTTGCCCTAACCGATGGCTCCCGCACACCGGCGAAGATCCTCGCCCACATGGGAGATCTTTTTGATTGGGCCTTTTCGATGGCGCGTGGAGAGGCGGCTTGGCACGATTCCGAGCCGCTCTCTTGGGATGCGGAGATCGCCCGTTTCTTCGCCGTATTGAAAAAGTTCGATGACTATCTCGTTTCGCCAGAACCCCTACATTCTTCCGCCGAAGGCTTGTTCCAGGGACCCATCGCGGACGCGCTCACTCACATCGGCCAGATTGCCATGCTGCGCCGTCTCGCTGCCTGCCCAATTAAGGGCGAGAACTACTTCAAGGCGGAAATTACCGCGGGCCGTCTCGGCCTCGCGCAGGCCACACCGCGCCGCGAATTCGAGTGACGCCGCAAGAACCAACACAAATCTCAGTCTTTCCGAAAAAATTCACCGCGCCGAAGTGACCGTCTTTTTCTTGGCCGCATCGCACCTGTCGCTGTAGAATTAGAGTCCGGCCCAAGCCCTTGTGGCCCGGCACCAGTCGGCTGCGCACTGTGCAATTCGGGACTCCGCCCTCTTCGGAACGTTGATAAGCTTCGCCTCAAAGGAGACATCTGACTCATGTCTAGAGTTCTGGCCGTCCTACTCACCTTGTGTTTCGCCAGCATCCCCATTCTCCGAGCTGCCCCGGCTCACACGCGCCCAGACTGGCAAGATCAGCAGCAAGACCAGCCCCCGCCGCAGTCGCAGGATCAAGTTCCGTACCAGGATCAGGCAGCTCCTTACGAGAATTTCTCACCCGATCAGCTCGACAATCTACTTTCGCCCATTGCGCTCTATCCCGACCCGCTCCTCGCTCAGGTTTTTGTCGCCGCCACCTTTCCGGATCAGGTCGAAGAAGCCGCGCGATACGTTCGCGAAAATGGCCAGAATGGCATAGACGATCAAGACTGGGACGTCAGCGTAAAAGCCGTCGCGCACTATCCCACGGTTATCGGAATGATGGCCGACAAGATCGACTGGACCACATCGCTCGGGCAAGCCTATGTCAACCAGTCGACCGACATCGCATCCTCCGTGCAACGTCTTCGACATTTGGCTCGCAGTGCCGGAAATCTTCAATCCTCGCCCCAACAGGAAGTTTTGGAGCACGACAACTACATCGCGATTAGTCCGTATCAGCCGGAGTATATCTACGTGCCGGTCTACGACCCCGCGATTATCTACTATCGCCGCCCCTACTATGGTCCCGCAATCACCTTTGGCGTTGGCTTTCCAATTGGCGCCTGGCTCAACCTGGATTTCCGCTGGGGCTACGGCGGCGGTTGGGGCGGCGTGTACTACACCGGATGGCGCCGCGAAGGCTGGGGCGGTGGATGCTGGAACTGTGGCTGGATCGGCCGCAGCCGAGGCCGGGTGAATATCGTAAACAATGTGTACATCAACAATCGCTACACCACTATCAACGTCAATCGAACGGTCATCAATCGGCAGGTGAACGTCAACAACATCAATCGCTACAACTCGGTCCACAGGGACGTGCGGTACGACAACGTCCAGAAAAACAACATGCGCGTCGACAGGGGGGGCGGTCCCGGCGGCAACCGGCCTGGAAACAACGGAAACTATGGACGGCCGGGGGGTGGGTCCCCCGGGGAGAATCGCTCCGGCGTAAACAACAAAATCATCGACCGCAACATCGATCGCGGCAATCCGCGAATCGATCAGTACCGCGGCCGCGACAACAACAACAACAACAACAACAACGTTCGCAACGATCGTCCGCCCAATACCGTGCAACAAAACCGGCCCACTCCCGGAAGCAACAGTGACATGCGCTACCAGAACCGCAATCCGGGACAAACTCCAGGACGGCCGCCGGTTCAGCCCAGCATAAACAACGGCCCCCACACCTTTAACAAGAACGAAAGCCACTTCGATCCACACGTCACCAGTCAACGCGGCCAAGACAGCCGTCAGCAAGCTGCGCGGCCACAGCCGCCTTCTCACCCCGCAGCGCAACCCAGAGCGGAAAATAGACCGGCGCCAGCGCCGCATGGCGGTGGAGAAAGGAAGAGACCGTGAAGAATACCCATGAAAAAGCGATGGAAACCATGAACGGAGATGGACAAATGAAAAACATCAGCACATCCGTTTTGCCCGCGCTTGCGGTTATGACGCTGATTCTTGCCACCTGCCTCTTTGCGGGCGTTCCGAATGCTCACCCGCAAGCCGCGGTCCAATCGACGTTTTCATCGGCCGACGACGCTTTGCAGGCCCTCGTTTCGGCGGCCAAGGAAAAAGATCGTGTTTCCCTCGCCAAGCTCTTCGGACCCGACTACCAGAAGTTGCTCACCGGTGACGAAGTCGAAGACAACAAAGACCTCGACGCGTTTTCTTCCGCCGCCAGTGAATCTGCACAACTCCAGAAAGTGAATGATTCCAAGTTCGTTGTCACTGTCGGACAGGACAATTGGCCGACGCCCATTCCGCTCGTGCAAAAAGACGGCAAGTGGCTCTTCGACACCAAAGCGGGCCTTGAAGAAGCTCTCGACCGCAAGATTGGCGAAAATGAACTCTCCGCAATCGCCACCTGCCGCGCTTACGCCGTGGCTCAGTGGGAGTACTACACCGAAGGTGATTGGGATCACGATGGCGTTGCGGAATACGCGCAGAGGCTGATCAGCACATCAGGGAAGCATGACGGGCTCTATTGGGAAACTTCGGAAGACGACAAGCCAAGCCCGCTCGGCAAATTAATTGCCGCTGCTCGTGCCGAGGGCTACGGCCCGAAGACAGAAACTCCTGATGCTGCCGGAAAAGGTGGCGCTCAAGAAAAAGAAACAGTTTCTGAAGAGCGTGCTCCCTATCACGGCTACTACTTCAAGATACTCGCACGCCAAGGCGCAGCAGCGCCAGGCGGAAAGTACGGCTACGTCATCAACGGCAGCATGATCGCCGGCTATGCCTTCGTCGCTTATCCGGACAAATGGGGCAGTTCCGGCGTAATGACCTTCATCATCAATCAGCAAGGCCGCGTCTATGAAAAAAATCTCGGTGCCAACACCGCGAGACTCGCTGCCGCGATGACCGAGTACAATCCCGATCCCAGCTGGAAGTTTGTCAAAGCCGATCAGTAGAGCGAACCGAGGATGATCATTTAGCTGGCGCGGCGGAGAAAAAAGCGTCAGGGAATTTGGAAACGACGGCAGCTCCTCCGCACCATCTCAATTGGCTTCCTGCAGCATTGTGGTCCTTCCGGACATAGCCCATACCGATGGCCTGGGCCAGGAAAGAGGGAACGGCTGCCCGCGTAACCGAACCAACTTCCTTCCCGTCCACCGTCAGCGTTTCGCCGGCATTCGGCGCGCTCGCTCCGTCAAAAATAAGGTCAACCCTCCGCCGGTTGACTTGGCCGCGTGAGCGCACGCGTTCGACTATCTCTTGTCCCGTGTAGCAGCCCTTGGTGTAGCTGATGTGGCTGCCCTCGAGGCCTGCCTCGTGCGGAATCTGCTTTTCTCCGAAGTCGTATCCAAACCACGCCACGCCCTGCGCCAACCGCTCCGCGCTCAGTGCCGCGTAGCCCATCGGACCACCACCGTGTTTCCTCACACTTTCCAAAAGGATCTGCCACAGTTTTGCTAGCGTCTCTCGCTCCGCCAAAAATTCGCCTCCGGCAATTCCGCCGGGAGAGCGCTTCGTGATGCAGCAGGGAATTGACGCGACCGTAGTCTCCCAGCGGCCAAGCTCGGAAAGTGTCGAAAGATCGATTCCGGTAAGTTCCTGGGCGACAGCCGCCGCTTTTGGTCCCTCAACTGCCAATGTGCCGTAGCGTTGCGTTTCATCCGTCAGCGTCACATCATCCATGATGATGTACTTGTCGAGCGATTCGATCAGCCGCTCTCGAATCATCGCGTAAGAAACACAGAACAGACTGTCGGACTGCGCTTGCGTCTCGATTTCCGCGAGAATGTGTCCCTGAGGATTCAGCAGCAGCGACGCATTGCCCTGTCCAGTCGCGAGGTCCTTAATGTTGTTCGTCAGGATGGCGTTCAAATAACGCACACGATCCGGCCCAGCAAAAGAGAGATAGGCGCGGTAATTCTTGTCGACCAGAGCAACGCTCTGGCGCGCAGACTCCTGCTCGGCTCGCGGGTCGGTCCAATAGTTCGGCAGGACGCAACCGAACCACGTTCCCATGGTTGCTCCAGCCCCTTTATGCAAAGCGACAAGTGGCGTTTCCTGCGCGGTGCCGGTCTCTCCAATCTCCATGCTTCTCCTTCAGCTACCAGCTTAACAAAGCGAGCCCCCGCCCCGCGCCTCTCCTGAATCGGCGGACGTGGATGTTATAATCAATGGCTATGACCGATGCCTTGCCCACCTTCGACGCTGTCTCGCAAGGACTCATCCACATCACCATTCCGGTTGGAATGTTGCAGTGCAACTGCTCGATCATCGGCGATCCCGTCAGCCGCGAGGCGTTGGTCATTGATCCCGGCGACGAAGTCACACGCATCCTCGAATTACTCGGCCGGCACAAGCTGACGGTCAAAGCCATCGTCAGCACCCATGCCCATATCGATCATGTCGGCGGTCTTAGCAAGCTGCGGCAGTACACCGGCGCACCCATCTTAATGCATCGCGACGACCTGCCGCTTTATCAAGGCATGGAAGTGCAGGCCGCGTTTCTCGGCGTTGCCACACCGGAAATCACCGAAGTGGATCAGCTTTTGAAAGAGGGTGACGCACTGAGCTGGGGTTCGTTCGAGGCCAGCGTCATTCACACTCCCGGCCACACTCCCGGGAGCGTTTGCCTCTACGTGCCGAAAGACGCCGGAGCCGTCGCCATGCTTACTCCGCGTCTCTTTGCGGGCGACACACTCTTCGCCGGAAGCATTGGCCGCACTGATCTGTGGGGCGGCTCGATGGACCAGATCACCGACTCGCTTCGCGGCAAACTCATGCAGTTGCCCGATGACACCATCGTCTATCCCGGTCACGGCCGTCTGACCAGCATCGGCCAGGAACGCAACACCAATCCGTTCTTAATTCACACCTGATTCCTTGCGACGGCCGAGCGTCGCTGATTTCGTTTATGCAGATGCGCTTCAGCGAGGAGTGCGGCCCTAATCACCCGTTCCGTTGTTCCCGCCGGAGTTTCAGTTCTTCCATCACCGATTGCACGAGCTGCTTCGCGTGCTCAAGTTCCTGACTGATGATGCGCAGATCCATCGCCGGAACGGCAGTATTTCGCTGGCTCGTGCAATACACGCCGTGCTGGCCGACGAGCACCAGCGCATTGGTCAGGCGGTCCAGCGACACTGCGAGCCGCCCGCGCTCCCGCCCGTACATCTGCTCAAAATGCTCCAGCTCATCCTTATGCTCATCAAATGCATTCATGGATTGCAGTCCTTGTTCGTTCGAAGGCTTTAGCCGGTGCGGCGGACGGTTGCACATCGGGCACACGCGGCACGCGCCAAACTTTACCGCACACGGCGCACGGAACATAATCCGCTGAAGCCATCTGGAGACGATCAACCCAGTCCTGGTGGCGCAATCCGTGGGTTTTGCGGGATGTAGTCCGGCCTCTCGGCGAGCTTGGGAAAAGATTCGGCTGGAGCACTCTGACAATGCGACGATCCGATTTGGTGCAGCACAAGGAAAAAGACAAGGGCGGGCTAACGCGTACCTCGCAAATCGTCTTCGGTGAGCGGCAGCATCTGCTTCGCGTTCTCGATTCGCTCGAAGGCACCGATCTGCCGATTGCTCGTCTGCAGCAGGAGCGCCGCACTCTGGAAGACCTAATCCATGCGCGCACCCGCGACCTCAATCAAATCAACACCGCATGGGACGAGAAGATCGGCCTGGTTCTAAGCGCCGACGCCAAACCAGAAATGCTCGAAAAACTCGTCAAGCGAGCTCCCGAGGAAGATTTCTATCTGCTGAGGCTGATCAGCGAGCACCCGCGCGCCAACGCGAAAACTTTGAACAAGCTGGCCAAGCATCCCTACGGCGCAATCCGAGAAAATGTCGCCCGTCATCCAAACGCCGATGCCGGCACACTGACCTGGCTAAGCAAGGATCGCAGCCAGCCGCTCTGGTACCTCGTTGCGTTCAACCCCAATACTCCAACTCCTCTACAGCGTCGCCTCCGCGACCGCTTGAAAAAGCTGGGCGAAAACCAACTCTCCAGGTAGGCATCGTCAGTCCAGGTGGTTTCGCAGGAGTTTCGCAGCGCTCTCCGGTCCGCCTCGACCGACACTCAAGCCAGAACATTTCTCATCTTATAGCGGATGCTAGAAACCGACGGTTGCCGCAGCGGCCCGCCCGCCGCTAGCATGTCCTGTCTTTTGCCAATGCCAGAGATAGTAGAATGGCGCCAGATCAGTTCCGAGTAGAGGTGTCTCCATTGCGAGATAAAGATGATTGGTGAGGCGAAGCAGCCATCGCCGGGGTGGCCATTCTTGCGCACCAAAAAATGGACCATCCTGGCTATTTCTGTCGTGATTATCGTGCCGTGCCTTTGGCACCGCCGCATCGAAGCCGGCGATTTAGGGAGCCATGTCTACAACGCATGGCTGGCCCAGTTAATCGAGAAAGGCCAAGCTCCGGGTCTCTACCTCGTACGCCAGTGGAACAACGTCTTGTTCGACTGGATCCTGCTGCACGTCGCGAATGTTGTGGGCTTCGCGGCTGCGGAAAAGATTGTGGTCTCGGCGTGCGTGTTTATTTTCTTCTGGGGAGTCTTTGTCTTTGTTGCGGCGGCGAGCGGCCGGCCGCCTTGGTTTCTCGTTCCGTCGATAGCCATGCTCGCTTACGGATACTCCTTCAACATGGGGTTCCTCAACTACTATCTGTCCCTCGGGCTGGCCTGTTTTAGCTTGGCTTTTTTGTGGCGAGGAAGGGGACCCGAGCGGTTCCTTGGCTGGGGTATCGTGCCGTTCGTTCTACTTGCCCACCCTGTGGGATTTGTCTGGCTCGTGGGGACGGCCCTCTATTTGATTCTTTGGACAAAGCTGCCAAAGTGGTGGAATTCGGCGGTGTTGCCCGTCGCCATTGCTGCGCTGTTGGTTGTTCGATGGTATCTGGCAAAGCGCGCCCAGTTCCCGGTGGATTGGTCGGACACCCCGTTCTACCTCCTGAACGGAGCAGATCAGCTCGTACTGTACGGCGACCGCTACGTCTGGCTGGCCTGGACGGCTCTGCTGTTCGGAATCGCATCCTTCTTCTTCCAAGCGCGCTCGTCCAGCAGCGACAAGGCGTCACTGAAATTGTTGATTCTCCCATCGCAGCTCTATCTTGTCGCAATTTGTGCAACTGCTTTTCTTCCAGAAGATCTTCGCCCGTCGCTGCACGGGGGCTGGATTGGACTTCTGGTTTTCCGCCTCACCACCGTTTCTGCCATTTTCGGTCTTTGCGTATTGGCGAGCCTGCGGCTCCAGAAATGGCAGCTCGCCGGTTTTATGGCCGTCGCGATCGTTTTCTTCGCGTTTCTCTATCAAGACACCCAAGCGCTCAATCGCATGGAATCCAACGCCGAGAAGCTGTTCTCGGGACTCCCTTATGGGACGTGCGTAATCCCGACGATCGGGGCGCCCGCGGACTCGCGAGTGCAATTCATCGGTCACCTGGTGGATCGCGCATGCATCGGACGGTGTTTTACCTACTCCAATTACGAGCCTTCCTCGGGCCAGTTCCGCGTTCGCGCGAGGAAGGGAAGTCCGGTGGCGACGGACTCGGCGGATGACTCCTCGGACATGGAAGGCGGTTCGTACGAGGTGCAGGACAGCGACCTTCCTTTGGTACAAATCTACCAATGCGATGAGGCCGATCCCACGCGGTTGTGCCTCCACAACCTTGCTGCAGGAGAAACGACCGGCCAGGTAGGATTGCATGCGCCGACCCCTCCAAAAGCAGACAACCCTCCGAAATCCGACCATCCCCCGCAGTAGACAATTTGGCTCTTGCGCCAGTCCAATATCGTGTAAAATTGGCTCCAGGTAAGAGACAATGCTGCCACTTCATCTCCAGCCTCAAAGCCACGTTCCGCTGTACATCCAGCTTCGCGACCAGCTGCGCTCCCTGGTGCATGCGGGCGATTTGCGCCCCGGCGACCGCATCCCGGCCAGCCGCGAGCTCGCCACCATGCTGGGAGTGCATCGCACCACCGTGGCCAACGCGTATGCCGAGCTTGAGTCCGAAGGCCTCATCCAGGGCCACGTCGGCCGCGGCACATATATCAAGGGCAATGGAAATGGCTTGAAGCTTACGCCTCCGCCGCCTCCGGTCCTCAATGGAAGCGAAGGCCTTCGCTGGGAACTGCTCTTTGCCGACGAACGTGGCGAAGAAGCCCTCAGCCGTTTGACGGCCAGCGCCCCAGGAAACGCCTTATCCTTTGTGATGGCTCGCCCTGCGGAAGAATTCTTCCCCGTCGAGGAATTGCAGATTTGCGTGAACGCGGTCTTGCGCCGCGAAGCCACCGATGTTTTGAAGCTCGGACCTTCGGACGGCTACGGCCCCCTGAAGGAAGCGTTGCTCGAACATCTTCGCGCCGACGGCATCCCTGCGAAGGACGAGAATCTCCTAATCACCGACGGATGCCAGCAGTCGCTGGACATTATCAGCAAAGCCTTTGTGCGGCCAGGCGATTCCGTCATTCTCGAGAATCCTACGTATCCCGGCGCGGTGGCGATTTTCCACGGCGCACGCGCGCGTTGTCTT
>Ga0210384_10003787_pt1 | contig 17259 bp, 9 predicted proteins | sample IncBWH2MmetaG_FD_160574 | JGI IMG/M metagenome (GOLD analysis project Ga0210384, IMG submission 160574) | Forest soil microbial communities from Barre Woods Harvard Forest LTER site, Petersham, Massachusetts, United States - Inc-BW-H-2-M | ecosystem: Environmental > Terrestrial > Soil >...
TTACGCGAAAAGTCCTGGGCGCTACTCGACGGCCCGTATCTCTGGTCCAGGGCGTGACGGATGTTGACGAGCGTATCGTTTCCGAGGTTGGCGCCGGAATGGAAAAACCAGGTGTCGTTGATGGGCCAAAGCTTGTCGGCCGGGATGAACTTCTTCAGGCTCTCGTAGGTGGGTATGTGTTCGTTGTCGCCTTGCTCAGCGCAGGATCCGCGTGAAGCTGCATACTTTCCGCTGAACCAGTAGGTTGGAGGCCGCCAACTGTACGGACCCTCCATGTGAATGCCGTTCCACTTACGCTCCCCTTGATCGTCCTTGGCGAAGGAAGAGACGGTGTCCACGGTGGCGTTCTGCCAGTGCAGGCCGGTAAGAATTTTGTGATACGTATTCAGGACGGCGTCGGGAGGCAAGCCGTCGCTTCCGTTGGCCCATATAAACACGGAGGGATGGTGGCGAAGCATCGAGATCTGTGAACGGAGACTCTCTTCTGCAACCCGGTGATCTTCTTCATCCCATTGATCCCACATTTCCCACTGGTTGCAGCACATCCAACCGAACATCAGCGGGATGCCTTGCTCATCGGCGAGTTCGACGATGTGTTCGCTGGAAATCTTCGACTCCCAGCGGAGCATGTTTAACCCGAGGTCTTTTGCGTAGCGCAGGACGGCGGCTTCGCGATCCGGGTCATAGCGATATAAAAGGTCAGGCGTGTAGACGCCCCCACGCACCAGGAAATCCTTGCCGTTAACTTTGAGATAAAAATTTCCGCCCTTGCCGACGCTGGGAAATTGTTCATCGTGGTCGCGATACTGGGTAATCGACCGGACGCCGAAGCGGATGTGAGCAACGTCGGAGAGTTCGTTGTTCTCGAGAAATTCGAGGTGCAGGTCATACAGGCTTGGGCTTCCCATGGTGTAAGGCCACCAAAGATCAGGCTTAATGATGGCGAGCTGGGGATACTGCGAGGGAGTGAAGCTGGTCTCGCGTTCCTCACCTGGAGCAAGGGTAATCGGCTGTTCGACTTGAATGGTAACTTTGCCAGGTCGCGAGATTGTCCCCCGAAGAAGTCCATTTATTTGCCGGTTAGCGGTATTTCGGAGAACGGTGTACACCGTTAATTTGGCCGAAGTGGGTTGCGGTAAAGGAAGCTCTGTGTTAACGAGCGGATGACTGAGCGTAGTGGCGCCCGAAACCTTCAAGTAGACGGGCTTCCAGATGCCCGCATTGCGGTCTGGAACGAAGGAGATTCCGTGACTATTCTCTTTTCGCGGCCCTTGATAGCCCAAATATTTCCAGTTCAGCCAGTCAAACCAACTGTCGGCCAACTCAATGCCATCGACGTCCTGAATCGCTCGTTCCGGTGTTACTTTTACCGCGAGTGTATTGCGCTGCCCCGGCTTGATCCACTGCGTCGCGTTGAATTCGTGCGCGTTGTACATGCCGACTACGTGCTTACCGTCCGCGATCAGCTGGCCATTCAGCCAAATCTCGGCACGATAGTTAATGCCGGGAAACTCCAACGAATAAACCGCATGTTCGGAAGGTGCTTGAAATGTAGTTCGATACCACCAATCGTGTTTGTAAAGGTCTTGAGGAACATTTTCCGCCATGTTCTTCCCAACATAGAGATCGGGATAGACGCCGTCTTCTTCAAGGATCTCAAGAACGGTGGCAGGCATTCGGCGAATCGTGTGCCAATCCGCGTCTTTGTAGTTGGGGAGCGAGATGTCTGCTCCGGAGATATGCAGGGTATTTGCCGACGTCAGTTTCCAGTTGTCTACAAGCTCGATCGTTCTCGGAGACTTTGAGGCCGCGGAGAGCGGGACGTGGCCGGCACAGATCGACAAGAGCAGCGGAACGCTTAGTCTGAAGAGTCGCATGCGAGTTTTGTTCATCGAACAGACCTGGTGCGTCGACTTATGACTTCCGATCTCACCGGACAGCATGTTGACCTCCGACACTGAACCCCAGGACGTTGACCTACCAAGGACGCGATCGCAAACGGACTAAACCCTCCGGCCAGTTCTCCGCGACCAAGCACTTGACCATCGCGGGGATTGAAAGAACGACATCTCCTTGGGCTTGCTCTATCCATACGGGACTCGAAACATTTGTCCAACCTAAGTGCTCGTATAAACTCTGCATTGCCGGCCTGCAAAAAAGTAAAATGAAACTCGCAGACCTCTGGCTCAACACAAATGCTTCTGCCGCTTCCATCGCAATACGACAATACCCATGTCCTCTGCATTCGGGCCGTGTCAGCACCCCGCCGATTCCCGCGACCACAATAGGATTTCCATGGACTTCAATCGTCTGGTGAACGAGTCCAACGTGACAGACCCTCTTTCCCCGTTGAAAGACAAGAATGTGCCTTTCCGTAGGTCTCCACTGCAACTGATACACACGAGTTTGGCTGGGATCTTCTTCCATTCCAGCCACCTCGTTTCGATCTTCGGCGGTATAAGAATCCACGATTCGAAGCTCGAAGGGTTCAATCGGGCTAGAGGGTTCAACGTTTCGATTTGTTTGCATCCTGTAGCCAATCACAGAGCTCATACGGCAACGTTCGATTGCTTTCTCGTTTAGTGCAGCTGAAATTGCTGTACTACTCTGGTAATCACGCCATCCGGACTCGGGTTGTCAGGGTCCAGGTGCGAGGCCAGACTCAGGTGATACGCGAGCAACTGGGGGAAAATAATTTCGAACGGTCCGCGCAAATCGTCAGGCAAATCTGGCGCCATGGCCGGAATGAAATCGTGGCCAAGTTCGCCGTCGGAATCGGTCCTTCCAATCACAACCGTGTGACCAAGCTTTTTCTGCCTTAGTTCCCGAATCACATCCACTTCGAATCGGCGCCTTTCCGCGTCTGATGAGAGCACGCACAGGACGAGAGCGTCGGGCCGAAGAAAACTCATCGGGCCATGGCGAACACCCAAAAAAGTTTCGCTTATCACCGCGGTCCGCCCGGCCGTCATCTCGAGGATCTTGAGGCTCGCTTCCTTCGCGAGCGGACCCAAACCAGCCGAAGTCAGCACCATAACGCGAGAAGCAGATTGAGGCGCCAAACGCTGCGCAACTTTTTCAAGGCCAGAAAAAGCGCTGTTGACTGTGGCTATGATGGTAGGGAGATGCTCCGTCAGGACCGCACCGCGGTAGACCGCCATGCCCGCCAAAAGCAAATTGGAAAAGGAACCGGTCATCACGAGACTACGGTCATTTGTTCGGGGGTCGAGGACAAGGGTGTTTACATCCGGCAACTGTGCGAGCTGCCCATGTTCATTGCAAGTGATCGCCAGATGGACTACCCCAGGAAACATTTGTTTGATACGCGCAATGACGCCGACACTTTCCGGACTTTCCCCCGAGCGCGCCATCGACACGAGCACGCCATTCGAAACAAAGTTTGGAGCTAGATGGAACAGTTCCTGCTTAGAAAAGGTGAGGAGATCCGTGGTCGGGATGGCTGTGGCGTTTGCCCAAGTCGCGGCGACGGCTGAGGCCGCATATGCCGAAGTGCCGGCGCCACAGATTACAGCGGCGCGATCCTGCACAAGGGAATGAGCGTTTGAAGAGGCAACGCGTTCGAGTGTTGTAGGCCAGAGTTCCGGTTGCTGGCGAATCTCGTTGAACGTGATTCTTCCCCGTTGGTTGCGGGTGTCGGAACCTGAGTCAAGCCTTCCCGTCATGTACCTCATACCTTTCTGCCAGTGAGGTTCACTAACAAAGCAGGGCGACGTCGGCTTCGGCAAGCCCGCGATTTTGATGACCGGACCCACCCTCTGACGCCAGCCGCGAAGGCACGGGAGAACGAAGGGCGGCCGGCGCGCCGAATCCACGGGACACGCGGGCTTGGCGCTCAAACGGCCGCCGTTTATTTAGAAATACAATTTCAGTGCAAATTGTATTTCACGTTGATCATTTTGACCGTCACGCGTCGAGGTGATTTTCCCGAAACTTCCGCTCGTATAGTCGAGTGAACCCGGTGCAGCCACCACACCGTTGCCCCCGAAACCCGGATTGGTGAAGTTAGGATGATTGGTCAGGTTGAAAAATTCCGACCGGAACTCCAGGCGAAATCTTTCGGTAAGGGCAAATTGCTTGAAGAGTGAAAAATCGAGACGATGAAACCCCGGGCCACGGAAATTGCTCGGCCCTCCACCGAGGGGACTGTAATCGGTTTGGCCGATCGTGGTTGCCACAGGTGGAGTAGCGAACGCCGCGGGATTGAGCCACTGATTCACATTATGAGGGCCGGCGTCGGGATTCTGCCCCTGGACCTTAAGAGCGTAGCAGCCGAATCCGGAAGTAGTTGAGGTTGCGCAGGGAACGGTTCCTGGTTGGCCGTCCTGCAGTGTGAGAATCCAGTTCGTCGCCCACCCTCCTAAGACGGCGTCCACAACGCGGCCACGGTCACGCATAAACGGTTTTCCTTTACCCACGGGAAGTTCATAACTCCCACTGAGGTGCACTACCTTATTAACGTCAAAGTCGCACCGGCCGTAGTCATGATGGATACCGAAGCCCGGCAAGAACGGAGCCCGATATGCGGTCAGTGACGTAGCATTCAGAACGTCAATCGCGTTGGTCAGGCAACTCGACCAAGTGAAGTTGGCCAAGACACTGAGGCCCGCGTTGAACCTGTGCTCGTAGTTCGTCTGCAGTCCATTGTAGTGGCTATTACCCGCAAAGCCGGTGTAAGTGGAGCCGGAAAAATCGGGATAGGGAGAGAAGGCCAGCGCGTTCAAGCCCAGTGGAAGAATCTGGCGCGGCGTATTCGGATTGAGGTAGACCGCGAGGTGGCGAACCGTATTGCCAACGTAACCGACCTGAATTGTATCGTTTTTGGTGAGCTGATACTGCGCGGTCAGATTGTAGCCCTGCGTGTATGGAGTTTGGTTGTGATAGTCCTCGCCGATCAGCCCCACACCTCCGGGCTCAGCCGCCGCGGAAGTTAGCGGAATACCAGTTAGCCCGTTGGAAAGCGTGCCAATCGATCCGTTGGCAAAAGTGATGGGCGCGTTGGGCGTCAAATTGGGGTAGCTCAGATTGAATTGAAATGGAAAATCGTTGTAGGTCAAGAGCGCGGAGTTTTCAAAACCCCCGTAAAAGATCCCGTAACCTCCCCGAACAACAAGCCTTGGCGTAATTTGATAGGCGAATCCGACGCGCGGAGAGAAATTTGCTTTTTGCGATACTCCCAAGCCGGGCTGCCCCGAGCAGGAAATACTGATGCTATCCTTTGCGGCGGCGGCCAAAAAATCCGGCGAAAACGGCGTTTTGCATCGCTTGTTCGTCAATAAAAAGCTGGAAGTGCCGCCGACCGTCGGGGAGGGCAGAAAGTTGGACTGCGCACCGTAATTTTCGAGCAACTGGCCGAAATATTCGTAGCGCAGGCCGAGATTTACGGTCAACCTCGGTGTCACTTTTATATCGTCCTGGAAATAGCCAGCGTAATAATTGCGCTTCATCGAGGTGGTGGCGATGTTGGATGCCTGTACGGTGTCCGCGCCGCCCACGAAATCAGCCGCACCCGGAACCGTACCGGGAATGGGCGTTAATAGCATTTGTGCGAGTCCCGTATTGCCGCCGGTAGTGGAAGGGACTTCGGTGTAAACACCACTAAAGTTCCACGCTCCCCGGCCCGTAAAAGGCTGCAGGATATTGAATCCGAGCCGCTGGTACTGAAAGCCGACTTTGAAGGCGTGGCGGCCGGCCACTTTGGTGAGATTGTCCGTCAGCTGGGAGGTAGTGCTTAACTCGATTGAGGGAAGAAACTGGTTGCTGCCAAGAGTATTCAGCCCGCTAATGAAAAGGGAGCCCAATCCGCCATTGGAATTGCCCTGAGGAACTCCGGGGATTCCGAACTGAGCGGGAATTCCCGTTGTATTGGCGTTGGGCTGAAGACGAGAAGAAGAAATGCGGTTGTAGCCCGCGCGCACTTCGTTGACGAGAGTCGCGGAGAACAAGTGCGTTTCGCTGACCACGGTGTTGATGGAACGCGCTTCCTGATCCCCGGACGAGAAGGATCCGCCATCGGCGATGCCGCCAAAGGGGCCTGGGATAAAGGTGGGGTTATCGACGTAGCTTATGCGTCCGAAGATGCTGTCCTTCTGACTGAAGTTGTGGTCGACACGAACGTCAAATTGGTCGGCATTGTTTCTCAACACCGGATTCGCGGAGTAGTTATTAAAAAGGCCGGGAAGGTTTGGAGCAGGATAGAGGTTCAGAAGTTTAATCGCATTGGCGTCGAGCCGGCCCGTTGGCAGGATGTTACCGGCAAAAGGCTCGCGAGCGAAACCGAGCTGGGTTCCGGCCGGGACACCCGTGCACGGAGCAGTGATGGCGGTAACCGGATCTGCAACTCCGCAAGTAACTGCTCGCGTCGTGGAAGGATCGAAGACCTGTCCCAACGCAAAGGTGCGCCCCAACACATCGGTTCTTGTGCCGCCCTGTGTTAGGAGTTCCGAGAGATTTGTATATCCGCTGCTCCGTTCGAGAGCTGTTGGAACGGTGTTGCTCGACGGGACCGCCTGACGGATACGGGTGCCTTCGTAGTCCATGAAGAAAAACGTTTTGTCTCGGCGAATCGGGCCTCCAAAGGTCCCTCCAAACTGATTCTGCCGGTATTTCCCTTTAGGGATGCCTCCAGAATTCTCAAAGAAATTAGCGGCATCCAGCTTGTCATTGCGAATGAATTCCCACACATTTCCGTGAAACTGATTCGTTCCGGATTTGATGGTAGCATTGAGGACCGCGCCAGCCGAACGTCCAGACTCCGCGCTGTAGTTGTTGGTTTCAACCTTGAACTCTTGGATCGCATCCACGGGTGGACGAACCGCGTAGGCAGTGCCATTCAAGAAGTCCACGAGATTGGCGTTGTTGTCGAGACCATCCAGCAAGTAATTATTCTGCGCTGGGCGCAAACCGTTGGCGGCAAAACTTCCGCTAGCGCCCAATCCGCGCGTATCCGCTTGATCTTGCGTAACCCCCGCCGACAGTTGCGCCAAAAGCGTAAAGTTGCGCCCATTCAATGGCAGCGCATTGACGGCGCGTTCCTCGATGACCTGTCCGACAGAAGCATCCTGCGTTTGAAGAGCTGGTGGCGTGGTATTGACGATCACTACTTCCTTGGATTCTCCAGTCGGCAGTGTGATGTCCAGCAGCACTTTCTGCTGGACATCAACGGTGACATTATTCTGTTGCACCTTTTGAAATCCGGCGAATTCCACCGACAGAGAGTAGGTACCGATCTTCACCGGAGAAAAAGAGTATTCACCGTTGGAACTGCTCGAGGTCGTAACCAACACCCCGGTCCCTTGGTTGATGAGCGTCACCTTTGCGCCCGCGACCACTCCTCCGCTGGCGTCTTTGACCGTGCCGGAGATTGCGCCGGTGTCCACCTGAGCAAAGATCTGGCGGGGAAGAATCAGGCCCAGAAGCAGCACCGAAACGAATGTTAGAGAAAACTTGCGATTCAGAATAGGAGTAAGCATGGTGAAATGTTTCCTTTCACTTAAGTAAGTACCCGGTCCAGGAGTTGACTGACTGCCCGATGTGATTCCATAAAAGAGTTGCGGTGATCCATGGCCCCGCTCAAATCCGCGTGAGAGAAAGCAATCCTGCCAAAGGGGCCACTGCGAAGCGCTTCGCGAGCGGCCGGCTTCCCATCGAGTCCAAAAAAGAAACCGGGTTGAGGGTTTATGAACGCGTGGCCGAATCGATTTATCACGATGCCCGCGATATCGCGTTTGGCATCGAATCCCGATGCGCCAAACATCTCGGTCATCTGCTCGCGAAGTTGGCGTTCATAGTCAACGAAAGGAGTAGAAAGCAGCTCGGCGCGCCCCAGTTGGCCTTGCGTCCGCGGCGGCAGTCCCGGTTTGGTAAAATCCACAAAGAAAGTCAGGACTGTAGGCAGATCGGGGCCGACGACGTCCGTATCCACCCCAAAGAGGGCACACTTCCGCACGTTTACTTGACGCGCGAAGCCATCGAACCACTGCGCGCTGGAGATACCAAGGTCATAGAGAAAACGCCAATTGCGAACCGCTACGTTGACCGTCATGTACGGCGCATAGTTGAACTGGTCATAACTGTTCTTGCGCGTTTCGTCCAAATCTCGAACCACATGCTTCGTGATCCATCCGCCGCCAGCCATCACAACTGTTCTCGCTTTGACTCTTAACGTCGTGCCGTTCTTCACATACTCGACGGAAACAAACTCTGCTTTGCTCGGGTCTCCCAAATGCTCGACGCGCACCGCCGTAGAATCCAACCGCAAGCGCACTCGCTGACCAGGTTGGTCCAACGCGCCGAAATTCACCGCGCCCTTCCACACCGTCTCCATCGACCGCGGACTGTCGATCGCGGCCGGAATCATCGTCTTGACCATCAATCGGGTCATCCCGGAATTTCCTCCAGGAAACATCTGAATACCCGACTCCATGCTGTCATCCACGGTGGGGATGATCTTCGACCACTCATACACGAGAAACGCGGATAAAGCGTCGGGACCCAATCCAAATCCACCGGCGGCTTCCGAGGCGTCCATCAGTCGGACGGTTTCACGACTTATGCCGTAGGTACGAACGAAGTAATCCTCAAGCGTCATGCTGTCGAGTTGTCGCGATATTGCATCGCCCGGGTAGTCGTATACCAACGGAGGAACGACAGGCTTTTGGGCCCACCGGGCCAACATCTCTTTTCGAGTGGTATCCGAAAATGGAGTGCCCTCCAGGCCTTTGCCCCAGGGATCGGTGATCCAGACGCCGGGTTTGTGCCCGTACTTCGTTCCGAAATAAAAGCCAAGCGCTTCCTTGCCGTTGATTCTTCCCGTGCCGTACGGGCTGCGAGGCAGCCACATTTCGGGCTTCGGGCCCTGCCATTTTTGGTAAGACTTGAAGGCGTCCCAATCCAAGCCCATCGCGGCGTAGACCTTCTCGAGAAAACTGTCGGGATACGGAGGCTGAAAGTGGACGGAAGCTTGCGGTGCATACAGGCGATGGCCATCCACGACGAATTCATTTCGCTTGGCCACGCCACCGAAAATGTGTGCGTTGTCGAGTATCAGACAGTTACGTTTCGCGCTCGCTTGTTGAGAGAAAAACATGCCGGCGGATAAACCAGCTTGCCCGCCGCCGACCACCACGCAATCGTAGATTTCACCGGTTTCCACAACTTCAGCTGGGGCCTTGTCAAACTTCCCGTCCCGAACGGCATGCGCGTTTTGGAGAACCAGTTCCGTGTTTCCTGCGGAACCTTTGTAGTCACCTTCACCGCTGTAACCCGTCCATCCTGCGGCCGGACCACCGGCGGATTGGGCTCCGAGAGGGAATGGGCAAGCGGCTCCAAGCGCCATGGCCGTGGAAGCGACCAGCATCCCGTCGAGAAAATCGCGGCGTGAGAGCGGCTCATTTAGCCCAAGGATCTTGTCAGCGTGAGGACAGTTGGCCAATGCACCTTTCCTTCCTGCAGTTTCGGGAAGCAGCCTGCACGGTTTGAAAGTACGGGCACCGCGCCCTGATTTCCTTGGTTGTCTTTCGTACCTATTTCTTTCGTTTTATTACGATTGAGTTCGACCTTATTGGAAGCAAGTCTCGTTGTCAAGGGGAAACGCGGGACACTCACACTCGATTTTTGCTGTGACAGAACGAAGAAATTGGATTCTTGCTGGACGCCATAGATGTTCACGGCCTCCATCGCGCTCGCCGAGGCCAACAGTTGTAAGTGGGGCGACGAGAAACCGGCCACGCGTTTCTGGTTTCGTTTGATTACGAATCAGTTTTGTATTGTCGTCGCTGAGTGTGTCAGACTCTCTTCCGTTGACGGAACTATGGCTCGTGGTTTGCGTCGGTAGCAGGGGGGAGATTTTCCGAATCGCGGAACATTTGCGGATGGCGTGTGTCGGCAACACATGAGGTGTCATGAAAAAATCCATCGGCGACAATATGATCCCCAAGAGTTGGAGTTTCGAACAAGGGCTGGAACTCGTCAAGAAAGCAGGATACGACGGGATCGAACTCTGGCTCGGCGACGTCCCGTGGTTCCAGATGAATACTGCCGACGCTGCTGTGATCGAGTTACGCCGCAAAGTGGAGAATGCCGGCCTAGTGGTCTCCAACGTTTCTACCGGCCTCCACTGGGCAACTCCCCTCTCGGCACGCGATCCCAACGTCCGCGCTCAGGCGATTCGAATTGTGGAGCGTCAGCTGGAGACCGCTCAGCTCGTGGGTTGCGACGCCGTGCTTGTGGTAGCGGGACTCGTTACCGAAGAAGTTCCGTACAATGAAGTCTACCAGCGCTGCTTGGACGCGATGAAGCAGCTTGCGCCGGTGGCGGCAAAAGCGAAAGTTCGAATTGGGTGCGAGAATTGCAATTCGGAACAACGCTTTTTGTTGACGCCCAGGGAGTTCAGGACCTTCCTCAACGATGTCGACAGCCCATTCGTTGGCATTCACCTCGACGTGGGAAATATTCACGATACCGGATTCGCTGAGCAGTGGATCGAGATGCATGGGCCGCGCATCACCCGCATCCATCTGAAAGATGTCATGAAAAGGCGAGGTCGATGCGATACGGTCTACACCAATCTTTTTGTCGGCGACAACAACTGGCCCGCCATCCGAGCCGCGATCGTGAAAGTGGGTTACAACGGCTGGTTGGTTGCCGAAATGGAGGCGCGCTACCGTTACGCGCAGGACCAGCAGTTTTATGACACCGCGGCTGCCATCGACCGCTTGATTTCGGGCCGCCTATGAAGTCCGGGGCTGAGGGGTTGCGGTGAACATTTCGCGCCGAAATTTTCTGGGCGGCGCGACTGGTTGCGCCGCCACTCTCTGGTCATTCCAAGCGATCGGGTTGGATACGCTTGAGTCTCGGCCTGAATGCGCGCTCCATTGCGTTGTGCTCGACCTGAATTCGCGTTGTGTCCTTCGCGAATCGTTGCGAGGATACCAAGCCGCTCTCATGGGAGAACACGGCCTCCTCCCGGAGACCGGCCTCGACTCGCGACGCCGCTGCCAGATAGTAATCGTTCCAGGTCTGGGAGCGATCGGCCCCACCACAGCGTCGACACTAACGGATCTTCTGGAAGCTGGGACTCATGTTCTATTGGAATCTGGCGCTGGATTCTTAAGGCCGGCGGAATTTACTGCCCATCAGAGAATGCTGCATCGTCACTTCGGCATTGTGGTCGCTCCTCCCGTCGACCTTTGGGCCGGCAATTTTACTGATGAAGCTTTTCGAGCATGTCGCCCCGAACGACATTCGAGCAAGACGCCGAACAGCCACGTATTCGTTCCCTACGTGAACTATGTTTGGCCGCGCGAGATAGAAGTCCGGGATTTTAGTCGCGTGATTCCGGTGTCGGCGAGCGCCGGAGAGGTAATCGGCAAAGTCGGAGCATTACCAGTAGCATTGAGGAGGCGCACGGCGAAGGGAGCACTGATTTTTCTCGGCTCACCGCTTGGCCCTGCGCTGCGCACAGGCGACCCGGAAGCTCTTTCCTGGTTGCGGGCGGTTATCGCGCTCTGATGCTTATCATTCCGTGTACCCGCCTCCGCCGCCGATTTCAGGGGCGATTCACGTCCAATTCAATATGGACTATTCCTATTTTCTTTGGTAGCAGCCGACATCTAGGTTTCCGGATTTAACTCGGGGTGAGCCTTCAAGATCCAGTTCTCCCACGGGCATTCCGTCGGTCGTGCCAGCAGCGATTGCGGGCGAATCTGATCGCAGATGAAAGTCCTTAGTAGCGTCAACAAAATGCGGATCCAGAAAACGGGAATGACGGTCATTTCCCGTTGACGCAACATACTTGTCGAATCCTCTCACAGTTTCGGGAGACTCTATCCAGGTGCTCGCTTTCGATTCGGAAGCACAGTAGTAAAGGTTGTGATCAATAGAGGCGGGAGGCTGTTTTTTGTCGACCCGAGATTTGTTCAGCGTGATAAGACAGCGGGGCCCCGCGTAGACGATGTTGTTCGCAAAAATATTGTCAGCCATGTTCCACTGCATCTGGAACTCACCGGACCCTGTTCCCGACGTATCGTTGTCGTAGAGCGTGTTGTTGACCACGGTGCAGTGCTCGGTGTGTCCCCGCTCCGGCGCATACCCTCCGATAGAAACGCCCGCGGTGTGGTTGTGATAGATGAGATTATTTCGTGCAGTGATGTAGCTGGTGGAGCGGTTCTGGTGCTCGCTGGCCAGTTCGATTCCAAAGTCAACATCATGAATGATGTTCTGTTCGATCAGGATCCTGGTGCCGCCGTCCACATAAATGCCATCGGAAGATTCATCGTTGCGGTATGCCGGATTGCCGCGCGAAGTAATGTTGTAAACCAGATTGCCGCTTACGACTCCGTCGCGCGCCTGGTCCACGGCAGGATCGGGAGCCGTGCGCTCGAAACCGATGACGTCGATTCCTATGTTGTTGTTGTCGTGGACAATGTTGTGAGTGATGCGGAAGTTTGAAACATTCCCGTTCACTACTAGCGATTCGCTCGAACCGGTTTTGAGATGATGCACCTCATTGCCGTCAATCACCAGTTCACTGATGGGAGTTTTGGCGTCGGTTCCGTATACAGCAATGCCAAACCCGTTGCCGCCTCGTCCCGGCGCGTCGCGGCCGTCGAAGTTCTGCTCAATATGATGGACGTTGTTCTTCAGCAGTTCTATATGGGAGCCGGCCCCCATAACACTTATGCCCAATGGAGTCAGCCGATGTTCTGCGGTACGGTAATTGCGAATTTCAAAGCCTTCGATTCTAACGTAACTCTTGTTATGAATGGTCAGTATGCCGCTTCTGCCATCCGGAGCAAGATGCGCTGCGTCGAGGACGGCCGTCTCGCCGGGATAGCTTCGAAAAGTAATGTATCCATCCGTGGCGTTACCGGATGCCTTGATGGTTACGAGCTCTTTGTAGACTCCACCCCGCACATTGACGGTACTGCCCGCACGCACGGTGTCTGCGGCATGCTGAACGGTGCGCCAAGGTGCCGTTTGAATGCCGGGATTCGAATCATCCCCGGTCGTCGACACGTAGAAGGAGGAGTTGGGCTGGCCAAAGGCTCCGGAAGCGCACACAAATAACATAACAAGAGATAGAAATTTCACGCTCGTCCCCCAAAAGCACCCTGCTAGCTTGTGCGAACAGTTCATTGTGGCCGCACTTCCACCAGCAGATTTCCGTCGAACTCAACCGGCAGATGTGCACTGTGTCCTGACACCATCGCCAGGCTTTTTCCTGTGACGTAGTCCACGACGCTGTAGTTGCGATCTTCGAGGCCGCGCAGTTCGACTGGCCCCTTCCACTGCTTTGCAAAAAAGGCGTAGTACATGGTCTGGTCCTTGCGGATTACATGAGTCTCCGGGGCATCGAAGCCGATGTCATAGAGCTGCCCGAGATACTGTCCTTTTGACAGCATCTTGTCGCGATAGATGCGAAGCCACTTTTCGAATTCTTCCTCTCGCGCCGGAGTCAGATCGGATCTACTTCTCTTTTCGACGAGAGACGGAATGACAAACTGCGTTCCCACTACGCCTCCCACGCCCACAGTGGACGCAAAGTCGTTGCCACCATCGCTTAGTTCGACGTGATCGCCGAAGAATGGAATGGTGTCTCCCATCAGGGCCTTTAACGTTTTCGCCTTGGAACGAACTTGAAAGGAACTTCTCGGGTCGGAAGCCACCGACATATTGAAGTGCGGCATGGTGAAAAAGGAGAACGCCGTGCCGCACGGGCAGAACTCCACCAGTGTCCCGGGCTTTACGGACTGTGCGGTTTCGTAAATTGCGCGGAAGAAATCCGGCAGAGCTTCGACCGATTCCTCCGGCTGTGCGTGATGGTGAGCAGGGTTGTAGCAGACGGGAACCCCGTTCATGTGCTGGCCATCGAGCTTCAGCCCGTCAAATCCCCAATCCACCAAAATCTTTCGCACCAATGCCTTGTGGTACTCCACGACGCGGCGGTCCGCCGGGCACAAATAGTAGGAGTTCCACCAGGAAACTTTTCTCTTCGAGCCATCACGGTTCAGTAACTCGTAGTCGGAATGATCTCTGAGAAGTTCCGAGTCTGGCACAGCGCTGAGCGGTGACCACCAGAGCTGGGCCTTGAATCCTTCCTGGTGAATGTGGTCAACCAGGGCCTTAATGTCAGCGTCTCCGCGAGGGAATTTCTTGGGATCCAGCGCCCAATCCCCCACATTGTTCTGCCAACCGTCGTCGAGCGTGACCCACGCAAATCCCAAGCGTTTCACCGTCGGAAGGGTGTCATATACCTGCTGAGGCTGCACCGATCGGCCATATCCCCACGCGCACCAGATTGCTCCGAAAGCGTCGTCGGGAGCCGTGGCCGTTTGGAACCCTTGTTTCATCATGAAGCGTCGGTAGTCGGCGAGCGTCCGGAAGTAGTCTCCCCGGTGGACGGCGACGAAGGTGCGAAACGTATGAAAACTTTCATCGGGGCTTAGTGAGATAGCTTTGGTGAAGCGTACAGCAATCCTGGCATGTGCAAGGTCAGGCATGGATACCGGGAGAGAAACCAGCTTCGGCCGCGGCTCGACGTGTCCCACAGCCATTCCAACGTCACGCCGCCAGACGTCGACAATCGGCGTACCGCCACCATAGTCGCTGGCGTTCATGCCCTGAAAATTCTCCTGCTGAAAATTGGTGTACAGCGGTACGACCCAGTTGGGACGTTTCTCGTAGGAGCCACTCTGGTAAGACCAGAAAGCCGGCGGGCCCACACTGCTTTGGGCGTTTATCTCGTACGCGTTGTTGGTCCAACTCTCGATCGCGAGTTCGGTTGTTCCGGTATTGGTGTACTGGACCTCGAAAAACGCCATCGCGGGAAAGTCGTCGTATACGGTCACGGAGACCACCTTTGTGAGCGTTCCCGCCTTTCCTTCGACGGTGAGCCGCTCACCTTCCCCGAAAGCGTCTTTTGTACGCTCCTGTCTGTGCGAGGTCAGGAGAAATCCAGTCGAGAGTTTGTCGGCGATTGTCACGGTCTCAGAGGTAGTGAACGGCCCCATCACCGTCTCCGTCTTGTCGAAACGGGCAACCACCCGGCTCCGTAGACGGTTATCAAATTCAATGCGTAGATTGCCAGCCTGAATCTGAGGCTTGCCAGTAGGGACGTCCGCAGCGGCTGCGAGTGAACAAGACGCAAGCACAATGGTGAAAACAATCCAGGACCCGATCGCAATCATAACCCGCAACTTTCGAAGGAGGTTGCTGTCAGATCGCAAAACCTCTTTTTCGGTTGAAAACATAGAGCATCCTCTTGATCTGTGCCGGCACATGAAGAAGGTTGAATGGAATCGAACGTAAGGATTCGTAATACAAGGAAAGATTTGCAAAGTCAAATGATTTGGGGCCTCAAAAGGGAAAAGTCTGCTGCAATGCTCACGGAGTTTTTGCATTCCTCGCCATCTGCCTCAATCCCTTGCTAGGCGTTCTAGGCGCCGCAAGTTGATATTCCTCAAAGACTGTCGAATATTTGTTATCTTGCACTGGACAAACGAAATTAAACGATATAAATGGTAACAGTTCGACAGACGTTAGCGGTTACCCCCGCGACTGGGGAACATCTCTGCCTCGCGTGTGCATGCTTCCTTTGACGACGCGATGGCTGGTGATGTGAATCTCGCACTCCAGCAGATTGCTGCCGTGACCTCGGACCGAAAGATAAGGAGGAGATAATTCCGATGCAGCGTAGAGATTTTATAAAAAGTACTGTCGCCGTCGCGGCAGCTGCAGAACTTGGTATGGGTAAGGCGCAGGCGAAAGTTCCCACCCACAACTGGGGAAACTACGACTTCGGCTCCGGCCCCCAGGTGGCCGATCGCCTCAATCAGGGTCCGTTCCCTCAATACCCACCTGATGCCGTCATTCCCACTGACGATGTGGTGATGACCACTACTTCTTCGGAAGACGTCGTGCCGAACTACGGCAAAGGACTGGTCACCTATATCACGGCAGACAGTGGTACGGAGGAAATCAAGTCCGACAATATCTTTCAGGCGATCGAAGACCTGGTTCGATTTCCCTTGGGCCAGCAGCTTTATATCCGTCCGACCTGGAGGGAAGTACAGCCGCAGCCTGGACGCCTAGAGATGCCCGACTATCTGAAGCTCGTCTTTGACTTGGCAAAGAAGGACCATAAGCGCGTCGGATTGCGCATTCAGATGTGCGCTCCAGACTATACGCACGAACCGGCCCTCCCGGATTTTGTCCTCGCCAAGGTGCCGAAAGTGGATCTAGTACAGAGCGATCCGGAAAGCGCCGCTGCGGGGAAGAGATTCCTGGAGAACCCGCATTCGCGGTATCAGCCCCGGTATGACCACCTTTTTTTTCAGGAGGCATTCAAAGAATTGGTTGGCCTATTGGCGGCGGAATTCGATGGCAATCCGCTCATCGAGTTTGTCGATACCTTCATGTACGGCTTTTGGGGTGAAGGGCACACCTGGCCATTTGCCAACAATCCTTTCCCTGATTACCAAACAGCGGAGCGCACCTGGACCAGCATGCTCGAAGTCCAGCTCGAGCACTTTTCGAAGACTCCTCTACTGACCAACACCCAACCGGACTATAGCCGGGTTGGGAATTCAGAACTGGTAGACCGCACGGTCCGCAGCAACAATTGGATTCGGAGCGATACCATCTTTATTGAGAACGAGCAGATTGAAGCGCTCAGCAATCGCCCGCCATGGATTGCGGCATTGCTCGAGCAGGGGCTTCCGGGTAGACCTCCCGATCCCCGCGTCGCATATGAAGGGATATCTCCGGCAGAGAACATGATCGCTCATGTGATGGATGTCGGGGCGAATTACTGGTCGCTCTGGAACTTTCATCAGATCAGCGCAAAGAATCTGATGAGCTACTACCAGGCTTATCCGGGAGCGTTCGACCGGATCAGTCGTCGAATTGGCTATCGGGTGAGGCCGTCTTTCATCTGGAGCTATAAGGACGATGGTTACCTGGGGTTAATTGTTGGCTTCGCAAATGACGGCATCGCAGGTGTACCGGGCGTATTAAGGGTGACCGTGGAGAGCCAAGACGGAAAGGTGCTCAAGAGCGGTTGTCTAGACGCCGGTTACCCGTTACCGGGCAAGATTCGGCAGGGACAGTTCGTGCTTCCGTACGTCACAGATTGGAAAGAATTGAAACTTAGAGCGGAGATTGAGGTAAAGGGAATGCGTTATCCCGTACGGTGGGCTTGTCACCAGAAGCTGAACGATGACGGCTCGCTCACACTGCGTC
>Ga0210384_10003789_pt1 | contig 17257 bp, 16 predicted proteins | sample IncBWH2MmetaG_FD_160574 | JGI IMG/M metagenome (GOLD analysis project Ga0210384, IMG submission 160574) | Forest soil microbial communities from Barre Woods Harvard Forest LTER site, Petersham, Massachusetts, United States - Inc-BW-H-2-M | ecosystem: Environmental > Terrestrial > Soil >...
CACTTCCGCGAGATCTGTCGCGGCCCGGTCGAGCGTTTCGAGGTCCCGAACCTGCGGGCCTTCAACTTCCTGCTCCACGACTCCCTGGGCGGCGGCGGCACCGAGAGCCTGAAGACCGACGCCCAGGGCAAGACCCACGCCCAGGGGCTGCTGCAGATGGAGGTCGAGGTGCCCGAGGCGGTGCTCGCCACGCACCCCCCGCATCGCGGCCACCACGACCATCCCGAGAACCCCGAGCCCCCCCGGGAGTCAAAGGAGCCCGGGCGGCGATGACCCGAGCCGGCCGGCCCGAGGAGCCGGCATCCTGGGCGCCCTGGTCACCGGCAGGAGCCTCCTGGACCCGTCTCGAGGCGCGCCGCGACCGCGACCTCCTCTGGGTGACGCTCGCCGATCCGGAGCGCGCCAATGCGCTGTCGCCGGCGCTGATCGCCGAGCTCACCGGGCTCTACCGCCATCCGCTGCGCGAGGCGGGCATTCGCGCCATGCTGCTGGCCGGCAGGGGCCGCAACTTCTCTGCCGGCGCCGACCTCGAGCACCTGCGGGCGGTGGCCGCGGCCGGCGAGGAGGAGAACCGCCGCGACTCGGCGCGCCTGCGCGACCTGTTCGCCGCGGTGCTCCGCCAGGAAGCGCTGACCATCGCCCTGGTGCACGGCGCCTGCGTCGCCGGCGGCTGCGGCCTGGCCACCGCCCACGACTTCGTGATCGCCGCCGAGGATGCGCGCTTCCTCTACAGCGAGGTGCGGATCGGGTTCGTGGCGGCGCTGGTCGCCACTTTCCTGCCGCTGCGCCTGCGCGGCGCGGACATCCGCGAGCTGCTGCTCTTCCCGCGTTTCCTCGACGCTCGCCAGGCGCTGGCCATCGGCCTGATCAATCGCGTCGTGCCGCCGGACGACCTGGCCGCGGCAGGAGAGACGCTCGCCGCCGAGGTGCTCGAGACCGGCAGCTCCGAGTCGATCGCCCGCACCAAGCGCCTGCTGCTCGACCTCCTCGGCCGCCCGCTCGACGACGCCCTGGAGCGGGCCGCCGCGGCGAACGCCGACGCGCGCGCCACCGCCGACTGCCAGCGCGGCATCGCCTCCTTCCTGGCGACCAAGCAGCCGCCGCGCTGGCGGGAGTAGCGCCTTGGGGGAGGGTTCGGCGACGGCGCCGGTGCGGCTGCTGCTGTTCGACGTCGACGGCACGCTGGTCGACTGCGGGCGCCAGCCGCTGGCGCCCTTCGCGGCCGCCCTTGTCGAGGTCTTCGGCACCGCCGGCGACATCGACGGCTACAACTTCTCCGGCTGCACCGATCCGCAGGCGGTCTTCGACCTGATGACCGGCGCCGGCTTCCCGGCCGAGGAAGTGCGGGCCCGCCTGCCGCGGATGCGCGACCACTACCTGCCACATCTCGAGCGCACCCTCGACCGCGCCCGCATGCGCCTGCTGCCGGGGGTCGCGGAGGTGCTGCGGCGCCTGGCGCCGCGCCCGGACTTGGAGCTCGGCCTGCTCACTGGCAACTGGGAGGCCGGCGCCCGCACCAAGCTCTCGCGCTTCGACCTCAACCGCTTCTTTGCTTTCGGCGCCTTCGGCGGCGACGGCGACGGCTTCCAGCGCTCGGAGCTGCCCCCGATCGCCCTCGCCCGCGCCGCCCGGCGCCGCGGCAGCCCGGTCGCCGCCGCCGCGACGCTGATCATCGGCGACAGTCTCCAGGACGTCGCCTGCGCCCGCGCCAACGGCATCAAGGTGCTCGCCGTCGCCACCGGCAAGACCCCGGCCGCCGATCTGGCCGCCGCCGGCGCCGACTGGGTGGTGCCCGAGCTCGGGGTTGCCGCGGACCTGCTGGGATGATCCGCACCGGCGCCGTTCGCGGCGCGTGCCGCGGTGATCCACCGGCGTTCGCCTCACGTAGTAGGGACGCGGCCTACGGACGGCTGCCGCCACGATGGATCGTTGGATCAAAAGGGAGGAGAGGTCATGGCCACGAAGGGACCGAGCGCGTGCGGCATCCCCCTGGACCGGGGTAGTGTCCTGGACCGGCGCTCGCTGTTGAAGGGCGCCGCGCTGGCCGGGCTCGGCGCCGTGGCGGCCGGATGCGCGGGAGCGCACGTCGAGCCTGCCAGCGCCGCCGCGTCCGGCCCCGCCGCGGGGCATGGCGGGCGCAAGGCCCCGGCCGGAGGGGCCGCCGCGTCCGGAGACACCGCGCAGATGATTTTCACCGCGGCGCTGATCGCGGAGGACCTGGCGACGACCTTCTACTACCAGGGCCTGGTCGGCGAGGTGCTCCAGGACCCGCGTCTCGCCGGTCCCGGGGGCTCGGTCGCCAGCGTCTCGCTCCTGGGTTCGCCAGGCAACGTCGGCTACCTGCGCGCCGCGCTGGCCGAGGAGATCAGCCACGCCGATCTGATGCGCCAGCTGATCGGGCGCGCGGACGCGGACGCGGACCCGGTGCAGACGTTCTTCTTCCCCGCCGGCAGCTTCGAGGACCTGGCCACGTTCCTCGCGACCCTGGACGCGCTCGAGAGCGCCTTCGTCGGAGCCTACCTGGCGGCGGTGCGGCAGTTCGCCGCCATGGCCGCCCACCTCCCTCCCGAGGACGGCCCCCAGCTCGACCCGAAGGGCAACGCCTACAGCGGCGAGCAGTTGGCCTACTTCGCCGAGGTCTCGGCATCCATCCTGGGCGTCGAGGCCGAGCATCGCGCCCTCGGCCGGGTCATCGGCCAGTCCATCCCCGCCAACCAGCTCTGCTACGAGCAGACCGCCGGCATCCGCACCGTGTACAACGGCGCCGCCTCGGCGGTGGCAGCCCTCCAACCGTTCGTGAAGGTCGGAGCCAAGGGCTTCGGCACCACCGCCTACGCGCTGCGCATCGCGCGCGCCGGCGCCGCGAAGCTCGTGACACCCTGCACAGGCGGCCTGCCGGCTTGAGCTGCGCCGCGCTCTCAAGTGCCCCGAGCCGAGAACGCGAGCTCGGACCGGCCCGAAGGCGAGCTTCCGCAGCGGTTGACACCCCCCGCTGCGCCCCCTAGGATCTCCTCCTGGGCAGCCCGAAGTGGCGGAATGGCAGACGCAGCGGACTCAAAAGCCTCCGTCGGCAACGGCGTGCGGATTCGACTCCCGCCTTCGGCACCAATAACACCAATATAATCGATGATTTGTAATCAAGCCAGTGCGCCTCTTGCATCCGGGAAGTGGGGGTAAGCCGACGGGGTGGCAATTTGGTTCAGGTGCCGCTCATTTCTCTTAGCCTCCTTCCCTGTCGTCCTGGCGTGTCTCTCATGACTGAACTCGATCTCTCCTCAGCGGTTGACCAGATCGTCCGCGCGACCCGGAAACGGACGCTTCCTGGGGCGTCTCCCTTCTTCTTCATTGTCGGAGCGGGTGTCTCGTACCCACCCATCCCGCTCGCCGCAGGGATCGAACAGCTGTGCCGTGAGGCGATTGCGGACCAGCGGCGCAGTCCACCCCCAGTGGGGGGCTCCCCACTGGAACGCTACCAGGCCTGTTTCGAGATGGCGTTCGAACAGGCCGACGACCGTCGCAGCTTCCTTCACCAGCACCTCCACACGGCCCGGATCTCCGCCGCAAACTTCCGCCTCGCGCACCTGTTGAGTGAGGGGGACATCACGAAGCTCGTCTTCACCTCCAACTTCGACGAGATGTTGAGCCGAGCCTTGTACATCTTCGGTCATGAGGTGATCGTCTGTGACCACCCGAAGACCACGCAGCGCATCGATCCAGCCCGGACCGATCTCCAGATCGTTCACGTGCACGGCACGCATTGGTTTTACGACTGCTGCAACCTGCGTGGCGAGATCGAAGGCCAGGCGCGCAGCGACCTGACCGACAGCACCAGCATGGGTCAGCTCCTCGACCGCGTGCTGGCGGAACGGTCGCCCGTGGTAGTGGGCTACTCGGGATGGGAAGGCGATGTCCTCATGACCGCCCTCCACCGTCGTCTCAGGCAGCCCATCTTGCCGTTCAATCTGTACTGGTTCTGCTACCGCCGCTCTGAGGGGGACGCTCTTCCCGAATGGCTCCGCGGCCATGCGAGCGTCCGGATCGTTCTGCCGCCCAAGCCAGCTGTCGCACCCGCGGGTGAGCCGGCGGAGCGCCTGCGGCAAGAGGGCGTCAAGGCTCTTGACAGCGAGCGCGAGAGCGACGGCAGCTCAGGCGAGCCGACGCTGCGCGCTCGCGATGTTTTCGAGGCCTTCATCCAGGCGCTCGACCTAAAGGCCCCCGATCTCACGGCCGAACCGCTGGCTTTCTTCCTGCGGCAGCTGGAGAGGAATCTCGACCCTGAGGACGCATCGGGACGCCTTTACCTGATTCGTGAGGTCCTGGACCGCGTTCGGGTCGGCGTGGAGCTCGAGAGATCGAGGCGGCTTGGCGATTCTGCAGCGCAGCAAAAGGCGACCGAAGCACTACGACGCTTGACCGACGCCGTACGGCGTTCGGCTTACGCAACCGCCGCTCAGGTTGCAAAGGAGATCGATCTCGCGGTTTTGGCCGAGGATCAGCGCAAGGAACTTGACGAGGCGCTCGGCGCGATCTATCTAGCCCTGGCCGACTCGGACGCCGAGCTGGGGCTCGGGCTCTGCGAGATCTGGAATCGGCTGGCAGAAGTGGCCCTCGAGAGCGGGAGTCCGGACCGCAGGGGCTGGTCAACGTCCGCGGCGAGAGCCATTCGCGGGAAGGGATATTGTCTGAAAAAGCTCGGCCGCCGGGAGGCTGCGGTCGAGGCGTGGTCATTGGTTGTCCAGCGCTTCGGCGATGCCCCAGAGCTGTCTCTCCGGGAGCAGGTAGCCAAGGCGCTGGTCAACCTGGGCATGGCCTACGGCGAGGCGGGGAAGCCAGAGGCTGCGATCGAGGCCTTCTCGCTGGTTGTCCAGCGCTTCGGCGATGCCTCGGAGCCAGCTCTTCGGGAGCAGGTGGCCAAGGCGCTGGTCAACCTGGGCATCGCCCACGGTGAGGCGGGGAAGCCAGAGGCTGCGATCGAGGCCTTCTCGCTGGTTGTCCAGCGCTTCGGCGATGCCCCAGAACCAGCGCTCCGAGAACAGGTGGCCAGGGCGCTCTTTGGCGAGGGCGTGGCGCTCAGCGAGTCGGGGAAGCCGGTGTCTGCAATCCAGTCCTACACGCAGGTGATCCAGCGCTGGGGCGATGCTTCGGATCCAGCTCTCCGAGTGCTGGTCGCCAAGGCGTTCATGAACCAGGGTGCCCTTCTCCTCGAGGCGGGGAAGCCGGACGCTGCGCTCGAGGCCTACTCGCAGGTGGTCCAGCGCTTCGGCGACGCCCCGGAGCCAGGTCTCCGAGAAGTCGTCGAAAGGGCGTCGCTCGTCATCCGGGGCCTGGCAGTCGACGCGGCGAGGAAGCCAGAGGCCGAGGCTGGGCTAGGGCAGCAATGACCTACAGTCCTGGCGCAGCGGGTCGCACGCTTCGATAGCGGCTTTCGCGAGCGGCCTTCGCGCCGAACTCGCTTGGCTCGGTTGCCGTGTCTCCAATGCCATGATATAGTCCATTCTATATAGCGCCATTGCTATAAGCTGTTACTACGTCTGATCGCGTAACAACGGCCCTTGGTAACTCTATTGCTGACTAATACACTGATCTTCAGTGACTACACAACTGGCTGTAGTCCACATGCCTTTGCACCCAGAGCTGCCACTGCAACTTGACTCTCACTGGAGGAGCCCATGAAGAACTGGTTATTTCTCTTGGCCGGTGCCGTCCTTGCCTGTAGCTCTCCGACCTCGTCCGCGAGTCCGCGGGCGGCCTCCGCCACCGGCTCAGGATCTCCCATTCGCCTGGGGCTGGTCACCTGGCTTGGCTACGGGCCGTTCTACATTGCACAAGAGAAAGGCCTCTTCGCAGCTCAAGGCGTCGCCGTCGATTTGCAGCGGATCGAAGGTGACGCTGAGCGGCGCGCCGCAATCTCAGCGGGCAGCCTCGACGGCATCGCCTTGACCCTCGACGCTCTGGTGGTGCTGCGCTCCGGCGGTCTCCCGCTCAAGACCGTGATGGTGATCGACAGCTCCCACGGCGGTGACGGCATCGTGGCGATCCATGCGGTCAAGAGCGTTGCGGACCTCAAAGGTCGCCAGGTGGCTTTTCCGACCGGCTTGCCGAGCCACTTCTTCCTCTATTCCGTGCTCAGGGCCAACCATATGTCGATGTCCGACATCAAGCCGATCGTCATGGACGCGGACAAGGCTGGCGCCGCATTCGCCGCCGGCCAGGTGGATGTCGCTGTAACGTGGGAGCCATGGCTCTCCAAGGCGCGCGAGGTGGGCAAGGGGCATGTGCTCGCCGACTCCCGGCAATATCCAGGCCAGATCGAAGACGTGCTCTTCGTGCGCCAAGACGTCATCGCCAAGCGGCCCGATGCGATCCGCGGCATTTTGAAAGCTTGGTTCAACGCGCTCGACTATCTCAACCAGCATCCTGCCGAAGGCAGGCAGATCATGGCCAAGGCATTCGGGCTCGACGACGCAGGCGTTCAGCGCCTGCTGCCCGGCATCCGCTACGAGGACCTCGCCCGGAACAAGGAAGCCTTCGGAACTGACAGTAACCCCGGCTTTCTTTACAGCCTCTATGACCGGATCAGCGAAGCCTGGCTGGAAGAGAAGGTCATCAAGCGGCGAGACACCCCAGCAGACGGGCTCGAACCGTCTTTCGTTCGCCGCGACCTATGAACAGCGAGGCGAGCGCGCCGCACGCCAAGCTTGACTTGGTCGGCCTGCGACTTCGGTATCCGGTGCCGCAAGGGGATGACCTTTCCCGCACCGGTGATCCCGGCCTCGCGGTGGACCTGGTGGGAGAAGCCGACGCGTCTCCCATCCATATCTCACAGACCGAGTTCACGGTGCTTCTCGGACCGTCCGGCTGCGGCAAGTCCTCGCTGCTGCGCATGATTACCGGCCTGATTCAACCGACCGAGGGCTATGTTCTCAAGGACGGAGCGAGGATTCAAGGCCCCGGCCACGACCGTGGAATGGTCTTTCAATCCTACACCTCCTTTCCCTGGCTCACCGTCGAGGAGAACGTCAACTTCGGCCTGAACCTCCGGCCGTCCACCGTGACGGCTGCGGACCGGCGCGCCAAGGTCGATCGCCTGCTCGCCCTGGTGGGCCTCTCCGAGGCGCGATCTCAGTGCCCCCGCCAGCTGTCCGGTGGCATGAAGCAGCGCGTGGCAATCGCCCGCGCCCTGGCAGTCGATCCTGACATCCTACTGATGGATGAGCCCTTCGGCGCACTCGATCCCCACATCCGCGTGCGCATGCAGGACCTGCTCCTCGAGATCGAAGAGCAACTCTTCACGACCCTGGTCTTCGTCACCCATGACGCCCGGGAGGCAGCGGTCCTCGCCGATACCATCTACATCTCGACCCTGCGACCCTGCTTCCTCAAGTATCGCCTCGAGCACCCTTTCAACAAGCGGGAGATCAAGCGCGTCGAGGCACGCCAGAAATATCCGAAAGATTTCCTGCGATTCCAACGCGAGATCGAGGCCCGGCTGCAGTCGCTGATCGAGAATCCGGACGAACCGCGCGTCATCGGCGACATCGACAGGGTGAAGTTCCAGCGCTCCAACCTAGGTGTGCTCGAGCAGCTATCGGCCCGCGATCTGTAGGAGAGTCCAGCCGATGGCCGACCTCACCGCCGATGAAGTCCTTGCCCGCTGGCGGCGCATTCGCGCCAATCCCGACTGCGAGCTGTCGCTCGAGCCGGACTCGGTCGCGCGGTTCCTGCGCCGGCCCGAGTCGGAAATCGTGAGGTCCCGCATTCAGGAGTCCCTCGGCGACCTTGCGCGTTATCGCTTGCAGAAGGAAGAATTTGTAAGCGACCGGCCGGCTGGTGGAGGAGACCTTGCAAGCTGCGAAGGCCTGGAGACCTTTCTCGTTCCTGCGGTCGAGGAGGTCATGGCCTTCAGCGACCTGCTTGCGACCTTGCCCGACAGTTCGCGGACGGAGTTCGCGGCCGCCATCGCCGCTGATTTCAATAGTCTTGTCAAGAACTGGGCGGCCGGCAGGTTCTCGGGGGCACCCTATGGCAACCAGGCCGTGCTGAAGAAAGCGCTGCGGCCCGATCTCAAGGCGGAGATGGGCGAGCTGAACAACACTGAGACGGCGGCGTTCGCATGTCGCGTCCTTGTGCACGTACTGGCGCTCCTCGAGCGGCAAGACCAGGAGAGGCTCTTCATCGAGACGGTAGGAAAGGGCCTGGATAGGAGCAGCCTGCTAGCCGCCCTCAAGCGTGCCTTGGAATTCCTCGTCGAGGCATTCCAAAAGAATGAAGCTGACCCTGAGGCCGAGCGGCGTCACAAGATCGTGACGGCGAGAATCGAAAGTGTTTCAGGCTCCGTTTCAGGTTCTGGATGGTCCTGGACCGCACGCCACAGCCTCCCACCGATGCTGTTCTTCACCGCGTCCGTCGTGGATGCGTTCGCCGAGTTGGACCTTTACCTGATCCGGCCGCAGCGGCAGGGCGACCTTGCCAGCTTCTACGCTGACAACCAACGGACGCTGGAGGACCTCGAGCTCTGCGTGGACATGGCCCGGCGTTGGATCATCAATGCGGTGCTCCCCTGGCTGAGCCAGGGCACTGCCCAGTACGTCGAAGAGAAACTGCCGCTCGAGGTGCCCTATGCCACCGAGTCTGCGAACTACGAAGGCAGCGATTTCAAGACGCTGAGCGGTGCCTTGAACGCCACCTATGGGCTCCGGCATCCACCGATCGTGTATTACAACAATATTTACGCCCTCCTCATCCTGCTTTGGTCCTTTGCCGATTGGGACGCCAGCGGTCAGGCATTGAACATGCAAACCAAGACTGCGATCGACCAGGCGCTGGCGCAGATCGTGCGCCGCTACACGACACCGGAGATCCGCAGCTTCATTACCCGCTTTCCCAACGTCTTCTACCTGCCGGGTGAGCAGATCTTCGTTGACGGCAAGAAGGCGCGCTGCGAGTACCTCGATTCCGCCTTCCTGCCGCTGCTGACACGCCTGTTGGTCCTCTTCGTGGTCTACGGCGTCGGCGACCGAAATCTTCTCGAACCGGTCATCCGCAGTCTTTACGTGGAGCTGATGCAGAACCGCTATCGTTCAGGAGACTACTCTGGCCTGTGGTCGGAGGCCAATATCGAGCTCTATGCGACGCAGCGTGCCGTGCAAGCGCTCACGTTCTACTATGCCTACGCACGGGGCCGCGAGCTCCAGTCGTCCCCTGGCGACCGTACCTCCAGCTTGGTGCTGCGCAACGCGACGGGCCTGAACCTCGACCTCGTCCTAGAGGCGAGGCTCGTGCCAGATCGCCCGTCCCCGCCGCCGGGAGGCCCGGCAATAAAAGGCGGGATTTGGACGCAGGAGAAGCTCGTCGCGGCGGCGAAGGACGGATTCCTCGGGTTCTGTCGCTCCTTGCCTGGATACGAACCACCCAAGATGCTGGGCCTCGATCCCGAGCGGGATGCCAACATCCTGGTCTTCCTCAAGGACATCGAGGCGCTGGGGGATGCGGTGATCACGGACATCCGCGGGAATCGGATCGTCAATATGGATCAGGCACACGAGCTGCTGTCCTCGCTTTCCCAGACCCTATCACATCACCATGAGATCAAGGATCGCGTCGGCGTCCTGGACGAGCTGCGCACGCAGCACAAAGCGCTTGCGGCAGGTTGAGCACGTGCGTAGCCGATATGATAGGTGATGACGACCTCGCCCATTGCCTCACGTTTGCGGACCTCATGCACGCCGTCCATTGTGCGCCGCCGAGGTATAAGCGCGTCCTCGACGCGATGGAGGCGATCGGCTTTCTCGAGCGCGTCTGCGAGGTGGGAGACGAGGTGATGCGTCTGCTGCGGACGCGACAGATGTGCACGGCCGACGCATCTCGTCATCTGGAGGGGTTGTTGGAGTGTGTGCGCGCGCCATTGAGATCTAAAGCACGGCTGGATGCCGTAACTTCCGAAATTGGAGAAAGTAGCCGATGAAGACGCTGATGTTCTATTCGTACAAGGGCGGCAGCGGTCGAACGGTAGCCGCTGCCAACGTTTCGGTGGCTCTGGCGAAGCTCGGCTGCCGCGTTGCCATCATCGACCTGGACTTCGAGGCACCTGGCCTGCAGTACGTGTTCCGCCTGCACGCTGCAAAGCGTTATCACGACGCGACCGGTATTCAACACTATTTGCGAGGTGATTCGTCAATTGCGTCGCTTTTCAAAGACGGCGCTTTCGACCTGTTTCGCGAGGTGGATCCCTTCAGGTTCTTTACGATACCGGAGTCCGCTACGCTGCTCTACCTGGCGGCCTGCCGGAACGTCGTGCAAGTCGATGCTCAGGATCCCCGCGTGGAACAGCGGACGCGCGAGCTATTGGCGCACCTCCAGGACGAAAAGGCTATCGACTTCCTCATTCTGGATGCGGCGAGCGGTGTGCGTGACGCCTACTCCATCGCGGCCGAGGTCACCGACGAAATGTTGATGTTCTTCCGTTGGTCCCGGCAGCACGTCGAGGGCACGCTACAGATGGTTCACTGGCTTAGTGAGATCCGAAGATTCGGTGAGCGCAGCTTCCCCTGCAAGCTCGTCGCCTCGGCATCGCCGGCGCCCAGCGATCTCGATGGCCTGCCGGAAGGCCTTCAGCATGAGCTGGTGGAGTTGAGAAACAACACCCGCAATCGTATCAACGAGGCGCTGCGCGAAGCCGAGATGGAGCCCGGAGAGATCTTTTTCGACATCCCCGAGATGCGTGACCTGAAGTGGAGCGAGGGCGTCATGGTCTTGGAGAACAAGAACTCTCCTTTTGAGGCGCTTGCCGCCCAGCTCCGGCAGGGCCCGTGATAGCTGGCGCGACTACCGTAACCCGACCCCTGAGGCTAGAGTGCCATGAGTGAGTCCATGCGAGCCACCGCAGAGAGCGCCGATCGGACGGCGCTGATATCGATCTTGCGCGACACGAGGCACGTGGAGACGGAAGGGACTGCTGCCATACTACCCTACACGATCATGATCTCTTTCGTCGGCCCAGTGCTGCTGCCGCCGTACCTGCCGCGGATTCAGGATACGATGTTGGGCAGTTACCGGCAGGACATCTTGGATTTGATCCGCAACCTAGCGGAACGCTTTTGGAAAGCACATGGCGATCATGTCATAACGCCTGAAGGTGCAAGAGCGCTCACCGAAAGGCTGAAGGATCTTGGTTCGCGGATCTGCCATTCGATGCACGAGCTCCGCAAGGTCTTGGTGAGCCTCGCCGAGCTGCGTGTCAGGAATGTGATCTTCTTGACGGACGACTATGAGATCCCGTGGGCATTATTGTGCGTGCCAATGGGGTTTGATCATAAATTTCTCGTCAGCGAGTACCCATGCGGGACGTTACTGATCGACGATAGCGACCTGTCGTTGTCCAGGCTCAAACAGCACAACGTTGGGCATCGCCGCCACCTGCCAAGCCGACCTACGCGCGTCTGCATCGTGTGCGGCGACCTTGGCGGACGGGCTTGTCAAGCTAATGGTGCATTTGCCTATGCCGGATGCTTGGCGAACTTCTTCCAGGGCGACCGCACGTGCGCGTTCGAGGTCAAGTGCTTCGGTCCCGACGATTGGCGGCCGCATGCTCACAGCACCAGAGAGTTGATGGGTTGGCTCAATGACCAGGTCGAAGAGGCCGAGATCGTCCACTACATCGGGCACGTCAAGGACGGGGTCCTGTGGTTCGATGAACGCACGCAGATTCACCCGGAACAGCTCGCCGACTACCTGATTCCGCTCGACTATCGGCCATTGGTAGTGCTGCAAGCCTGCGAGGGTGCGCACTTCACCGTCAGCAATGAGGGAGGCTCTCACCTCTGCAAGGTCTTCCTCGAGAAGGGAGCGAGCGGTTGCGTCGCTCCTGTCCTCCCCGTCAGCATCCCGCATTGCCTCGAGAGGTTCGACGAGACCTTGATGGCCTTGTTCTATCGGAACATCATCGAGAATGATCCCTATGGCCGCGCCCTCGCCAAGGCGCAGCGGGAGCATCAGAGGCTGTGGGACGGCGACCCGCAAGGCTTCTTCTTTCAGCTCTTCGGCGATCCCAGGGTGGTGTGGCAGCCGCCGCTGGGGGTTCCCAAGCATCTGCAAAGCCTCATTCATGTCATGGAGAAGGGCCGGGTCCCGGGTCGCCCGGAGATGTTGATGCGCGTATCCTTCCAAGGGCCTGAGCTTTCAGAGGCCCAGCTCGGCGACTATGTGTCGAGCGTGCTGAGGACCTCGCCGGTGGTCGGGAGCTTTCGCCAGGTGGAAGCCGCCTATCAATTGGGATTCTCCGAGGTGGCCCGCGAGGCGGAGCCCTATATAGTCGTGCTACTCACCGCTCTCGCAGGCGCGGGCGGTGAGGATGCGGTGAAGGCCTTCTTGACCACTATAGGAAAGCGGCTTGCAGAAATGGTCATGGCCAGGCTGCCTGGCGCCAAGCCGGCGCTCGAGCCAGCGGTCAAGAAGTCCCCGAAGAAGCGGACGGGGGCGAGGCTGCCCGGTGGCCCCTTGAGTCCCGGATCTGGAAAGATCAGGATAGAGCTCGACAAGATGAAAGTCGAGGTGGGAATGAAGGACGGCGAGCTCGAGGTCATGATTGCGGGCCCGGGGCAGCTCGCGTGAAGCGAGCCACAAGAGGGGGGCGCCGGTGATCTCGCCCTGGCTCAAGCATCGCGGGAGCCAGCTTCTGTTTGCCGCGGTGCCGTTCGTATTGGTGATCGTAGCGTGGGTACTGCTCAGCGGCTCGGGGCTGGTGAATGAGACCTTCTTGCCTTCGGTGGTCCAAGTGGGTAGATCGCTTTGGGAGGTCTTTACCCAGGATGACTACTTGAAGGATGTCTGGGTCAGCAGCTATCGAGTTAGCGGCGCATTCGTGCTGTCCGTTCTGCTCGCGGTACCGCTGGGGCTCCTTGCCGGCTTCGCCAAGCCTGCCAAGGAGGCGATCGAGCCCTTCGTCGGCTTCGTGCGTTATTTGCCGGTGCCTGCGTTCGTGCCCTTGTGCATCCTCTGGTTTGGCCTTGGCGACCTGGCAAAAATTGCGGTCATTTTTTTGGGCACGTTCTTTCAGCTCATTTTGCTCGTGGCTGACGCTGCCCGCGAGGTGCCGAAGGAGTACTTTGAGGCGGCACTGGCGCTGGGAGCCAAGCAAGGACAGCTCTTCTCCCGGGTGCTATGGCCAGCCTCTCTGCCGGGAGTGGTGAATTCCTGCCGAACAGCCGTGGGCTGGGCGTGGACCTACCTGGTGGTAGCGGAGATTGCGGGCGCCACCAGCGGCGTCGGTTTCAGGATCATGGAGGCTCAACGCTTCATTGCCACTCCCAAAATCTTCGCGGGAATCGTGGTGATCGGGGTGCTCGGCCTCGCCACTGATATGGGTTTTTCTGCGCTCTACCGCTGGAAATTCTCGTGGCGCCAATGACCGTGGGCTGTGATGCCTACAGCGACGCTACCGCTGGCGCGAGCGGCCGAGTGCGCCGTGCTTACCGGCTTTACCGGGCGTGAAAGCGGAGAACAGGAGAGGCAGAGGTCATGGGTCGCATTGAGCACCACCGCCCCGGCTATTCTGATACGCTCGGACTTGGCCAGTTCAAGAAGTCATATCACCTTGAGATGATCGCGGATCAGCTGCGCACCAGCGCCATCATTCGGGCGCTGGCGGAGGTCTTGCGGCCGGAGAAGATTTTCTGCGAGCTTGGTTGCGGCACAGGAATCTTTTCGATCTTTGCAGCGAGACGTGCGCGGAAGGTCTTTGCGGTGGAGATCGATCCCCACATGGTGCAAGTTGCAAGGTCCAACATCGCTGAGTCTGGAGTCGCCGACCGCATTGAGTTGATAGCGGGGGACGCCAGCGCCGTGGAGCTGCCGGAGAGCGCAGACGTCATCTTCTGCGAGATGATGTCAATTTGGGCCATCGAGGAGCCGCAGATCCCCGTCTTCAATAATACCCACCCGCGGATGTTGAAGCTTGGGGGCCTGTTCCTGCCGCAGAGAATAATCAATCTGGTCGAGCTCGGCTTTTACCAGTTCGAGTTCCACGGGGTCGAGGTGAGAGCGACCGTGCCGCTTTTCGCGGGGATCACGCCGCCTGCTATCATGACGGAGAGTCGCGTTGCGCGGGAGCTCGATTTCTCGCGGACGGTGAGCACCGACCTCGGCTGCGAGGTCGAACTCGAGGCGGTAGCGGGAGGCTGTGTGAACTGCGCCCGGCTGACGTCGGTTGTGCAAATGGGGCCGGGCGTGGTGTTCTCGGGCTCGGACTCCTTGATGCCGCCGACCATCGTCCCCCTCGAGGAGGATGTCGTGGTACGACCGGGAGACACCTTGTTGCTCAAGGTTTCGGCGCATGCGCGCTCGGACCTGGGAGAGGCGATATTCTCTGCTGTGGCGAAGCGTTGAGTGGTGTTCGATAGTCGTTGGACTGTGCCGCCTAGCTGAAGCGGTTGCCGAGGATGCCATCCATAGACTCATCCCTATATTTACATGCTTACACATAGGGAGGCTGTATACATCGCGAGGCCCTTTGGGGTATAACAGATAAAGCGAAGTCGCTGTCGGAGATGAGCGTAGGCTCGAGACGTCAATAAGAGGAGGAGGCTAAGAATGGACCCTGTGCTAACGCCCGCGTTGGCCCTCGCCGCGTACAAAGCCTTTCAAAAGGCACATCCTGTGATCGCAAAGGGCGTAAATCAGGCACTAACTACTGCCGCGCCGACGGTTATTGGCGCAGTTGTGAAATGGTTGGATCGACGATGAGGAGATAGGCCTCGAGCAACGGTCTATCCCGCGGTGCGGCGTCCGGAGCGGCGCGAGCCGGCACCGGCAAGAGCTTCTTGGCCTGCCACCCCTTACCCGCTGGGAGTTGGCCAGGTGGACACCGGCGGAACCGCGGACTCGGCGGCGCCAGATCTCGTCGCCAGATATCGTCTCGGCCGCGCGCAAGCGCCGCGAGGCCTCGGAGAACACGGCATTGTTGCCGGTTTGCCTTGACCTATATATGATTCAGATATAGGATCACTTCCATGAAGCCGATCTCGCTCCACGTCGAAGAAAAGAGCTACCGCGAGCTGAAGTCGCTGGCGGAGCGCACGGGGCAGCCCGTGGCCGAGCTGATCCGCGAGGCCATGACCGAGTACGCCCTGCACCGCCGTGGAGCTTCCGGATCGCTCTTCGATCTCGAGCCTCATCCGAGCGGCGCACTGCGTGTGCCCTGGACCCGCGCCGAGCTTCTGGACGAGAGGCTGCGCCGCTGATCCTCGCCGTCGACACCGACGTCCTGGTGTCCTGGGTGATGGCAGGCGCTCCCCATCATCGGGCAGCGCACCGACTCCTCGACACGGAGGTCAGAGAGCACGGCAGCGGCCTGGCGATCACGCCGCAGGTGCTGCACGAGTTCCTGCACGTGTGCACGGACCCCCGGTGCTTCGAGAACCCGCTCTCCATGCAAGCCGGGCTGCGCTGGTCGCGCGACCTCTGGAACGCCGCGGAGGTCGTGCGGATCCTGCCGGCGCCCGGCGTCCTGGACCGCACTCTCGAGCTTCTGGAGAGCCTGCGGCTGGGGCGCAAGCGCATCCTCGACACCGCTCTGGCGGCGACTCTGGAGCTTGCCGGGGTCCGACGCCTCGCCACGTTCAACCCTGGGGACTTTCGCTCCTTCGCCTTCCTGGAGCTCGTGGCGCCGCCGGGATCCGCCGAGGATGCGCCTGGCCCGGCCAGCTCATAGCCTCCGAGCCATCGCCCACGACCCCGTCGCAGCGCAGACTCGAACGGTAGCCGGCCAGCGTGCGCGATCCGGCCTTGTTTTCGCGTCATATAGGAGTATGGGGGTCTATACTCGTCCCATGACCGTGGAGCTGCTCACGGAAGCCCCCCTGGCGCCCCCGGCAGGACTGGGACCCTACCGGCGGGAGGACTATGACGCGCTGCCGGACCAGCCGAGGTGCGAGTTGCTGTACGGGAGGCTCTACGTGACTCCGAGCCCGACCCTCTGGCACCAGCACGTGGCAATGTTCCTGTGGAGGCATCTCGAGAGCATCGCCGAGGCTGCTGGCGGCTTCGCCTGCGCCGCACCTCTCGACACGGTGCTGGCTGATCACTCCGTGGTGCAACCGGACGTGATCTACACTTCGGCGGCGCGCCTGGGAATCCTGGGCAAGCGCATCGAAGGCGCTCCCGACCTGGTGGTCGAGGTGCTGTCCCCCGGTAGCGCGCGCCACGATCGGGGTGGGAAGCTGAGCCTCTACGCCGAGGCCGGCGTCCGCGAATACTGGATCGTCGACCCCGAGACCCGGCACGTCGAGTTCCTGGTCAACGAGGACGGGCGCTTCGTGGTCTCGTTGCCTGCCGCCGGCGTGTATAGGTCCGAGCAGATCCCCGAGATCCACCTGGACGTCGCCGTATTCTGGCGAGAGGTCGAGAGGCGCTATCCCGTGGGCCGATGACCCACCCGATCGGGCCGGGCGCGGATGTCGTCAGCCGCGAGAGCGCTGGCCGATGCGCCAGTGCAGGAAATGGTTGACATCCGCGAGGGCCTCTTCGATTCGCCAGCGAAACTCGGCTTGTGTCCGCAGCTCGCGCAGCAGGACAGGTCTTACCAGGCGCTTGTCCAACCGGCCGCACCGTTGCGCGATGTAGGAGAGGCCCTGGCACGCGTTGGCGCGGATGGCGGCGTCCTGATGCTCGGCCAGGCGAAGACAGACCGACTGGGCGTACTTCCAATCGGGCCAGTTCCAACCGACACCTAGCGAGAGGAGCATCAGTTCCTCCCACGAGCCGTGCGCGAGAAGGCGCTCGACCTCGGTGGGATCCTCGTAGAACGGGAGAGGACGGTAGACGGGCTTGGTCACGGATCCCTTGCCAACTCACATTGCCGCGAGCGACAAATTCAGGTAGGAGGATCGCCGCCCTTGGGGAGGCGCGAGTCATCGAGGGCGATGCCCTGGCGGGCGAGGAGGCGCTTCAGGCGGTCGTGGACGGCGGGGCCCAGGAGGGTGCGCGCGGCGGCGCTGATGTCGTGCAGCACGACGTGGAGGTCCTGGCGGCCGGTCCAGTGCTTGCGGGCGTAGGGCTCGAGATCGCCGGTGAAGACCTGCGACAACACCGCGACGGCGACGACCAGGTCGTCGAGGTAGCCGATGGGGCCCAGGAAGAGCTCCGGCAGCAGATCGATCGGGCTGATCCAGTAGGCGATGGCGCCGCCGATCAGCCAGCGGGCGCGGCGCGGCACGTCCTTGTCCATGACCAGCCGCACCAGCAGGATGAAGATGTCCGGCGC
>Ga0210384_10003790_pt1 | contig 17257 bp, 13 predicted proteins | sample IncBWH2MmetaG_FD_160574 | JGI IMG/M metagenome (GOLD analysis project Ga0210384, IMG submission 160574) | Forest soil microbial communities from Barre Woods Harvard Forest LTER site, Petersham, Massachusetts, United States - Inc-BW-H-2-M | ecosystem: Environmental > Terrestrial > Soil >...
GGTGGCGGAGGAAGTGTTGGCGGCGGTGGGGACGGCGACCGTGACCGCGACGCCTGCCGCAATACCGACGATCGAGATAAAGACCGTGGCAAAGACAAAGATAAAGATAAAGATCGTCGGGACGACGATCATAAGGACTGACGAGCGTATGGACTGAAACTAACTGAGGATATCCGGAGACACCTCCGTACGCGGCGCTAACTGGGCCGTGCTTCTTGATGTCCGAAGATGCACGCCCAGTTAGACTTCGCTGTGCTGAAATTGCCATGTCGAGGAAGAAGAGTGTTCGGCGTACTCATCGGAGCCGAGAACCCTGATTTTGGCCAGCTAGGTGCCGAGGAGATTTGGCTGGAGGCGGGTGTAGTTGTGCTCTTGGGCCCATAGCGACAGCGGGATGGCGGCTAAGTCGTCGACTAGTGGGACGGCATTGCCATCTTTGGTTAGGTCGATCGTTCGCAGGTAGACCTTGCAGGTATCGCAGGCTTCGACGCGGACGTGAGGGAACTGCTCGGCGACGTATACGGGCAACTTCTTTTCGTCCTCTTCACCGCAGGCGTGGCAATAGATTCTGCGGAAATCCCATTCCTGCAGGCAGAAAGAACACATCATGCGGCGTTTGCCGCCGTCGCCTTCGGGCCGCAGGACGCCGAGGAGCGGTTGGCCTCCGCAAAGCGGGCAGGAGTGCTGTGTATCGGCGGCGACTGGAGGAGCGGCGGTGCGTACCGCCAGGAGTTCCGCAAGGGGTTGGACGAAGGCTCGCGGGACGAATTGTGCGAACGCGCCGATGAGCTGGTCATTCGTTCCGCCTATATCCCAATAAGCGTCAAGCAACGACAGCTTTGAGGGGGCGTCGAGCTCGGAGATTTGTTGGGCCGCAGCAGCCAGCGATGCAGGGGCAGTCTGCGCAATTAGAGTAAGAAAAGATTGCAAGCGCGAAAGGAGCCGGTCGGCATCGCCAGAGGGCATCGGCGAGGGAAGTGAGCCCGGCTGCCGGCTAGTTAATTGTGGAGCGATGTCGCGCTTGATTTCGGCGTAGAGGGTTTTCTGGAATTCAGCGAGGCGCGCGTAGAAACGCAGCACCTCGGCCGCGAACGGACGCTTGGAAGCTAGATACTCCGCGCGTTGAATGCGCGCGCCGTACTCGCCCGCCGCGACTTGTGCGGGTTTCATTTCCGGCGGGAAGCCGATCCCACCACTTCTTTATACCACCCGGGGTGGTAGCGCTTAGCAAAATCCAGGGAAACGTCACCGCGAATCACCGAGCCGAATGCTCCGCGCTCGGCAAACACGCTCATATAAACGTGGATCATGAACAGGCCGATCGTGAGCAACGCCGAAGAAACGTGGACTAAAATCGCAAGTTTAAGCACGAACCGCAGTCCTAACGGAACGTATTCCGGGAACCACATAACCAGTCCGCTCAAGAACATCAGCAGCCCGCAAATGAAAAATCCCCAGAACAGCAGTTTCTGTCCGGCGTTGTAGCGTCCGGCGGGCGGCATTTGATCATCTTCGTTGCGGATGTAGTGCCCAATCGACTTCCACCAGGCGCGGTCCGTGTCAGTCATGTGCATCTGGCCGGCCCACATCACAAACATGTAGAAGACGGCGCCGGCAAAAACCAGGCCGCTCCAGGGATGCAGGATGCGCGAAATCTGGGGGCCGCCGAGCGCAATGGCCAACCAAAAAAGCCAAGGGGAATAAAAGGCTAGCCCCGTCAATGCGCAGTAGATGTAAGAAAACGCCGCGACCCAGTGCGTCAGGCGTTCGTGAAATTGGTAACGAAGAATGCGGCCGTGAGGCAGGATTTGCTCGCGAGTGCTCACGGCTGCTCTCCTTCATGTTTCTGCTCGAATTCTTCTTCGCGCGACTTCGGACCAAATCGCAAATAATGCACGAACAACCCAATCAGGCCGCCGATCATGGCCACATTGCCCAGCCACTTCAGCGGGCCCTTCCATAGCTTCACGGTCAACGGCACACGCGGATTCTTGGGGAGGCCGCCATAATTTTCAGGCTCGGTAACGTCGTGGAGCACATAGATCACGCCCGTGCCCCCAACGCCCGGCGGGTCATATACGCCGGCCTTGGAAAAATTGTAATGATCACGAAGTTGCTTGGCGCGAGTCTCCGCTAGGAACTTCATGTCGTCCTTGCTGCCGAAATGCAAGCACCCGGTGGGGCACGATTTGATACAAGCAGGTTCAAGACCCTCGCCGACTCGGTCGGCACAGAGTGTGCACTTGTAGACGCGCTTGGTTTCCGGATTAAATTTGGGAATGTTGAACGGGCAGCCGGTAATGCAGTAACCGCAGCCGATGCAGTGCTCCTGCTGAAAATCGACGATGCCGTTGGTGTATTGGACAATGGCGCCGTCGGAGGGGCACGCGTCGAGACAGCCGGGGTCGGCGCAGTGCATACACTGATTCTTGCGCATCAGCCACATCAGCGTGCCGTCTTCGGTTTCGTGTTCGTTGAAGAGGATCAGGTTCCAATAGTTCCACCGCGTTTCCGGCATGGTCTGGTAGGTGTTGTCAAAAACCGTGGCGCCGAAGGGCAGATCGTTCCATTCCATGCAGGCGACCTCGCATGCCTTGCAACCGATGCAAGTGGTGGTATCGATCAGCTTGCAGACTTGAAACTCCCGCTGCATGCCCTCGCCGGGAATCGATCCGGCGTGAGCCGAAATTTTTTGTATGCGTAAAGTCTCCTGGCTCATGAGCGCACCTAGGCTTTCTCTACCTTAACCAGGAAGCCCTTAAATTCGGGTGTGTAGGCATTGGGGTCGACGACCGTCGGGGTGAGCAGGTTTGCCAGCGTCCTCGCGTCCTTGCCTTCGTCCTCGGCAATTCCGCGATAGCCCTGATGAATGGGGAGGCCGATCGGGTAGACTTTCTTGCCGTCGATCATCAACGGCTTGATGCGCTTGGTGACCATCGCTTTCGCAATGTAGTCTCCGCGGATGCTCGAGACTTTTATCTTTTCGCCGCCGGTGAAGCCCATTTCGTTAGCCATCTCCACCGAGATCTCGATAAACGGCTCAGGCACAAGCTGCACGTTCATTGGATTGTTCTTCGTCCAGTAATGATAAAGCTCGGTCAGGCGATAGGTCGTGCAGACAACCGTGTAACCGTCCTTGGGCGTAGCATATTTGTCGTCCGGCGTTTTGAACCGCTTGACTACCGGATTGTGCGTCTGCTGCGGATGGAAAGGATTGTCAATCGGACTTTCGATAGGTTCGTAGTGTTCGGGGAACGGTCCATCGGCAAAGGCCGCGAGCGGTGCAAAGATTCGTCCTACGCCCTCGGGATTCATGATGAACGGTCCCATGTGATCTTTCGGTTTGGAATCCACCTTGAAGTCGGGCACGTCATTGCCAACCCATTTTTGCTGGCCTTCGTTCCACCAGACTTGTTTTCGCGTTGGATCCCAGGGCTTGCCGTCCACGTCGCACGAGGCACGGTTGTAAAGAACTCGGCGATTAGCAGGCCAAGACCAGCCCCATCCCGGATGCACACCCAGGCCCGAAGGATCCGAGGGATCGCGCCGCGCGCTCTGATTGCCCGCTTCGGTGAATGAGCCGGAGTAAATCCAGTTGCCGCAGGAGGTCGTCCCATCGTCTTTCAACCAAGCAAAGCCAGGAAGCTGCTGGCCGGCCTTGATTTGCTGCTTCGTCGCGGGATCCTCCAAATCCGCCAACGCCTTCCCGTTAATCTCCTTCAATACTTCGGCCAGGGGCGGGCTCGACGGAGCGCTGTAATTCCACGTAAGGTTCATGATGGGATCGGGGAACTTGCCGCCATCTTTCTTATACAGCTCGCGGATCTTCAAGAAAATTTGCGCCACAATGGCATGGTCCAGCCGGGCGGCTCCGGGCGTTGGCACTGCTGTATTCTTCCATAGCACCCAGCGCGCGGAATTGGTGAACGAACCGTCTTTCTCCGCAAATCCCGCGCAAGGCAAACGATACACCGTCGTTTGAATCTGCTTCATCTCGTCCGTGCTGATCCCGGGCGACCTCCAAAACTCGCTGGTCTCATCCGGATAAATTTCCCCCACCACCAGGAAGTCCGCTTTTTTCAGCGCGTCGATGTTTTTCTTTGAGTTGGGACCAATGGCTACGCCGTTCATGCCAAAGGCAAACATGCCTTTCACGGTCCCGTTGTACATGTCGTCCCACAGCTGCACCCATGAATAGTTGCGGTCCACCTTCGGCAGATAATCGAAGGCCCAGCCGTTTTGTTTAGTGGCCGCGTCGCCATAGAGGGCCTTCAGATAGCTGGCTGCGAATTTCGGCGTGTTGCTGTAATAGTTGAACGAATCCCACTGGGCGGGCTTCGAGGCTGTCGGCGTAATGCGTTTCATCCAGGAGTCGAAGGAAGTGTCCGCGGGCGTCGGAACTTTAATATAGCCGGGCAAATTGTCGAAAAGGCCGGCCATGTCTGTGGCGCCCTGAATGTTGGAGTGCCCGCGCAGCGCGTTGACGCCACCGCCCGCTCGGCCAACGTTGCCAAGCAAAAGTTGCAACATCGCCGCGGTGCGGATGATTTGCGTGCCAAACGAGTGTTGCGTCCATCCGACCGCGTAAATGATTGTGCCCGCCTTCTTCATGTCGCCGTCTTTGCGAATCGAAGTATAGAGGTCGGCGGTCTTGAGAAATTGTTCTTTGGGAATCCCGGTGATGCGCTCGACCATCTCCGGCGTATAGCGCGAGTAATGCTTCTTCAGAAGCTGAAACACGCAATTAGGATTCTGCAGGGACAGGTCAAAATCGACATTCGCTGGCAAGGGCGGGGTCGGGGGAGTCCCGCCGCTCGGCTGGTGCGCGGCGGCTCCTAGCGCGTAATTCGTGACCGCATCTTTTTTCGGTCCAGCTCCGCTGCCTTGATAATTCCAGGTGGCCTTGTCATAAATCTGCGTCTTGGCGTCGAACCCAGAGAAAAGGCCATCGAGGTCCGCTGGCAGTTTAAAGTCTTTGTGAACGATGAAGGCCGCGTTCGTATAGTTCAGCAGATAGTCTTTGGCGATCCGGTTGTTCTCGATGGCATAGCGAATCACGCCTCCGAGGAACGCGATGTCTGACCCCGCCCGAATCTGACAGTGGAGATCCGCCACGGCAGCCGTCCGCGTGAATCGCGGATCGACCACAATCATTTTCGCGTTGCGGGTGCGCTTCGCTTCGACCGGCCACTTGAATCCGCACGGATGGTTCTCGGCCGGATTACCGCCCATGATGAGCATCATGTCGGTATTCTTCATGTCGACCCAGCCGTTGGTCATCGCCCCGCGTCCGAACGTTGGTCCCAAACTTGAGACCGTGGGGCCGTGTCAAACCCTGGCCTGGTTTTCCATATGCACGACCCCTAGGGCGTGCATCGCTTTCACAACCAGATAGTTAAACTCGTTTGTATCGGTACAGCCGCCGATCCACGCGACCGATTCCAGGCGGTTTACCGTGTGTCCGGCCGCATCCTTCTCCACGAGAGTCTCATCGCGCGTCTTTTTCACTCGTGCCGCGATTTCGTTGATCGCATCGTCCCACGAAATGTCCTGCCATTCGGTGCCGCCCGGCCGCCGCACTTGCGGCTTCAGCAACCGCCGGTCGTTCATGATCTCTTGCTGCAGCGAGGAACCCTTGGGGCAAAGCGTGCCGCGGTTGGTCGGATGATCGGGGTCGCCCTCGACGTGCACCACTTGCGCGGTCACATTCTTCGCGCGATCGCCGATTGTGTAGATGATGGTGCCGCAACCCACCGCGCAGTACGGGCACGTGGAGCGTGTCTCGCTGGCGCGCGCAATCTTCAGGGTGCGCAGTTGCGCGTAGGCGGGCTGCAGGTCGAAGCCGAAGACCGCCGCCGCCGCTCCTCCTACCGTTGTGTATTTCAGGAAGTCGCGACGTGAAGGGTTCATCGGGGACCTCAGTCCGCGAGGTGAAGAGGGCAGCGGTCTCGCAGAAGCCCTTTTTAGGACGGTTAGCCAAAACTGTCAAGTCCGCATTTTGCAGGGGGCAGGATGAAGGACCGTCCGGTTTCGCTACGCTGCATCCCGAATTCGCTCGGTCCATTTCAAGGTTGAACCCCCGCGATATGTAAAGCCCATATCTACCAACGGATTGCAGGCTGACTATTGGCCATGGGGCTGCTTTTGTGAGCGTCAATACCGCGCACTCGAGGTGTGTATGTCATCGTTTGCAACCGACCTGCACCAGGCGATCCGCCTGCTCACGAAATCGCCCCGCTTTACTCTCATTGTTACTCTGACCCTTGCGATAGGCATAGCTTCCAACACCATCATCCTGAGCACGGTGCAAAGCGTCTTTGTCAAACCGATGGCGTACCCCGATCCCGGACGCTTGGTCTACGTTTCACAAGCCTACCCCGGTTTTCCGGCGGGCGGCGGGCAATTCAGCTACCCGATTTTTCGGGATATCCAGCAACAGAACCGCACGCTGGATTCCGTGGCGGCTTACCAGGTTACCGGCCCGCTGGCTCTGACCGGTGTGGGCGAACCTGTGCGGGTTCCGATTACCTACTGCACTCCCAGTTATCTGAAATTGCTGGGTGTACGCGCGACCCTGGGCCGGGTTTTCTATGACAGTGAGGACCGCTTTGGCAGCGCGGACGCCGTAGTAGTGCTAAGTAATGGGTTTTGGCGGCGCCAGTTCGCGGGGAATGCGGCCATCGTTGGCCAGACAATTCATTTCAATGGTCATCCGTTTACTGTGGTTGGAGTGCTATCTGAGGATTTTCGAGACTCGTTGTACGAACAGGAGTTCGGAGAGCAGAGCGATGCCTGGATTCCTCTTGGCTTGGCTTATGCGATGACTGGCTTTGCGGACCCCAACAATCGGGCTCAGGGAATTCTGTGGGGCATCGGGCATCTGAAGCCGGAAGTTACAGCTGCCGATGCTCGCGCGGATATGGTGGGTTTGGGGACTCGCTTTGCGAAGATTTATCCCGATGCTTTCCGGGGATATGGCTTGGTTGCTCGGCCGCTCAAAGATCAACTGCTCGGAATGTTCTACGCCCCAGCGTGGGTTCTGACCTGCGCATCGGCGTTTCTGCTCTTGATTGGGTGCGCTAACGTCGGCAACTTACTTCTCGCCCGGCTGCTCACCCGACAGCGTGACCTGGCGGTCCGCGCGGCGCTGGGCGCATCGCCGGCGCAGCTTGCATGGCACTTGCTCTTGGAAAATGCGTTGCTATTGTTTCTCGCCGCTGCGCTTGGGCTCTTTTTGTCTGTGCAAGGCATGAGAGCGCTTGCGCAGTGGGCCGCGGGCCATCTGCCCACGGTGATTCGCTTGCAAGCCAGCAACTCGGTGCTACTCGTCTCTGTCTTCATTTCGTTGTTGACGGGGATGCTCTTCGGCGTTGCACCGGCTATGCTGGGCTCTCGCGTTGACTTGCGCGACGCGCTTAGCCGGGCGGGGCGTCAGGGGCAGAGCCTGGTTCGGCGTCGTAGCCAAGAATTTCTGGTTGTGGTGGAGGTGGCGCTTGCGCTGGTGTTGCTTGCGGCTGCCGGACTGCTTACTGGTAGTCTTCGCAAACTGGTGTCGATGAACTTGGGTTTCCAGACCAAGAACCTGCTGACCATGCGTCTCGATCTGCGCGCTGCGCGTTATGGCGATCCTGCGGCACGGGCGCGTTTTGGGAAACTTCTGGTTGAGAAGTTGCGGAGTCTGCCCGGTGCGGAGTCCGCGACGATTTGGGGACCGAGCATGCTGGGGCGGGCGACCTGGGTTTACATTGCCTATCCCGAAGGAGCCGCTCCCGAAGACCCCAACGCGAGACTGATGATGGGTCGTCACAGCGTAAACCCTGAGGCGCTGGCCAATCTGGAGATTCCGCTGCTCAGCGGACGCCATATTACCTGGCAAGATACGGCTGAGCAGCCTGCTGTCGCGATTATCAGCGAAAGCGTCGCAAAGAAGATGTGGCCTGGACAGGACCCCGTCGGGAAACGCATGCGTAGTGCGGTAGGTAATTTTCCGTGGGTTACCGTAATCGGAGTTGCCCGCGATGCGCATCACGCGCAACTCATGAACCTAAGTGACGCGGCTGCCGGCGAGCTTCCTGGTGGATTGCGCCCGCAATACGACGCATACTTTCCTTATTTGCAGCGCCCTAATCCGGGCGTTACCCTGGCGGTGCGCACCTCTCGCGACGTCCGCGCGATTTCAGAAAATATCCGGGAAGCGGTGCTATCTCTCGATCCTACGCTGCCGGTTTATGATCTTCGGCTGCTCGATGATCGCCTGGCCGAGCAGGTGGCGCCTGTGCGGACGATTGCTGCGCTCTCCGGCGCATACGCTCTGCTCGCCATGTTCCTGGCGGCGTTCGGCCTTTTCGCGGTGCTGGGGCATGATGTGAGTCAGCGTACCCACGAAATCGGGATTCGTATGGCAGTCGGCGCGGCACCGGGCCGCATTCTGCTGCTAATCCTGCGCGAGGGAATAACGCTTACATCAGTCGGGCTGGTGGCCGGATTCTTGTTGGCCTCGGTGGCGACGCGTACTGTGCAGGCGATGCTATTCGGCGTTAACGCCACGGAGCCGGCTATTTTTGCGGCCGTCGCCGGGCTGCTGATTGCCGTTGCCGTGCTTGCTTGCTTGATTCCCGCAAAACGAGCGATGCGGCTCGATCCGATGTCCGCGCTTCGCGAAGATTGAACGAAGAAACGCTAAACGTTGGCTGATGCCGAGGTTGCCGTTCGCGGGAATTCTGTCTCGGCGGAGGTGGCGGCAGCGCGATAGCGCACCAGCAGCAGGGTGAGATCGTCGGCCTGGCTGGCGCCGCGAGAGAAATTTTCAACCGCTTCCAGCAGCAGCTTCTGCAGTTCATCGAGCGGAGTTTCATGGTGGCCAGTAAGCAGTTGCACCAATCGCGGCATTCCGAAAAACTCTTCCTGCGGATCCATAGCTTCGGTCACGCCGTCACTGAACAGCACCAAAGTGTCACCCGGCTCCAGCTTCACAGCGGCAGTGCAATATTCAGCCTCCGGCACCAGCCCAACCGGAAAAGACCCTTCGGTGAAGGCTTCTTCGGCGTTCCCGCTTTGGCGGATCAAAATCGGGGAGGGGTGCCCGGCATTGATGTACGTAAGGCCGCCCTTCTCTTCCAGAATTCCGAAGAACATGGTGGCGTAGCGGCCGACTTCCGCGTGATCGCACAAGAAGCGATTCAAGTGATTGAATAGCCGCGCGGGATCGGTGCCCAGCGTCATGCCGGAGAGAACACCTTGCAACATGGTAGTCAACAGCGCCGCGCCCAAACCTTTGCCGGAAACGTCCGCGATCAGGAACGCCGTGCGGTTTTCGCCGAGCGGAAACACATCGAAGTAGTCGCCTCCCACGGACAGGCAGGGAAAATTGCACCCGGTAACGGAGAGATGCGGGTAATCGCGGAAGTTGCGCGGCAGCAGTGCTTGCTGGATGTCGCGCGCGATGTTGATTTCCTGCTCGAGGCGCTGGCGTTCGCGTTCGCGAGCTACCAGGCGAGCGTTGTCCAGAATGCTGGCGGCCTGATCGGTAAAGGCGTCGAGCAACTGGCGATCCAGTTTGGAGAACGCCGCGGGGCGGCGGGAATCCAGATACAGCACTCCGAGAAATTGCCCTTGCTTCAGGTTGACCACAGATTCCGCGGTCTTGGCGTGCGAAAACGCATACAACGGAATTACGACCACGGCGCGCAGACGTTGCGCGACGATGCTCTGTGCGGCCTGCAAATCCATTTCGGCCTGCGCCAAATCTTCGGTGATTACCGCTTCCTGCTTTCGCAGAGCCAACTGTATTGCGGTCTGACTGGGGGCCAGGCTCTCTGGAGGCAAGCGCAAACCGCCGGAGCGCCGGGCGAGCCTGACGTGCAGCGCAGCCTTGTCGTCGGCTTCGAGCAGCACACCGCGATCGGCATCCATCACGGAGATGGCGTGATCGAGCATCATGCCCAGCACTTCGTCGAGCGGGAGCTGGGAATGCAGCAATGCCGTGGCGGCCAGGAGTTGATCGAGCTTGCTAAGGCGTGCACCGGCGCTGGCCACGACGTCGGAACCCGTAATGTGCTCCATGCGGGTCAACAGGTTGGGAATCGATTGGTCGCCGACGGGAGCAGCGGAGCGGTAGATGATTTCGTAGGAGTCTTCGACGCCAAAGGTGATGAGGTCGCCGTCCTGTAGCTCGCGGCTTTCTACTTTCTGGCCGTTGACAAAGAGGCCGCGACGCTGGCCGCGATCTTCCACGTAGTGCTTATTGGCCTCGACCACCAAGGCGGCACAGGTGCGCGAAATGCGGCGGTCAGAAAGCTGCAGGTGGTTGCCGGTTTCCGCGCCGCGTCCGATTAGAAAGGGAGTTTGTGTTACGCGCACAAAACGGCGCGCGCCGTCCGGAGAAACTACCTCCAGGACGGTCTCCGCCACGATGAGTCCGGTATCGGGCATAGAGGCCTACGTATCCGCGGATTGTAGCACGCGAAATGGCAAGGGAGCCGACTGAGCGTGAAAGAGAAGCCGCCCGGTATACGTCGGTCCAGTGTGTGGCCATCACAACCTCCCTTGTGTGCCTTACGGCAACCTCCCATATGCGCCATCGCCTTGCGCACTTGGCGCGCGGCTCACAACGTTGCGTGTTGCGCTTTGCCGCGAGAGCCACCGAAGAGCTCGATCATGCCGCGATTGAAGGCAGGAATATCGTCGGGTTGCGGCTGGAGACCAGATTGCGGTCGACCACGGATTCCTGATCAGAAGACTCGGGCTTGCGAATTGATTGACGGCTCCTACCCCCTCCCCCCGGTTTTTCATAAGTGTTGATTATAAAGAGAGTTGAACTTGTTTGTTTTGATACACTTTTGCAAGTGTTGATTCTGAAGATAGTTAGAGCAGCTGTTTTGGTGTTCGTGCGGCCCTTCGCAAAGTGCGCTCCCTTCGAGGCCCCGGGCAAATAAGGGTCCTGCCACGCGGATAAACCGGCAAATTGGATCGCCAAAGAGGCACAGAGGCACAGAGCTGAGAATCGAAAAGGGGCGAAGAAGTAGTTCACCCCCGAAGTTGTGCAATCGCCGGCGGCAAAGCGTGGCGCGGACGCACTGAGGTACCCCACCCCGGGTGTTTTGCCGAAAGAGTTTGGATTTGCTTGATTGCAAAGGAGTTGAGCGTTTGCGCGAGGACATAGAGTTTGCAAGAGTATCAAACGACGAGGTTTAAGTCTGGATTGGCGGGAGCGATCAGTGAGGGTTGTTCGAGATAACACACGCAACGGTACCACAGATCTGGACGTTTGTCAATAGTAAACTTAAGTTGAAGGGAGTGAGTGGATTGCGGACACTTTTTGGACACGCGAGTAAGCTAAGACCCACACGCTTGAGATGCACACGGCACGATGCTGGCTGCTTGACATATATAACAAACATTGTTATATTACAGAGGCAAGATTCTATTCCGGCAGACGTAGAGAATCAGGATTGATTATGAATGGCGAAAAGCTAAGAGAAGCCCGGTTGCGCGCGGGCTGGACGCAGCAGCAGGCGGCGCAAAGGCTAGGGGTCACCCAAGCCTACCTTTCGATGGTTGAGCACGGCCGCCGTGTCTTGCCTTCCGTCCTTTCGCGCATGGCTGTGGAGATCCTCCATGCTTCGCCGACGGCGCTCCCGTTGCGCGAGGTTTGGGTCAGTCCGTCCAGTGACAGCGATAAGCTCCAATCCGAACTCGCCGGGCTGGGTTACCCCGGATTCGCGCACGTTCGGGGAAGGGTGCGGCACAATCCCGCGGAAGTCCTGCTGAATGCGTTGAATAAGTCCGAGCTTGACACTCGAGTTGTGGAAGGATTGCCGTGGCTGGCCTTCACCTATGCTGACTTGGACTGGGACTGGGCGGTGCAAAACGCGAAGCTCCATGACCTGCAGAACCGGTTGGGATTTGTGACCACGCTCGCTAGTCGATTGGGGGCTTCGCAATCAAGCAGCGCGTCGACCGATGAACCGCGTTCGCGAAGGGTGAAGGAGTACGCCGCGGTTCTGGACCGTTCCCGCCTGGCGAAGGAAGGCACTTTGTGCCACGACTCGCTGACAGAAGCCGAAAGAAAATGGCTACGTGTGAACCGCCCGCCGGAGGCTGCACATTGGAATCTACTGACCGACATGAAGGCTGAGAATCTTCCCCATGGCAGGCCCTAAGAAAGTCCCCGAACCCTGGCGCTCCTTTCTGGAGGAACTCGATCAACGGGCGGTAGAAGAGACCCGTATGGATTGCATGGGCGGATTTGTAGTGACCGTTCTATACGGTTTTTCGCGAGGGACGGTCGATCTCGATGTACTGCTAATCGCCCCGCGGGAACAAGGTAGACCCCTGCTCGAAATGGGTGCCCAGGGTGGGGATCTCCATAAGAAACACAAGGTCTACCTGGACTACGTGGGAGTGGCCAAGGTGCCAGAGAACTACGAGGAGCGGCTCACGGAAATGTTTGCCGGTGAGTTCAAACGTCTGCGGATTTGTGCCTTGGACCCATACGATCTCGCGCTATCCAAGTTAGAACGAAACATTCAACGGGATCGAGATGACGTCAAGCACTTGGCTCGTGCGATTCCCTTGGACCTGGAAATTCTCAAAGAACGATACGCAAAGGAGCTTCGCGGGCAACTTGGAAATCCAGAGCGAGAGGATTTAACACTAAAACTGTGGATTGAGATGATTGAGGAAGATCGGTCCAGGACAGCGCGGTAGAAGAACCTTGGGGTGTTAGCACCGGACGGATTTACTGACCTCGGTGGCACGCGGCACCTTGTAAGTTGAAGTGAGTGAATGGATTGCGGGCACTTTTTGGACACGTGAGCAAGTCAAAACGCGCACCCTGAAACCCACATGGATGCGGAATCCAGTCGTGGCACCTATCGAGAACCCGCGGGCCTCCATCTGGAGATTCTGAGAAGAGGCCAATGTACTACTACTGGACGCAAAGCCAGTAGGAAGCACGCAAAATTCCAGCTATTACTTAGTTTCCCCGCGGGTCGTTCGTGGAGTTTCTATGGCAGAACCGGGGAGCTTTCTCGACAACCTAAAGAACCTTCGACTGGTCCTATCCGTTGCTTTGGAGCACATACAAGCGAACCGCAACGAATTCGTAAACGAAGCGACCGGGAATCAAGTGCGACACTTCGAGAGGTGTATCAGCCAAATCCGACCTCTTGCCGAACAAATGGAAAGAGAGTTCAACGCGATTGAGTATTTGATCGCCAAACGCCAAGCTCGATAAAAAGCCACTTCAGAGTTTTCCTCGGATGAAATACCAGATCAGGGCGAGTACAGTTGCTAGCGCTACAACAAAATAAAACCAACGCACAACTTTCTCGGCCTGCCGGATTCGACGCCCGTCCATGAGGTTAAGACTACTGACGTTTGTAACATCCGCAAAATCTGCAAGCTGCCTTTTATTGCGCCATTTCCAGTTCACTTTCCTTGACCCATGCACGAGTATCAAAATCGCTGCCCCCGTTGTACCCAGTACATGGTTTCGCAAGCGGGATTCAAGAAGGCGCATGTAGGGCGCGTCTTCCGGCGCCGACAGCGCAGTTAACAGAACGGAAGGACATCAGGCGAGTCGTCTCCGGAACGCTTATTCAGGTGCCCTAGGGGACCGCAGCCTCAGAGGACGCAACCTGAGCCTCCGCTGCCAGTCGCCGAACATTCTTTAGCAGATACCAGAGGATGAGTAAGCTCAAAACGAGAGTGAATAGTGCAACTGGCGCGACACCCTCGAGAAGTCCGAGCAAGAACACGAACACAACCCAACCCGTACTTACATAAAGAAGCTTCACAATTCGGCCCACCGAACTTTTCAAGAGCCCAGGGAGAGAAAACCCCACATAGAGAAACGCCAAGCTGAAACCGATACCAATCATGCCGATGACTGTCGCAATCATGAATGGACCTTGGAAATTGACCCAAAGAGCGCGGCCATAAGAAATCAGCGTCGCAAGTCCGCTCAAAATGAAGTAAGCCCGCAGACTCCGAACAGTCTCTCTCATTGCCATGCGTTTAGTCCCTTCGAATTGCGACTGCAAAATACACCTCTTACTGAGAGAGGGCAAGAATTGCCACAGCTTTCGAGGGCTGGCTTCCGACGCTTGAGGTTACGGGATTTCCGAGTATCAAAGGCATGGCCACTCGTCAGCCGCTCTCTCTACAATGCGCTTGCGAATGTTTGTGAGGCTTACGGTGGCGGACGTACAATCGGGATGCCGATCGCGCCCGACAGGGAACTACGCGATCTTGCCAAAGCAGGCGCTACATCGTGTCACGGCGGAGTTTGTATGGAGGAGGGATAAACCATGGCTATTGGCGGAGGGGCAGCGGCTGTGGGGGCAGAGTTCGACGTACGTGATCAGATCATCGCGTTGAAGCGCAAGCTTGCGCAGCGTCGTGAGGCGTTGCAACGCGCCTTCGCAGAGGTGAGGGACCACATCAGGCGAGCCGCCGACATCGTCCGCAGCGAGGTCGCCGCTGGGCGCGGCGTGGTGCCGGAGCTGGAGTACCGAGATATACGGAACAACACGGTCCCGGAGGCCCTCCGTCTCTCAATCCGGAAGACCGGATGTGTGGTGGTTCGCGAAGTGTTCCCCGCCGATCTCGCGGGCGAGTGGTTCGCACAAGTCGGCGGGTACCTGGAGACGAACCACTACGAAGAATTGGAAGGCGAGAAACGGAGCCTGGACAAGTACTTCTCCGCGCTGAAAGCAGGGAAGCCGCAAGTCTTCAACGTCTACTGGTCCAAGCCGCAGGTGATGGCGCGACAGGACGCGAGGCTGGCGGAAACGCGTGGTTTTCTCGATCGTTTGTGGAAATACGAAGGCGTCTTCAATCCCGACCGGCAATGCACGTATGCTGACCGTGTGCGCCGGCGTCAGCCCGGGGACAAGACGCTGGGACTTTCACCGCACATGGATGCGGGCACCGTCGAGCGCTGGATCGACCCCGGCTATCAGCAGGTGTACGAGAACATCTTCGCGGGTGACTGGCGCGGGTATGACCCGTTCGACGCCACGCATCGCTTGAAGACCCGGGAGATTCCGTCGCCGGCTGTGTGCAGCATGTTCCGCACCTATCAGGGCTGGACGGCGCTGACACGGCAAGGGCCGAAAGACGGCACTCTGCGGCTGATTCCGATCGCGGAGGGCATTGCGTATGTGCTGCTTCGCGCGCTTCAGGACGATGTGGACGAGGCTGATCTGTGCGGCGCCGCCCCAGGCCGTGCGCTCGGGGTCAGCCCGGAGTGGCATCCCGATCTCATTGCAGGCCTGGTCTCCATCCCGGAGGTCATGCCCGGCGACACAGTGTTCTGGCACACGGACATCTGTCATGCCGTCGGCGACGAGCACGCGGGCAGCGAGTACGCCAGTGTCATCTACATCGGCTCTGCCCCCGACTGCCCGAAGAATCGCGCGTATCTTCCGAAACAAAGGGAAGCATTTCTCCAAGGGCGTTCGGCGCCCGACTTCGCCGCCATGGACTTCGAGGTCGACTTCAAGGGTCGTGCGACCGAGCAGGATCTGACCGCTCTCGGGCGCGCTCAGATGGGCTTCTAAGCCATCACGAACAATTCGATTCCTTTGAAAGGCACACGCAGGCAGCACCAGGCAGGCGGCACTGGCCCATGTTTTTCGACCACCAGAATCCTATAGCTTTTCTTTTCAATGATTTCCCGCTTTGAAATGGCGGAGAGTAACGAATTATTCAGGAAACTAACCACCACGGCGAACCCCGTATTGAGATTTTCATGGAAATACGCCGGGAGTTGGGCGCTGCTTGTCAGTGTCCTCTTCGAGACAGTCTCGCCAAATACTCCGATTGTATAAATGGCGCTGGCCAGGAGGAATCACCATGATCTCCGATCACCCAGCCTGTCCGAAGCACAGCGATTCAATGGTCCCGTATACGTTTGAGCTAGAGGAGGTTGCTCTCCCTCGCGGCGTCCGAGTCTTTAAATGCCCGAACGAGAGCTGCTCATTTTTCTATGCCACGGGTGCTGTCGAGGGCTTCTACATTTTCAAATCGAATGGCGATCTGATCCCATACCCGGTCACAGAAGTAGTGCGTAAATAACGGGCGTTTCTCGCGCAGTCAATGTAAAGGCGCGACGGCGGGCCTACGAGCGGCTTCAGCAACGACGTGTTCTCTCTTGATTTCAACCGCCTCAATAGCGGATAGCCGACGATCTACATGTGGTCCGGCACGCAACGTGCCGGAAGGTTCCAAACAACGCTTCCCAGAAAGAGCACCGCACCGAGGGCATGGCACGGACGACAACTGTTTGGCGGTCATGTCCTTCATTCTCATCGGAAGGATGCCACTAACCTAGCCGCGAGACTCTGCCGTGTTGGATATTGTGGAACTGGCGTAGATCGATTCAATTTGTTCGCTTGCTCTTTCGCCTTCACTTCTGAAGGAAACGGCCCATAGGTTACTTTTGAATTTGGACTGGTGAGAACGTACTCGGGATACTTGCGATTCAGGCCGCGTGCCATACGACTTTTGATAGTCCACATTTTAAAACTCACTTTCATCCGCATTCGGAATATGATGCAACCAAACCTATCGCGATACTGTGCGATAGCGCACACACAGTTCTCAAATTCAGTCTTTTGGAACTGTTTTCAGGGTCTTCAAGCGTCTTCTCGGGGGGCAGGAGCCACTTGTCCGATTAGCGTTCGTCAGGCATGTGGACTCCTTCCCGAGTTCGCCGTCATCGGTGTCTAACGGGAGTAGAATACGAGCGAGCCATGCCCGGAAGACCCGCATCGCTTCTTTTTGCGACTGCGCTATGGTCTTGCGGAGCGATAGAATTGAAATCAAAAATTCCGAGCCGAGGGTAAGCGAAGGCGAAGTAGCCGTGGAAATGGAGGTATCCCCCGGTTCGTTCGAAATTTCCGTCAACCAAGCGTGTGCCGGAGCACGGAATTTTACGAAGGTCCGAGCAAATGCTCCCGCAGGCCAGACCGAGTGCGAAAGGAGAATTCCAATGAGGAGACATGGGACCACGCTGGTATCTGTTTTCATTTTCATTGGGGCGGTTCTGATTGCGGCGTGTGGCAACCCCTACCACGAGGAAAACGAACGCTACGTGTTCGTGGCCACAAATATTAATTTGCCCTACTGGCAGGAGGCGCAGGCCGGGTTCTTAGACGCGGCCAAAGCCCTCGGCGTAAAAGGTGAACTGGTTGGTCCGACGGGGTACGCTCCGAACGCGGAACTAGGAGTGTTCCGCCAGATCGTGGGA
>Ga0210384_10003791_pt1 | contig 17257 bp, 16 predicted proteins | sample IncBWH2MmetaG_FD_160574 | JGI IMG/M metagenome (GOLD analysis project Ga0210384, IMG submission 160574) | Forest soil microbial communities from Barre Woods Harvard Forest LTER site, Petersham, Massachusetts, United States - Inc-BW-H-2-M | ecosystem: Environmental > Terrestrial > Soil >...
GCTTCGGTGTTCGGATCGTAGCCAAAGATGAAGCTGATCGCCGGGACATGAATGCTGAGAAACGGCAACTGATCGGCGCGGTAGAGAAGATTGCGTTCCGGTTCGGCATCTGCGCGGATTTCGATGTGCATCGGCGCTGCGACGGCGCGTGCCGTCGCGCCGAGCGTGCTGTCGCCGAGCGCCTCTGCCGTCAGGATGTTCAATGGGAAAAGCGGCCGCAGCTGATCGAGATTGACGTCCGCGGCAAGCTGTTCCGCGGGCACGGTCGGATGGTCCACGAACCAGTGCGAGCCGAGCAAGCCCTTTTCCTCGCCGGTGAAGGCGATAAAAAGAATGCTGCGCTTCGGTACGCGTAGGCGGTGCGCCTTGATGTCGTCGGCCGTTTGAATCAGCAATGCCACGTATGCCGCATCATCGAGCGTGCCGTTGTAGAGATTGTCGCCACGGACCGGGGTACCGAAGCCGTAACCGTCGAGGTGTGCCGCGATGACGACATACTCGCCCTTGAGTCTCGCATCGCTGCCCGGCAGCTTGGCGATGACATTGGGAGAACTGATGTCCCGCTGTGTGACACGCAGCTGGACGCGCAGCGTGCCGGGGATGTCGAAGCTCGGCAAGGGCCGCTTCGCACCCCCCAACTTGAGTACCGCGCCGGGCTCCTGGCCGGTACCCGCGAGCAGGCTGGCGAACGCTTCGGCGCTGAGACGCATGCTCGCGAGCGCGGCAAGAGCCTTTGCCGGTTGCTGCGTGCGTAGCGTCACGTTGCGCGCGTAGGCATACGGCCAGCGCGGCGGTTCGATGCTGAAGTCGGGATCATCGACGCTGATGAGGCCGAGCGCACCGCCGTCGCGGGCGTTGGCGGCGCGCACCGCAGCGCTCGGCAAGCCTTCGCGCTGCGTGCCGAAGCAGACGACGATTTTTCCCGCGATCTCGGCCATGGCGTCCTTGCCGCAGTATCCACGAAAAGTGAGCGGCGCCTCGAAGTTGGCAGCGATACCGATCGCGGGCGTGATGGTGATGTCTTGCAGAAACTGCAGCGGCCTCTGCGTTCCATTGGCGCCGATGAGCGTGAAGGTGGTGCCTTCCGGGACAACGGCGATCTCGTGCATCGGCACCGCTTGGAAATAGCTGCCGTTCTCGCCCGCGGGCGTCAGTCCCGCCGTCTTGAAGCGATTGGCGACGTAATCGGCTGCGCGCTGGTAGGCCGCCGATCCGGTATCGCGGCCTTCCATGCCGTCGTCCGACAGAGCCACTGTCGTATGCCACCAGGCGAGCGTGTCGCTGTCGTGAATCTCGCGGTCGCGCAGGTGCTGCTGAGCGCGAGAAGGCAGCGCGGCAAGCGCCAACGCGGCAAGCGGCAGCGCGAGCCGCGGAGCACTGAAGCGGCCCATCCGCGCGATTTTTGACATGCGATGCATCCTTATTTTGCCGCAGTATCCGCGCCGGTGTCGGCGATGAATCCGGCCGCCTCGATGCCGGCCACGGCACAAGCTTCATCCTGGTCGGAAGTTGCTCCCGTGATGCCGACGGCGCCGATGATGGACTTGCCGCTCGAGCGGATCAGGACGCCCCCGGGAACGGGAATGAGGCGGCCGCCGGCCAGCGCATTCACCGCCGAGACGAACGCCGGAGCCACCGCGGCTCGCTGCGCGATGGCTCGGCTGCCGATCCCCATTCCCAAGGCGCCCCAGGCTTTGGCCTGGGCGATCTCGGGCCGCAGCAAGCTCGAGCCATCCTCGCGCTTGAAGGACACCAGACAGCCGCCCGCATCCAAAACGGCAACCGTCAGAGGCGGCAGGCTTAGGGCTCTGCCGTGGGCCAGAGCCTTGTCGACAATGACGTTCGCGCGGGCAAGATCGATCATGCTGTACATCCGCAGTTTGGGGGCGAAGGGCGCATTTTCCGCGAACACCCACGACGTCACAAGAACCATCGATTTTCGCGGTGCCTGCGGTGATGGTGCATCCCGGCTGCTACCCTAGCGCATTCCGGAGTCGCGCGTTGTTTTGCCGCTCAATTCCGCGCATGATCCGATGCGGGAGCGGTGCGCAAGCGCTACACGAGAATGAGCGTTCGACTTAAAGCACGGAGTTTCCTGTGTCGCGAGTACTCATAGCCGATGACCATGCAGTCGTGCGCGCGGGGTATCGGCAGTTCCTCGAGGCCGACGGCAGCATCACCGAGGTCGGCGAGGCGGCGAGCGGCAACGAGACACTGGATCAGCTGCGGCGCCAGGACTGGGACTTGCTGATCATGGACATACACATGCCGGATCGAAGCGGCCTCGACATCCTGGGCCAGGTGATTGCCGGATATCCCAACGTGCGCGTGCTCATCATGAGCGGACTGCCCGAGGAGCAATACGCTCGCAACGTGCTGCGCGCGGGGGCATGCGGCTATCTTTCCAAGAGCGGCTCAGCCGAGGAAATACTCAAGGCGGTACGCGTCGTTTTGAACGGCCGCCGTTACGTGAGCGACTCGCTCGCCGAGTCTATGGCGGGCGACTTGGAAGCGAAACACGACCCCAACCAGCCGCTGCATTCCGAGCTTTCGGCGCGCGAGTTTCAAATTTTCCGCAAGCTGGCCGCCGGGACCAGCGTGGGCGACATCGCGCAGGAGCTGAGCTTGAGCGTCAAGACAGTCAGTACCTACCGGACCCGGATATTGGAAAAAATGAATTTCAAGTCGAATGCGGACATCACCGGCTACGCGCTGCGCAACCGCATCATTGAATAGGAATGGCCGCGAGCCCGTCGAGCAGCACCTTGTGAAACGCCGCCGGATCTTGTATTTGCGGGGCGTGGCCGAGTTCGGAGAACTCCACCAGTTTGGCCCCGGGTATGCGCATCGCGGCGCGCTTGGCCAGTTGCGGATAATCGCCCAGCGTCGCGCGAACGTCCGGTGGCGCGAAGTCCTTGCCGATGGCGGTATTGTCCTTGTCGCCGATGATGAGCAACGTGGGCACGGCGATGCCCTCGAACTCATACATCACGGGTTGCGTAAAAATCATGTCGTAGAGCAGGGCCGAGTTCCAAGCCACCCGTTCCTTGCCCGGTCCGCGGTTTAAGCCTGCCAGCATCTGAACCCAGATCTCATAGTCGTCGCTCCAGTGGCCTGCGTAATAGGTTCCCTGCTCGTAGCGGCGAATGGAGTCGGCGTTGGTTTTCAACTCGCGCGCGTACCAATCATCGACCGAGATCGGCGGCACGCCTTTGGCTTTCCGGTCCTCGAGACCGATGGGATCGACGAGCACCAGCTGTTCGGTCTCTTTGGGATACATCAGGGCATAGCGGATTGCGATCATCCCGCCGGTTGAGTGCGCGATCAGCGTCGCGTTTTTTATTCCGAGCGAGGCGAGCAAGGCATGAGTGTTCAGGGCGAGCTGCTGAAACGAATACTGATAGCGGTCGGGCTTGGTTGATTTGCAAAAACCGATCTGATCGGGCGCGATCACCCGGAAGCCCGCGGCCGCCAAGGTATCGATGGTGGTGCGCCATGTCGCGGCGCAAAAATTCTTGCCGTGCATGAGCACGGCTGTTCGCCCATTCGCCTTCTTTGGCGCCACGTCCATGTAGGCCATGCGCAGCGTCTGCCGTTGGGAGGGAAAATCGAACTGCGCCACCGGATAGGGGTAGTCGAACCCCTGCAGCTCCGGGCCGTACGAGGGCGCGTCGGCCGCCGAAGCCAGAGAACTCACAGCCAGCAACATCAAGGCAGGCAAGCAGCGTCGAGAAATCATAATCAACCTCCTTGGCGCGTGCAGCGCAAGTGGCAGCGCAAGGCCCAAGCTTAGCTGAGCACAGCCTTAAGCTTAAGGCTGCCGCACATTTCCTGATGCGCCCGCAAGCCATGTCTTACAATCCGCCCATGAGAACACTTACTCTGTTGCTGCTGTCTCTCCTCGCGCAGCCCGCGCTCCCGGCGCCGCCCGCGGCGCAGGCCTCCGACGAGCGCCTGGGCGCCGTGTCGTTCGCGGTCTCCTGCGTGCCGGCGGTTCAAACCTCCTTTGTGCGCGGCGTCGCCCTGCTGCACGATTTTTGGTACCAGGAAGCGCAGCGGCAATTCGAAGAGATCGCGAAGGCCGATCCCCATTGCGCGATGGCACATTGGGGCGCTGCGATGAGCTTCTATCATCAAATCTGGGATCGGCCCGACGATGCAACGCTCGCGAAAGGATGGCGAGAAATGCAGGCGGCGCAAGCGCGGGCGGCGGCAAGCGCCCGCGAGCGCGAGTATGTCGCCGCGTTGAGCGATTTCTACCGCCCCGGCCGGCGCGACTACCAGGCGCGCGTGAACGCGTACGCCGCCGCGATGGGCAAGCTCTACCAGGATTACCCCGCGGACACGGATGCAGGCGCGCTCTACGCGTTGTCGCTCTTGGCATCGCAGGCGCCAAATGATGACACCCTGACGCTCAACCGCAGGGCCATGGAGGTGCTCACGCCGCTGTTTGCGAAATATCCCGATCATCCGGGCGTGGTGCATTACATCATTCATGCCTGCGATACGCCGTCGCTGGCGCAAGACGGACTGGCAGCCGCGAAGCACTACGGAGAGATCGCCCCGTCCGCGCCGCACGCGGTCCATATGCCGGGTCATATTTTCGCGCGACTGGGAATGTGGCAGGCCGACATTGACGCCAATGTGGGCTCGGTGGCCGCGTCGCACGCGGCGGAAGGCAGAAAACAAAGCGGCGCCATGGATCAATTCCATTCCGATGATTTCTTGGTGTACGCCTACCTGCAGAGCGGCCAAGAGGCTCGGGCCAAAGCCGTGCTCGAGGATTCGGCCGCGGCGATTGCGCACTTCGAGACCATGTCGGACATGGGCGAGCACTACATGACCGGGATGTTTCCCTACTACCGCACCAAATTGCCGATCATCTACCACTTGGAATTGCGGGATTGGAAAACCGCCGCCGCGCTGCAGGCCGTGACGGGCGCGCCCCCGGAATCTCAGACGCTGACCTATTGGGCGCGCACCGTGGCCGCCGGACATCTGCATCAACCGCAGCAAGCGCAGGCCAATCTGGCCGACTACGACGCGCTGATGGCGAAGATCAAGCAGGGACGGCATGCCTACTTCGCGGACTCGACCGGGGCACGAATCGAACGGGCCGAGATGCTGGCGTGGATCGCCTTCGCGGCGGACAATTCGGCCGATGCGCTGAAGCGCATGCAAGAGGCGGCGGATCTTCAGGACAAAGTCGGTCAGGGCGAGGTCGATATACCCGCGCGCGAAATGCTGGCGGACATCCTGCTGGAACTCGCGCGCCCCCAAGAGGCGCTGCTCGAGTACCGGAAGGCGCTCACCTTGAGCCCGAATCGCTTCAACGGACTCTTCAATGCCGGCAAGGCGGCCGAAGCCGCGGGAGACAATTCCCAAGCGCGTATTTTTTACGCGACCTTGCTCAAGATCACTGACAATGGCTCGCAGTCGACGAGGCCCGAGTTCGAACATGTCAAAAGCGTGGTGTCATCCGCGAAGCTCGCCGTAAAGTGACGGACACCGCCACGGGGCGGTTGCATTTCACGCTCGAAGCCACCGCTGGAGGCTCGAGTGCCCGTGCCGCGCGCTTCACGACCCGGCACAACGAGGTGATGACGCCCACCTTCATGCCCGTGGGAACGCATGCCGCGGTCCGGTCGCAACGCCGCGAAGACCTCCTCGACAGCGGTGCGCAAGTGCTGCTTGCCAACACCTATCACCTGCTGCTGCGACCCGGTGTCGAAGTTTTCGAGAAATTCGGCGGCATTCATGGATTCATGAACTGGCCGCGATCGGTGTTGACCGATTCGGGCGGCTACCAAATCTTCTCGCTGCCGGGAAGCCGCACGCTGTGCGAGGAATACGCCGAGTTCACCAGCTACGTCGACAACACGCTGATTCGATTGAGCCCGGAGCGCAGTATCGAGGCGCAGAAGGCCATCGGCGCCGATATCATGATGGCCCTCGACCAATGCGTGCCCTCGACGGTAGAGCACGCCGCCGCGCGCGCCGCCATGCAGCTCACGCATCGCTGGGCGCAGCGCAGTTTGGCGGCGCGCGGCGAGTCCGCACAGGCCTTGTTCGGCATCGTGCAGGGAGCCAGCTACGCGGACCTGCGCACCGAAAGCGCCAAGACCATTGCCCAAATGCCGTTCGACGGGTACGCCATCGGCGGCCTCGCCGTGGGCGAGAGCAGTGCGCAGCGCGAAGACTGCACGGCCACGGTCACCGAACTCTTGCCGCCGGATGCGCCGCGCTACTTGATGGGCGTAGGAACCACGCGCGATCTCCTCGAAGCCGTGCATCGCGGCGTCGACATGTTCGACTGCATTCTGCCGACCTCGCTCGCCAAGCAAGGCGTGGCGTTCACCAGTCTCGGCCGCCGCGATCTGCGGCGCGCCGCCTATCGCGGCATGGAAGGTCCGATCGACCCCGCCTGCCGTTGCTACACCTGCAAAACCTACTCGATCGCCTACCTGTTTCATCTGCAACGCGTGCACGAGACCACCGGCTGGCAGCTGCTCGGTCTGCACAATATCCATTTTTACGTGCAATTGATGCGCACGATGCGCGAGCACATCCTCGCCGGCACGTGGTTGCCGTTCTACCGCGCGCAGCGCGATGTGCTCGACGCGCGCGACAGCTACGGCAAACCGGCGAGTCACGTGACCAAGGCGCTGCTGCGCGAACGCAAGCGCAAGCGCGGCCGCTACGAAGTGATTCTCAAGGAAGGCGTGGGATACATTCGCGATACGGCTTCGGGGGAAGTGATGCACCCGGGCAGCGATCCAACGCTCGAGGCGCGATCCTTGTACGTGGAGCAGTCGCGGCTGATGGAGCGGCTGCAAGCGCGCGAGGACGTGCCGCTGGTGGTGTGGGATGTGGGGCTCGGCGCCGCGGCCAACGCCATGGCCGCCATCCTGGCGGTCGAAAACGCGGCGCCGGCGACGGCACGGCCATTGACGCTGGTGAGTTTCGAGAACGACTTGGATTCCCTGCGGCTCGCGCTGGATCATCCGGGATACTTCAAGCATCTGCGGCACGCAGCTCCGGGAGCGCTATTGACCGAGGACCGCTGGAATAGCCGCACCGCGGCGCTTGAATGGCTGCTCCTGCGCGGCGACTTCGCCATCACCAAGTTCGAGGCGCCGCCGCCCGATGTCATTTTCTTTGACCCGTTCTCGTTCAAGACCGACAGTGCAATGTGGACCTTGAACGCTTTTCGGGAACTGGCGACGGCTTGTTCGGAAAAATCCACGGAGCTGTTTACATACACTTATTCCACGAGCGTTCGCGCCGCAATGCTGGCGGCCGGTTTTTACGTGGCCAAGGGCCGCGCCACCGGATCCAAAGGCGAGACCACCATCGGACTCTCGGCGCTCGCGGCGGCGGCCGCGCATGGCCGCGAACTGCTGGGTCAGGAATGGCTGGCGAAGTGGCGGCGCAGCGACGCTCAGGCTCCCTTCGGCAGCATCACGGAGGATGGTTCGTGGCGCGAAGCGGTGCTGACGCACGCGCAATTCAAGTTCTAGCGGCGGCCACCGACGCCGCCTCAGAATTTCTTGTAAAAGCCGACCGACAAGCCGCGCGGCAAAATCTGTACCGAGATCGGTGTGCTGCGCGTGGTGGCCCAATAGCCGACGGCGGATCCCAATACCCATCCGGCAATGACGTCGGTTTGCCAGTGCTCCTGGCTCTTCAATCGCGCGATTGCGTCGTAGGCGGGCAGCAATTCCAATGACCATATCCACGGATAGTCGCGCGCATAATTTGCAATGAACGGCGTGACGAAACTGGCCTGCAGCGTCACCTCGCCGCTGGGAAAGCTGTCGCAGCAGCGCCCTTTGAACCATTGATTCGGATTGTTGCCCTGGTTGGGCCGCGCGCGGCTGAAAGTGAACTTGAGCGCCTCGGCAGCGATTGACGAAATGGCGGTTGAATCCACCGTCTGCCACAGGGTGTGGCCCAATTCATCGTCATTCCCCAGCCATAGGCTGCCGCCTATTTCAGTGGCGATCACGGCGAACTCGAGCCCCGTTTGGTATTTACGCGCCCAGATGCCGCTCTGATCGAGAGCAATTTCGTGATCTATCCCGGCATGCGCAATCTGCGGCGCGCCGAGAATCAGCGGCAGCAGCAATACGCGGCACAGGAGCCTGCGGGCAATCGAGCGGGGGCACGAGTCGGAGATCATACTTTGCCGTACAAAGTAACCGCAACGGCGGGCCTGCCGCAAGTTATTTTTCCGCCGCATTGCTTCCCCACTCAAGTCGAGAGTACTACCATCGCAAAGATGATCGCAAACATTGGCTTGACATGTTTTCGATAACGCACGAGCCCGTGCCGGACGATGCGCTGCTGAGGACATTTCGCGGCGGGACTCACCCTGAGCGATGGGGCGGATATGCCGATTGCTACGCGGTCGGCGTCGATCGAAGCGTTTCCCTGGCGGAATTCGTCTTCGCGTTCTACACAGCGCCGCTGTTTCGCATCGAGCGCGGTCTGTTGCAACTGTTGATCAACGCGCCTTCCAGCCGTTCGGACGCGCGTGCGGTGGCCGACGGCACCGCGGACAAGTTCGCGGCGTGGTACGTCGGCCAGCGCACCGCCACGCAACTGCTCATGTGCGACCGCTACGAGCGCACGCGATCCTGGTTTCGCGTTGTGCCGAGGGGCGGCGGGGGCACGGATCTGCAGTTCGGCTCAGCGGTGGCGGCAAGACGCGGACTGAGCGAAATCCCGCAGCGTCCCGCCGCATTTAAAGTGTTGCTGTCGTTTCACGTCCTGTACTCCCAGGCGCTGCTGCGTGCCGCCAAGGCGAATCTGTAAGCGCGAGCGCGAGCGTGTATGGGGTGAGCCCGTATACAGTGTAGGCACTCCTTCGGAACTGGATGGACGCAAGCGTGCTCGTGCCGCAACAATGGCAGCATGTCCACCGGCTTCCATGTCGACAAGTTGAGCGACGAGTTCGGCCAATACACCTTGGTGCTGAAATGCGCGGAGTGCGGCCATGAACGCAAAGCGGAACCGCTGATGCTAGGTCGTCTGTGCGGCTGGGATGCGCGCCTCGAGGATGTCGGCAAGCGCATGCGTTGCTCCAAGTGCGGCAAGAAGCGCTGTACGCTCAAGGCGTTTCCTCCAAAAAAGCCGCGAGGCTACACGGCGCTGCCCAGATAAGATATTTTGACGCGCCAGGTTACATTTGTTTACGAGGACCTGCATGCCGACCAAGGCCGACATTGTCGAATTTCTGGCGCGTGAATTTCCGCACAGTCAATGCGTGGTCGAGGAGGTCGGCGACCGCTCGGCGACGGTTTCTCATCCCGTGGGGCCCGCGCAATTGCGTCCGGGCGGCACCGTGTCCGGTCCCCTGCTCATGGCGGTCGCCGATGTGGCGCTGTACGTCGCCATACTCGCCACCATCGGCATCGTGCCCCTGGCCGTGACCACCAACTTGAACATCAATTTTCTGCGCAAGCCCTCGCCGCACAATCCCATCGTCGGCGTCTGCAAGCTGATCAAGGTTGGGCGAATCTTGGTGGTGGGCGAAGTGGCTTTATATTCTGAGCGCAACGATGAGATGGTCGCGCATGCCGTGGGGACGTATTCGATTCCGCCGAAGCGTGAGTGAGTGCGCGGCGAATACGCACGCTTCAACGCAGCCGGAGGAAATCCAAGCCTTGTATCACTTGGGGTTACGTAGACCTTCTTGTGACTAAGTAACGACGCAGAGCGGCCCCTTAACCGCGCCGTCTGAGCGGCGCTCGAACTGGCACCTCCGCCGCAATTCTAGACATGTGCATCCGCCAGCCGAGGCCGGGCGGCGTAGGAAATGGAAATGCCACCCATCGCATCAATCGACCCTTACTGCTGCGTTGCATAGAGCACCCCTATCTGATCCGCTCAAAAGGTATGACCCCATGAGCGATGCTCCTGCGATCTTCGATTCGTGGCAACGCCGTCGCGGCAAAATCACGGTGTCTGTCGCAGGTCAGAAAATGTTATGTCACCAGTGGGGCTTCTAGCCTAGGCGTCCGTCTCCTGGCGCCGATCGCGGACATGAACCGCCTTGCCGGCCGAGCGCGGCAGCGAGCCGCAGGCCGCGATGTGAATCTGCGCCGAGATGCCGATGTGATCCTTGAGCTTGGCGCTCAAGCGCGCCGCCGCCTCGACCTTGGCCGGCTCGGCGAGCCCGGCGCGTGCTTCAACGACGATGCGAATTTCGTCGAGGCGATTCGGCCGTGTGATTTCAATTTCGTAGTGCGGTGCCAGCCCTGGACAGCGGCAAATCATCTCTTCGATTTGCGTGGGAAAGACGTTGACGCCGCGGATGATGAACATGTCATCCGAGCGGCCGCTCAACTTGGCCATGCGCCGCATGGCGGTGACGCTTCCCGGCAACAGACGCGTCAGATCGCGGGTACGGTACCGGATCACCGGCATGGCTTCCTTGGTCAGCGACGTGAACACCAATTCGCCTTCCTCGCCATCGGGCATGCGCCTGCCCGAGCTCGGATCCACGATTTCCGGAAGAAAGTGATCTTCCCAAATCGTCGGCCCGTCCTTGGTGGCCACGAATTCCTGCGCGACGCCCGGCCCCATCACCTCGGAAAGGCCGTAGATATCGCAGGCGTCGATGCGAAAGGCATTTTCGATTTCCGCGCGCATTCCCTCGCCCCACGGCTCGGCGCCGAACATGCCCACTTTCAAGTTGGTCGAGCGGGGGTCCACGCCCTGACGCCTGAACTCATCGAGGATGGCGAGCATGTAGCTCGGCGTCACCATGATGATGTCGGGCGCGAAATCACGGATCAACTGCACCTGCCTTTCAGTTTGTCCGCCGGACATCGGAATGACAGTGCATCCGGCCGCTTCGGCGCCGTAGTGCGCCCCCAGTCCGCCCGTGAACAACCCATAGCCATAGGCGACGTGGACTTTCATGCCGGCGCGTCCGCCCGCCGCCCTGATCGAGCGCGCCACCAGATTGCCCCAACCCTTGAGGTCGTTCTGGGTGTAGCCCACCACGGTCGGCTTGCCGGTGGTGCCGGACGAGGCATGAATTCGCGCCACTCGCTCCATGGGCACGCAGAAGAAACCGAACGGATAGGCCTCTCTCAAGTCGGCCTTGGTGGTGAATGGAAAGCGCTCGAGATCATCGAGAGTGCGCAGTTCCTCCGGGCACACGCCGGCAGCGTCGAATTTTCGACGATAACTCGCATTGTTGGCATAGGCGTGACGCAGCGTCGATTGGAGGCGCTCGAGCTGCAGGGACTGCAGCTGCGCGCGCGACGCACTCAAGATCGGCTCAGCGGCAGCCAATGCTTGAACGCCGGTCACGGCGCTGCGTCAAAGCTCGGCCGCCGCTTCTCACGCGCCGCGGCCAATCCCTCGCGGACATCCTTGAGTCTGAACCCTAGGAATTCCAGGGCGAGGGAGGTATCGAAGCTCGGGCCCGCGAGGCGCAGCCAATTGTTGAGCGCATGCTTGGTCCAGCGCATCGCCGTGACGCTGCCTAAGCTCAATGAGCGGGCAACGTCGAAGGCGGTTTCGATGACCTGCGCGTCCGGCACGGCCACCGAGACCAGGCCAATGCGTTCCGCTTCGGCCCCCGACAAGGATTTATTGGTCAGCAAGTGGTATTTCGCCTTCGCAAGGCCGCATAGCAGCGGCCAGATGATGACGGCATGATCGCCCGCGGCCACGCCGAGCTTGGTGTGCCCGTCGAGAATTCGCGCGTTCTCCGCCGCCACCGACACGTCGGCGAGCAGGGCGATGGCAAGTCCCGCGCCGACAGCGCTGCCGCGAATCGCCGAAACCACCGGCTTCGAGCAGTTGATGAGGTTGTAGACCAGGTCGCTCGCTTCCTTCCAGACCCGAAGCAACGTCGCTTCGTCCTCGATCATGCGATCGATCATGTCGAAATCGCCGCCGGAGGAAAAATTCGCGCCTTCGCCGCGGATCAGCACCACACGAACGGCATCGTCGATGTCGATGCCGCGCCAAACCTGCGCCAGATCGCGATGCATGTCCTCGGTGGCGGCATTCAGGCGGCCTTTGTTGGAGAGCACGAGCTCGAGAATCCCGGCCCCCTCACTGAAGAATTGCAAGCTGGGAAAGTCCTGGGCATAGCGGGCAAGATCGATGGTCGCCATCAGTTCTTTCCGATCGAGTCAGGCACCGCATGAATGCTCACCATGGTCAATACATTGTAGGAGGCCACGGTTTCTCCATTCTGGTTCGTGATTTCGGTGTCCCAGGCGACTTCGCCCCACCCCTTGTCGGCACGCAGGCTCTTGGCGGCGCAGGTCAATCTCACCTTGATCTTATCGCCGGGTTTGACCGGTTTCACGAAGCGCAGCTCATCGAGGCCGTAGTTGCCGAGCACGGGGCCGTAGTCAGGATCGACGAACAACCCGGCCGCCGCTGAAATCAAAAAGTATCCGTGCGCGACGCGGCCGCCGAACAGGGGATTGCGGGCCGCCTCGGTTTCGCTCATATGCGCATAGAAATTGTCGCCGCTCAAGGCCGCGAATTGCTCGATGTCGGCCACCGTGACCTCGCGGGAGGCGGACTTGAGCGTATCGCCCAATTTGAGTTCGTCGAACGGAATGCGGAATGGATGGCGGCCCGGATCGAGCAGGCGGCTGCCGCGAACCCAGCGGCCGCTGATCGCCGTAATGGCGTCGGGCGAGCCTTGCACGGCGGTGCGCTGCATGTAATGCAGCACGCCGCGAATGCCGCCCATTTCCTCGCCGCCGCCGGCGCGTCCGGGGCCGCCGTGAATCAGCGGCGCGAGCGGCGAGCCGTGGCCCGTGGATTCCTTGGCGCAAGCCTGGTTCATCACCAGGATGCGGCCGTGATAGGGCGCCAGCCCGAGGACGATCTGGGTTGCGATCGACTCATCGGCGGTAAATACCGATGCGACAAGACTGCCGGCGCTGCGCCGCGCGAGCGCAATGGCATCGGCGGTGTCGGCATAGGGCAGTACCGTGGCCACCGGCCCAAAGGCCTCGACTTGGTGAATGGCGCGCGCCGCCTTGGCATCGTTGCACAACAGCAGCAGCGGCGGCACAAAGGCGCCGCGCTCGCGGTCCGCATCCTTCACCTCGAATCGACCCAGGTCGCCGGCGACCAGTTCCGCCTCGCGGTGCAATTCCTCAACGCGCTCCAATACATCGGTGCGTTGATCCTGGCTCACGAGGGGTCCCATGCGCACGCCCTCCGCGCGCGGATCGCCCACGACGATCTTTTGCAGCACCGCCTGCAGCGCCGCGATCACCTCGCCGGTCGCCGCGACCGGCACCAACGCTTTGCGGATGGCGGTGCACTTCTGCCCGGCCTTGACGGTCATTTCACGCGCGACTTCATTGATGAACAGGTCGAACTCGGGTGTGCCCGGTCTCGCATCCACACCCAATATGCTGGAATTGAGCGAATCGGTTTCGGCGATGAAGGGAACGGCGTGGCGAACGATGGCAGGATGCGTGCGCAGGCGCGCCGCGGTGTGCGCGGATCCGGTAAAGGACACGGTGTCCTGGCAGTTCAAGTGGTCGAACAGGTCCCCAAGGCCGCCGCACACCAGCTGCAGCGCGCCCTCCGGCAGTATCTTCGAGTCGATGACGCGGCGGACGACGAGCTCGGTCAGGTACGCGGTGGCGGTTGCCGGCTTCACGATGGCCGGCATGCCGGCCAGCAGTGTCGGCGCCAGTTTCTCGAGCATTCCCCACACCGGGAAATTGAAGGCATTGATGTGAATTGCCGCGCCCTCGCGCGACACGTACAGGTGCTGCCCGACGAACGTGCCGCCCTTGGACAAGCCTTCGACATCGCCGTCCACATACACATGAGAGTTCGGCAGATCGCGCGAGCCCTTGCCGGCAAAGGCGAAAACGGTGCCGATTCCGCCATCGATGTCGATCAGCGCGTCGTTCTTGGTCGCGCCGGTGCGATAGGAGAGCGCGTAAAACTCTTCTTTGAGATCCGACAGTTTCTTGGCGAGCGCTCTTAGCATCGTGGCGCGCTGATGGAAGGTGAGTGCGCGCAGGGCCGGGCCGCCCACATCGCGGGAATATTCGAGGACCGCGGCGAAATCGACCCCGCTCGAAGAAGCCGTGGCGATGAGATCTCCGGTCGTGGCGTCGCGCATCGCGACGCCTTGTCCGCCGCCACTGCGCCAGTGTCCGCAAACATAACTCTGTAGATTCATGTAGTAATCCTATTGGGCAGACGCAGGCGCGCGCAACGTCCGCGGAAAAGCGCGACGGTCTCGCCGGAACCCGTGGTCACCCGCACATCGTAGATGCCATGTCGCGTGCTGCGTGAGACTTCGGTGGCGAGGGCAGTCAAGTTCTCGCCGGCGGGCGTCGGTGCGAGAAATTCTATGGTGGCGCCGGCCGCGACCATCGGCTCGCCGTGGGAATTGCAGGCGAAGGCAAAGGCGCTGTCGGCCAGGGAAAAAATGATTCCGCCGTGACACAGGCCATGGCCATTGAGCATCTCGGGCCGCACCAGCATCCCGAGGCGCACGCTGCCCGGCGCCACCTCGAGGATTTCAAGACCTAAATTCTGCGAGACCCGATCGGTGCTGTACATGGACTGCACCGAGGAGTGCGCGAGACGGTGCTTGTCGGTCGCGCCCGGCGCGCTGTCTGGCGACAGCGTATCGGCCGGCGACAGCGTATCGGCCGGCGACAGGGTGTCGGCCGGTGACACGTTATCGGCCGGTGACACGTTATCGGCCGCTGAAGCGCGGCGAGCGCTTCTCGGTAAAGGCCGCAACTCCTTCCGCATAGTCGCTTGAGCGGCCCAACTCGCGCTGCACGTCGCGCTCGAGGTCGAGCTGCTCCTCAAAAGTGTGTTGCCAGCTGCGCCGCAGGGCGTTTTTCGTCGCGGCGAGACCGCGCGTGGGTGCCACGGCAAATTGCCGTGCCATGGCATCGACCGCGCCGGCAAGCTCGGTGTCCTCGACGCACTGCCAGATCAATCCCCAGGCGGCGGCCTGTTCGGCCGGCAGCTTGTTGCCCAGCAGGGTCAACCCCATGGCGCGCGCATCGCCGACCAACCGTGGCAGGAACCAGGTGCCGCCCGAATCGGGAATCAGCCCGAGCTTGGAGAAGGCCTGTACGAAATTCGCACTGCGCGCCGCGATGACAATGTCGCAGGCCAGGGCAATGTTGGCGCCCGCGCCCGCGGCGACGCCATTGACCGCGGCGATGACGGGCATGGGCAGATTGCGCAATGCCAGCACCAGCGGGTTGTAGCGGTTTTCGATCGATTCGCCGAGATCGACGCCCTGCGAACCAGGCGCCACCGCGCGGTCGCCCAAGTCTTGTCCTGCGCAAAACCCGCGGCCGGCGCCGGTCAACACCAGGACCCGCGCGCCGCTCGACGGGATGCTCGCCAGTGCTTGGCGGACTTCAGCGTGCATTTGAATGTTGAAGCTGTTGAGCTTGTCGGGCCGGTTCAATGTCAGACGCGCGATCCCGCTGTCTACCTCGAAAATGATGCTCTCGTATGACATTCTTGCTTTCCCCCCGTTGGCGGCAATTATTTTTGGTCGTAGCTGATTTCAAGCGCGGCGGTCGTCGGCCGCGCCTGGCAGCAAAGCACGAAGCCTGCGTCGGTCTCCCAACGCTCCAAGGCAATATTGTGCGTCATGACCGCGGCACCGGCGGTGATTCTCGCACGGCAAGTCGCGCAAATTCCCGAACGGCAAGAGAACGGCAGCTCCAGTCCGGCCCGTTCCGCGGCAACGAGCACCGACGGATCGCCCGGCGACATCGGGAAGCTGCGTCGACGGCCGTCCATCGTCACTGTAATGGTAGCCAAGACTTCCTGGGGCGCGGGCGCCTCGGGCTCTTTGGTCAGTATTTCCAGCGGCCGCGAGCTTGCCGTGGTGAAGCGCTCGAAACGAACGGGCGCGTTGCCGTTCAACGCCTTGATGGCATCTCGCACCTCATCGACCATGTCGCCCGGCCCACAAATGAGGTACTCATCCGCGCCCTCGATCTCCACCAGCTGCCGCGCCAGTTCGGCGACCTTTTTGGCGTCGATGCGCCCGTTCAGCAGTTCGGTCTGCTGCGGCTCGCGGCTCATGACAAAGTGCAGTGACAGGCGATCCACGTAGCGATTTTTCAGCGCCAGCGCTTCCTCGAGAAACATGGTGCGCGAAATGCTGCGATTGCCATAGATCAGGGTGAAGCGGCTGTGCGGTTCCCGGGCCAGGATATCGGTCGCCAGCGACAGAATGGGGGTGATGCCGCTGCCGGCCGCAAACGCCACGTAGGAAAACCGGCGGTTCGGATCGACGGCGGTGCGAAACCTGCCCAAAGGCGTGCCGACATCGAGCATGTCGCCGGGACGCAGATTCGCGGCCAGATCGCCCGACATGAGGCCGCCGGTTTGCTGGCGGATTCCGAGCTTCAGCGTGCCGCCTCCCGGCGCCGTGACGATGGAATAGGTGCGGCGTTCATCGCGATCGTTGATGGTCCGGCTCACGGTGACGTATTGGCCCGCCTGATGCGCGAAGCTCTCGCGCAGCGCCTTGGGAATCTCCAAGGTCACGCAGGTTGCATCTTCGGCGGCGCGCTCAACCGCAATGACCTTCAACGGATGGAAACTATAGCCGGCCATCTCAAATGCACTTGAAGTATTCGAAGGGCTCGAGGCAAGCCCGGCAGCGGTGCAGCGCCTTGCAGGGCGTCGAACCAAATTCGCTCACGGTTTCCGTATCCACGGACTGGCAGCGGGGACAGGCCGCCGGCCGGCCGCCGCGCAGCACCTCGCGCATGTTCGATAGGGTGCGGTCCGGGGGAACGATGCCGTACTCGAGCAGCTTGCGCCGGCCTTCCGCCGTGATCCAATCGCTGGTCCATGCCGGCGACAGCACGCTGGTCACCCTGAACTCGCCCACGGACCCGCGCCGCAGGGCATCCTGCACGGAGCGCCGGATCACTTCGGTTGCAGGACAACCCACGTAGGTCGGGGAAAGCCCCACGTTGAGAATGCCGTCGGCTCCCACGCCGGCGAATCGAATCAGACCTAGCTCCACGATGCTCAAGGCCGGAATTTCCGGATCCTCCACGGACGCGAGAAGCCGCCATGCCGCCGCCACACGCGCTGCCGCAACCGGCTCCTGCCCGCTCAACATCACGCTGCTCACCAGCGCGCGTCCGGATAGGTGCGCTGCAGATACTGCATCTCGGCCAGGATGTAGCCCAGATGCTCACTGTGCTGGCCGCGCTTGCCATGCCAGGCATGCGGGCGATCT
>Ga0210384_10003792_pt1 | contig 17256 bp, 15 predicted proteins | sample IncBWH2MmetaG_FD_160574 | JGI IMG/M metagenome (GOLD analysis project Ga0210384, IMG submission 160574) | Forest soil microbial communities from Barre Woods Harvard Forest LTER site, Petersham, Massachusetts, United States - Inc-BW-H-2-M | ecosystem: Environmental > Terrestrial > Soil >...
GGTGGTACAACGCCGGTCATCCGCGCGTACGCAATCAATTGTCCCATGTGCTCGTTCGCGTGAACGATGATACGCAGGTACATTCCATCCACCGCCGCATCCCGATCCATGATATGGACCTTGCGCTGCAAGTCGTCAGGCTTCTCCGCCAAGTGCGCCTCTTTCACGGCTTGCAGGGAACGCTTCAGCCAGCCGATAACTTCCGCCTTGGACGTCACCGTTTTTTCCATGCCCTGTTTGAGGTCAGCGGGCATCTTCGGGCCGGTCACGCTGAGCAAATAAAAATTCGCCATCGCGATGTGCATGTAGACTTCGCTGGTGGAACGGACTCCCGGCGCAGGTCGCCACGCAAATTTCTCCGGCGGCGTCGCTTCGGCTAACGCCACGAGCTGTTGAGAAACATGCGACCATTCGCCGTCATATCCTTCCCAGATTCCCTCGGGCGCTTTTTGCGCAAATGCAGGCGTGGCCAACAAAAGTGACAGGCAAACTGCCACTGCAATAAGGTATTTCATGATGCAACTCCTCTCGTGTGGTCGATCCTCCCCTTCAGTGCTCGGGAAGTATAAACTCATTTGTACCGCGCCGAACTGTTTACTCATCCTTCGGCCTCCATATCGCTTTCTTTTCAAAGCGCCCTCACCTGCGGTTAAACTCTTAACTTATGCAAAGAATCCTTTCGACCTACCTCTTTGTATCCAAGAAGGTCACGCCGGAACTCCTGGCGCTGGTTCATGGCGCGGGTTTTCAGGCCATTGAGCTTTTTGCGAGCCGCGGCCATTTCGACTATACCGTCACGCAGGATCTCCGCGGAATGGCGCATATTCTGGCCGACAACCGCCTGCAGCTTGCCTCCCTGCACGCGCCAACCAGCCGCGATTTCGGCCCCAATCGCGAAGGCGGCACTCCCCTTTCCATAACCGAGGTTGAGCGCGTGCGACGCATCGAGGCGATGGACGAACTGAAGCGTGCCATTGATATTGCCGAAGAGCTTCCCTTCTCCCGGATGATTCTGCACATGGGCGGCCACCGCGATGTCGCCGACCCGCGCAAGCGGGATGCGGCGTTTAGTTCCCTGGAGCACCTGGTGCTTCATGCCAAACACGTGGGCGTGACCATCTGCGTGGAAAACACCACCAGCGAGATGGGCGACCCTGCCTACCTACGGACCTTTGTCGAGGAGACGCGGCTCACCGGATTGCGTTTTAATTTCGATATCGGCCACGCTCATTTGGCCGACGGCCCGGAGGACGAGCGCGTAGCCACCAGTTTTGAAGCCATGCGCGAGCACATCGTCAGCGCGCACATCCACGACAATCTGGGCGACAAAGACGCGCATCTTCCGCCCCACGATGGTTCCATCGATTGGACGGAGGCGCTGAAACTCTTCCGCTCGCTGCCCGGCGGCGAGATTCCGCTCACATTGGAATTGAAAGAAAAGACCGGCCCCGAAGCGACAAGCCTTTCCGACCAGATCACCGCGGCCGCAAAATCCCTCGACCGTCTCGAAGAAGACTGGCAAGCGCTTTAGCTCCGCGGCTTTCTGCCCACTCCCCCGACTGGATTCGGGCGGAAACGCTCCCGAGTTTCAGCATTGGGCGAATTCGGATTAAATTGACCATTATTCTGACCATAGTCTATAATATGGTCAAAAGGTGATGCCATGATCGAAGTCTCTATCTCCGAATTCAAAGCCAAGTGCCTCGCGCTGCTCGAACAGGTGCGCACCACTCGCGAGCCCATCCGCGTCACCCGCCACGGCAAACCGGTCGCAGAAATCGTTCCACCAACCCCAACCGTAGACCGCAGCAAGTGGATCGGCTCGTTGAAGGATTCCAAGATCCTCGGCGATATCATTTCACCGGCAACTGACAAAGACGAGTGGGAGGCTGAGCGCGATTGAAGCTCCTCCTGGATACGCACATTTGGCTTTGGCTAACGATCGATCCCAAACGACTTGGGCCGCGCACAGCTCAGATTCTGGATGACAAGCAAAATGAACTTTGGCTTTCTCCAATAAGCACGTGGGAAGCCCTAACTCTCCATCAGAAGGGGAAAGTCCATTTGCACGGCGATCTTAGTGAGTGGGTAGCGAACGCTGTTTCCGCTACCAAACTCGCGCCGTTCACCCATGAAGTCGCTCTAGCTGGCCGGCAATTCCCTTACAATCAGGATCCTGCCGATCGCTTCTTGTGTGCCACGGCGCTGATACTTGATCTAACGCTCGTCACCGCCGATGAAAAACTGTTGAGCCTCGCAAACATCAGAACCTTGGCGAATCGTTAATTCCCTGTCAGTTAAGTTCAGGCACTCCCGGATGGTCGAGGTAGGCTTTAGCCTTCTCTGCTAAACTATTTATTTGGAGTTTTCACAGAGACGCTCACTATGACCACGATCACCATCGAAAACGCAGGGAAATACGACGGCCAGGAAGTCACCATTCGCGGCTGGCTCTATAACATCCGCGAATCCGGCAAGCTGGTCTTCCCCATTTTTCGCGACGGCACAGGAATCATTCAAGGCGTCTGCTCGCTCAAGGAAAATCCCGAGGCATTCGAGGCGTTGAAGGGGCTCACGCAGGAGTCCAGCGTCATCGTCACCGGCAAGATTCGCGCCGAGCAACGCGCCCCCGGCGGCTACGAAATGGGCGTCACCAAAATTCAGATCGTCCAGCGCGTTTCCGAGGCCACGCCGTTCCCGATCCAGCTTAAGGAGCACGGCGTCGATTTCCTGCTCGACCAGCGGCATCTCTGGATTCGCACCCCGCGCCAGGCCTCAATCCTCCGCATCCGCGCCGAAGCCATCCGCTCCGCGCGCGAATTCATGGACTCGCAAGGCTATACCCTCACCGATGCGCCGATGTTCACTCCGGCGGCCTGCGAGGGCACCAGCACGCTCTTCGAAGTGAACTACATTGACGACCAGAAGGCCTACCTCACGCAGAGCGGCCAACTTTATATCGAAGCTACGGCCATGGCTCTCGGCAAGGTCTACACCTTTGGTCCAACTTTCCGCGCGGAAAAATCCAAGACCCGCCGGCACCTGACCGAGTTTTGGATGCTGGAGCCCGAAGCCGCCTACGCCGAACTGCCCGACATGATGGACCTCGGCGAAGGACTCGTCAGCGCCATCGTCCAGGGCGTGGTGAAGAATAAGCCCCGCGAACTGGAAACTCTGAAACGCGACATCAAGAAGCTCGAGAACATCAAGCCTCCCTTTCCGCGCATCACTTACGAGGAAGCCGTCGCCGTCCTCCAGAAGAATGGCAACCCGGCCAAGTTTGGTGACGACTTCGGCGGCGACGAGGAAACCATCATTTCCAGCACCTTTGACCGCCCAGTGATGGTTCACCATTACCCCACGGCCATCAAAGCCTTCTACATGCAACCGGACCCCGAACGGCCCGATTTGGCGCTCTCCTTCGACATGCTCGCCCCGGAAGGCTACGGCGAAATCATCGGTGGCAGCCAGCGCATCCACGACTACGACCTGCTTGTTAAGCGATTGAACGAGAACAACTTACCAGTGGAATCCTTCCAATGGTATCTGGACCTCCGGCGGTATGGCAGCGTCCCCCACGCCGGCTTCGGCCTGGGACTCGAGCGTACCGTGGCCTGGATCTGCGGCACCGAGCACATCCGCGAAGTCATCCCCTTCCCACGGATGATTTACCGGGTATATCCTTAATCTCGGGGTAGTTGGGGTACCATCCCGGCTTTTTCATACATTCGTTCTTCGCCTTAACCAAAGTGACTGGTGGGTGTTGACTCGTGACGGGTGGTTCTCCGCGCGGAGCGCCTCAATCGCCAGTCGCCAGCCACGAGTCACCAGTCACGGAGCCTTGCCATGCCTCAAAAGATTCGGATCATCGGCGTACCCATGGACCTCGGCGCCAGCCGCCGGGGCGTCGACATGGGCCCCTCTGCCCTGCGCGTGGCCGGCTTGCAGGCGCGCATCAAACAGCTTGGCCTCCAGGTGGAAGACATTGGCAATATTTCCGTGAAGCAGCCGGAGGAGATGCCAATCGGGGAAAAGCGCGCCAAGTATGTCGAAGAAATCACCGATACGTGCAAGGACCTCGGCACCGCCGTTGAGAAGTCAATCGAGGAAGGCTGGCTGCCACTTGTTTTGGGTGGAGACCATTCCATTGCGGCGGGCTCCATCGGCGGAGTGGCCGCGCACTTCAAAAAGGAAAAAAAGCAGATCGGCTGCATCTGGCTGGATGCCCACAGCGACATGAACTCCCCGGAAACTTCGCCCTCCGGAAACGTGCACGGAATGCCTCTGGCCGGCATTCTTGGCTATGGCGTTCCCGAACTGTACGATCTCTTCGGCTACAAACCCAAGATCGAGCCGCAAAATGTGGTCCTTGTCGGCGTCCGCGATCTGGATTCCCACGAAAAAAAGTTCATCAAGAAGCTTGGAGTAAAAGCCTTCACGATGCGCGAAATTGACGAGCGTGGGATGCGCGAAGTGATGGCCGATGCCCTGAAATTTGCGATGGACGACACAGACGGCATTGCGGTCAGCCTGGATATGGACTTTGTGGATCCCAGCGACGCGCCCGGCGTGGGCACGCCTGTGCGTGGGGGCGTCACTTACCGCGAAGCACATCTCGCCATGGAGATGATCGCCGACAGCGAAGCCATGGTGTCCATGGAAGTCGTGGAAATCAACCCTGTCATCGACGAGCACAACCGCACGGCCTTGCTCGGTGTTGAACTTGTTCTCTCCGCCCTCGGCAAGAAAATCCTGTAATTCAATTTGTAGCGTGATTGAGATGTCGGACCCGGGAATGACGCTCATCTTGTGCTTTCCACCGTTGCCGCTTCGGCAACGTCCGCGCCACTCCCCTTTTCCCTTTTTTGGCGTTTCCACTTATAACTGAATACTTAGTTAAAATGACTGCTTCTTCGGCCCGGCAAGACAGGAACGATTCGTGACCCTAGACAAAAAGAAAAGACTCCGCGTTGGCGTGCTCTTCGGTGGCCGCTCCGGAGAGCATGAGGTTTCCCTGGTCTCCGCCGCATCCGTCATCCGCGGCATGGACCTGGATAAGTATGAGCCCGTGCCCATTGGCATCACCAAGGACGGCCATTGGCTCGTCGGCGAAGGCGCGGCAAAGCTGCTTCCGGACATCCTGAAAAGCGGGCGGCGCGTAATGCTCACCGCCGACCCGACGGAAGCGGCCATCGTGCCTCTCGATCGCGGCGCCGGCGCGCAGCGATTCGACGTAATTTTCCCCGTCATGCACGGCACCTTTGGCGAGGATGGCACCATTCAGGGAATGCTGGAGCTCGCGGATATTCCCTTCGTCGGCGCCGGCGTTCTCGGCTCGGCGATTGGCATGGACAAGGATGTTTCAAAACGCCTGTGCGAAAGCGCGGGGATTCCCGTCGTTCCCTGGGTAAACGTATTTCGCTGGCGCTGGGAGAAAGAGCCGGCCGCGGTGCAGGCGGAAATCGAAGCAAAGTTTCCGTATCCCGTCTTCGTGAAGCCCGCGACGCTAGGCTCTTCTGTGGGAATGACTAAGGTTCACAATTCCGAAGAGCTTGCACCCGCACTGAATCTGGCGTGCGAGTTCGGCATGAAAATCCTGGTGGAAAAGGCCGTGAGCGCCCGCGAGATCGAAGTCTCCGTCCTGGGCAATCACGAGCCACAGGCATCCGTGCCCGGCGAAATTGTGCCGCACCGCGAGTTCTACGATTACACCGCGAAATATCTGGAAGATGGCACGCAGCTTCTGATCCCCGCGGAACTCAAACCGGCGCAGATGAAAAAGATTCAGACGCTGGCCGTCGAAGCCTTCCGGGCGCTGGAACTTTCCGGAATGGCCCGCGTCGATTTCTTCCTCGAGAAGAAGGGCGGAAAGCTCTTCCTGAACGAAGTGAATACGATCCCGGGTTTCACCTCCATCAGCATGTATCCCAAATTGTGGGAAGCCTCCGGCATTTCCTTCCGCGAACTGATCGACAAGCTGATCGACCTCGCTTTGGAAATGCATCGTGAAAAAGCCCGCACCAAATATGCGATTGAGTTGCCCGAGGGCTCAAGCGGCGCACTGGCCGGATAGCGCGTGGTTTGCGCTGTCACACGCGGCTGCTAGGGGAACCAATTCACATGAAATGACGTCCAAGTAGATGGGGAATTTGCGGGTGTCCGCCTGCTCTTGTAACATCCTAAGGCGGACCGCCAATCCGCCCTGGATTTGAGCCATACACGCCGGAGACAACTGAATGTCGCTTCTCGAACCACCAGTCGAAAAGCCGCAAAAGTCCCGAGTGATGCTGTTCACGGTGGCTGCGCTGGCGTTAACGCTGGCCGTGGTGCTGTGGTTCACCTTCCGCTATTACCCTGAAAAAAAGGCGACGGCCAACTTTTTTGACGCCCTCGTCGCCGGCGATGCCAACAAGGCCTACGATCTGTGGAAGCCTTCGACGAGTTACAAGATGAGCGATTTTGCGGCCGATTGGGGGCCCGGCGGATACTACGGGCCGGTGAAGAGTTACAAGATCATGAGCGCAAAAGCCCCCAAGGAGAGCAACTCGATAGAGGTGAATGTGGCGATTAGCCCGTTCTCGCCAATGCCAGAGGTGTCGGATGCGGAAAAGAGCCGCAAAACGCGCGTCGTGACTCTTTGGGTCTTGCCTTCAGACAAATCCCTCAGCTTCCCGCCATAGTTGCCCCGGACCTCACCCGCAGACTCCGGCTTCTTTCCCAAACGTCAAACGGAATTGCTTGGGAAATTCGACGGGCCCTACGAATCGATTTCGTCGAGCGCCCCGGCAAGTTCATCCGGCGAGACGCTGGCAGTTCCCAGTTTGCCGACAACGACACCCGCGGCAGTGTTGGCGAGGAGCGCTGCATCCGGCAGGGACGCGCCCGCGGCGATGGCCAACGACAGCACGCTCAAAACCGTATCTCCCGCACCGGTGACGTCGAAAACCTGGCGGCCGGTGGCGCCACGTTCAACTCCCGGCTGACCGACACGCGCGTAGGTCACCTCAAAACTCGTCGCCGGGATGTGCAGGTGCCGCGGTGAGACTTCCTCAAAAATACTCATTCCCTTTTCCCCGCGCGTGACCACCACCGCAGCACAGCCAAAATGTGGAAGCAGGGCTCTGCCTGCCTCCTCCACGGATTTCTCGTCGGAAATTGCGCGGCCGACGTAATGTCCCGCTTCCTTGGCGTTGCACACAATCGCGCGGGCCCCGCGATAGGCATAGAGGCGGGAGGTCTTGGGCTTCACAAACACCGGAACTTTCAACTGGTGCGCGGCGCTGAGAACGCGATCCGCGAAGCCATCCCCAAGCAAGCCCTTGTCGTAATCGGAAAGTATCAGTCCATCGAATTTTCCCAGCGAAGCAAGAAGGAGTCGAAAGAGCTTTTCTTCCGTCTCCGGCGCAACAGGATCTCGGCGCTCGTGATCGATGCGCACAATCTGCTGGTGCCGCGCGATGATGCGCGTCTTGAGCGTGGTCACGCGATGCGCATCGGAAATGATTCCCCGGTCGCCGATGCCCAACTTGCGCAGGCAGGCGTGCAGTGCGGCGCCGGCCTCGTCCGTGGCGATCTTCTTTGCGTTCTCGCCGCGTCCCGGGCTTTTTTGGCCGCCGATCACGCCGAAAACCTCCACCTGCGAGCCGAGCGCGGCAGCATTGGCCGCCACGTTGCCCGCCCCGCCGGGGCAATCCTGCTGCGATATATAATCAACAACGGGAACCGCAGCCTCGGGCGAGAGGCGATTCGCGTTTCCCCACACATAGCGATCCAGCATCAGGTCGCCAAGCACACCGATGCGCAGCTTGCGAAAGCGCGGCAGCAGGCGCTTCAGCCGAGGCACGATATTCGCGGATCCGGATTTCATGTCTGGGAATCTCGCGGGGTCACTCCGGAGAAATGGCGGCTTCTTCTGCAAGCATCACGGGAATGTCGTCGCGCACGGGATAAAGACGCCTGCAGGCTTCGCACTTGTAACCCGAGTTGTCCGAAAGAGGGTGCACCGGTTTCTTGCAAACCGGGCAGACAAGTATGGCGAGAACTTCTTTGGGAATCGGCATGACGGTCTCCATACGCTGAGAGGAAACTCTAGCAGAGGATGAGCGGAGTCGCCAGCGGTGCCGAGCCATCGGGATCGGCAGAATGGGGCCGGACACTATGCGGAAACGTTCTGTGTAGCCGGGATGGACGCCTCGATACAGGTGCCTCCGCCGGGCCGCGAATGCACGAAAAGCTCCCCGCCCATGCTGCGCAGCCGCTCCTCCATGCTCAGCAGACCCAGCCCTTGCGAGGCTTCCGGCGAAGTTGGATCAAATCCGTTTCCCCGGTCCGAAATCCGCAGCCTCAGCGAGCCGGAAATTTCGTCGAGTTCCACGAGCGCCTCCCGGCATCCGCTGTGCTTGAGAACGTTACGAATCGCTTCCTGCGTCACGCGGAAGAGGCATAAGGAGGCATCCTCGGGAAGTCTGCAGGTCAGGCATGCGCTCGTGAATTGAATGCGCATGGAATTACGAACAGCGAACTCCCTGCAAAAATTATTCAGCGCGGGCGCCAAACCCAGCAATTCCACCTGCGAAGGATGCAAGCGGCGGGAAATGTTGTGCACATCCGAAGTGATCTCTCCGGCGGTCCGCACCAAAGCCTCGAGCTCCCGGGCGAGGGCGGAGCCGTCCTGCTGCGAAGCGAGCTTCATCTGCTCCAGATCAATAGTGAGCAGAGCCAGCCGCTGCCCGATATCGTCATGGAGATCTCTTGCGATTCGCGAGCGTTCTTCCTCCTGAGCGCGGGTCAGACGGTTGCGCAAGGCCTGAAGTTTTTCCTCCGAGCGGCGGCGCTCGCTGATGTCTTGATAAATGGCGAAGGCGCCCACAAATATTTCCCCGGAGAAAACGCGGATACCGTGCAATTCCACGTCGATCAACGTGCCGTCTTTCCTGCGCCGCTGCGTGGTTGCCTGGATGACCCCGCCCTCTCGGACGGCGTGCGTCATGCGGTTGGCCTCGTCCAGGTCATGCGACGCGATGACTTCGTCGATGTCCTTCCCGTGCAATTCGCCCTGCGAGTAATGAAACATCCGCTCGAATGCCGGATTGCAGAACACCACACGGTTCTGTTCGTCCTTGGTCACGATGCCCAGCGGGCTGTTGGCAATCAACGCGTCCAGGTACATGGTGCGTTCCTGAAGCTGCTGCTCCGCCCGTTTAATCGCGGTGATATCGAAAGCCGTGGCCAGTATGGCCGGCTTCCCTTCGAAACTCGCCCGCGCGCCCGAAAAATCGAGCCAGCGGAGTTCTCCGTTTTTCGTCCTGATCTTGAACTGGTAGCGAGGCTCGGGGTCTTCTCCGCGGAGACGCGCCCTCGAGCGTTGTTCTCCGATGGCACGAAATTCCGGATCCACAAGGTCCCACGGGTTCATGGAAAACAGATCCTCCCGCGAGTAGCCGCTGAGGTTTTCCGCATGGCGATTCACGTAGACGAGCCTTTCGTCCTGCAGGATCCAGATGGCGCAAGGAGCAGTCTCGGCGACGAGACGGAACTTCGCCTCGCTCTCCCGTAACGCGAGCTCCACGCGGTGGCGCTCGTCAATTTCTTGCTGGAGTTCGACGTTATTGACGGCCAACCCCAGGAGGCGCCTTTCGCTGACCTCCAGATTGCGCTCGGTCGATTGCGACTGCTCCACCAGGAGCAGAATCATTCCCAGGCAGATGCCGCAAATGTGCACCAAATCCAGGAAGAAAAGCGGCGAACCCAGCAAAATCTGCACGTAATCGATCGGGTTCGGCGTAATTTCCGTGCCGTTGCCATAAAACTTGCGCAGGATCCCGACAAAATCGATGGTGTAGGAAACCTGGTCAATCGCGTAAAGCAGGCAAAACGCACCGGACATCAGCGCTGCCCAGGATCGATTTCTGCGCCACTGCCCGAAAAATACGAAACAACAATAGGTGAGCGCCGCCATCATGGTCAGCGTTCGCGGCAGATTGCGTGCCGCGAAGCTCACGTCACGGTGCGCGCGCAGGACGTAACCAAACCAGAAAGCCGCGGCGGATAATGCCAGGGTGATCCAGAGTCCGACCTTGAATATCTTTCGCAGCGAGCGCCCAGGAACGTGCCAGCTCAGGCCACCCAACGCCAGCAGCAGCGACTGCAGCATTCCAAAAACGAGGACCGCCGCAATCAGGCTGATTTTCAGCGGCGTCCAATCCGGGCCGACCTTGACCGACTCGATGGCTGCGGCCAGAAAAAGAGCGGAACACGTCCACGCCCAGGCCCACCAGCGGAAAAACTCCACTTTCCTCAGGCGCTGGTAAAGAGCCCAGAGCAACACGGCCAAAAAAATCGTAATCAGCAGTTGAACGTGAACCGAGTGGAAAGAGGGATGCGGGCTGCTGTTCATCGGTAAGTGCTCTAGCGAATGAAATTACTTCAATCGTATCTCTGGTTTTGGGGAATTTTGGCTTGCGGAAGTGTACCCCAATCAACGGGCATTTGCATACGATGCGGCTCGCATCCAGGGCCACGTCAGGGCCAGCGCCATAAGCAGCGCGAGGATCGGGTCACAAGGATGCCGGAGCCGCAAGGAAACTTGCGTCAGGTAATAAACCAGCGGAAATGCCAGTGGAAAGGCGGCAACGGGCAATAGAAACCGCCTGCGGACGAAGAAAAGGCAAGCAGGCCCTGTAGCGGCGCCAAGAATGGTCACCGCATTCCAGAAAAAAACAAAGCGCGCCAGATTTGAATCGGTTCGCCAAAAGTCCTGCAAGGGAGTCGAGGTTCCCATCCACATCGCCACGGCTCGCCGGGCGGCGAGTTGCAACGTCAGTGCAGGGTGCGTGCGGATGAACTGCTTCGCAGCTCGCCCTTTTTCTTCCAGAAAAGCCGTCTCGCCAAGCTGGGAATACCGATGCACCTCTTCATAGCGCGTGATGCGATTCATCTGCCGGGAGTGCTGGTCGTAAATCGGATTGTTTCCCATCCACAGCTCGAATGGAAAATCCGAGCGGACCGGAATGAAGCGGTGAAATTGAACGGCGTTGCGAATGGTCCAGGGAAGACAAACGAGGATCGCCAAGGACACGACCAGCAAAACGTCGCCAAGGCGCTGGATTTTTGCGGAGCCAGCCTGAAAATAAATCCAGAGAAGTAGAAATGGGAAAACGGCGCCAAGGGCCGGATTTACCAGCAGGCAGAAGCCCCAGAACAAGCCGTACATAACAAAATTCCGCCGACGGGTATCATCGGCCAGGCGAAAGGTAGCCCAAAGAAGGCTGATCGCCAGCAATGCGGAGAGCGAGGTGTCCCAGATCCATTCGAAGGGTATGAGGATTCCGGTGGGAAACACCGCCCAGAGCCAGCCGGCCGCCGCGGCAGTAGTTCGATTTCCGATTCGCAGCGCTGCATAAAAAAGGGGCAAACAGACCAGCGCCGAGAACACGCAGTTGAAAAGAGCGGCTGCATAAAATGAGGCAACCGTAAAGCTCCCGAACACCTTAAAGATGATAGCCAGGAAAAACGGGTACACAGGCGCGAGCCAGGCCGTGGGCCCCGTAGATTGGTGAAACACGCAACAGAATCCCTGCCCCTGCGCCAGCGCCGCGGCGACACTCCCAACCTCATTTTGAAAAGGAACGGTGGCGAGCGCTTCGGCCGGGACTTGTTGCGCTTGATAAAACAGGAAGGCGAAGCGCAAAAGAAGCGCAACACTAAAGATCAACCGGGGCGAAGAAACCAGCGGCTGGAATCGGAAATTCACTTAACAGAGGATAACTCCGGGAAGCCGCGCCACAAAATCCCAGGAAGCATCAGCTTGAACAATTTTGCCCTGAGTCCGAGGAAGCTAAAGCGGCGATGGTACCGCCGAAGGCGCGGCCTATAGCGATTCGATGCGCCAGAGCAGACGCCCCGAGAAGGATGTGTGCTGCACAAAATCCGGGCGCCACACCGCCAGGATCTGCGAACCCTGATAAACGCGCTCGAATCCCCCTTCCGATTCGGACACCGTTTCGATAGGCGCGACCCAGAATTCCTGCGAGCCCGGCGCGTGCAGCGTGACACGCATTTTTTGCCAGCCGTCCTCCACTCGAAGCAGCGGCGCCGGCAACACGCCGGAAAACCGCAAATTTTGCGGGCCGGCCGGCGTCTCGAAAAAGCGGTCCATATCCGTGGGCGCAAGAAAATTGATCACCGATTCCAGCCCCACGGCGAGCGGCCGTGACAACGCGGCGGAAAGCGTTATCGAAATATCGCAGCTGACTTCGCATCCGTGGGGTGTCGGGCCAAGAAGGAAAAGCTTGGTGATCGATAGCCGTGGAACCCGGCCGCTGTCCAAAGCATACTCCGGAAGATCGCACGCAAACTGCAAGTCCGCATAATTTGCGGAAGACGCATGCAAAAGGTAGGCGCCGGCGGCCGCGGCTCCCGCCTCCTTCAGCCTCAGCTCCTCATAGTCCACCTGCGTCTGCGAGGGATCAAAAAGAAACAAGCGGAACGCATGTCGCGGATAGCGATCGTAGCGCAGGAACTTCTCGAGATTCGGCTCCTTCACCAGCACCTGATCGTGAATGGAAACCGCGCCGCCCGCGGCGGGTGCCGCACCGGCCGCCTCGCGGAGCCGTGAATGGTAAGCCTCGGGGCGCCGGATTACCGAATTGATCAGGGTCGCGTTCGAGGAACGAAAATCGAAAAACGCCAGTGTGGCGCCATCCGACGGCTTCAGCAGGGCCTGAAATTCAGGCGCGCTGAAAAGTATTTCCGCCGCGCCGTCGGCATCGTAGTCCACCAGTTCAACGCGCGGCATGAGCCCGCCCGGAGTGAGTTGGTCCGCCAGCAATTCCGCGCGGATTAAATTGCGCCAGATTTCCGTGCGCAGGTGTGGCGCGTAAATTCCACCAAAAACTCCGTGCCAATAAGCATCATTCCCCTGCCCTCGCAGGACCCGGTCCCGCGCCTCCTGATTTTGCGCGGCGTATTCCGCGCTGGTGCGGCGAGTGGGAATCGACGCGACCGCCGCCGAGGCCCGCAGCATCTTCTTGTGCAGCAGGTTGGCCTCCGGATACTTGCGAAAGAAACCGCGCCAAGAACCTCCCCGCAGGAACGCCAGCACCTCCGGCCGCGAGGCAAATTCCTTCTCCAATGCAAAGAACCGCTGCCGCGTGTTTGTCGGCAGGACCCACTCCATCATTTCCGCGTAAGAAGCGGCGGGCAGATCGGCGCGGCCCAGCGGCAGATGGCTGGCCATGAACTCCCCGGGCGTCATCGTCTTCAACCAGGACGAATTCTCTTCCAGCGCGGAGAGAAATTCCTCCAGCCACCCGTCTGTATAGCAATGTTTGAACGTGCCGGGCCAGCAGCCAAATTTTTCCATGTCGTCGCCGAATGCGGCGGCGCCGCCGGGACGTACCTGCGCGGCTTTCTCGAGATACGCGATCGTTTCCGCGGGCTTGCGAAACGGTATCAGGTAACGCAAATCCTTCAGCCCGGGAAAGAGCCAGACCGACTTGCCGCGATCCTCGGCAATGTACGCTCCAAACAGCTCTTCCGCTTCGAATCCAGCGGCGATGAACGGCAGATCGTCCACCAGCGTGTACGCCACATTCGCCTCGGCCAGCGCACCCGGCAACTGCGGCTCCCACACGCGCTCGGCCAGCCAGGCGCCTGTGGGTCGTTTGCCAAAATGCTGCTCGATGTAGCTTCCCAGGCGGTTGAGTTGTTCCACCTGATCCACGGTAGGGATCGAAATCAGGATGGGCTCGTAAAACCCCCCACCGATGAGTTCCACACGGCCAGCAGCCACCAGTCTGCGGAGGCGGTCGAAATATTCGGGATGGTTCTTCTCAATCCACAAAAGCAGCGGACCGGAATAGTGCAGCGCCAAACGCACTCCGGGATGCTTTTCGATCATGGCCAGAAAGGGCTCGTAGGCGGTGCGATAGCACTCCTCAAATACATGCTCGAAATTCCCAGCGGGCTGGTGGGCATGCACAATCAGCAGGAGATGGAATGGAGGGCGAGGCTCGGGCATCAGGTTCACGTTCCATGATACCGCGAGATACAGCAAAGTTTGAACCGAAGAGCAGCTGCGACTGATTCATCCTTTGTTACTTGGAGTAGCTGTGACCTTTAACCCAGTCCACGATCAGGGCCAGGGCTTCCGGCGAGATTGTCTCTTCGATGGCGGCGTATTCGGCAGGGGTCCCCGTGAAGGCGTGCTGAAACAGGTGATTCAGCTCGGGCAGTTCCCGGGTTTCCGCCTGAGTGTTCAACGCGTCGTGCAGTGCCTTCTGCAGCACCGGCAGATTGGCCTTCGAAGAGACCTGCAGGTCCTTCTGGCCATAAAGGGCCAGCACCGGGCAGCTGACGGCTTTCAGATTAGGCAAGGGGTCGTAGTCCAGGAAGAACCGAAACCACGGTGACGCCAGCATCCGAAGCTGTGTTTCCAATGCCGCGGGCGGCAGCGCCGCATCCAGGCCGGATTCCTTCACCAGCGCCACAAGCTTTTCGGCGAGCGCGCTGGGGTCCTTCTCCTTGCGCACAAGGGCATAAGCGGCTTGATCAAACCCGAGGCTCGCTTCCAGTTGTTCATCACTCAATCCGCCGGCGCGGCCAATCAGTTCAGACTGGTTGAGCAGAGTTTGCTCGCCTGTGGTCGCCGGCGCAGCCAAAAGCACCAGCCACTTCACATCTTTGGAATGCCCAGCCAAGTACGGGGCAATAATGGCGCCTTCGCTGTGGCCGATCAGTCCAACCCGCGACCCATCAATTTCTTTGCGCGACTTCAGGAAAGCCAGCGCTGCCTGCGCGTCCGCGGCTAAATCCATCGTCGTCGCGGTATCCGGATTGCCAGTGGATTTGCCCACGCCACGCTTGTCGTAGCGCAACACCGCAATTCCCTTTCGGGTGAGCGCATCGGCAATCAATAGAAAGGGCCGGTGATTGGCCAAAGACTCGTCGCGATCTTGCGGTCCGGATCCCGCAATGAGCAGCGCGGCGGGAAACGGCCCTTCCCCCTTGGGCAGCGTAAGAGTTCCCGCCAACCCAATTCCATCCGTTCCACCGCCGAACGTCACTTCTTCTTCGACATACGGGAATGGCCTGGCGGGTGTCTGCGGGCGGCGCAATTCCAAAGTCTGGTCCGAACGCTTGAAGTCCAGCAGCAAATTGTCCGCGCTGGTTTGCGACCATTTGCCGGTGATGGCATTCTTCGCCCCGTTCAGGGTGCCTTCGTAAACGCCGGCCACGGACGGAATCTCGAAATGAAAAATCGGGTCTTTCAACGTGACGTGGTTGGCGGGCAGACCTGCGACTCCCTGGTCCAGGCTATCGAGCGCCGCGATCAGCGTTCCTTCGGTGTCGTGAGAAATATGCAATTGGAATCTCAACCGCATCCCGTGCGTTTCCACGGCGCCTTGCCACAGCCCCTCCACGGGAAAAATCGCATCGCCCGGCTTTCGCGCCATCGCGCCCGTCTCGCGCCGGAATTTCAATGGAATGGAAGCGCTGCCCTGGGACCAGTTGCCGTCGATGATCTCGTGGTCAGGGGAAACTTTGCCCTCGAAGCGCGCGCCGACCGAAGTGAGTTCCAATTTCAAGTTGAAATTGGCAAACGAGACTGAACTCGCTTCGATGGCAAACACGCCTTGTTCCAGGCTGTCCAGCGTCGCGCGAAGCGAGCCGTTCGTCCCCTTTGAGAGATGCAGCAGCAGATGAAGCTGCGCTTCGCCGGCCTGTAGCGTGCCGGAATACGTGCCCTGCGGAATGCCAGCCAATTGCGCCAACGACCTGCCTGCGCACGGAAGCAGCAACAGCATCAGCAGCAACAAAGAGCTAGTGAAAAGTCGGCGCAAGAATTCCTCTCGAACAGCCCCGGGAATGGCTTCGGATTGGATGTGAAATGGCGGCAAAAGGCGGCATTGTGGATCAGTTCCCGATTTTATATGCGGCCGGGAAAAAAAGAGCCCCGGGAATCCGGGGCTTTGCAAACCAAAGAAGTGCCCAGGTTCGCTTCGCCTGGATTACTTCTTTGCGTACCAGTCGGCATTCATGGCCGTGAACTGCTGCCACTTCTCCGGAAGATCCTCAAGAGCGAAAATCGCGGTCACGGGGCACACCGGGACGCAAGCGCCGCAGTCGATGCATTCCACGGGATTGATATAGAGCATCGTCTCGCTCTGGTGGGTTGGCTCGTCCTTGCGCGGGTGGATGCAGTCCACCGGACAGACATCAACACACGCCGTGTCTTTGGTGTTGATGCAAGGTTCGGCAATCACATAAGCCATTCAAACTCTCCTTTGCTTCAGGTAGCAGGCCGGGGCTAGCTTACGAAACGCAACCGGCAGTAGTCCAAATAAAGTTAGCGGTGCCGGGTAAAAGCGGCATCAAATCCATTCTACGCGGTACTCCCTGGATTCTCAACCGGCCAGGAAAGACTAGAATGGAGGTGAGAGGAAACGACATGAAACTCAGATTCGCACTGGCAGGATTGCTGGTGGTGGCGGGATTGGCTTTGGCAAAGGCGCAAACACCGGCTCCCAAAGACCCAGAACTGCTCGACACCCAGGGCTATGAGAAACTTCTCCAGCAATACAAAGGCAAACCCCTGCTGGTCACCTTCTGGGCGACCTGGTGCGAGCCCTGCCGAGACGAATATCCCATGTTGAATGAACTGGCCAAGCAATACGCCCCGCAAGGATTGAAGGTCGTAGGTGTTAGCCTCGACCAGGACGGCGATCTCATCCTCATGCGCCGCTTCCTCGCCCGCTACAAGCCCATCTTCCCCAACTATCGCAAGAAAAAGGGCGAAGAGGACGCTTTCGTCCAGGCTGTCTTGCCAGGATGGAACGGATCGATCCCAGCCTCCGTTTTTTATGCGAAAGACGGCCAGCAGATCGGCCACCTTGTCGGCGCGGGCGACCACGACACCTACGAGGCAGCCATCAAGATGCTGCTTTCCAAATAACAATTATTTGCAAGGGAGACGCAATGCTTGATTTGAAAGGCAATAAAATCACTTATTTCGGGCACAGCACGTTTGGCTTGACCACGCCCGGCGGCCAGTTTGCGATGATCGACCCCTTCGTGATGTCCAATCCGAGGTGCCCTGAAGATTTGAAAAAGCTTGCCCGGCTCGATGCCGTTTTCATCACTCACGGCCACACGGATCATATCGGCGACTTGCTTCCTTTGGCGAAGCAGTTCAAGCCCAAGGTTGTCGCCACATTTGAAACTTATGTTTGGCTAGAGTCCAAGAAAACCGGCGCG
>Ga0210384_10003793_pt1 | contig 17256 bp, 8 predicted proteins | sample IncBWH2MmetaG_FD_160574 | JGI IMG/M metagenome (GOLD analysis project Ga0210384, IMG submission 160574) | Forest soil microbial communities from Barre Woods Harvard Forest LTER site, Petersham, Massachusetts, United States - Inc-BW-H-2-M | ecosystem: Environmental > Terrestrial > Soil >...
TCGAATCGGCCGCCCCACCGCCGTCCGCGCAGTCGGTCTAGCGAATGGCTCCAATCCGGTTGGAGTCATCGTTCCCTGTCACCGCGTCATCGGTTCCAACGGCTCCCTCACCGGCTATGGCGGCGGCATGAAACGCAAGCGATGGCTCCTCGAACATGAAGGCGCAAGAACCCCATCCATCGCGCAGTTTGGGACGGCCGGCGAAGTGTCTTTCGCGCATCTAACGTAGAAACTCGACGAGCGCCATGAGCTGAACATAGGAACTGAAGATGGGCGCTGCAGGTCTTTCAAAGCCGCGCCTCGACCGAATGCATCAGATGTTATCCGGATTCATCGAGCGGAAAGAGATGCCCGGTCTCGTCGCTCTCGTCAGTCCGCGAAGCGCCTCTTGATAGGGAGGAACACCGATATAATGCTCGGATTCGAATTGGGAGGCGTCTGTTGACGTTCTGAGACCAGGAGCACCAATAGCATGGAAAATCATCAACGCCTAGCCGTCGCGATGAACGTGATGTTGTGTCTCCGCCTCCTGGTTTTGGCGGGACCTCTAAACGCTCAAGCCCAAACACCGGAATACCTTCATCAACTGTTTGAATCGGGCAAGGTATTTGCGCTGCGCGATGCTGTTCAGCATGCGGATGTTCCGCTGTTCTACCGTGGCGCCGTCGAAGCCTCGCTCAATAAAATCGCGCAGGCGCAGACCCATCTACACAAAGTCATCCAATCGGACCCGCATTCGGAAGAGGCCTATCAAGCTCATGATCTGTTGTGCAATATGTACCAAAGGAATGGTTTGTATCGTGAGGCTTTGCGGGAGGCTCAAGCTGCCTTCACAGAAAGACCGAACGCAAAGGATCTGCAGAATGTGATGCCGTACTTCCAGGCGCTTGCCAGATTTCCCGACATGACCGTTGCTAAGCGGCGACCCTCCACGGTGCATCGCACGTCCGGCGACCATTCGTTGCCGTTCAAGCTTAATGGGAAAGACGACAGCTTCGGGTTTGATACCGACGCGATCACATCAATCATGAGCGATCGCGAAGCCGCACACCTTGGCATGACCACGCAAGCGGTTAGCACCAAGATGGGTGATTCCAGCGGCAACGGCGTATCCGGCTTTCGGGTCGCCGTTGCAAACGACCTCGTCATCGCCGGGCTGCACCTGAAGAACGTACCCTTTCTGGTCGTCCCCGACACCAATGAGCCATTTGTGGAGTTCCCGCCAGACGAATACGGTCGCGGGCTACTCGGACTGCCCATCCTGATCGCCATGCAGACCGTCCGATGGCAACCCAAAGGTGACCTCGACTTCGGCTTTCATTCAGAGGCAGCAACCCAGCTCGCCAATCTGCTCTTCCACGGAACCAACCCCATCGTACAGGTGACTGTGCAGAACCGACTCCTCGACTTTTCCCTGGACACGGGAGCGATCGACACGGATCTGAATCAGGTGTTCGCAAAGGAACTCCCGGCCCTTATCTCTTCCGGACAAAGAGAGACCCATACGATTACCGGTTTCGGTGGGACTAACAACTACGAGTCCATCTTGCTTCCTTCCGTAGCCCTCCAGGTCGGCGGCAAAGATGTGACCCTTGCACCTGCTCACATCTTCGTCGCCAACGGTGTCGGCGGCGGCAGCATGTGGGCAGGAAATCTGGGGAACGATCTGCTCAATCAAGCGCACGCAATCACCCTCGATTTTCGCGCCATGTCGCTGAAATTGGATTAATATTCTGCCGTGCTTGTGTCGCGGTGCTGGCTGGCGCGACGAGCGCAACACGCGCCAGACTTTAGGCCCATCGTTCTGTTGAGACTCGATCAAAGCACATAGTCGAAGCGACTGATTCTATTGCCGTTGCTTTTGCCCTAAATTATTTTTCTACGTTTTCCGCCCGAGAATCGCATGTCAAGCCCCCAAACCACCTAAACCACACAAACGAAACAAGATCGAGTTTGAAATTTAGTTCTACTCAACCAGCTATACTGGATATATAGATAGAAAACAAGCCAGTCCTATGGGGAATACAGATGCCTCCGGGGCTAACTCGTTTCTATGCAATATGTTGGACGCAACCCATTTGTTATGAATATTTTGCAGGCTATGATACGCCGTAAATCATTGAATACAGGATATTTACGCGCGGGCAATGGGGGGGTACCCCCCGGGGGAAGGGAGCACAAGGAACAACAATAGATAGGGAATCAGACTAAAGCAAACACCAGACACTGCGGCTTCGACAATGGGAAGTTCTTACCCGCCGCCAACTGCCCAGTCCGCGTATCGCGAGCCAGAACTGCAATGTTGTCCGAAGCCTGGTTCGCCACCAACAACCACCGCCCGCTGGGATCAAGCGTTAGATGACGTGGCACCTTGCCCCCGCACGAGGTTCGGTTCAGCAGTGTGAGTCTGCCGCTTTCAGAAGAAATCGCAAACGTACAGACGATGTCGTCGAACCGGTCTGTGGCATACGCAAACCGCGCCTCGCGATCAATCACAATATCGTCGCCAGCCGTAACACCCTGGAACTCAGGAGGCCTCATCACCACCTCCTGCACTGTCTCGAGCGCGCCCGGCTTCGCGTCCCATCGCAGCACAACCACCGACGAGGTCATCTCGGTGACGCAATAGGCGAACCTGCCGTTAGGATGAAACTGCAACGCCCTAGGCCCAGCCCCCGGTGCCGAACGCCACGCAGGAGGATCGTTCAACGTCAGCTTGGCCGTCCCCGCATCCAGTCGATAGATGTGAATCGAATCGAGTCCGAGGTCATTGACCAGAAGAAACCGGTTGTCCGGCGAGACAGTCACACGATGCGCATGCGGCGCCTTCTGCCGCTTCTCATCCGGCCCGTGTCCCGTGTACTGAAAGAACGAAACCGTCGTACTCAACCGGCCGTCTGCACCAACCGAAAACGAAGCCGCACTTCCTCCCCCATAGTTCGCGGCAAATGCCGACCGTCCGGTGTGGTCAAACGCCACATGACAGGTCCCTCCGCCCTGGGAGGCAACCTCGTTGACCTTAGTCAGCCGAGCACTCGCCCGGTCAAGCGCATAACTCGACACAGCACCGCTGCGTTTACCCTCGTAAGTATCCACCTCATTCGCGACAAGGACAGTCCTGCCATTCGGCGCAAGCGTTAGAAACGTGGGATTGTCCGCCTCAGCCGCCAATCCCGGCACTCCCAACTCCCCGGTATCAGGATCAAAGGAATACGAATAAATACCCTTGCTGGTCCCCGAGGTCTGCGTCCCAACCAACAAGAGCCGCCCGGCACCGGACCCCTTTGCCGAAGCGAACCCACCCCGGGCCGCCACCGAAAACGCCGCCGAACGAAAAATAAATCCGCGTCTGCTAATCCGTTTCAATCTCTTCTCCTCTTTCATCACATCCACAATAGCGCGATTTGCAGACAAGCAGATAAGCTGTTCCCAACCGCGCGGCGAGTACAGGAAAGCGACCAGCCGCCGCGCAAAGGAAAGCTACTCCGTGTCTCAGAGCTCGAACTCCTCCCGAAACTCGCCTCTCGAAGCCCTCCGCGGACATCTCATCGTCTCCTGCCAAGCCGCCGAAGGCGACCCGCTGGACAATCTCGACACACTCACCCGCATCGCAACCTCTGTCCTGCGCGGCGGCGCAGGCGGCCTCCGCGCTGAGGGCGTCGAACGGATCGCCGCATTCCGCGGCATCACGCAACTCCCAATCATCGGCATCGTCAAGACCTACGATACCAATGGCGACGTCTACATCACACCTGACTTCCGCTCGGCCAAGGCCGCGAGCGACGCAGGCGCAGACATCATCGCCCTCGACTGCACCGCGCGCCGCCTCACCGCCAGCGAACCCTGGCCCGACCTGATCCGCCGCATCCACACCGAACTCAACCGTCCCGTCCTCGCCGACATCGCCACCCTCGAAGACGCCCTGGCCGCCGAACGCGCCGGAGCCGACGCCGTCGCCACCACGCTCTACGGCTACACCGCCGAGACCGCTAACATCCGCATCGCCTCCTGGCCTCTCATCCAATCCATCGTCGCCCACTTGACAATCCCGGTGCTTGTAGAAGGGCACATCACCGACCCCCAGGAGGTACGCCGAGCCCTGGACCTGGGTGCGATCGCCGTGGTCGTTGGTTCGGCAATCACCCGCCCCGAGGCCATCACTGCCCGCTTTGCGGATGCCGCCCGGACTATTCCCCTTGCTCAGTCAAAGATTCGATCAGTATAGTCATCTATACATTTGATATCGTAAACGCAACAACGAGGAGTGAAATGGCAATCGAAGTCCCAGGAGCAGATTCGATCACGGTAGTTCAGCCTGCCAAACGAAGCTACACCATTCCGCTGATCTTGATGGTTTCGCTTTACTTTGGAATCGGCTTTATTACGTCGTTGAACGACATTCTCGTTCAACACTTCAAAGACCTATTCAATCTCTCGAACAAGGGCGCTTTACTCGTTCAGTTCTGCTTCTTCACAGCGTACTTTGTTATGTCGGTTCCTTCCGGCTGGATTATCAGCAGGATTGGCTACAAAAAGGGCATTGTCCTCTCGCTGGCAGTTATGGGTTTGGGTCTGCTTCTCTTCCTTCCCGCCTCAGTCATCATTTTCTATCCGTTGTTCCTCTTTGCCCTTTTCGTCGTCGGGAGCGGACTCGCGCTTCTTCAGGTCGCGATCAATCCTTACGTCGGAGCGCTAGGACGGCCAGAAACTGCTGCATCTCGCATCAACCTCTGCGGCTTCTTCAATTCGACAGCGACTACTATCGCGCCCAAACTTGGCGCAGTCTTCATCTTCATCGCTGCCGGCGCAACCACCGTACAATTGGCCCGATCGGTGAGAGCGCCATACCTCATTCTGTCCGTCTGCGCCTTCGCAATGGCCGCGTTAGTCGCTTTCGTGCACCTTCCCGACGTAATCGAACGAGGCGACGACAACTCCCGATTGGACGGAAGTGCATGGCGCTTCAACCACCTTCGTCTCGGCGCGCTGGCCATCTTCTTTTATGTAGGTGCCGAAGTTGCCATCGGCAGCATCCTCATCAGTTTCCTCGGCCAGCCGTCCATGGGAAGCCTCACCCACAGTGCTGCCGCAACGTATGTTTCTTACTATTGGGGTGGCGCGGGAATCGGCCGCCTCATCGGCTTCTTCGCCCTCCAGCAAATCAGAGCCCAGCGAGCACTCGCCTTCGTCTCGTTGATTGCCTCGCTTCTCGTCTTCACCACACTGGTTACTCACGGACACATTGCGATGTGGGCCATTGTCTCCTGCGGCCTTTTCAACTCGATCATGTGGCCCTGCATCTTTCCTTTATCACTCGAAGGCCTCGGCCGGTTCACCAGCCAGGGCTCGGGAATTCTGGTTACGATGGTCGTAGGTGGGGCGGTGATTCCCGAGATTCAGGGGTTCCTCGCCGACAGGTTCGGCTATCAGCCCAGCTTCGTGATCGTCCTAGTCTGTTATCTGTATATTCTTTTCTTTGCGCTGCGGGGACACCGTAATCTCAACGCGGTTGGAGCAACAAGCGCCCTTAGTCCGGGAGTTATTCAATAGTCGTGGTCGGAACGCGGATCGAAGCCTTGTATCGATCGCCGCGGTAACGCGAGCAGGCAACCTCGATCGGAGATTCCTCGGTCGTCATGATCGTGCGCGAGATTGACAGGATGCTCGCTCTCTTCGGGATCGTTAACAGTTCGGACTCCTCACGAGTCGCTGGCAGCGCCTCGATCACTTCATCGGCCCAGGCTACGCGCACGCCATAGCTTTCACGAAGAACGAAGTAGAGGGATTGCTTCGCAAAGCTAATCTTATCCAGACCTGGAAACTGCTTCAGCGGGATGTTCGACTCCTCAAGGGCCATGGGAGTTCCATCGGCCAATCGCAACCGTCGGAGCCGCATTACAACCTCTCCCGGCTCAACCTTCAATTTCTCTGCGAGCTCTTCTGTAGCCCTTATGACGGTCTGCTCGAGCAACTTCGAACTCGGCACCATGCCAAGATGCTTCATATCTTCGGTAAAGCCGCGCAGGTGCATGATGTTTTTGTCGAGTTTCGGGCGAGTCACAAATGTCCCGCGTCCCTTTTGGCTGAAGGCAAACCCACTGGTCTTCAATCCGTGAAGTGCCTGACGGGCTGTCATGCGGCTGACCTGGTAGACGCGCGCCAGCTCTTCCTCAGAGGCTAGTGGGTCGCCGGTTAATAATTCACCGGAGTGAATCTTCTCCATCAACGCACGCTGAATCTGGTAGTACAACGGAATGAAGCCGCTTTTATCTAAAGGACGAATTGTTGAAGCAGGTTGAACCTGAGACTTTGGCACTCTATCTCCTGAGATGTGGCTGTGTATCAAATCTGATACAGGTTGCGAAGTCACCAAGCCAAATACGCTTCCTGAATACGGGACTTTGAATACTTATCACTTTTAGTCGCATCTCAGTTCGGTTGTCTATACATTCCTGTCAAAATTACGTCGCACCCAAACGAAGTGGACCCACCGCATTCTGAACGGACAGGGATATCCGCGGTCCGTTATGCGATGGTGGCACGTCCAGCCAGGAAGGTCTGGATGACTTCGGCCGCCGAAGATAGAACGGTTATATTGGCTGGCCGGTCGACGTCGATAGTACCCCAATTGTCATTGATCCCCATTAGCTGAGAGGGATTGCGCGAAGCGGCTGTCACCGCTGTCGCGAGACTGGCTCCGGTGAACTCCATCAGGTTCTGCACTCCGCGGTCCAACGTCAACACGCTGCCTGCCAGAGTGCCGTTGGAGGTGCAGCGCCCATCACGGACTTCCACCTCCATATCGCCAAGCATGTAGGTCCCATCCGGCATGCCGGTGGCGCTCATACCATCCGTCACTAGAATGATGCGATCCTTGTCCTTTGCCTTGAAGTAAAGTCGCACCATCAAAGGATCTACATGAACCCCATCGCAGATGATCTCGGCAAACAGGGATTGCTTGTCGAGTACATACGCGGCCAGGCCTGGTTCACGATGATCTACAGCGCGCATCGCATTGAAGGTATGTGTCGCCGAACGGGCTCCCGCCACAAAACCAGCTTCTGCTTCACAGACCTTCGCATCACTATGACCCATGCTGCAACGCACGCCCAGCGCGTTCGCATGCGCAATCAGCTCTGCCGCCCCTGGCAACTCTGGTGCAATGGTCATCAGGCAAATCTTGCCCTCTGCCGCGTTCCAAAACCGGTCGAATAGCGCAATTGAGGGCGCTTCCAGCAACGCTTCGGTATGGACTCCCCGTTTCGAATGTGAAAGGAATGGTCCTTCCAGATGTATCCCCAAGGGAGTAGCGCCATAATGACTGGCCTCCCGGCCACGTCCTATCTCGACCGCCAGTCCTGCCAGTGAGCGCATGGTCTCCTCTCTGGGAGAGGTGACTGTTGTCGGAAAATAGGCTCCGACACCACGGCTTGCAAGATAAGCCCCGATTGTACTGAGCGCTTCCGGCGTGGCCTCCATTACATCGTGGCCAGCACAGCCATGAATATGGATATCGACATAAGCCGGAACGAGGGTGGCCTCAGGAAATCGATGCGTTGCGCCGACGCTTTCGTGTTCAGCTGCGGTAAGACTTTCGATACGGCTGATGCGACCATCTTCCATTGTTAGGAGCGGATACTCCACTACTCCGCTCGCACCCATGAGTCGCCTCGCCGCTATCGTGCTGATCATCACTGCCCTTTCGTTGACTCCGCGCGGTGAGCGCAGATTTAGTTAATCACGTTCTGAATCGAGCAAGGTTCAAAGGAGGAAGAGTTTTTTGCCGATGATCCGATCTTTGATTCCCCTCCAGAGATCCCACAAGGTCTTGCTCTTAAATCTCCAAATCCAGTATAGTCGTACATACAGGTTCAAGAGAAAGAATTCCATCAATGACTCTTGATTTCTTTCGCGCAGGGCGCTCCCTCATCCGGGTCACTGATCAATCTATGCTGCTAACATCCGCAGAGGCCCTGTCTCCTTATCCTGCCGTTGCACTTGAGTCTGGCCCGCCCATCAGCCGCGGGCCCAAACGAGAGTAAGCGAAGCCACCGTAATCAATTGGATATTACAACGTATGACTGAATTGACGCCTAACGCAACCGAAACCGCAGTCTTTCCTCACGCCATGTTGCGGGAGATCTATGAGCAACCCCAGGCGCTCGCCGCAACTATCGAGCGGTACATCCCGGGTGGGCCTTCGACAGCAGAGACGTTTCAGCCGGTTGTCGACGCCCTCGGCAGACGCGAGCGGCTCGTTATCGCGGCCAGCGGCTCCAGCCGTCACGCGGGTCTGGCCGGTGAAATCATGCTGGAGGATCTCGCCGGCATCCCAGTCGACGTCGAGTACGCCAGTGAATATACCTACCGCTCGACACATACTCTCCACAATCCTGGAGTCTTGGTTATCTCTCAATCGGGTGAGACCGCCGATACCCTCGCCGCTTTGCGAGAAGCCCAGGCCCGCGGACTCGCTACTGTTGCAATTACCAACAACGCCCGCTCGAGCATGGCAACGGAGGCGAGTGCTTCGCTACCGACCTTTGCCGGAATCGAAAGGGCCATTCCAGCGACAAAAAGTTTCACCACCCAGTTAGCGGTCCTGTATTCGCTCTCTCTCCACCTGGCTCGCTTTCGCGGCCGCATGACGCTGCAGGCGGCAGAGGTGCATGGACGCGAGTTGCAGGAGATTCCATCGCTTATTCAGACTGCGCTGCCCGGCTGGCAAAGACAGATTGAGACGCTTACACCCCAACTCGCAAACTCCAGCACACTCCTCTATCTCGGCCGGGCCGCTCACTACGCGATCGCCCGGGAGGGTGCGCTCAAACTCAAGGAATCCGCATACCTGAATGCCGAAGGCTACCCTGCGGGTGAATTGAAGCACGGGCCCAACGCACTCGTCAGCCAAGAGGCCCCTCTTATCATGATCGCTACGGCTGACGTCAATGATCCTGATTCGCTTCTACGTTATTCGAAGGTGCTTCAACTCATGAAAGATATGCGGGAGCAAGGGGCGCGGATCGTCGCCCTGGCAACTGAAGGTGACTGCGAAGTTCCTCGCTTTAGCGACTCCTGTCTCTTTATCCCGGCCACCAATGACCTTCTGTCCACCATCCTCGAGGTCGTGCCTCTTCAACTACTTGCTTATACGCTCGCGATCCATCGCGGCATCGACGTCGACAGGCCAAGAAACCTGGTCAAGGCCGTCGTCGAGGAGTAAATCGCAGCCGAGCCGTCACCACTCACTGCATCCGCTGAAATTCTATCTAACACCAAAGCGGTAGATCCCAAATCTCGACTAATCATCGAGCTGGCTTATTCGCCGCTCCTTCATAATTGATGCGTTGGCTCGCGGTTCAGCGGGTTCGCTCTATCCCTTTCTCTATCAGAAGCAAGAACAGGCCTCCGCATCAAGTTGCGTTGACGGCGCACTCGCGAGTTCAGCTTCACCTCTCCTCCATATGCTGTTGCGTGATAAGGGCCAATCGATAGATTCGTTCGGTGCAACTTTCGTGTAATAGGTTCTCCCGACTGGAGGAGGTTACCGTGAGTACTAAAGTTTCGGCCGCGGTAACGAGCCATAAAGGGAACCTATGACACTCATGTCCCACAGTTCACCTTATTCTTCGATTTATTCCTTGGTTGGTAAATTCTTCGCGAGAACCTTCCTCGTCCTGGCGACGGTGACAGCGATAACTTCCGCCGCGTTTGCTGCGCCAGCGCCGACCCAAACGACGTTGGCGATATCAGCCACGTCCGTCCCCTATAAGACGCCTGTCACCCTGACGGCAACTGTAACTGCCGGCGGCTCTCCCATCACGGCAGGAGTCGTTCTCTTTTGCGAAGCGACAGCACCATTTTGCGAGAACAATTCCGCATTGGGCATCGCCCAGTTAACCTTCCCCGGTGCAACTGCCTCTGTAAAACTCGGCAGCGGACCGATTGGCAACCATAGTTACAAGGCCGTATTTCGGGCAAACAAGAACTATGCCGCCAGCACCTCGAACACGGTCACTTACGCAGTGACGGGAACCTATCTCTCAACCATATCGCTGACCTCCACAGGTTCCATCGGCAATTACACTCTTGCGGGAGCGGTCGGGGGCGTTGGCTCAACGGCAGGGCCGACCGGCACCATCTCATTCCTGGACGCCAGTGTCGGCAACAGTGTGCTCGGGACATCGAATCTCGTTGTCTCCACGCTGTCGGCTACTTTTGTTCAAAATCAACCGTTTGCTATAGGCGGCCCGTCTGCAAATAACAGATCGGTTGCCATTGCATCTGCGTACCTCGATGCGGATAACAATCTTGACGTGGTAACCGGGGATTCGGTGATAACCGCCACTCAACAGGATAAAAACCCTCCGGATTCCTCGACAATTACGGTGCTTCTCGGCAAGGGCGACGGCAGCTTCAAGCCACAGGTGAACTACCCCGGCTGTACGATTGGCAGCGCGGTGCAGATTCTTCTTGCCGACTTCAATCGTGATGGTCACACCGACATTGCTCTGGGATGCTCCGACCGTAAGAACGCCAACCTGAATAACGGCAATGGTGGAACCAACGGCGGTCTCGTGATCATTCTCGGCAACGGAGATGGTACATTCAAGCCCCCCACCTTGTACCCCACGGGTGATGTGGCCAGTATCGCAATGGGCGACTTCAACGGCGACGGCGTCCTGGATATAGTCCTCACCGATAACGCGCAGCAGAATGTCATCTTCTTCAACGGCAACGGCAACGGAACCTTTACTCAACAAGCGACGAGTATTTCAACTATTGCCGCGGCTCATGGAGTTGTAGTGGCTGACTTCAACGGAGACGGCATCGACGATGTCGCCTACGCCGTTGGGGCTGCCAACCGTCTATCCGACCTCTATGTCGCCATTGGCAATGGTGATGGCACGTTCCAGGTGCCTAGCACTCCCGCTGCAACCCAGATCGGTGAGTTTCTGACCACTGGCGATACGAACGCCGACAACAAGGCAGATATTGTTGCCGCCACTATCACGCTACCGGGACCTTATCCGAACCCCACGAACCCCAACATTGGCAATAGCCTTTTCGTTCTCATTGGCAACGGTAATGGGACATTCCAAACACCAGTTGCTTACCTCTCCGATATTCCTTCCGACCCACATCTTGCCGATGTCAATGGCGATGGAATCCCGGATATTATCGCTGGGGGCAGCACCGGTGCCCTGGTCTATCAAGGTAACGGCGACGGCACATTCTGGACTTATCCTGTTGCGGCGCTGCCGAGTCAGGAACCAGTTATAGGCGGCTTTTCACTGACCTATGCTGTCAATGCCGGAGACTATAACAATGACGGTAACGCGGACCTGATCGGAACGGATGCTGACACGCCTCGGGCTGCAGTTACTCTGAGTCAGGTTGAGCAGTCCTCCAGCGCCTCTGCGCTCACCAGCGTCGGCGTTTTCCCGCTGGGTAGCGGCGTTCACAATGTCGATGCGAGGTACTCCGGCGACTCAGTTTACGTAGGGAGTCTTTCCAACGTAGTACACCTTACTGCTGCTCCAGTTGATACCGCGCTTACTCTGACGGCTTCACCCAATTCATCAATTTTGACTGGGCAACCTGTGACGTTGACTGCTGTGCTGTCGCCGTACACCGTAGGCCCTCCGACGACAACCACAAATGGCGACCAGGTGAATTTCTTTAGTGGAGCGACGTTACTCGGTTCGGGCACACTTTCGAGTGGTGTTGCGGTTCTGACGACGACTGCACTGGTAACTGGAGTTGATTCGCTTACTGCTGTATTCCCGGGGGATTCCAACTATAACCCCAGCACGTCAAACACTGTTACGGCGACGGTTTCCAATATCGCGCTGAGTTCCTCAGCGAATCCCTCAATCTATAAACAGTCGGTTACCTTCACGGCGACTCTACCGGCGACCAAGAGCGGGATCGTCAACTTCTTTGATGGCGCAACCAACATCGGAAGCGGCGTAATCAACGGGACTTCGGCAATATTTACGACGTCGGCTCTATCTGTTGGATCGCACAATATCACCGCGCAAGTGAACTCCGACAGCTCCGCTGTGCTCGTTCAAGTGGTCAATAAAGCTAATTCGACGGTGACAGTCGTTACCTCCGGTCCCAGCACCTACGGCGATCCGGTGACGATCACAGCAACTGTGCCGGCCGGCGTGACCGGTACAATCACGTTCACCAGCGGTGGCCTCACGCTAGGATCAGGAACCATTAGCTCCGGCACCGTATCGATCACAACCAGTGCATTGCTCCCACCGAGTGATGTCATCACCGCCACCTACAGCGGCGACGCCAATTACAACTCGGCAACTGGAACTGTAACTCAGACTGTAGCCAAAGCAACTTCCACGTCGACGCTGACCACTTCGCCCAATCCGTCGCTTCCGGGCAGCCCTGTCACGCTCACCGACACGCTGCTGCCAAATAATGTAACCGGAACGGTGACATTCACAAACGGCGCGACTACGCTTGGCACTTCGGCAGTTGTCAACGGGATCGCCACGCTAACAACCTCCACGCTTCCACTCGGCAACGATGTCATCACTGCGACCTATAGCGGCGACGGAAATTTCAAATCCTCGGTCGCGACCGCGACACAGACAGTAGCAAAGGCGACGCCGACAGTGACGGTAAGCACACCCGGCCCAAGCGTCTTTGGCAATCCCGTCACAATTACCGCTTCTGTTCCTGCAGGACCTACCGGTACCATCACGATCACCAGCGGCGGTGTGACGTTGGGTAGTGGAACGATCACCTCTTCCAACGGCACTGTGACGGTCACGACGACGACGCTGCCCGTCGGTTCAGACACAATTACGGCGACTTATGGTGGAGATACAACTAACAGCTCCGCGACCGGGACAACGACGCAGACTGTAACCAAGGCTTCGCCTGCAGAGACTCTCGTCTCTTCCGTCAATCCTTCCAACTTCAATCAATCGGTCACCTTTACTGCCACGCTTCCCACGAATACGACCGGTACGGTGACTTTCACGAACGGCGCCGCCAGTCTTGGCACATCCACGCTGACGAATGGCGTAGCGACGTTAGTTTCATCCACGTTGCCTGCGGGCAGCGATACGATTACCGCGACTTATAGCGGTGATGCGAATAACAACACTGCAACGGCGTCCGTAGTACAGACGGTCAACAAAGTGACGCCGCCAGTAACGGTCACTACATCCGGCCCCAGTACTTCTGGCAATCCTGTCACCATTACAGTTACTCTGCCTGTCGGGACGACTGGGACGGTGACCGTAACAAGCGGTGGCCAGACCCTGGGATCGGGTCCGGTAAATCCAGCGACGGGCACAGTAACCGTCACAACGTCGACTCTGCCTGTGGGCAGCGATCCGATCACTGCGTCTTATGGCGGAGACTCGAACAACAATCCTGCAACAGGATCAACCACCCAGACCGTAAGCAAGGCAACGCCGGTCGTAAATTTGGTCTCTTCAACGAATCCTTCCACTCCTGGCCAGTCAGTCACCTTTACGGCAACGCTCCCGGCCGGTGTGACTGGTACGGTGACATTCACCAGTGGCGCTACGACTCTAGGCACATCGACGCTGGCAGGCGGAGTTGCAGCAACAACCACATCCTCACTTCCCGCTGGCAGTGATCCCATCACGGCGACCTATAACGGCGACGGAAACAACAACTCCGCAACTGCAACACTCACCCAGACCGTAGCCAAGACAACGCCGGTCGTAACTCTGATCTCTTCAGTGAACCCTTCCACTCCGGGCCAGTCTGTCACGTTCACGGCCACTCTCCCTGCGGGTGTGACTGGAACAGTGACATTCACAAGCGGCGCTACGACGTTAGGGACATCGACGCTGACGGGCGGAGTTGCAACTGCAACGACATCCTCACTCCCTGCTGGAAGTGATCCCATCACAGCAACCTATAGTGGCGATGGAAACAACAACTCCGCAACGGCAACGCTCACCCAGGTCGTCACGAAGAACCCGACGACAGTCACAGTCAGTACCTCCGGTCCCAGCACCTACGGTGACCCTGTAACAATCACGGTAACCCTGCCTCCCGGCACAACCGGAACTGTGACGATTACGAGTGGTGGCAATCCAGTGGGCACCGGCACGATCAATCCTGCGACCGGAACAGCCACTATAACCACCTCAACTCTGCCGGTGGGCAATGATCCGATCACTGCTACCTATGGTGGTGATACGAATAACGGTCCCGGGACCGGAACCACCACGCAGACCGTCAGCAAGGAAACTCCTACCGTCGTGCTGACGTCTTCGCTCAATCCATCCACTGTCAACCAGGCCGTCACCTTCACAGCATCGGTTTCTGCCGGTGCAACCGGTACGGTAACTTTCCTCGATGGTTCGACGACTCTCGGCACTGGAACGATAAGCGGTGGCGCAGCGACTTTCACCAGCTCGACGCTTAACGCTGGAGTTCACACCATCACCGCAAGTTACGGCGGAGACTCGAATCACAACTCGGCTACATCGGCGCCACTCTCGCAGACAGTCAACAAGGACACCCCTGTACTGCCTGTGCCAGTGGTATCGACGAACAATCCTACCGCCGGCACTCCAGTGACGATCACCGAGACCGTACCTCCAGGTGTGTCCGGGCCCGTCACCTTCTCTGATGGCTCGACGCCAATAGGAACGGCACCGATCGTTGGCGGAGTCGCCACCATCACAGTGACCCTACCGCTCGGCACGGATCCTATCACCGCCAGCACTCCAGGAGACGCTAATAACAACCCTGCCATTTCGCCCCCGGTTATAGTGACGGTAGTCAAGGGAGCACCGACGGTCGTCGTTACATCGTCGCTCAACCCTTCGATCATCAACCAGTCCGTGACCTTTACGGCCACTGCCCCGGCTGGCGCGACCGGGACGATAACGTTCCTTGACGGCGCAACCGTTCTCGGCACAGGTACCTTGAGTGGCGGTGTGACAACTCTGACAACCAGCACCTTGATTGTCGGATCCCACCCGATCACCGTGAGCTACAGTGGTGATACGAACAACAACCCAGGCACCTCGGCGCCTCTCAACCAAATTGTCAACAAGGCGACTCCAGTCATACCGCCGCCCGTTGTTTCCTCTTCTAACCTGCCTCCGAACACGCCGGTAACGATCACTGAGACGGTTCCTCCTGGTGTAACCGGGACAGTTACATTCTCCAACGGCGGAACACCAATTGGTACCGCTCCGATTGTGGGCGGAGTCGCGACAATCACTGTTTCCTCCTTACCAATTGGAACTGATCCCATCACCGCAACCACATCGGGTGACGCGAACAACAACCCAGCAACCTCGTCTGCGACGATCGTGACTGTTTCGCCTGGGACGCCTGTCCTGGTTGCCCCGATTGTGTCCTCGAATAACCCACCGCCAAATACGCCGGTAACGATCACCGAGCCCATTCCATCTGGAGTATCTGGCCCGGTCTCGTTCTACGACGGCGGGACTCTCCTGGGAACTGCGCCCATCGTGGGTGGCCAGGCCACATTGACAGTGCCTTCCCTGCCGGTTGGCACCAACCCGATCACAGTAACTGCTGTAGACACATTTACGAACGGCACGATTACGTCGCCGCCAACTCAAGTCACTGTGGCGAAGGCAGCTATCACTGTCACGCTGGCTTCTTCCGTAAACCCATCTGCACCTAGCCAACCGGTGACCTTCTCGGCCACGGTCCATGCAGGCGCGACCGGGATAGTGACGTTCCTCGATGGCACAACAGTGCTGGGAACTGGGACGATCAACGCGGCGGGCGTGGCAACCTTCACGACCTCAACGTTGACCATCGGATCTCATGCCATAACGGCCTCGTACGCGGGAGACTCCTCCTACAACGCGGCGAACTCGGCAGTCTTGACGGAGGTTGTTGGCAAAATTCCAACGGTGACGACAATTACGGCAAGCGCAGCCGCACAACTTCTCCACACGGGCGTCACCTTTACCGCGAACGTCACGGCTCCAAGCCCGAACGCTACAGGCACCGTGACCTTTATGGAGGGTACAACCGTATTGGGTACGGCTACGCTGAGCGCAAACGGGGGCGTCGTCGTTACGCTCACTACAAACGCAAATGCGGCCTTTGCAACGACGGGCCTTGTGACCGGTTCGCATCAAATTGTGGCGGTTTATTCAGGCGATAGTACCTTTGCTCCGAGTACATCAGCCCCGGTCCCCAACGATGTGGAAGACTTCACCAATACAAACACCGGCGCGGCAAGCCAAAACATATTCCCCGGAAAAACCACGACGTACAATTTCACTCTGGCTCCTGTCGGCGCTACTACCTTCCTCAACGATCTGACGGTGGCTGTCGATGGTCTACCCCAAGGTTCGACCTACACCTTCACGCCATCCACGATCAAAGCAGGCAGTGGATCCACTGAGGTGGTTCTCAGCGTAACGACCAGCAATTCGCTCAGTGCGCAGAACCAGTTGCCGCAAAACGGGCCCTCTTCACGCAATGAGCTGCCAATCGCCCTGGGGATGCTCGGTCTTGTTGGCCTTGGAGCGGCGCGCAAACTAAGGCACAAGATGCCGCGGACATTGTTGCTCCTTGCGTTGATGCTTGGCTCGCTTTTGCCGATTGCCGCTCTCAGTGGCTGCGCGGGCGGATACTTCACCCTTAACCCAACAACATACCGCCTAACGGTCACCGGCACCGAAGGCCCAGTTCAGCACGCAGCAACGGCGACACTGATCGTGCAGTAGGAGAAGAGAAATGATACATCTTCGCAGCGCCGCGCTCTTGGTACTTGTACTCGCTCTGCCCTGGGCTGTCCACGCTCAGGCGATTTCAATGGGCGGCGCAAGTGATCACATATCGAGGTTCGAATTGGGTGCCAATTACAACTATTTCCATGCGAACGCGCCTCCAGGGCAATGCGGTTGTTTCTCGCTCAACGGGGGCAGCGGGACAGTGGTCTACAACATAACGTCCCGATGGGCGGCCGTCGCAGATTTAACTCTCGGCCACGCGAACAACGTCAACAACAGTGGACAGAACATCACTATTTTCAACTACCTTTTCGGTCCGCGGTACACGCGTCGCATGCGAAGCCGATTCGTTCCATACGGACAGATATTGCTCGGCGGAGCGAAGGAGGATGTCAATTTTGAGTTCACTATCAACCGCCAGTCGTTTGGGCTTCTGGCCGGAGGCGGAGTAACTGCACCGCTGAAGAACCGGTTTCGCTTAACTCTCGGTGAAGTCGACTGGATCCACACT
>Ga0210384_10003794_pt1 | contig 17255 bp, 16 predicted proteins | sample IncBWH2MmetaG_FD_160574 | JGI IMG/M metagenome (GOLD analysis project Ga0210384, IMG submission 160574) | Forest soil microbial communities from Barre Woods Harvard Forest LTER site, Petersham, Massachusetts, United States - Inc-BW-H-2-M | ecosystem: Environmental > Terrestrial > Soil >...
TGGTCGGCCGAAGGCTGCCGCACCGCAGGCATCGGCTGCATCGAGTGCAAAGCGGCCATGGCGGACAATTTGATCAAGTGGATCGCCCCAATTCGCGAGCGCCGCGTAGAGTACGAGAAGAATCCGAAGCGCGTGCTAGAGCTGATCGACGCCGGCTCCAAGCGCGCCCGCGTCGAAGCGGTGAAGACAATGACACGAGTCCGCGAAGCCGTCTTCGGATGGGAAAAGAAGCGCACAGAAATCCAAGGCGGCACGGCCGCCAACGCATGGGCCAAATAACGGAAGCAATTGCGGGGTCAAAAAATGAAAGCTGTTGTCCTAGTTTGTACGCTTTTGGGATTTTTAGGAGCGGCGATGTTTTATGCCAGTCGTATCGGTTTTGATCTAGAGAGCTCGTATCTATGCCCGGTGTGCCCGCACGTTACGATGCTGAACGTTCAACCGATTCTGAGTTTTGCCGCTCTCACGCTCGTTATGGGCATGTTTAATTCTTTAGCTTTCTCTGTCGTGAGATGTGGCTCGCTGGCACTTCTGAGACGTGCTCGTTACTTTGGCAGTCAGCCGGAACCTCGGGATGCCCAACGGTGAAGGAAGCGGAGAATGGCTACACCTTATAAAATAAACATCCCGCTCTACGAAGGTCCCCTCGACCTGCTGCTTGATCTCATCAAAAAGCAGGAGATGAACATTCACGACATCCAGATCGCGAAAATCACCTCGCAATATCTCGATTACCTGCACAAACTCGAAGAACTGAACGTCGACGTTTCCGCCGATTTCATCTACATGGCCGCCACGCTGATCTACATCAAATCGAAAATGCTGCTCCCGCCCGACCCGCTGGCCTCGCCCGAAGAGCAATCCGCCGACCCGCGCGCCGACCTGGTCCAACGCCTGGTCGAACACGAAAAATTCAAAAACGCCGCGCAGCTCCTCTACCAAAAGCAGCAAATTGAAGAAAACGTCTGGTCCAAGCCCGACAAATCGCTGTACCACGATGAAGGCACCGAAGGCGAGCTAGTCGTCTCCATGGTCGACCTCGTCCGCGTCTTCCAGCAGGTCCTCGAGCGGCGCAAAGAAGTCTCCCGCATCGAGCTGCAGCACGAGCAGTTCACCGTAGCGCAAATGATGGCCCAGCTCCGCGCGCAAATCCTGGCCAGCGAAGACAACACCGTGAACCTCATCCGCTTCTTCGAAGCGTGCCCGTCGCGCCACGCCATGATCGTCGCCTTCCTCGCAGTCCTAGAAATGGTAAAGATGCAAGCCATCGCTATGGTCCAGGGAAAACAATTCGGCGAAATCGTCCTGCGCAAGCATAAAATGTTCGATACGGTATTCGACGAGAGCGGCGCAGTGCGCCAGATCGATCAGGAATATAAGTGAGAGAGGTAAAGGAAGGTGAGGAGGCAAAGGAAGTAGAGGAAGAGAACCTCGATCGCGCAACACTTCGTTTGCGTCCTTTACTTCATTTTCTTCCTCTACGTCCTGTACGTCAGGGGCTTTAATGACCAACGAAGAACGCAAAGCAGCACTCGAAGCGATCATCTACGCGGCCGATGAGCCAGCCACCGTCGAGCAACTAGCCTCCGCGCTCGACGAGGAAAAACTCGTCGTGCAGTCCTCGCTCGACGAACTCGTCGCCAGCTACGCCGCAGAAGAGCGCGGCATCGAAGTGCGCGCCGTCGCCGGCGGCTACAAGATGTACACCAAGCCGCAGCATCACGACGTAGTGCGCCGCTTCATCAAGAGCCTGCGCCCGCCGCTGCGCCTCACCATGCCTGCCCTCGAAACTCTAGCGGTAATCGCCTACAAGCAGCCGGTCACCGCGCCGGAAATCGGCGAAATTCGCAGCGTGAACACCTCCGGAGTGCTGAAAACGCTGCTCGACAAGCGCCTAATCACCACCGCCGGCCGCAAAGAAGTAATCGGCCGCCCAATTCTCTACAAAACCTCCAAAGAATTCCTGATGCGCTTCGGCCTAAGCGATCTAGAAGAGCTCCCCAGCCTGAAAGAGTTCGAGGCCCTTGCCCGCGAAGCCCTGGGCAGTGACGAAGGCGTAGCCCCCAGCGAAACCAGCGACGAAAGCGTGCTCGACCCCACGCCGAATGTTTCCGAATCCAACGGCGATACCAGCGCGCAATCTGTTAGCACACTCCCACAGGAAGCTACTTCCGAAGCGCAAGCCCGTGAAGGCGCAGTCGCGAGCGACGAACCAACGCACAAATCCGCCGCGGCCGGCGAATAAGTGGGACAGCGATTCTTGGCTGTCCACCGGCGAACTCGCGGACGTATGGCACACGCCAATTGGAGCATCAAACCGGACAGGCAGAAATGCCTATACCACTAACATGCAAGAGCGACTGCAAAAAATAATCGCGCGCGCGGGCATCGCTTCTCGCCGCCATGCCGAGCAACTCATCGTGAGCGGCCAAGTCCGCGTGAACGGCCACGTCATCACCGAGCTCGGCACCAAGGCCGACCCCTCTGCGGATCGCATCGAAGCCGCCGGCAGAGTAATCACCGCCGAAGAGCGTCGCGTCCACATCTTGCTCAACAAGCCGCCGGAAATCGTTGCCACGATGGCCGATCCGGAAGGCCGCAAGACGCTGCGCAATCTCCTGCGCGGTCTGCCCGAGCGCGTCTACCCGGTGGGCAGGCTCGACTACAGCGCATCCGGCCTGATTTTTCTCACCAACGACGGCGACCTCGCCGCCGAAATGCTCAAGCACTGGAAGAACCTTGCGCAGGTTTACCACGTCAAAGTGAAGGGCCGCTTGACCATGGAGCAACTCGAGGAATTCGGCAGGGAAGCCGGAGCGCGTATGCGCCCGGTGCGCCAGCCGGATGCCGCCCGCGGGCACGTAGCCAACTTTTGGTACGAAGTCACCCTCAAAGATTCCAAACGCGACGAGCTGCGCAAGGTGCTGTTTGCTGCGCAACATCCGGTCGAGAAATTGAAGCGCATCGCTCTCGGCCCGTTAACATTAGAAGGCTTGCCTCCGGGCCATTACCGGACGCTCGCCGAAAAAGAGATTGCCCAGTTGCGCTGGATTTTAGCAGCCCCAGCAAAAAGCAAAAACAAGAATTCACCACAGAGTTCACAGAGAGCACGGAGTCCAGAGAAAACCAGGCGCTGATGGCACATTCCATTGCAGATCTCATCCCCGAATACATTCGCGGGCTACCCGTCTACATTCCCGGCCGTCCCATCGAAGAAGTCGAGCGCGAGCTGAAGATTCACGCCATCAAACTGGCCTCCAACGAAAATCCTATCGGGCCTTCGCCCAAAGCGGTCGAGGCTGTAAAGAATGCCGTCGCCGATTCCAATCGCTACCCGGATGGCGGTACGCATCTGCTGCGCGCCAAAGTGGCCAAGCTGCACGGCGTAGCCATCGATCAAATCTTCATGGCCCTCGGCTCCAGCGAAATCATCGACTTGGCTTCGCGCATTTTGCTGGCCCCCGGAAAAACCGGAATCACCTCGTACGGCAGCTACGCGCCTTTTTCTTTGGCCATTCGCGCCAGTGGCGCGGACCTGGTGCGCGTGCCGCAGCAGGACTTCGCCTTTGACTTAACCGCAATCTCTGAAGCCGCCCTAGTCCATCGTGAAACTCGTATCGTCTATCTCGCCAATCCCAACAATCCCACCGGAACGGCTTTTGGCATGGCCGACCTGCAAGAATTCCTGAGTCGCGTACCCGCCGACGTTCTAGTCGTGCTCGATGAAGCCTACATTCACTACGCCGATCGCTCGGATATGCCGGATTCCGTGCAACTTTTTCGCGAGCACGAGAATCTGTTGGTCATGCGAACTTTTTCTAAAGTGTATGGCCTGGCCGGGTTGCGCGTCGGCTACGCCATCGGCGATACGCCCGTGCTCGAAGCGATGAACAAATTGCGCACGCCTTTCAATCTCGCCGGCGTGAGCCAGGCTGGGGCTATGGCCGCGCTCGACGATGCCGAGCACGTGAATCGCTCGATCAAGGAAAACGCCAGCGAGCGGGCCAAGCTCACTAAGGGCTTGGCCGCACTCGGATTGCGTTCCGTGCGCAGCCACGCCAATTTTATTTTCATCGACATCGGTCCGGAAGCGCGGGAGTTGTGCGACGAATTGCTGCACGAAGGCGTCATCGTTCGCCCGCTTGGCTGGATGGGTTTCCCCGACGCCATGCGCGTTTCCGTCGGCCTCGCGGAGGAAAACAACCAACTGCTCTCGGCCATGAGCCGCTTACTCGCCAAGCGCGAAGGCAAAAGCGAGCTAGCCTCGCGATGAAGCTCTTGCTTCCCGATGGCGCGGCCGCCAGCGCCGATACCATCTTCGATATTCTGACGAAATACAAAATCATAGCCGTGGTAGGACTCTCGTCCAATCCCACGCGGCCCAGTTACGGCGTAACCGAGTACATGCAATCCGCCGGCTACCAAATCATTCCCGTAAACCCCAACGAAACCGATGTGCTAGGCGAACCGAGTTACGCGAGCCTTGAAGACGTCCCGCAAAAAATAGAAATTGTCAACATCTTCCGACGACAGGAAGAGATTCCGCCGGTAGTAGACGCCGCAATTCGTGCCGGAGCCAAAGTAATCTGGATGCAACTAGGCATAGCCAACCAAGCAGCTGCAGAAAAAGCCCAGGCCGCAGGCTTAACAGTCGTAATGGACGCCTGCATCCACGTAGAACACAAAAAGCGCCGTCAACCGTAAGGGCGCAGCATTGTTGCGCCCACCTGCCCGGCGTGAACGCCATCGCATTTTCCTCTGTGACCTCTGTGTTCCAACGTCCGCTAACTCTGTATGACTCCTTTTTCTTCCTACGGCAGCTCCAAGAAACCCCCGGGGGAGGGGGGGCCAACTCACTAATGAAGTATCGCGGAAAACGTGCTGGCGGCAATTAGCGCAGACACCGCTTCAATCTCAGGAGCGAGTGGGCGATCCTGCACGATCTTGGAGGACTTTGCACGTACCGCGGCATAGGCCTTCGTCGCGAGCCCGCCAGTTTGCAGGGGGGCCAGCAGGTCGATTCCCTGGCAGGCACAAAGCAGTTCGATGGCAACCGTGTGGCGCAGGTTTTGGAGCATGCGGTCGAGGCGGCGTGCGCCGCTCATGCCCATCGAGACGTAATCCTCTTGATTTCCTGAAGTTGAGATGGAATCTACCGAGTGTGTGACGGCCAGCGCTTTGTTCTCGCTCACCAGCGCCGCTGCCGTCACCTGCGCGATCATGAAGCCGGAATTGATCCCCGGCTCCGGCGTCAGGAAGGCGGGCAGCATGCTGGTCAGCGGATTGGTCATTTGCTCGACGCGCCGCTCGGAAATTCCGCCCAGCGTGGCAATTGCGATGGCGACTTGATCGGCGGCCATTGCTAAAGGTTGGCCGTGGAAATTTCCGCCGCTGATAATGTCTCCGCTGCCGTCACCGACGAACACCAGGGGATTGTCCGTCGCGCTGTTCAGTTCCACCGCGGCAATCTCGCGCGCTTGCGCCAGCGAATCGCGCACGGCGCCGTGCACCTGCGGCGTGCACCGCAAGCTGTAAGCATCTTGCACGCGTTTGTCTTTCTCCTCGGAACGGTGGGATTCGCGGATCTGGCTGCCTTCGTTCAAGTGCGCCAGGTTACGCGCTGTCATCGCGGCGCCGGTATATGGCCGGGCATGCATAATGCGCGCGTCGAAGGCGCCGGGGCTTCCGCGCAGGGCATCCAGGGAGAGCGACGCGGCTACGTCGGCCGTATCCACCAGAATGTCGGCGTCGCGCAGCGCGAGGCTCAGTAGCGCGAGCATCCCTTGCGTTCCGTTGAGCAGCGATAAACCTTCCTTGGCTTCCAACGCGACGGGCTTAACGGCGGCGCGGCGCATAGCTTCCGCGCCTTCCAGCGTCTCGCCGCGATACACAACGCGACCTTCGCCAATCACCACATGCGCGAGGTGCGCGAGCGGGGCCAAGTCTCCCGATGCCCCGACCGAACCTTGCGAAGGGATCACCGGATGAACCCCGGCGTTGAGCATCGCGCACAGCGTTTCCACAACTACCGGGCGAATGCCACTCAGGCCTTTGGCCAAGGCATTGGCGCGCAGCAGCATCATCGCTCGCGTTTCCGGCTCGGTCAGGGCTGGGCCTACGCCGGATGCGTGCGAGCGCACCAGGTTGACCTGCAGTTGGCGCACCTGCTCGGATGAAATGCGCACCGAAGCCAGCTTGCCGAATCCGGTGTTGATTCCGTAGGCCACCGCACCCGAGGCCACTACCCGGTCAACCACCGCGCGCGATGCCTTCATACGCTCGACCGCATCACTTGTGAGCGCCACTCTTTCGCCACCCAATGCCACGGCATACAACTGCTCGAATGTCAGATCATTGCCGCTCAGCGCAATGGTCATGAGCGGCTTCCCAGCGGGTCCGGCGCGCGTGCCGCACCCAGAATGGCGCGATATTTCTCCGGCAACAGCTTGGGTTTGCCGTTGCTGCCGCAAATCACGTGCAGCGTTTCGCCGACGGCAAGCAATTCTTCGTCGATGTCGCGACGAACTTCATAAGAGAATCGAATCGTGCGGTTTCGCGACTCCGCGATTCGCGTGCGTATGCGTACCTCTTCGTCGTAGCGTGCGGAAGCCAGGTAGCGGCAGCGCACATCGACCACCACGATGTGGCAGTCGTCATCGATTTCCATGCGCTTGTATTCAATGCCCAAAGCGCGCATCAACTCCACGCGCCCTACTTCAAACCAGATCAGGTAATTGGCGTGATACACCACGCCCATCTGGTCTGTTTCGGCGTAGCGCACTCGTACTGTCGTGTCGTGGTGCTCCATGTTTTGCATGATTTGATTAGTCCGGCTTATGGTTCCAGACAGGTTTGCGTTTTTCCAGGAACGAGGCGACGCCTTCCTTGAAATCTGGCGTGCAGCGAATACGCGCGTTCTCCAAAATCGCACGCTCCAGGTCGTGGTCCACTCCGGCGGCTGCCGCCGAAGTCAGCAGGTGCTTCGCGCGCGTCAAGCTGCTTGGGCTGGCGGCGATCAGGTCATCGGCCAGGGCCAGGGCGCGGTTCATCAATTGCTCGCCCGGCACCACTTCGGTCACCATCCCAAATTCTTTCGCCTCGGTCGCTTCGACAAGGCGTCCGGTCAACAGCAAATCACGGGAACGCTTGTCTCCGATTTGCCGGGTGAGAAAGACGGACACGATAGCGGGGAGAAATCCAATTTTGACCTCGGTGTAGCCGAACTTAGCTTCGGGCGCCGCCAGTGTAAAGTCGCAGAGCGTGGCGATGCCGCAGCCGCCCGCGTAGGCGGCTCCGTTCACCGCAGCAATTGTCGGACGCGGAAAACTCCAGATGCGGCGGAGCAATTTGGCAATGCGCCGGGCGTCGTCCTGGTTTTCGGCGGCCGACTGTTTGGTGATCGCGCTGAGCATTTCCAAATCCATTCCGGCGCAGAAGGCTTTGCCCGCTCCGGTCACGATGACCACCCGCGAGTGGCTTTTCTCGATGGTGTCCAGCGCGGTTTGCAGCTCCGCGATCATTTGCGTGTTGATGGCGTTGCGTTTGTCGGGACGATTCAGCGTGATCTGCGCGATTTCGCCGCTGAATCCAAGAACCAATGTGGAGTACATAGAAAAAAACCTCGCTAATTCACAAGTGGTGCGTGCGCATATTTCGCGCGAATCTCGTTAGTCATGGCCAGGACTTTGGTGAGTCGGGCATCGTCGATGCCGGGATCGGCGCCCGCTTTGCGTAGCGCCGCGAGCACTTGCTCGGTGGCGATGTTCCCAACTAGATTGTCTCCCGCAAAGGGGCAACCGCCAAGCCCGGTAAGCGCGCTGTCGAAGCGCCGGCATCCCGCCTCGTACGCGGCCAGGATTTTCTCCTCGGCGCTCTCCGGCCGGCTGTGCAGGTGTACACCTAATTCGATGCCGGCGACGTGATCTTTTACTTGCCGGAATAGATCGCCAACCAGTTCGGGAGAAGCCGTCCCCACCGTATCCGCCAGCGAGACTGTTCGCACTCTGACATCTTTCAGCCACTCTAACGTATCCTGCACAATCTCCGGTCCCCACGGCTCGTTATAAGGATTACCAAACGCCATGGAGATGTAAATGACCAAGTCACGCTTAGCCGCAGTAGTCTCTTTCTTCAGCGTTTCGACCAGGGCCCGCGATTCCTCGCGAGTCATGTTCGCATTCGCGCGCCGGAAATAAGCCGAGATCGAATACGGATACCCGATGGTGGCGACGCCCGGAGTCGCCAGCGCCCGCTCAAGTCCCTTCTCATTCACGACAATTCCGATGATTTCGGGATGCCGGTTGGTAGCGCCAGCATCCTGCTGGCGCGTCTTGTCGGTGTCGTAACGATCCCTGCTTGCCGGCAAGGATGCCGGCGCTACCGCCGCCAGCGACGAATTCAGTTTGGCCATCACTTCTTCGCTATCCGCCATTTGTCTAACATGTTTCGGCGAAACAAAGCTCACCGCATCGATGTGCTTGAATCCAGCCCGCACCAACTCCGTCAAATATTCAGCCTTGATCTCGGTGGGAATGAAATCTGCAAGTCCTTGCCAAGCATCTCGGGGGCACTCGATCAGCTTCGCGCTTTGCACTATCGGCCTCGATGCCCTAATCGGTTGTCGACAATGAGCGAGAATACCGATACAAAGATTGAAACTACCGCGACAAATAGCAGAGCAGAGGCCAGGCTTAACCATCGCGAAACGTTGGCCTGAGGGAACAGGAGCCAGTCTTCGTTATGCAGGATGATCCACGCCCACAGTAAACCACTGAGAGTCACAGCCACAGCGCTTACCCAAAGGGTCAGTTTGGTTCGGCTGCTCAGAATGACTTTAACCCGTCTGGCGGGGCTGATCATGTCTGGAAAACTCCGGTCTTGAATTCGGGAATTTCGGGATTTAACGCGGCGGCTTCGAGGGCTTGGATAAGGGCTTCACGGGTGTGGGCGGGATCGATGATGGCGTCTACCCACAGGCGGGCTGCGGCGTAGCGTGGGTCGGTTTGGTGTTCGTAGGTGGAGCGGACGGATTCATACAATTCTTTCTTGGCTTTCTCGTCTACCTTTTTGCCTTCGCGTTCGAGCTGCTTTAGTTTGATTTCGACCAGCGTGCCGGCGGCGGCGTCGCCGCTCATTACCGCGTAGCGCGCCGTCGGCCAGGCAAAAATAAACCGCGGGTCGTATGCTTTGCCGCACATGGCGTAGTGGCCGGCGCCGAAGCTGCCTCCGCAAATCACCGCAATCTTCGGCACGACCGAATTCGCCACGGCGTTCACCATTTTCGCGCCGGCGCGGATTATGCCGCTCCACTCCGCGTCTTTGCCGACCATAAACCCATTCACGTCGTGCAGGAAAATCAACGGTACGCGATTCTGGTTGCAGTCCAAAATAAACCTGGCGGCTTTTTCGGCGGACTCGGTGTAAATCACGCCGCCAAATTCCAGGCGCTTCTGGTCCGAGCCGCGCGCCATCGTCTGCACATGCTTTTTCTGGTTGGCCACAATGCCGACGGCCCAGCCCCCGATGCGCGCATAACCGCACAGCACCGTTTCGCCGTACTCGGCGCGGTATTCCTCGAATTCGCTAGCGTCCACGATGCGCGCGATGATTTCGCGCATGTCGTACTGTTTTGCCGGATCGCTGGAAAAGATTCCGTAAATCTCCTCCGCGGACTGGGCTGGCGGCCGTGAGGCGACGTGGCTGAACGGCGCCCGGTTCGCAGCGCCCATTTTGTCCGCGAGCGCGCGAATCCGCGCGATGCACGCATCGTCATCCGGCTCGCGAAAATCCACCGTGCCGCTGATTTGCGCGTGCATCTTCGCGCCGCCGAGGTCCTCCGCCGAAGTCTTCTGGCCGATGGCCGCCTGCACAAGTGCGGGACCGGCGAGAAACAGACCGGAGCCTTCGGTCATGAGTATGTGATCGCACATCACCGGCAGATAGGCGCCGCCGGCAACGCACATGCCCATGATGGCGGCCAGTTGAGGAATGCCCATGGCGCTCATCACCGCGTTGTTACGGAAAACGCGGCCGAAGTCGTCGGTGTCCGGAAACACGTCTTCTTGCAAAGGTAGAAAAATGCCCGCCGAATCGACCAGATAAATCGTAGGGATGTGATTTTCGATCGCGATATTCTGTGCGCGAATCACTTTTTTCGCGGTCATCGGGAAAAACGCGCCCGCCTTAACGGTGGCGTCGTTGGCAATGATCATGAACGTGCGGCCGGAGACGCGCGCAAGCCCGGTGACCGTCCCCGCCGAAGGCGCGCCGCCCCATTCCTCGTACATTTCGTAAGCAGCGAAACCGCCCAGCTCAAAAAATTGCGAACCCGGATCGATTAATTTAGCAATGCGTTCGCGCGCCGTCAGCCGCCCTTTCTTGTGCTGTGATTCGATGGCCTTAACGCCGCCACCCTGGCGAATCTGCTCCTCTTCATTCTTGATTTGTGTTAGCAAATCGATCATCCGGCGGGTGTTCTTCTCGAACTCAGGCGACTTGGTGTTGACGTTCGTTTTCAGCGTGGAAGCAGCCACTCGCAGTCCTCAGTAGGGAGCTCAGCTGGCGCGTGCCGGGTGCAAAGTTGAGTTCGGGCCCCGCACCACAAACGCCCCAGTATACGGTCTCCGCAGTCATACTGCGAGTGCGAGCCCCATCTAGCTCTAGAACCAGCGGCTGTTTCTACCTGTTACCTATAGGCCGCACGAGCGCTCCGCCGGTGCGCAACGGCACAACTTTTCTGCTAAAAACGTGTTTACACACTCAAGAAGACAGGCCTCGGTTTTACGCCCTTATCGATCGGATTTTTGCGGGCAAACGCTGCACCGGAAAGGTGACGACAATGAGAATCGTGAAATCGCTTGGACTTCTGCTATTGGCCCCACTGATGCTGTCCACGCCGGCACCATCGAACGCGCAAATCACGGTGGGAATTTCGGTGCATGTCGGGCCTCCGGTGCTGCCGGTCTATGTGCAGCCGGTTTGCCCCGCCCCGGGATATATTTGGACGCCCGGTTATTGGGCTTACGGAGAGGAAGGCTATTACTGGGTGCCGGGAACGTGGGTGATGGCGCCGGAACCGGGCCTGTTGTGGACGCCGGGCTATTGGGGATTTGCGGGAGGCGCTTACGTTTGGCATGCGGGCTACTGGGGACCGCACGTCGGTTTTTATGGCGGCGTTAACTACGGCTTCGGATACACGGGAGTTGGCTTTTGGGGCGGGGAATGGCGCGGCAGAGAGTTTGTCTACAACCGCTCGGTGACCAACGTCAACACGACCATCATTCACAACACCTACAACAGGACCGTGATCGTGAACAACACCACGATCAACAACGTCAGCTACAACGGCGGGCCGCACGGAATTCAGGCGCGTCCGAGCGAAAGCGAACGAATTGCCGAGCATGAACACCACTTCGAAGCCAGGCGAGAGCAGGTGGAGCACGAACGCGCGGCGCACGCGGACCGGCGGCAGTGGGCGTCGGAAAATCACGGGCGCCCGGCAATCGCGGCCAGCGGCCGACCGGGGGACTTCCACCATGAAGTGGTGGCCGCGCGGAACGAACGTCGAGACGACCATCGCGCGGATCGTCCAGCGGAACATCGTGACGATCGCCGCAGCGACCGCCCGGTGGAACATCGAGACGACCATCGCGGAGATCGCCCTGCGGTTGCAGCTTCTTCGGACAGAAACTCCAGCCGCAATGATCGTCCAACGAATGCGGTGAATCGAGACAGCGAACGGGGACGGCCGAACCCAGCGCCCTCCATCAACGCACGCCAGGCAAAGGAAGTCCGCTCGACGCCGAACAACTCATCTTCCAGAGGACCGCAAGGTGAGGCGCGAGGCAATCCGCACGTTGACCGTGCGTCGGCGCAGCATTCCAACGGGTCGCATGAAAACGCGCCACACGAAAGCGCCCAGCATTCCAACAACAAACCAGAACACGGCAAGGAAAAACCGTAACAATTTGCAGCCAAGTAGTTCGATCGGGCCGGACGCTCTGTGCGTCCGGCCTTTCCTTTTGGCAGTAGCTGCTCGACAGAGTTGTTGACGTCTTGGCGCGTCCTCTCTAGAATCCACCTACCGGTGAGATGCGCACCAACGCTTTTCAGGAGGCGCCTGTGACCACCTCGGTTGAAGTCCTGAGGGGTGGGTGTGCCTTCACCAGGTTTTCGAGCCGCTGAACCGCCGCCTTCTCCCCAATGATTAGCAGCACAATACGCCCGGGCAAGCTGGGGCGCAGTGTGCTGCGCGCCTACGCGAGCGGTTTTACGTTCCTCTTGTGGTGTGCACGAAGGAATTCGATTTTGCACGCGTGCTTTTGCTGCGCGATGGAGAATATTCAGTGTCTTTGCAACGATTAGGATGGAATTCGTATTTTGACGCGCTGTGGCAAGGGCGCGAGCAAGCCGAGTGGCTGCCGGCACGGGTCGTTTCCCAGCAGCGAGGACTTTGGCGGATCGCGGGAGATTTCGCGGAGTGCTGGGCAGAGATTTCCGGGACGCTGCGCGCTGCGACGGAAGCAGGCGCAGACTGGCCGGCAGTCGGGGATTGGGTCGCGGCGGAAATGTTGAGTGGCGGCGGGCGGCCGCTGATCCATAAGGTGCTGCCCCGGCGCAGCAAGTTCGTTCGCAAAGTCGCTGGGCGACGGCTGGAAGAGCAGGTCATCGCGGCAAATGTGGACACCGCGTTCGTGGTCATGGCTCTGGATGGCGACTTCAACGTGCGGCGGCTGGAGCGCTATCTGGCACAGTGTTGGGAATCGGGTGCGAAGTCGGTGGTGGTGCTAAATAAGGCCGACGATTGTGGGGACGTCGCTGCGCGGATCAGCGAAGTGCAGAGCATTGCCGCGAGCCTCCCGATTCTTGCCATAAGCGCGCGGACGGGAGAAGGCGTGGAAGCGCTGGACACGTTTCTGGCGCCCGGCCAAACCATTGTGTTGCTGGGTTCGTCCGGGGTAGGGAAGTCGACGCTGGTGAACCATTTTTTGCGACACGACGCCCAGACGGTCCAGCCAGTCCGCGCTAGCGACAGCCGCGGGCGTCACACAACGACGAGTTGCGAACTGTTTGCGCTGCCTGGCGGCGCGCTGCTGATTGATACGCCGGGTTTGCGCGAGTTGCAGCTGTGGGGCGCGAGCGAAGGCGTGGAGCGAACTTTTTCCGAAATCGAGGAGCTGGCGAGCGAATGCAAGTATGGAAATTGCGGACACACTACGGAGCCGGGTTTCGCGGTGCAAGCGGCGCTGACGGAAGGCCGGTTGGACGAGGAGCGACTGGAAAGTTGGCGCAAGTTGGGGCGCGAGCAGGATTTTGTGCGCCGCAAGGTCGATCCCGAAGCCCGGCAACAGGAAAAGGAACGCGTCAAGCTGCTGCATCGCGGCGCCAAACAAAAATATGATCAGCGGCGCAAGGACGGACGGAAGTCTTAGTCGTTCAACGATGGATGGCTAACGCGGCAAATCATGGCGAAGACGAAGCCGTTGCTGCTCTTATTGAAATAGGCCGAGGCGTCGCTAATGGGCGATGCGTTTGTGAATGAATTGGACGATGTCCTGGGTGGAGGTGCCGGGGAGAAAAATTTCCGCGATGCCCACTCTCTTCAGGGCCGGGATATCTGCTTCGGGGATGATGCCGCCGAGAACTACGGTCACGTCGTCCATGCCTTTGTCGTGCAGCAGGCTCATCAGTTGTGGGCAAAGCGTGTTGTGCGCGCCGGAAAGAATCGAGAGGCCGATAACGTCGACGTCCTCCTGTACCGCGGCGGAGGCAATCATCTCCGGCGTTTGCCGCAAGCCGGTGTAGATCACTTCCATGCCGGCGTCGCGTAGCGCGCGCGCGATGATCTTAGCGCCGCGGTCGTGCCCATCCAACCCCGGCTTCGCAATCAAAACTCGTATTTTCTTTTCTGGCATGAAGTCAGGTGATGGCGATTTCTTCGTAGGTGCCGAAGACTTCGCGCATGGCGTCGCAGATTTCGCCGAGGGTCGCGTAGGATTTCACGGCGTCGAAGATGTAGGGCATCAGGTTTTCGGTGCCTTGCGCGGCCTTACGCAGCGCGCTCAGCCGGCGCGCGACTTCGTCGCTCGAGCGCTCGGCGCGCAATTTGCGCAGGCGCTCAGCCTGCCGCGCGGCCACGCTCTCATCGATCTGTAAGGTGTCCAGCGGCTTTTCTTTGGTGACGAAATCGTTCACGCCGACGATGATCTTTTCTTTCTTGTCGACCTCAACCTGATAGCGGTACGAGGCTTCGGAGATTTCTCGTTGCGGATAGCCGCGCTCGATGGCAGCGACCATACCGCCCAGCGCATCAATTTTCTCGATGTAATCCCACGCGCCGCGCTCGACTTCATTGGTGAGGGTTTCGACAAAGTACGAGCCGCCCAGTGCGTCGACCGTATTGGCCACGCCCGTTTCGTGCGCAATAATTTGCTGAGTACGCAACGCGATGGTGGCCGCGAATTCCGTCGGGAGCGCCCACGCCTCATCGAGAGAATTGGTGTGCAGCGATTGCGTGCCGCCGAGCACCGCGGCCAACGCCTGAATCGCCGTGCGCACCACATTGTTGTAGGGCTGCTGCGCGGTCAGCGAGCAGCCTGCCGTCTGCGTGTGGAAGCGCAGCGCCCAGGAGCGCGGGCTCTGCGACTTGTAGCGCTCGACCATGGCCTTGTGCCAAATGCGCCGGGCTGCGCGGTATTTTGCGATCTCCTCGAAGAAATCATTGTGCGCATTGAAGAAAAACGAAAGCTGCGGGACGAATTCATCAACGTCCAGGCCGCGGCGCATGCCCCATTCCACATACTCGAACCCGTCGCGCAAGGTAAACGCCAATTCCTGAATCGCCGTCGAGCCCGCCTCGCGAATGTGATAGCCACTGATGGAAATGGTGTTGAATTTCGGTGTGTTCTTGACCCCAAACTCGAAGGTGTCGATTACCAACCGCATCGACGGTTCGGGCGGATAAATGTATTCCTTCTGCGCGATATATTCCTTCAGAATGTCGTTCTGCAGCGTGCCGGAGATTTTTTTCCAGTCCGCGCCCTGCTTCTCCGCCACCGCCAGGTACATGGCCCAAATTACCGCCGCCGGCGAATTAATAGTCATCGACGTGGTGACATTGGCCAGCGGAATTTTGTTGAACAACACTTCCATATCGGCCAGCGAACTGATGGCGACGCCGCACTTGCCCACTTCACCCTCGGAAAGGGGATGGTCGGAGTCATAACCCATCAGGGTGGGTAGATCGAAGGCCGTCGAAAGCCCGGTCTGACCCTGCGACAGTAAATAGCGGAACCGTTGGTTGGTATCCTCGGCGGCGCCAAAGCCGGCGAATTGCCGCATCGTCCACAGACGCCCGCGATGCATGGTGGAATGAATGCCGCGTGTGTAGGGAGGCTCGCCTGGGTAACCGAGATCCCGATCCGCGTGCCATCCAGAAAGGTCTGTGGGAGTATACAGCCGCTGAATCGGATAGCCCGAAACTGTCGTGAACTCCGCTTGGCGTTCAGGATTTTTCGCGAGCGTGGGTCGCAAAATGCTTTCTTGCCAGGCTTTCTCTTTGTCGGAGGGCTTGCGTTTTTGAGAAGGGGGTTCGCCAGGAGCTACCGTTTGCGTCGATACCTTGGAATCGTCATTCAAGACCAGGCGCTCCCTGAGGCCACTACTTTTATGCTATGCGAAAGGTAGCGGCCAAGCAAGCACGCCCGGCCATTTGTGCGCGCAACATTTCTTGTATTGATCCGAAAACTGCGCCTATTTCTGGCTGCTGCCGTCCGGTAATAGATTCAACGGATTTTCCGTGCCGACCACCTTGCCGTGCAGCGTGCCCGGAATCAGCGTGTCCTTTTCTACCTCGCCATGCTTGGCATCGGCGATGGTCACTCGGTTGACATCCAGCGTCCGCCCGACCGCGCGTTCGTACGCGGCTTTGGCTTCGAGTAAATTGGCCAGGGCTCGCAACTCCGCGCCCTGCGCGAGGATCAAGTCGCGCTGGGTCAAGATCACTTGATAAACGGTGGAAGCGCCGAGCTGATACTTTTTCTGCTCGGCATCGAACGTTTGTTGTTGCAGTTTGCGGGCTTCACTGGCGGTCGTGACCTGCACGCGGCCTTGTTCCAGCGCGATGTACGTGTTGCGGACGTCCACCACCGCGGCATTCTTGAGCTGCTGCATCTGCGTTTCGATCTGCCGCAATTGCAAGATCGAACGTTGATTGGTGGCCTGCGCCGAACGGTTGCGAATCGGAATCTGCAGCTGTACGCCCACTAGGTAGTCGGGGAACTTGTTGTGGAACACCTGGCTCTGCGAAGTCGTGAATCCCTGGTCGACGACGGTAGGCGGTCCCCCGGTCGTACTCGGTATGGAGGAAACGCCGGCAAGTCCCTGACTCGTGTACTGAGCAAACAGGGTAGCGGTCGGCCGCAGAGCGATCCCGGTTGCGCGCGCGTCGATTCCGGCGTTGGTGATGTTGATTTGCTGCTCGAGTAGCTCGGGCCGCTTTTGAAATGCCTCCTTGATGGACTCTTCAAACGAGGCGGCTTCCGTGGTTTCCGGCGGCGTCGGCTTATCAGTGGGGATGATCTCCACGTTGATCAGATTGGCCGCCAGCGGATCTTTGCTGATTGCATTCTTCAGGATCTGCTCATCTTGCAGCTTGGTCGTTTGCGCGATGATGAGATTCTGCTGGTTGGTGGCTAGCTCTGATTCCGCGCGAGTGACGTCCAGCGGGGCCATAGTGCCGATCTCTAACTGCTTCTTGTTGTCGCCGTACAGTCGTTGCGAGACGTTCACGGCTTGCTGCTGCACCTCGACGTTTGCACGCGCGTAAACAAGCTCCCAATACGCGGTGATAGTGCTGGTAACCGTCGTGATCGCTTGCGCCTCAAAAACATAGTCGGCGAGCTTCCGGTTGTTTTTTGCGATCATGATGTTCCGCCGGTTAATGAATCGGCCAAAGCCGTTCAACAATTGCTGCTGCACCGTGACCACCAGCGCGGAGGATACGTCCGGATTGAAAAAGTTGAATGTCGAACCCGAGGAAGAGCGCGTGTTATTCCAGGCCAGCGTTCCCGTGGTTCCCGTTGAGAATCCCTCGGTGACGTTATTACTGTATGTAGCGGTGTGAGAAGCCAGGGATGCCGCAGTCGCTTGCGTGCCGGTTCCGGAGATAAACGGGTTGTTCACCGGTGTGATGCGATCGTCATAGGAAAGTGTCGAGTTGAAAGTTGGGTCGTAATTGAGAAACGGAACGCTGGCAA